>ERZ808246.2536-NODE-2536-length-11367-cov-3.727369_pt1 | contig 11367 bp, 12 predicted proteins | sample MGYA00521083_ERZ808246 | MGnify/ENA primary metagenome ERZ808246 (study PRJEB31516, sample SAMN03275577) | gut metagenome | biome: mammalia-associated habitat; material: feces | host: Papio cynocephalus | place: Kenya | collected 2012-07-07 ...
GTTATCGCGGTGTTCCTATGAGCACTGTGTTTACTATCGTCTACGAAAAGCGTTCGTGGCGTTTCGTCAGTGCCGAGCGTTTTCGTTGTGGCGAATATGATCGGTATGTGGCGTCTCTAACGGATGCGATGAAGGATGAAATTGTCAGGCAATTCGTGGAATTCAATCGCTGAAAGGTCGTGGAATTATGTTTGTTTTTGAGATTGTCGATGGCGGCTATCAACTCATTGAGTTGACTCGTTCGGGGTCTAAGCCTTGTGGCTGGGTTATGTCTTTGTCGTTTGCGTCGAGTTTGGTTGACGTCGTATCTGAGGTGCGTCGCTTGTGCATGGCGCGTTCCGCTCGGTTGCGGGATGCTCGGTTTGTCGATGGCGAGCATGGTTTGACGTTGGTTGGAAAGGTTGAGGTGTTGAAATGAATTATCGGACTTTTACGGTTGATTTTGGCGGTAGGACTGTCGCGTTTCGATATTATTTAGTGCGAGAGCATCATTGGCGGTTTGACATGTGGTGCGGCTGGTTGGAGGAATGGCGTCCGGTCTGTTCGGCGTGGTCTGTGGAAGAGGGTTTGGCCGAGTGTCATAACCTTGATTTTGACTCGTTTTTTTATCGGTCTTTGGAGGGGTTGTTATGTTAGGTTCGGTGGTTGTTTTGATGGTTTCCATTATTGGCATGGTGGTGGTGGTTGGTATGATGTGAGGTATGGTGTTTTTTTGGTTTTGCATTTTGTCTTGTTTGGTGGTGTTTGTGCTTGTTGTGCATGTTTTGGTGCACGCTTGGCGTGAGTGTCATCGATTGTCTTATGACGTGATGTTGTTCCATGTGTTTATGATTGTTGTTTTGATTGCGTATTTTTATGCGGTTTATCGGATTTTGGAGGTTTGACATGTTGGATGATGATAGGTTTTTGGCTAAGTTTCCTCCGCGTTTTGATGGCGTGGCGGTGGAGTTGTGGTTTTGTCCGCATATGGAGTGTTATGTTTTGAAGTGGTCTCATGCCGGTTCGGGGGTTCGTGAGGTTGTGACGTATTCGGCGACTGATTTGCGGCAGGTGCGGGATTGTTTGTTGGATGCGGAGGCGTTGGCGTCAGGCCGATTGTAGGGGGTATTGTATGTGGGATTATTTTCGGTGTTGGCTGCATTCATGGTCTTGTGTGGATTGTTCGAATGCTGAGCGGTATTGGGTTATGCGCGCGTGGAATTTGGCGCAGGATGGGTTGCCGTGTGTGTTTGCCTGCCGAATTTACTCGAACGTTTGTTCGAGCGTATCGAGAGTGTCGCGATTGGCCGATCAATCAACGTGATGGCTTGTGGTTTTGATCTGGGGAAGGTTGTGTGATGTTTGATCGTGGTGATACTACTACGCGGATTCGGGATTTAAGGTCGTTTGATGATGCGGTTTTGGAGTCTCCGAATGTGGTGGCGGCGTTGAATCGTCTTGGACGGTTCGCGCCGGATGGATGCATGTTTGACGTGCATGGCGATTTCGAGGCGGCGTGTAGGGCGGTTTGTGTCTGGGATGAGTTGTATCGGGTCAAGTCTGACACGTTTTATGCTCGCGTGGTTGCCGCCATTATCTCGCTGTGTATTTTGTTGGATGATGAGGGGTTGAACGATGTGCTTGCGATGGCGGATTCGTGGCGGCATGATCGCGCGTATTTTTGTGCGTGGTTGTGTGTGTGTGAGGTTTTTGGAGCTGCCGTGGGGGATTGTGTGGCGGCTTGTTCGGAGTGTGCTCCGCTTATTCGACAGATTTTCAAAAATTTTGACAGACTTGTTTTAACAACATATAATGAAACCGAGTTTGAAAAAATCCTCGATGAAAGGTTGTGATATGACTGATATTGTGAGGACGCGCGTCTACGCGATCGTTCGCGGCATGGAATTGGTCGATGGCGATTTCATGAATGCGGAGCATGTCATTGATGGTCGTGCGACGTCTGTCGAACGGTATGTGAGGAAGGCGAAACGCTTGTATCCTCGGTTTTTGCCGCGTGAGGTTCGTGTCATGAGTCAGAAGGTGCGTATGAGTGAGGCGGAATTTTTCGCGCAGGGGCATTTTGACAAGCCGGTGGAGTGGGACCCCGACGAACACACCAAAAAAAACGACACGCCCAAACTTGAAAAAAGTGACGGCGAGTAGTATAAAAGATTTTAGGCGGATAGCCTAGAAAAAAAATAACAACAACAATATTGAAAGGTTGACAAATCATGGAAAACACCGAAAACAACGCGCTTGTGGCCTTCAACACCGAAAACACCACGCTCGGCACCATCCAGCACTTCATCGACACCTCCACCCGTTCCGGCAAGATCGCGCTTTACGCGGCATTGCAGAACGCCTACAAGCTCGATGAGCACCTCAACGAAACCATCCACATGACCAACGCCATCGCGCAGGCAGTGCAGGTTACGGACGTAAACACCGGCGAGCTCTCCAACACCGTGCGCGTCATCCTCGTTGGCGATCATGGGGACGCTTACGCCGCCACTTCGCCGACGTTGGCGAGCGGATTAAACACGCTGTTCGGCATCTTCGGCACGCCGGACACTTGGACGGAACCGCTTGACATCAAGGTGGTTATGCGCAAGAGCCGTCGCGGTTTCAAGTTCTTCAGCATCGAAACCGTCACCGCCACCTCGGATTCGTTCGATGACTGATTTATACTGATTATCTAGCGGTTGTTGTTTCCAAAACCCCGCCATCACCACAAGGTGGCGGGGTTTTCCATCTCAAGACAGGGTGCGTGAATGATGGCGAGCAAAAAAAACAGGCATGAGAAGGCACGGCAGGCGGCGCAGGCAAGAGCCGCCCGCAACATCAAACAATTGGGCGCGTACACTCACGCCAACCTCAGCAAGACTGCCGACAAACAACTCGTGAACATCGCGCAAACCATCGCCAAGGAATGGGACAGGCAAAAACGAGTGGAGACCACAAAGGCGCAGAACACCACTTTTATTAGCTCCCCGATCGTGAAGCCAGACAAACGAATCCGCATGTTCGCGCAACGTGTCCCTCCAACGCAAGCGCAGATCGACGCGGAACCCATCGCCAAACGGCGCAAACTCATGCGCCAACAGCGTCGAAAAATACTCGATGCGCAAGCCCAAGTCAGCGAATACAATCGAATCCAATCCATGCCGAAACAGACCGTGCTTGAACGCCGACAGGCGGAAATAGCAGGAACCACCGGCGACCAATACGGACGCGGTGGCATCGCACCATCGAAACTCACGGAATTTCTGACACATGAAAACGTGCTTGGAGATCGCGCCTTCGTCGCCGCCCAGTTGAAAGGGGGCCATCGCAAAGAGGTCATCAAGGACATTCAGAGCGCCGCGAAGACCCTCGGATTGAACACCGGCGAAAAACGCAAGTCGAACAAAAAACGCAAGACAACCAAAAAAGGCCGATACAATCTGCCTTATCAGAAAAAGGACTTCCCTAAATATATGTCCTATAATCGGTATCGAGCTTTGGAGAAAAGCATCGCCGCTTCGATGGGTGGCGCACGGTTGAAGCAATTCCGAGCATTGTCGAAATCGCAACGTCGAGCATTGGTGGAACAATCCGATTTCGCAAAAAGCGTCTTCAACTGGGTTGAATCACCGACAGGCCGTATAACATCACGGTTCGGGCAGGACAAACAACAGTATCATGATGCGCGGAAAATCTTCGACGGTTGGCTGAAAACCGCGAAACAACTCGCCTGATGAACGATAACAAGTCTGAAGGTTGCTAAATGAAAATCGGACTTATGGTAGACAATGCCATATATTTCACGGACGGTTCGAAAACCACGTTTTCCTGCCCTGCCGACCTTTTGTCCTATGTTGTGGGCGCGGGAAAACTCACCGTCTATCTCACGGATTTCAGCGCGTTCAATCCGTTTATGGCGCATATTGTCGCGCACTTGCCGCGAAACGAGCACCACGCCTCGTTGAGTTGGGATGCGATTATCTCAACCAAAGGACGGTTTTTTAGTTTTGAAGTAACCATCGACAGGGATAATCGGACGAAATTTTACGAATTGTCCAATTTATTGCGCGACGGGTATCGTGCCGACACGGGGGACAGCATCCCGCATATTCTGGAGATCCTCAGAATCTACGAGCAGGCCGACTTATGTCGTATCACGGCAGGTTCGGCGAGTATGAAAGCCTATCACGAGGGCGATATTCGAGATTATCAGCGTCATTTCCCGCATCTCACCGAAGAGCAGGATCGCGCATTACGGCCCGCATATCTCGGCGGATACATGACTGCCCGAGAAGGACATTGGGGCGAATGCATCGACATTGATTGTAATTCCATGTATCCGAGCATCCTCCGCGACGAATGGCTACCGTTCGGGACGCCGGAACACTACGATGGCGCATATCAGCAGGACGATGACATGCCTTTGCATGTGGATAAAATCATTTTTCGTGCGGATCTGAAACCGGATGGTTACGCTTTTTTGAATGATGGTCGAATGAGGTACGGACGTGACGCGGCGAGACTCACCACCACCGACGGGTATATCACGCGCACGCTGACCGATATTGATCAAAAACTGCTTATGGAGAATTACGACGTGACCGTTTACAAGCATGTGGAAGGGTGGAAGTTCCGCCGCTCCAAAGGATTTTTCTTCGGTTTTGTCTCGCAATATGGCGCCATGAAGATGTCCAATACCGGAGACCGCCGTCAGTTTGCGAAACTCATCATGAACGCGTTGGTGGGTAAAATGGCATCCATGCCGCGTGACGGCATCCTCCTGCCGAAATCCGATGATGGCAGGATGTTGGATTGGATTCCCGCGAAAAAACAGGCGTCGAACCTCAACACCACCTATCTGCCGGTTCCGATCTGGGTCAACGCGTATGCACGCCGCCGACTTTTGCATGTCTGCCGCGCGAACGCCGACCGGCTGGTCTATGCGAACACGGACGGTTGTGCCCTGCTCGGCTGGGATGTTCCGCAAGGGTGTGAGGTTGATCCGATTGAATTGGGCAAGTGGAAGATCAGCGCGAAATACGAGCGGATGACGATACTCGCCATCAACCGCTATCAGGGCTGGAAGCCGGATGGAACGGTGGACATCTGCATGGCCGGAAACCTTTTTTCCACGCCGATACCATACAGCCAATACCATCATGGTGTGGAAGTCGTGGATGATTACGGGACTCATGTCATGCTATAATTCGGAATGTCGTTTGAGTCCCGTCTCGTGGCTGGGAAAGCGTCGGCGGATGCCGCACCTGAGAATGGTGCCGCCGACGAAATCCGTTGGCGTGGCGTCAACGCCCTACATGCGACATCATGGGCTCGCATACGATCCTTTCGGCCATCACGTGATTGTGATGGCCGATTTTTTATAGGCGCAAAGGTGTAAAATTGCGAGGGAAACATAGATGAAAGGAAGCATATATGGCGGACACCACCACCAACGAACCGGCCGAACAGTCGGACGTGACCGCGCCAACCGAGGCCGAACAGGCCACGCAGACGCCGAACGATCCAGTGGAACCGGAGCCGGAAAATGATTCGGCACCCTCGGCGGACGATGGACTAGCGCAACGCTTGGACGCCTTGGAGCAGGAAGTCAACGCGTTGAAGGCCATGCTTGACACGCTCGGCTTCGATGACACCACTCCCGCCGAATCGGAGGCGGCGGAATCGTCGGCGCAGTCGGAGACTCCAACCGTGGAAGACCTTTTCAAGGACTAAAAGAAAGGACAATGACAAATGAGTGACGTTCGACCGCTCGCCGGAAAAGGCGACGTTGAGATCTTCAACGCGGTGCGTTCCGCAACCTCGCCACAGTTTCAGACCCGCATCCCCGCCGCGACGCAGGGCAACATCAGGCAGGCCGTGGACAATCTGCGCAATTTTCCCTATCTTCGTGACGAATTTACCGGCGTGCTGATTCAGCGTTTGATCGGCTTGTACGTCCAGCACGCCGACTGGGACGATCCGCTGAAGCTGATCGGCTCGCCTCGCACGATGAAGCGCTACGGGTCGACTTACGAGCAGGCGGCAGTCGGCCTGATTGAGGCACGCACCCGAAATTTCAGTAAGGAATATTTGGGCGACGACGTGTATGGCCGGTACGCCGCTCCGACCGCAAGCGTATTCCATCCGCTCACCTTTGATCACTACTATCCCGTCACCATCCCCGAAGACGCATTGCTTACCGCGTTCGACGGCGAAACCGGCATGTCGGAATATATCGCCGAAATCATGAATGCGCCGATCCTCTCCGATCGCAACGACGTGTACACGATGAAGGTGCAGTGCTTCGCGGAATACGCACGCAAGGGCGGTTTCTGGAGGGTCAAGACCCCCGACGTGGGAAGCGCGGACAGCACCGAAGCGGATGCGAAGAAACTCCTCCGTCAGATTCAGGAGACCGCGAACACGCTGAAGTCGCTCCCCATGAGCGCCATGGGACGCTTTAATGCCATGAGCTGGGTCACGCCATGGCGTGACAGTGAGGCAATCCTTTTTGCCACTCCGCAGGTCATCGCCGCATTGAATGTAGAGGCATTGGCCGCCGCATTCAATATCGACCGCGCCAACGTGCCCTACAGGATCATCCCGATTCCCGAAGACATGTTCGGTATTGGCGGCACGAACGGCAAAGTGCAGGCGGTGCTCACCACTGAAGACTTCTTCTTCCAGTGGGATGAGATGTTGGAGACCACCAATTCGCCGGTCAATCCGATTGACGGGACGCGCAACATCTTCCTCAAGCATCGCGGCTCCATCACGCCGAACCCGTTCGCGAATGCGGTACTCTTTTGGACTGGCGACGCGTCCAGTACGGAGGTCACTTTGCCGGATACCCTCACCACCACCACGCCAACCTTCCAGCTTCGCCTTAAGAAGTATGGTGAGGCCGCCGTCACCCCGCAGAACGTGTCTCGTGGCGACCTCGTGCAGGTGGTCAGCACCATTTCCAGCGCGAACAAGGCTCAGGCGGCATTTCAGCCGACCGGCATCAAGTACACGCTGGAGGGCGCGACCTCCCAGTTCACGACGGTGGACAATGACGGCATCATCCGATGTGGTTTGGATGAGACCGCCGAAAGCCTCAAAGTCACCGCGCAGGCCACCTACATCAATCCGGCCACGCCGGAAATCGACCAGACCATCACCGCCGCATTGGACATTCCGGTTGTTGGCACTTGGGTTGGTGGCTTCCGTCTCGGCGCGATCGAAGGTTTGAGCATCGAAGGAGCCGCCAGTGTGAAGGCCACGCAATCCACGAACCTTACCGCATTGGCGGTCAAGTCCGATGGCAATACTCAGGACGTGACCGCCTTGGCCGCATGGAGCGTGGCCGCGAACGCGACCATCGGGCCAAACGGCAAACTGACCGGTACCCAGCATGGAACCGCGAACGTCACCGTGAAATTCGCAGGAGTGACCGCCACGAAGACAATCACCGTCACCGCGTAAAACTGACAATGGTGATTGATTGATTAGAATGGAGGATGACATAAAAATCATCCTCCATTCTCTTTTAGGAGCGGCACACATGACGGCGAACGACTTGACCATCAATTTTAGTTACGCGAAATGGCCCCCGAACACGAAATTCAAACTCTGCAACGTTACATGGGATCTCGGATACAGGGATATTGTCAAATGGAATTCCCAAGACTCCCAAAAACAGTATTTCGACAATCTACAGGGCCTCGAATTCTCGGGATGTACCATGGCCAAATACGGGTTGCCGGTACGACTCCCAGTCCCGTTCGCACAAGCATCACAATACAATTATTTGGTCGCCACCAACGATTACGATTTCGACACGCCTCGAAGCTGGTATTATTTTATTTCCACCTGCGAGTACGTCAACGCGCAAACTACTCAAATGAACATCCAGCTTGACGTGTGGCAGTCCTTTCAGTTCGACATCAATTTTGGCAATGCGTATGTCGAACGCGGACACGTCGGCGTTGCCAACGAAACCCAATGGGACGATTGGGGACGTGAGACATTGGACTTGCCCGAAGGCCTCGACACCGGAGACAGCACCATTGTGGGTTATGAGGAATGGCGAAACCTCCTACCAACGAAGGCGCCGGCAGGACGATGCGGCATCATGGTGTACTCCACCACCTCGTTGGAATCCTCTCCCGGCACCGAAAGCAACCCGACCCTGAAGACCGCGACGGGAAGCGCATTTGAAAATCAGGCCAACGGCACCAGCGTCTACTATTTCGACAACTCCAACGATTTTTTGAACATCATCCTGAGAGCGGGCGCGACCTATCCATGGATCACGCAAGGCATTTGCGGCATTTACGGAGTCCCGCCGATGCCCGAAAAACTCTTGGAAAAGCAGACCAAGAATCCGAACATGTTCGGCGTCGGCCAGACCGCGAGCGCGAACTATTACCGGCTTAACGATCCCACGTTGGACAGTGCGAAACGTTGGGATGACGTGGTGGACATGAAGAATTTTCGCGACCATTTCACCCTTCCAGCCCGGTACAAGTATTTGAAGAAATTCCTCACCGCGCCCTACGCGTGGATCGAATGCTCCTGCCTCAACGGGACTTCGATCACCTACCGTCCACAGCAGATTCCAAGCGCCGATCTGACGATTCGCGAGACCTACAATTATGCTCCACCCTCGCCGCGCATCAATTTTTACGTCAAGGGCTATCATGCGACGAAGCAAGGTGATTTCGCACCGTTCAAGGATCCCGCCAACGAGGACTACGGGTTGCCTATCGACAATGGAGACGGATTGGACGCGGCATTTGGCATCACCAACTTTCCCACATTCACGGTGGTCAACAATGGTGCGACTCTGGCGATGGCGAACAGCGCGTACACTCGCTCGTATGCCCAACAGTCGTCTGGTTGGGCGTATCAAAAAACCCAGATGGGCATCAACAACGCCTACGCGCAAGCGCAAGTGAGCGCCGAATACACGAGTGCGGCGAACCGGTTGGGTACGTCGAACAGGAACGCCATGAACGCGATTTCAAACAATGCCGCTCAAATGGGCACCGATCTGGCAGTGCGTAACCTCGGTTTTAACAACACCATGAACCAGCTGAACACCATTGGTTCAGGCGCGTTGAATGCGGTTGGTTCCGCCGTGTCGGGCAATATCGGTGGAGCCGTGGGCGCTGTCGCGGGCACCGTGATCGGTGCGGCGACGAATCAGGCGCGTTATCAAAATTCCGTCGATTCCGCGAACACGCAACTCGCGAACACGCAGGCCACGAACAATGCCACCACGTCACAACAGAACGCTTATTCGCTGGCGTCCACGAATCTGAGCAATCAGCAGACCATGCAGATCGCCGACATGAACCGGTCGCTTGCGCAGGCCACCGCGTCAGGTGACTACGCGAACACGATCGCGGGCATCAACGCGCAAGTCCAACAAATGCAGGTCACGCCACCGAGCACGTCGGGCGCTTTAGGCGGTGATTCCTTCAACCTCGCGAATGGGCTGATCGGAGTGTTGGTGCGGTTCCGGCAGATCACTCCAGCCGCCATGCATAGCATCGGTGAGGTCTGGCTCCGGTATGGGTATTATGTCCAACGCTTCATGACACTTCCACAGTCACTCATGGCGATGTCGAATTTTACTTATTGGAAGGTGCATGAAATGTATATTCGCTCCGCTACCTGTCCTGAAGAGTATCGGTTGACGATTCGAGGAATTTTCGAAAGCGGTGTCACCGTGTGGACGGATCCGACGAAAATCGGCGTGACCGACTATGCCGACAACGCTCCTTTAAACGGGATCAGCTACTAGGCGCGAGTAGAATGGAGAGGACAGTCGAAAGTCCTCTCCATTATTTTTCAGGAGGCAAGTTTGAGCAGGAGACGAAACAATGCGCGCAAGGCCACGCAGTGGGATAATACGCGCGTCTTAGGTTCAATGTGGGGAAACCTCAACATGCCGGAAATGCGGCAGGCCCTCCGCATTAACCAGTATATGAAGCTGATCGAGATGTTGGCGGTGAGCCGCTTCAAATGGCGGAACCTACCCCCCTACATCGATGAACGTTATCTGGAACTGACCTTGTTCGAAAACGGGTTGGCACTGTTTTTTCCCGATAAGAAACGCCACCGTTTCATGGTCACGGCAGGCAACATCGGAGGCGTCAACAATTACAATAATCCAACCACGTTCCAGCCCGTCGCGGCGAATTACAGTTATCCTCAGATCGGCAGTCACCAATGCGTGCCCATCTGGGATAACCAACTCCGGTGCACCATGATTGACGTGATGTGGAATTACGCGACACGGTTGGCCATCGCCGACAGAGCGTTGGACGTGAATCTCGACAATCTCAGCGTCCCCTTGATAATCGCGACTTCGGAAACGAACAAGCTCACCGTGCAGAATCTCATGAAGGCGCGAGAGGACGGCGATCCGTACATTTACGCCTACGATTCCGCCGACATCACCGGCATGTTCAACACCTTTCCGAATCTAACACCATATTTGGCGGATAAAATCACGCAGACCAAAACGCAGGTATGGAACGAGCTCGTGAATTATCTGGGCATCGACAACAGCACCACCGAGAAAAAGGAACGATTGTTGGAGAGCGAAGTCACGGCAGGCAACAGTCGCACCAACGTATTCAGACTCAGCTATCTCAAAGCCCGACAGCAAGCGTGCGATACGATCAACCGACTGTGGAAATTCGACCTGCCGATCGGCATCGAGTGGAACGACACCACGTCAGGCGGGTTGTTGGAATCGGACGGCACCAAGGATGAAAGTGAGGAATGATGGCGCAGGATCTGAGCATGTACCGTGTCAGCGACCACATGGCCGACTACACGTTGACTTTGGGGAATCTCATCGCTTTGGGATTCGACACCGACGAAAAACTCCACTTGGATGCCGCATCATATCCGATTTGGAATGAGGATTATCGGCGCAAACTCAACGAAAAGATCGTGGCCCATTACGCCATGCGCGAGATAGGCAGTGAGACACCACAAATGTTTATCTTCTATCTTGGGCGCACCATGCGAGAGCACATGGACTATTTCAACCAGTTGTATGAATCCGCCGCCGAAAAATTCGATCCGTTCGTCACGCAAGACATAACCCAGACCGCCGACACGTCGAACACGTCACAATCCAGCGGCAGACAATCGGCCACACAGGATACGAAATCCTCCAATACCAGCACGTCGGATACCACGGTGGACAATTCCAGCATGACAGTCAACAGCGAATTCCCACAAACTCGTTTGGATGATTTCAGAAAATACGCCACAAGCGCCTCCCAGACCGACAGTAAAGGCAACACGCATTCGACCAGCACGCAGGATTCCACAGGCTCCAGCAACTCCCAGTCGCAAACGGACTTCCAGCATCAGGAT
>ERZ808246.2537-NODE-2537-length-11361-cov-2.669025_pt1 | contig 11361 bp, 20 predicted proteins | sample MGYA00521083_ERZ808246 | MGnify/ENA primary metagenome ERZ808246 (study PRJEB31516, sample SAMN03275577) | gut metagenome | biome: mammalia-associated habitat; material: feces | host: Papio cynocephalus | place: Kenya | collected 2012-07-07 ...
CAGAGGGTGGAAAAAAGTCTTCAGAATATTATTATTTTAGAAATCATACTAATAGGAATTTAAGAATTCAGTTTTCTACTGGTAATAGTACTGATCCTGAGGGTATGTTAGAAGATTTATTAAAATATATACATAATGAAGATATTGCTTCAGAAGATAACTATAGAATTTTTCTAGTACTAGATACTGATTTAGATAAGAAACGAATAAGTGAAATAAAAAGAATAGAACAAAAATGCATTGATAATAATATAGAAATAATTACTTCTGCGCCTACTTTTGAGATTTGGTATGTAATGCATTATCGTAGTAATAGATTAAAGTTTCAAACAAGTAAAGAAGTAAAAAAAGAATTACAAAGTTTAAATGGTACATATACAGAGAGTATGGATATGTATAAAGTAATAAAAGAAAAGACTATTAATGCTAGAGAGACTGCTAATGATATTGAGAAGAAAATTATTAATAATAATGAAGATTTATTATCTTCTAATCCTCATACTGGTATATATAAAATATTAGATGCTATTGATGAATTTAATAATTTAAATAATTAAAATAAAACATTATTATAATCTTTTAATAGGGTTATAGTGATGTTTTTTTGATAAAAAGATATGTACTTTAGGGATAGTTTTTAGTATAATAGTTATTAGGTGATATTAGTATGTATGTAGAAGTATTAACACAAATTAGTGCTAAAGCGGTAGATCAGTATTATGTATATTCAGTACCAGAAGCATTTAGAGATAATATTAAGATTGGTATTAGAGTTAGAATACCTTTTGGTAAGATGGAATTAGAAGGGTTTGTTATGAATATTCTTAATGATACTGATTATGATAAGAGTAAGATTAAAGATATTAGTGATGTAGTAGATGATAGGCCAGTACTTAATAAAGAGATGTTACTATTGGGTAAATATATGAGTAAACATTTATTATGTTCACTTGTTAGTGCTTATCAAGTAATGCTTCCTAAGGCTTTAAAGGCTAAAGTTAATACTAATATTAAAATTAAATATAATAAATATTTAAGAAGAACTAAGAGTATTGAAGAGATAGATAAATATATTAGTAGTTGTAGGTATGAAGGACAAGTTAATTTACTTTGTAAGTTAAAAGAAGGAGATGTTCTTATTACTAAGATGTCTAGTACGATTAATACTATTATTAAGAATGGATTAGGAGAAATATATTTAGAAGAAGATAAAAGATACGCTTATACAGGGATAAGTAATTATAAGAGGGTAATATTATGAAGAACAAGAGATGGCTAAGGATATAGTAGTTAATTCATTTGGAGAAGCTAATACTTATTTATTATATGGAGTTACTGGTTCTGGTAAAACTGAAGTATATATGAGTATTATTGAAGAAGCTTTAAAGTTAGGTAAAGAGGCAATTATGTTAGTACCAGAAATTAGTTTAACTCCTCAAGTAGTAGGAAAGTTTATATCTAGATTTGGTAATGTAGTAGCAGTATTACATTCTAAATTATCTGATACTGAGAGATATGATGAATATAGAATGATAACTGATGGAGAAGCTAGAATTGTTATTGGTACAAGAAGTGCTATCTTTGTTCCTTTTAATAATAGATGAAGAACATACTGGTAGTTATAAACAAGAGAATCATCCTAGGTATAATGCTAAAGATATTGCTATTCTTAGGAGTAAATATCATAAATGTCCGGTAGTTATGGGAAGTGCTACTCCTAGTCTGGAGTCTTTTGCTAGAGCAGGTAATAAAGTATATAAGTTATTAGTATTATCTAAAAGACCTAGTAGTAGTACAATGCCTAATGTTGAAATTATTGATATGAAAGAAGAAGTTAAGAAGGGTAATTTTATTTTATCTGATACTTTGAAGAGGAAGATTAAAGAAAAACTAGATAGACAGGAACAGAGTATTATTTTACTTAACAGAAGAGGATACTCTAGTGTTATTAGCTGTAGGGAATGTGGTTATACTGAGAAATGTCCTAAGTGTGATGTTACTTATACTTATCATAAGACTAGTAATAATTTAAAATGCCACTACTGCGGTAATGCTAAAGTACCTAGTAAGGTATGTCCTAAATGTGGTGGTAACTTAAGAGATTTTGGACTTGGTACTGAGAAGTTAGAGGAAGAATTAAATAAATTATTTAAAGCGAGAATAGTTAGAATGGATGTTGATACTACTAGTAAAAAGGGAGAGCATCAGAAAATTATTGACGACTTTGGAGAACATAAATATGATATTTTAATTGGTACACAGATGATTGCTAAAGGACTTGATTTTCCACTTGTTACTTTAGTAGGAGTAGTATCAGTAGATTCTTCACTTATGGCTCCGGATTTTAGGGCTAGTGAAAATACTTTTCAGTTACTTTCCCAAGTGGCAGGAAGAGCAGGAAGAAGTACTTCAAAGGGAGAAGTTATTATTCAAACTTATAATCCAGATCATTATAGTATTATGCTAGCTAAAGACCATGATTATTTAAAATTTTATAAGGAAGAAATGAGTATCAGAAAGATGCTTAAATATCCTCCATATTATTATTTAACATTAGTTAGTATATCTTCAAGAGATTATGAAGGGGGATTTAAAGAGGCTAATAAGATAGGTAATTATTTAAGAAGTAAACTTGGCAATTCAATTATACTTGGTCCTACTACTAGTAGTGCATTTAAAATAAATAATATTTATCATTATCAAATAATTATTAAATATCAAAAGGAAGATAATTTAATTAGTACTTTAAATTTTATTATTGATATGTATAAAAATAATAGTAAGATAGATGTAGAAGTAGATTTTAATCCGATTAGGGTTTAAATTTATAATTATAATAGTTAAAAATACTTCACTTAATTATGATTATTGAATACAATAATATGAACAGATATATACCACCCTATAGGGAAGTGAGGTATTTATGAGTAAAGGTATATTAACCAAGAGAGAAAAAGAAGTCTTCTCATTATTGATAGAAAATAAAACTACTAAAGAAATAGCAGATGTTTTAAATATTAGTGAAAAAACTGTTAGAAATCATATTTCCAATACTATGCAAAAGTTATCTGTTAAGGGTAGAGCACAAGCAGTGGTAGAGTTAATAAGATTAGGAGAGATTACTTTATAGCACTTTATAGTGCTTTTTCTTTTGGATTTAACTGTGAATATAATAGGCATATTGATGCATCATTTATAGACTTAAAGACTATAAATGACTAGGAAAAACCATAGATTTTCCTAGAAAATAACAAATAATCCGAAAAAAGTGAAAAAAAGTTATAAGGTATAATTGTAAGAGTGTGACTGGCTTAGATGTGCGAAGTTGCTGATACACCCGGTTAAGTTGTCAAATAAATTAAAGGGCTATCAGGTAATTCGTTCGGAGCTATGTCTATACCAAGATATAGGCGAAGGGAGGACAACAAAATGGCAAAGGAGAAAGTGAGAATTAAATTAAAGGCTTACGATCACAGAGTTCTAGATAGTGCTGCTGCTAAAATAGTAGCTACTGTTAAAAGAACTGGTGGCGAAGTTTCTGGACCTGTACCACTACCTACTGAAATTGAAAAAATTACAATTTTAAGAGCAGTACATAAGTACAAGGATTCAAGAGAGCAATTTGAAAAAAGAACTCACAAAAGACTAATTGATATCACAGACCCTAGTAAAGAGACTATTGATGCTTTAGCTCATTTAGATTTACCTAGTGGTGTTGATATAAAAATCAAAAAATAATTATAGGAGGAAAAAATGAAAGGAATCTTAGGAAGAAAAAAAGGGATGACTGAAGTATTTACTACTGATGGAAAACTTATTCCTGTAACTGTTATCGAAGTTGAAGATAATGTAGTATCACAAATCAAGACTAAAGAAACAGATGGATATGATGCAATCCAATTAGCTACAGTTGATAAGAAAGAATCAAGAAGTAATAAACCTGAAATTGGTCATCTAAAAAAAGCAAATGCTACCCCTAAGCGCTTCTTAAAGGAAATTAGAGGTGCTAGTGTTAGCGAATATGCTTTAGGAGATGTTCTTAAAGCTGATACTTTTGCTGCAGGAGAAATGGTTGATGTAACTGGTACTTCTAAAGGTAAAGGTTTCCAAGGTGTTATTAAAAGACACAATCAACATAGAGGACCTATGAGTCATGGTTCACAATACCATAGAGGAGTAGGATCAATGGGTACATTGTTACCAATGAGAGTTTTACCAGGAAAGAAATTACCTGGACATATGGGTCATGTACAAGTAACTATTCAAAATCTTGAAGTTATTAGTGTAGACCTAGAAAATAATGTTATCTTAATTAAAGGAAGCGTTCCTGGACCTAAAAACTCTTTAGTATTAGTTAGAACTTCAGTTAAGACTGGTGATAAAGTAAATGAACCAGTAGAATTAGTAGTTTACGAAGAAGGTACTTCTTCAGAAGAAGTAGCAGAAGAAACTATGGAAACTATTAATGAAGAATTAGCTAATGAAGAAACATCACAAGAAACTGCTGAATAATTAGCACTATATATAATATATGAAAATAAATTGTGATGATAAAGGAGGAAATTATGTCTAAGAAAATAGATGTTTTAAGTCTTAAAGGCGAAAAGGTAAAGGATATAAAATTAGAAGATAACATATTTAATATAGAACCAAATGATGCAGTAATCAAAGATGCAGTTGTTGCCGCTATGGCAGGAGCTAGACAAGGTACTGCTAAGGTTAAAACTAGAAGTGAAGTTGCTGGTGGTGGAAGAAAACCATACAGACAAAAAGGAACTGGTAATGCAAGACAAGGAAGCATTAGAGCACCACACTATAGACATGGTGGTATCGTATTTGGACCAGTACCAAGAGATTATTCAAAGAAAATGAATAAGAAAGAAAAGAGATTAGCATTAAAGAGTGCATTATCTTATAAAGTATTAGATAAAGAATTAGTAGTAGTAGATGCTATTAAATTTGAAACTAATAAAACAAAAGAAATGGTAAATTTATTAGAAGGATTAAATCTTACTAATCATAAAGTATTAGTATGTGTTAAAGAACTTACTGACAATGTTTGCTTAGCTGCTAGAAACTTAGCTAACGTAAAAGTTGTTATGCCAAGTGAAATCAATACATTTGATTTAATATCTTCAGATAACTTACTAATTGAAGAAGAAGCATTAGTTGCTTTAGAGGAGGTGCTTAAATAATGAATAATTATTTAGATATAATCTTAGCACCAGTTATTACTGAGAAAACTGCCAATATGGAAGCAGAAGGAAAATATGCTTTCAAAGTAGCAAATAAAGCTAATAAAACTGAAATTAAACAAGCTATCGAAAAGAAGTTTGGTGTTAAAGTTGAAAAAGTAAATATAACTAATTCTCATCCTAAGAAAAAGAGAGTTGGAAAATATACTGGTATGACTAGTAAATATAAGAAAGCTATAGTAACTTTAAAGAAAGGTGAAACTATTAGTTTCGACTAGTAAGGAGGAAATATAATGGCAATAAGAGTTTATAAACCAATGACTGCTGGTACAAGACAAAGATCTGTACTAACAAGTGAAGAAATTACTAAGACAACTCCTGAAAAAAGTTTGACAGTTACTAAGAAAAAAACTAATGGTAGAAATAATCAAGGTAAAATTACTGTTAGACACAGAGGTGGCGGAGTAAAGAGAAAATATAGATTAATTGACTTCAAGAGAAGAAAAGATGGCATTACTGCTATGGTAACTGCTATTGAGTACGATCCAAATAGAAGTGCAAATATTGCTCTAATCACTTATAAAGATGGAGAAAAAGCATATATCATTGCTCCTAAAGGATTAACTGTAGGAACAGTTATTGAGTCTGGTGAAAATGTTGATATTAAAGTAGGTAACGCATTACCAATTATGAATATTCCAGTTGGTACTGTAATCCATAATATCGAATTAAGACCAGGTAAAGGTGCAAGCCTAGCAAGAAGTGCTGGAGCATCTGCTCAAATTCTTGGTAGAGAAGAAAAATATGTTTTAATTAGATTAAGCAGTGGTGAAACAAGAAAAATCTTAGGTACTTGTAGAGCTACTATCGGTGTAGTAGGAAATGAAGACTACTCACTAGTTAAAGTAGGAAAAGCAGGAAGAACTAGACATAAAGGAATTAGACCTACAGTTCGTGGTTCTGTTATGAACCCTAATGATCACCCACATGGTGGTGGTGAAGGTAGAGCTCCAATAGGTAGAAGTGGACCAATGACACCTTGGGGTAAACCAGCTCTTGGATACAAGACAAGAAAGAACAAGAAACAGTCAGATAAATATATCGTGACTCGTCGTAAGAAATAAAGAAAGGAAGATTAAATAATGGCTAGAAGTATTAAAAAAGGACCTTATGTCTTTGATAGATTATTAAAAAGAGTAAGAGCATTAAATGAATCTGGTAAGAAAGAAGTAATAAAAACTTGGTCACGTCGTTCAACAATCTTTCCTGAATTTATTGGTCATACTTTTGCAGTACATAACGGAAAAGAATTTATTCCTGTATATGTAACTGAAGATATGGTTGGACATAAATTAGGAGAATTTTCTCCTACTAGAAAGTTTGGCGGACACGGATCAGACAAGAAATAATTTTCTTAAGAGGAGGAATTAGAAATGGAAAGAACTGAAGCTAAAGCAGTAGCTAAAACAGTTAGAATATCTCCTAGAAAGACAAGACTTATTATTAACTTAATAAGAGGTAAGAGTGTTGATGAAGCAAGAGCAATTCTTGCTAACCAACCTCAAAGAGCATCTAGAGTTATTTCTAAAGTACTAGAGAGTGCTACTGCAAATGCTGTTAATAACTTTGGCATGAAGGAAGAAAATCTTTATGTTAAAACATGTTTCGTAGATGAAGCATTAGTAATTAAAAGAATCAAATTTGATTCAAGAGGTCGTACAGGTAGAAACGATCATAAGACAAGTCACATAACTATAGTAGTGGCTGAAAAATAAAAGAAGGAGGACACTTTAATGGGACAAAAAGTTAGTCCAACAGGACTTAGAATTGGAATCAATAAAGACTGGGAATCTAAATGGTATGCTGAAAATGATTTCGCTAAGTATTTAAATAATGATTACAAAATTCGTAAATATTTAAATAAAAAGTTCAAAAATGCTAGTATTTCTAAAATTATTATTGAAAGAAATGCTAAAAGATGTGAAATCTTCGTATATGCTGCTAAACCAGGTTTAATTATTGGCCAAAGTGGTGTTGAAATAGAAAAAATTAAAAAAGAAGTATCTAAACTAGTTGGTGAAGAAGTTCAAATCTCTGTAGTAGAAATTAAGAACCCAGATATGGTAGCAGAACTAGTTGCACAAAACATTGCTCATCAAATCGAAAATAGAGTTTCATTTAGAGTTGCTCAAAAGAAAGCAATCAGAAACACTATGAAAGCTGGAGCAAAAGGAATTAAAACATTAGTATCAGGAAGACTTGGTGGTGCTGATATCGCTCGTGGTGAAGGATATTCAGAAGGAACTATTCCTCTACATACTTTAAGAGCAGATATCGATTATGCTACTGCTGAAGCAGATACTACTTATGGAAAAATCGGAGTAAAAGTATGGATCTATAAAGGTGAAATACTAAGTAAGGGAGGTAATTCTCATGTTGATGCCAAAAAGAACTAAACATAGAAAAACTTTCCGTCTACCTTATGAAGGTAAAGCAAAAGGAAATACCGAATTACATTTCGGAAGTTATGGCTTAATGGCAAAAGAGGGAGCATGGATTACTGCTAACCAAATCGAAGCTGCCAGAATAGCTATGACAAGATATATGAAGAGAGGTGGTAAGGTTTGGATTAATATCTTCCCTAACTTATCACTAACTAAAAAACCTCTTGAAACAAGACAAGGTAAAGGTAAAGGAAATCCAGAAGTTTGGGTTGCCGTTGTTAAAGAAGGAAAAATAATGTTTGAAATTGATGGAGTAGATGAAGCTACTGCTAGAGAAGCTTTAAGACTTGCATCACACAAATTACCAATTAAATGTAAATTTGTGAAGAAAGAAGAAAGTGGTGAAGTAAATGAAAACTAATGAACTTAGAAAATTAACCACCGAAGAACTTAATAAAAAAGTTACTGAATGTAAAGAAGAACTTTTCAGTTTAAGAATGCAAAAAGCTACTGGTATGATTGAAAAACCTTCAAGAATAAATGATCTTAGAAAAGAAGTAGCAAGAATTAAAACTATTCTTAACGAGAGAAGAGAAGGGTAAGTGAGGTGCACGTTATGAAAGAAAGAAAAGAACTAATTGGTACTGTAGTTTCTGATAAAGCTGATAAAACTATTACAGTTAAAGTAGAAACTTACAAGAAACACCCATTATATGGCAAGAGAGTTAAATATTCTAAAAAATATGCTGCTCATGATGAAAATAACATGGCACATGTTGGAGATAAAGTTCGCTTAGCCCAAACTAGACCATTGTCTAAAACTAAGAGATATGAACTAGTAGAAGTAATAGAGAAAGCTGTTATTCTATAAGCTCTTTAGTCGGAAGGAGGAAATAATATGGTACAACAAGAAACGCGTCTTAAAGTCGCAGATAACTGTGGAGCTCGTGAAGTATTAGTAATCAGAGTTCTAGGTGGAAGTAAAGTAAAAACAGGTAATATTGGAGATATAGTTGTTGCTACAGTAAAGAAAGCTACTCCTAATGGTACTATAAAGAAAGGCAAAGTTGTAAAAGCTGTTATAGTAAGAACTAAAAGAGGAGTTAGAAGAGATGACGGTAGTTATATCAGATTTGATGACAACGCTTGCGTTATTATCAAAGACGATAAGAGTCCAGTAGGTACTAGAATTTTAGGACCAGTAGCACGTGAACTTAGAGATAAAGATTTTACTAAGATTGTAAGTTTAGCAAAAGATGTGCTATAGGCCATTTAAGGAGGAATTATGAAGAAACTTAAAACAGGCGATAAAGTAGTAGTAGTATCTGGTTCCAATAAAGGAAAAGAAGGAAAAATTACTAAAATATTAGATTCTAAAGTTATTGTTGAAGGTGTTAATATTGTTAAGAAACATTTAAAACCTAAAAATAATAATGGTAATGGTGAAATAATTGAAACAGAAGCACCTATCCATGTATCTAATGTTATGCTAGTAGATCCAAAAACTAAAAAGCCTACAAAAGTAAAAATTGAAAAAGATAGTAAAGGTAATAAAGTTAGAATATCTAAAAAATCTAACGAAAAAATTAACTAATAAAAAGAATAGGAACAATTAATAATGTTCTGTAATTTGGAAGGAGGGCGAAGTATGAACCGCCTAAGAGAAAAATATATTAAAGAAGTTGTTCCAAGTTTAACAGAAAAACATGGTTATACTACTCCAATGTTAGTTCCAAAGATCGAAAAGATCGTTGTTAATATGGGTGTAGGAGACGCTACTGTTAATTCTAAAAACTTAGAAAATGCTGTAAATGAATTAGAAAAAATTACTGGATTAAAAGCAGTAGAAACTACAGCTAAAAAATCAATAGCTTCATTTAAAGTAAGAGAAGGACACAAAATTGGTTGTAAAGTAACTTTAAGAGGAGACAATATGTATACTTTCTTAGATAAATTAATTTCTATTAGTTTACCAAGAGTAAGAGATTTCAGAGGATTATCTCCTAAGAGTTTTGATGGAAGAGGAAATTATACAATCGGTATTAAAGAACAAATAATTTTCCCTGAAATTAAATTTGATGAAGTTGAAAAAGTAAGAGGTATGGATATTGTTATCGTAACCACTGCTAAAACTAATGAAGAAGCTTATGATTTATTAAGTGAACTTGGAGTTCCTTTTAGGAAATAATGGAGGAATAATAAGATGGCAAGAAAATCAATGATTGTTAAATCAGAAAGAGAACCTAAATATAAGGTTAGAAAATACACTAGATGTAAAATTTGTGGAAGACCACATGCAGTACTTAAAAAATATGGAATTTGTCGTATTTGTTTTAGAGAACTTGCATACAAAGGTCAAATACCTGGTGTAAAGAAATCAAGTTGGTAAGCCCAACAATAAAAGAAGGAGGGATTTATAATGACAGATCCAATCGCAGATATGCTTACAAGAATTCGTAACGCTAATCAAAATAGAGCTGCTTCAGTTGTAATTCCTACATCTAAAGTAAAAGAAGAAATAGCAAAAATCTTAAAAGATGAAGGATTTATCGCAGACTACACTATTGATGGTGAAGGAGTTCAAAAAAATATTACATTAACATTAAAATATAAAAATAAAGAAAGAGTAATTACTGGTCTTAAGAGAATATCAAAACCTGGACTAAGAGTATATGCTGGTAAAGATGAAATACCTACTGTATTAAATGGTTTAGGAATTGCTATTATCTCTACATCTAAAGGTATTATGACTGATAAAGAAGCAAGAAAATTATCTTTAGGTGGAGAAGTAATTGCTTATATCTGGTAAGGTGAAATAATGAGCCGTATTGGTAAAAGAGTTTTAAATATTCCAGAGAATGTTAATGTAAATGTAGAAAATAATACTGTTACAGTTAAAGGACCTAAAGGAGAACTTACTTTAGACCTAGTTAAAGGAATTAATGTTAAAGTAGAAGATAATACTGTAGTAGTAGAAATGACTAAAAAAGATAAATTTACTCATGCTATGCATGGTACTACTAATGCTAATATCAAGAATATGATTATCGGTGTTAGTGAAGGATACAAGAAAGGATTAGAAATCGTTGGTGTAGGTTATAAGTTTAATGTACAAGGAAATAAACTTACTATCTCAGCAGGATATTCTCATCCAGTAGTTATGGAAGTTCCAACAGGACTTACTGTAACAGGAATATCTAATACTGAAATTGAAGTATCAGGTATTAATAAAGAAAAAGTTGGGGAATTTGCCGCTAACGTAAGAAAAGTAAGACAACCTGAACCTTACAAAGGAAAAGGAATTAAATACAAAGGTGAACAAATTCGTCGTAAAGAAGGAAAGAAAGCTTCTAAATAATAAATAGGAGGATATAGGTATGATTAAAAAAGTTTCAAGAAATGAAATGAGAAAAGTTAGACATACTAGAATCAGAGAAAATTTATCTGGTACTAGTGAAAGACCTAGATTATGTGTATTTAGATCTAATGCAAATATTGAAGCTCAAATCATCGATGATGTTAAAGGTGTTACATTAGTTAGTGCATCATCACTAGAAAAAGAATTAAATCTTAAAAATGGTGGTAATGTAGAAGCTGCTAAAGTAATCGGAGCAGAAATTGCAAAAAGAGCTAAAAAAGCAAAAATTAATACCGTTGTATTTGATAGAGGTGGATATCTTTATCATGGACGTGTTAAAGCTTTAGCAGAAGCTGCACGTGAA
>ERZ808246.2538-NODE-2538-length-11356-cov-7.118662_pt1 | contig 11356 bp, 9 predicted proteins | sample MGYA00521083_ERZ808246 | MGnify/ENA primary metagenome ERZ808246 (study PRJEB31516, sample SAMN03275577) | gut metagenome | biome: mammalia-associated habitat; material: feces | host: Papio cynocephalus | place: Kenya | collected 2012-07-07 ...
GCGATGCCGGCCTTGCCGAGCTTGTCGATGATGCGGTCGAGCCAGTCGAAATCGTAGACGCCGTCGCGCGGCTCGATCCGAGCCCAGGAGAAGATGCCCACGGAAACCAGGTTCACGCCGGCCTTGCCCATCAGGCGGACATCCTCATCCCATACCTCTTCGGGCCACTGGTCCGGGTTGTAGTCGCCGCCGTACCAGATGCGGGCCTGCTGGCCCTTCAAAGGCCGCGGCCAGCGATGCGCTCTACGCTGAGTCATTGCTTTTTCCTTTCGCTTGTTTTAATGATACCGATAGCGGGTCAGACCATTAACGGCTTCCCCATGGATGGGGAACGGTTTTCCAACGAATCGACGCGGTGCGGAAACCTATACGGGATGCGTCTAGCGCACCGTGCGGCCGTCGCACCACACGTGCCGCACCGTCCAGTCGTCCGGTTCGACCAGCAGCACGTCGGCCGCGTATCCCGGAGCGAGCAGGCCGAGCGGGTTCCCGGTCACATCGTTCCGCCGGTCGAGTCCGATCGCCTTCGCCGGCGTGAGCGTCGCCGCCTCGACCGCGTCGACCGGACTGATGCCGAGTTCCGACACGGCGCGAGCCACGGCCGTCTCCAGCAGCAGGGTCGATCCGGCGATGGCGCCGTTGGACGCGAGCCTCGCGTGCCCGTCCTCCACGTCCACGTACAGCCCGCCCAGCCGGTAGCTTCCGTCGGGGCAGTCGGTGGCGGCCATGGCGTCGGTGACGAATGCGGTCCGGTGCGGGGCGAAGCCGAAGCCGAGCCTGACCATGGGGTCCTGCACATGGAAGCCGTCGTTGATGAGCTCGATGACGACCCGCGGATCCTCCACGGCCGCGGGGATCGGTCCCGGTTCGCGGTGGTGCAGGCCGTTCATCGCGTCGAACATGTGGGTCATGATCCTGGCTCCGGAGTCGAATGCCCTTCTGGCCGTGTCGTAGTCGGCGTCGCAGTGGCCGACGGCCGGAACCACTCCGGCGGCGGCGAAACGGCCGATCGCGTCGATGCCGTGCGGCAGCTCCGGGGCGATGGTGATCTGCCTCAGGCAGCCGTCGGCCGCGTCCAGGATCCGTTCGACGAGGTCAGGAGTGGGGTCGACGAGGCATTTCGGATCGTGGGCGCCTTTTCTGGACATGGCCAGGAAGGGTCCCTCCAGATGGGTTCCGAGTATGTCGGGACGGCCGTCCATCATCCCGTGTACGACGTCCAGGTTCCCGCATACCACGTCGATCGGATTGGTGATGAGGCTCAGGACCTGCCTGGTGGTGCCGTGCTCCAGATGGCCGGCCCTGGCCCTCCTGACTCCGTCCGGACCGTCGTCGAACGAGCGGCCCCATGCGCCGTGGGCGTGGATGTCCACGTATCCCGGCGTCATCACAAGCCCTTCGGCGTCGATGACGCCGGATGGGCCGACGCCAGCCCTCCGGCAGGCGGATTCGAAATCGGGGTCCGAGTCTCCGACGGCCGTGATCGAACGCCCGTCGGAGACGAGCCATGCATGCGGGAGGACGCCGCGCGCGTCGACCCTCCTCGCGCCGCGTATTGCGAACGGGGCTCCGTCTCTCGCGAACAGTCCGTCGATCCGTTCCACCTCGCCGTTCCTTGGGTCCTTCATGGTCCTCCTCTTCTCTGCGGACATGGAAAGCAGGGCCGGCGGGCGTCGGCCCGTCGCCCTGCTCAATGGGTGATGGTCAGGTAAGTCTCAGATGGTCTGCCATAGCGGCTTGTGCGCGTAGGCGTATCGGTAGTAGTCCTTGTGGCGCAGCCGGGAGGCCGCCTCCTCGTCGACGATGATGGTCGCGTGGGGATGCAGCTGCAGCGCGCTTGCCGGGCAGAAGGCGCTCACGCCGCCCTCGACGGCCTCCGCCACGGCCTCGGCCTTTCCAGATCCGAAGGCGAGCAGTATGAGGTGGCGCGCCTTGAGGATCGTGCCGATGCCCTGGGTGATGCAATGCGTCGGAACCTTGTCGATGTCGTCGTCGAAGAACCTCGCGTTGTCGATCCTGGTCTGCTCCACCAGCGTCTTGACGCGCGTGCCCGACGAGAGGGACGAGCCGGGCTCGTTGAACCCGACGTGGCCGTCGGTGCCGACGCCGAGGATCTGCACGTCGATGCCGCCGGCATCGGCGATCGCCCTGTCGTAGGCCGGTCCGGCCTGGGCGATGCGTTCGCCGTCCGACAGCGGGACGCCGTCCAGCGAATCGCCGGGGACTCGCACAAGGCTGGGATCCAGTCCCAACGGTTCGACCACCGTGCGGCGGATCGTCGAATGGTAGGACTGCGGATGGTCCAGCGGGATGCCGAGGTACTCGTCGAGCGCGAATCCGCGCACGTGGGAGACGTCCACGCGCTCGTCCCCCACGATCCCGGCAAGCGCCCGGTAGGCGGCGAGCGGACTGGATCCCGTGGCGAGGCCCAGCACGGCGTCCGGCTTGGCTTTGATCAGATCGGCCACGGCGCGTCCGTATATCGCGCCCGCCTCGGCCTCGTTCCCGACGATGATGACTTCGGACATCGACACCCCTTTTCTCCGGCCGCCCATCATCGGAGCTGCGGGCGGCATTGCTTCGCACGAGAATTGAATCTACCACCCAGCCAAACATTTTGTCAACTTTACTTACGAAAAACTGTTTTCCCCACCTGCCAGAGCGAGGATTCCGCAAACGATTGGCAAAATCAAGACAATACGGCCGATAGATGCGGAAACGAGGCGTCGGACAGCGTCTCTCAATGCCCCAAAAAGCGTTTTTTTGTTTTTCATGTTGACAAAATAGTTTCTGGGGGCTATGTTTGCAGATGCCGCCACATCGGAGTGGCGGCGTTCACCATAGAAGGAGAAGAACATGAGGATCAGCTCCAAGCGCATCGTGGCGGCCGCGGCATCCGTGGCGGCGCTGTGCACCATGCTCGCCGGATGCGGGTCGTCCACGAACGACGCTTCCGACGGCGGCGTCGTCCACCTCACCTACATGCACAGGCTTCCCGACAAGGAAGGCATGACCTTGGTCAAGGACATCGTGGCCAAATGGAACAAGACGCATCCGAACATCCAAGTCACCGCCACCAAGTTCGACGGTGCGGCGCAGGACATGATCAAAAAGCTCGAGACCGATGTGAAGGCCGGCAACGCCCCGGACCTCGCGCAGGTCGGATACACCGAGGTCCCCGAAGTGTTCACCAAGGGACTGCTCGAGGACGTCACGGACGAGGCCGCCAAATACAAGAACGATTTCTCCGCCGGGCCATACTCCATGATGCAGGTCGGAGGAAAGACCTACGGCCTCCCGCAGGACACGGGCCCGCTCGTCTACTTCTACAACAAAGCCGAATTTGACCGGCTCGGCATCAAGGTCCCCGAGACCAGCGACGAGCTCGTTGAGGCGGCGAAGACGGCAGCAGCCGATGGCAAGTACATCATGGACTTCGAAGCCGACGAGGCCGGCAACATCTTCTCGGGCCTCTCCTGCGCCTCCGGCGCCTGGTACAAGGTGAAGAACGACGCGTGGCAGGTGAACACCATGACGGACGGGTCGAAGGCCTTCGCCGACACCTTCCAGCGGCTGCTCGACGCGAAGGCGGTCGCCACCAGCCCGCGTTGGGTCCCGACGTTCGACGCGTCCCTGCAGAACGGGACGCTCATCGGCAATGTCGGCGCCGCCTGGGAGGCTCCGTTGTTCATGGACTCCGCGGGTGACACCGGCAAGGGCGACTGGCGCGTCGCCCAGATCGGCGACTGGTTCGGCAACGGCGGCAAGACCGGACCGGACGGCGGCTCCGGAGTCGTCGCGCTGAAGGGCACCAAACACAAGGCCGAAGCCATGGAATTCCTCGATTGGTTCAACACCCAGGTCGACGACCTGACTTCACAGGGCCTAATCGTGGCCGCAAACACCTCCACCGCGAAGACCCCGGAGTCCTGGTCCGACTTCTATGGCGGGCAGGATCTCATGAAGGAATTCTCCACCGCGAACGACAACATGTGCGACATGACCTACGTTCCCGGATTCTCCGCGATCTCCTCCGCGATGACGGAGACCGCGTCCAAGGCGGCGGACGGTAGCGGCAAGGTCATCGACACGTTCAAGACCGCGCAGAAGACGTCCATCGACACCCTGAAGAACTACGGGCTGTCCGTAGCCAAGTAAACACCATGCGGATCGGCCCCATGCGGGTCTGGTCCGCCGCGCCCGTGGCCGGAGACGGCCGCGGGCGCGCATCCAAAGACGGGTTTCATCATGAGTACAACAAAGCAAGGGACCAAGGCCGGCACGCCGCGCGAGACAGGACGCCGGGGAGGATCCGACGCGCGCAGAAGGGAGAATCGTACTGGCTGGGCGTTCATGGCGCCGTTCGCCATCCTGTTCGCAGTCGTGTTCCTCATACCGATCATCTACGCGGTCTATTCCAGTTTCTTCCGCCAGGTGTCCACCGGCGGCGGCGCATACGGCGGCGGAGAGATCACCAACAAGTTCGTCGGGCTCGAGAACTTCGTCTACGTGGCGACCTCGTCAGGATTCTGGTCAGGGGTCGGGAGGGTCCTCGTCTACACGCTCATCCAGGTGCCGGTGATGATCATCGTAGCTCTGGCGCTGGCCATGGTCATCGACTCCTTCGTCGTCAAGCACATCACCGGCTTCCGCCTAGGGTACTTCCTGCCCTACGCGATCCCGGGTGTCGTGGCCTCGATCATCTGGGTGTACCTGTACAACGGGCAGATCTCGCCGATCGTCAAAGGCCTCGCCGCCATCGGAGTGAATGTCGACTTCTTCGACAAGAACATCGTGCTCGCCTCCATGGCGAACATCACCACATGGACGTTCACCGGCTACAACATGCTGATCTTCCTGGCCGCGCTGCAGGCCATCCCGCATGAACTGTACGAGGCGGCGCGCATCGACGGCGCGACCGGATTCCAGATCGCCATGCGGATCAAGCTCCCGAACGTGCGTTCCGCGGCGCTGCTGTCCATGCTGCTGTCCATCGTCGGCACGATCCAGCTGTTCAACGAGCCCCAGATCATGCAAACCGCCGATCCGGGCATCTCCAAGACCTACACGCCGATGATGATGGCCATGAACACGTCCCAGGGCACCCTGACCCCGGGCGGCGACGGGCCCGCCTCGGCGATCGCCATCGTCATGGCCATGATCGCGGGCATCCTCGCCATGATCTACACCATCGCCGAAAGGAAGGTGAACGAACAATGAGCGCGACAACCATCCAGAACGAACGGCAGCGGGCACGCGCGCGCCGCAGGGCCGAACGACTGGCCGAGAAGCGGCGCGAGGCCGCGCAGCATGATCTTCCACGCTCCATGCGCCCGAGCCCCGTGACGAAGACCGTCACGGTGATCGTGCTCGTGATCGCCCTGTGCTACTTCCTATTCCCCATCTACTGGGCCATCATCGCCTCCACGAAGACCCCATCGCAGCTGACCAGCAGCAACGGGCTGTGGTTCGCGGTCAGCCTCGACCAGATCCCGGACGCGGTGGCAGCGAACTACTCCAAGCTCATGGGGTGGACCCGCGGACAGTTCTGGCGCTGGGTGCTCAACTCGTTGATCTACTCCGGCGTCTCCGCGCTCATCGGCACCATCATCGCGGTGATGGCGGGATACGCGACCGCGAAATTCAATTTCCGAGGCAAGGGAGCCGCCATCGGCGTGGTCATGGGATGCATGCTCATGCCGGTCGCATTGCTGACCATCCCGCAGTACTCCATCTTCCATGCACTGCACCTGACCAACACGATGCTGTCAATCATCATCCCCTGCTGCGTGTCCCCGTTCGGCTTCTTCCTCGGACGCGTGTACGCGCAGACATCAGTGCCGAACGAGCTGCTCGAGGCGGCGCGCATCGACGGCGCGGGTGAGGCGAGAATCTTCTTCACCATCGTGCTGCGTCTGCTGGCCCCGGCCATGGTGACGATCTTCCTGTTCCTGTTCGTCGGGACCTGGAACAACTTCCTGCTGCCGTTGATGATGGTGTCCTCCGACAGTCTCAAGCCCGTCACGCTGGGCCTGTACGGCATGGTATCGCTCGCCACCTTCAACGATCGCGGAGCCTTGATGATGGGCGCGCTGCTCGGCGTGCTTCCGGTCATCGTGCTCTTCCTCGGCCTGCAACGCTACTGGCAGGCGGGATTGGCCGCCGGCGCGGTCAAAGGATAACCGCCCATTGTTCATGGAATGGGCGTCCGGGAACCTATATGGAGCTCACGGACGCCCTTTTCCATGCCGTTAAAGACGGCCTAGCGGCATGGAAAAGAATCGAAAGGAACCGTGTGGCCTCTATGGCAGATGCGGAGACCACATCGGAGAATATGGAATAGGAGGAACGTGCGATGACGGATGATACCAGCCGCATCGGCATCGACATCGGCGGCACAAAGATCGAAGGCGTTCTCATCGATGGTTCCGGATCGGTTGTATCCACATACAGGATTCCGTCCAGACCCGGTGAGGAGAGAGTCGTGGAAGATGCCTGCAGAGTCGTGGCGAATCTGACTTCAGACACGCTTCCAATCGGCATCGGCATTCCAGGACAGGTAGATCATCTATCCGGACAAATCAGCAACGTCGTCAACCTCGGTATCAGCACATTGAATCTTGCTGATCGAATCAGCAAACGGACAGGTTCGGTGGTCCATATCGAAAACGACGTCAACGCCGCGGCTTTGGGGGCAGCGCGCATCATAGCGGACCATTCCTCATCGAATCATTCGGTCGCTTTCGTGAATCTAGGCACCGGTCTTGCAGCGGGACTCGTGCTTGACGGGACGATAGTGCACGGCGTCAGCGGATCTCTCGGCGAGATAGGGCATCTTCCAGTGGATCCGAATGGATTTGAATGCTCATGCGGACAACACGGATGTCTGGAAACAGTAGCCTCCGGAGGAGCGGTTTCAAGACTATGGCCGACAGCCGGCCATGCGATGCCCGATCTTATCAGCAAGACATCGCATGGAGACCAACTCGCCAAAAAGGTACTCGGCATAATCATGCATGCCATCGCCGACACCGTGCAAATCACCGTACAGGCTTATGATCCCGATCTAGTCATTATCGGAGGCGGCATGGCCCGCACCGGTCGGCCGCTGATTGATTCCCTTGTCTCGGAGCTTGACCGTCGTGCCAAGGAATCCCCGTTCGTCGCCAATCTTGGCATACCGGAACGAATTAGGCTGGCCCCCATGGATAAGCCAATCGGCGCGATTGGCGCCGCTTTGTCTACAGTGGACATCAGTTGACATCCACTGTAGATGATGGCGGAAAACCTATGATTCCGGTCTCCCGCCATCATCCAATCATATGGAACGCAGGATGTCCGCCGTCCTCCACAGCACATGCTGGACGCGGGACAGTTCGGATTGGCGGCTCACCTCGCGCCATGTCTCCGAATACCGTTCGGTCCAGCGTTCCAGTTCGCACGCCAGTTCCGCGGGACCGCGTCCGGCATCGTCCCGTAGGATCCCATGACCCGCGGCCAGCGCCATCCCCACTTCGTTGAGCAGACGCTGGCCTTCCACGGCCAACGTCCAGACGGAGGCCGTGGAAGGGTCCCCGGCTGCGCGGAGCAACGTGGCGAGGCGGGTCTCGCATAGTCCAAGATCCTCGTTCGCGTCACGTCCCCCGCCGATCCCGTCGCGGAGCGTCTCCAGCATCGACGCGCGCGCGGCGTCGAGGCCCGCGGCCACGGATCCGGACAGGGTCTCGCGATACGGCTTCAGGGCGTCCACCGCCCGGACCACCTCCATGTTGCATCCGCCACGGCCGTCGTCGAGTTCGATGTAGGCCACGAGGTCACCCCAGGAGAAGCAGGCGTCGGAGGAGGCCCGCCCGAGTATGCCGACAAGCTCCCCGCTGCGGTCGCCGTACTCGACCGTGGATATGCGCGACAGCATGTCTCGCTCGTCCAGTCCGGCGTCCGGGTTCCAGGCCTGCTGCGCGCCGATGGCCATGCCGGGGATCGACATGCGCGGGTCGTTGACGTGTCCGAAGTCCCCCCAGTCGGTGACCAGCATGCCCGACGCGCCGTGCGCCATCCCGTGGCGCGCCATGCGGGAGATGTTGTTCCATGCGTCGTCGACGCGCGGCAGCAGGGCGTTCCAGCACCACACCGCCGGACAGACCATCTGTCTCGCTCCGGAACGCGCGAGGGCGGCGACCTTGCCGTCGTCCACGTCCGGCTCGTACTGCCAGTTGAGCCAGACGACGTCCCCGGGAAGCTCGCCGACGATCTCGGGATGCTCCAGCGCGACGTCGGCCCACATCATGACGCCGTGCCCCTTGTCCGCGACGTGCCGGCACAGCCGTCCGACGAACTCCGCGTACATGGCGCCGACGCCCCGCCGTCCGGCCTCCCGTCTCGAGCGTCCCTTGCCGAGGTCGAACGTCTCGTCGGCGCAGATGTTGAACCTGTCCGACCGGAACAACGGCATCAGTTCGTCGATGAGCGACGTGGCGAATCCGTAGGATCGTTCGTCTGTGATGTTGAGGGTGTGGTGCTTCATCCGCTCGATCAGGCTGAAGGGTCTGTCGGCGTCTTCGGGGAATTCGCCGAGGCCGCGCAGGCTTTTGGTGCGCAGCGCCGCGTACTGGTGGCCGAACGTGGACACGGACGGCACGAGCTCTATGCCGCGCGCCGTGCAGTACGAGTCGAGCTCGAGGATGTCCGAAGGGGTCAGCGGGTCGGCGCCGCGCCACACCTCGCTCAGCCCCTCGAACCTGAAGGAGTGCTCGATGTACAGCTGGAACTGGTTGTACTTGTAGAGGCACAGACGGTCCACCCATGATTCGAGCCAGTCCATGGTGGGCACGCGGCCGCGGGTCACGTCGAGGTAGTATCCGCGCGTGCGGAACGCGGGACGGTCCCTGACCGTCATGCACGGTATCGTCGGACCGGTCTGGCGGACGATCTGGCGTAGCGTCTGGACGCCGTCGCGCACGCCCTCGAGGCCGTCTCCGTCGATGGTGACGCCATCGACGGAGACCTCCAGCACGTAGGACCATCCGCCGAGCGGCCGGTCGGTCCTCAGGACGACGTCTCCACGCCCGTCCCCGGACGTCACCGTCCACCGGCCGCCGGAGACGCGTTCCACGTCCGCGGCGAGCTGGCGCGCGAACACGAATTCCCGGTCCCCGACGCCGCGGCGTTCGGCCACGACGCCCGACGAGGGCAGCGTGACGGCCCCCTCCCCCATCTCGATGGCCGACGGCTCGGGTATGACATGCCATCCCAATGTTCCGTCTCGTTTCGCCGCCGTCGCGTCCATTTGGGGCGTCGACGCCCCGGATATTTTGTAAGACATAGTTACATATTAGCTTCCGGCGGCGTCATCCATACGGACGCGGCGTCAGCGCCGCCGGTATCCGGACATCCTCATGATCGCCATGACGCCGATGCCCCGCAGCGTCGCGTCGGAGCCCTGCTCGCAGCGCCTGACCGACACGTCCCGGCTGAAGGAGCTCGACGAGAGTCCGGAGACCGTGCGCCTGCAGGAGTCGAGGAACGCGTCCCCGACGATCTCCGGCGGACCGCACACGACCACGTCGTGGATGTCCAGCAGGCTCACGGGCATCGCCAGCGCGTGTCCGAGCTTCTCGCCGGCCGAGGCGAGGATGGCGGCCGCTTGCCCCGGATCCCTCCGGACCTTGTCCTCCAGCGCCGTGGCGGAGACGAACGTCTCGAGGCACCCGCGTTTGCCGCATTCGCATCCGGGACCGTCCGGGTCGATGACCACATGTCCTATCTCACCGGCCGAGAAGCCGTCGCCCCTGACGATCCTGTCGTCGATGAGGGTCGACGCGCCGACGCCGCGGGTGAGCTGCACGAGTATGAGGTTTCCGCCGCCGTGCCCGAAGAAGCGTTCCGTCACCAAAGTGGCGTTGGTGTCGTTGTCCACGTACGTCGGGACGCCGAATTCACCTTCGATGACGTCCCGGAGGGCCACATCGTCCCAATGCAGGTTCGACGACGACACGACGCGGCCCGACTCGTCGACCACGCCCGGCACGGCGATGCCGACGCCGCGCACGCTGTCACCGGCCGTCTGCAGCATCTGCCGTGTCAGGTCCATGACGTCGGCCGGACCGGGCTCCTCGCCGGGGGAGAACACCAGCTCGCGCCTCTCCAGCACCTTCGCCCGAAGATCGAGCGTCGCGGCGGCCGCGACGCAGGGCTGCGACAGGTCGACGCAGACGAACCGCACCTTTTCCGGATCGATGGCCAGAACGGTTCCCGGCTTGCCCCGCCCCTGCGGCGCCTCGGTGCCCAACTCGTACAGCAGCCCGTCATCGATCATCTCGGCGCTGATGTCGGAGAGCGCCGTCCGGGACAGGCCGGTCCCGCGTCCCAGGGCCGCTCTGGACATACGCTTCTCCGGGAACAGCATCTCGAAGACCAGCCTTCTGTTCTCGGATCTGGCATCGGTCGGATCCTTTTTTCTGGGAACCCGTGCCATTCAAGCACCACCTTCCGTTCCACGGCCTCGGCCATCATCCGCTCAAAACGGCAATTGGAAACAAGTCGTGGAATTCGTAAGAACATCTGATTAAACCAAGTTTAGTATATTTTATTAGGTACCGTCCCGTGATACCGCAGACAGCCGTGCTGGAGACAAGAGGACAGTGCGTACCCTCCAAAAGACGTTGTGACACGCGGAAAGCTATCTGAAATCGCCTCACGAGCGACCCCACCTATAAAGCTTCACAGAGCCTGGAAGAACGGACTTGCATTCAAAACACACCCAGATGACATTTCGGCATTCCGAAGAGATGGCTGGTACCTAAAAGACACCATTCGAATGGCGCGATGTTACTCGAATGACACCACCCGCGCGTCATCCGTTCCAACCGATCCGGAGGTAAAGGCCATGCCAAGACAAGATGTCTCCCGTTTCAACCCTGATATCGGGTGCATCTCCCGCATCTCCTCGATCGTCTCCCCTCCGAGAAGAGGACCGCGGATCGCAAGCTCGTGAAGCGGAACGGCGGCATAGAGGTCGCCTTCACCGCCCTCGGCGAATGCATGCCCTACAGGAAGCTCCCGCGCAATCTCGACGCCATCGCCGTCCGACGCCACGGGCAGGCCCAGGAACACGTCATGCCCGTCGTGCGAATACCGTCCGTCGATGAGCGTGGACACCACGCATCACACGGCGTCCGTCCCGCAGGACGGTCCTCGCGATCGCCGCGACCGTGGCCGCGATGCCGTAATTCGGTGCCGCCTTTGAGCGCTCTGATCTCCGTGCCGCGCCGGCGGGCGGCCTTCCCGTGCCGTCCAGCGTCACGTCTGTGTTTTGTCAAATTGAAGTAGTCCAGAATGGCGTGCCGATCCAGTCCGA
>ERZ808246.2539-NODE-2539-length-11352-cov-9.797114_pt1 | contig 11352 bp, 10 predicted proteins | sample MGYA00521083_ERZ808246 | MGnify/ENA primary metagenome ERZ808246 (study PRJEB31516, sample SAMN03275577) | gut metagenome | biome: mammalia-associated habitat; material: feces | host: Papio cynocephalus | place: Kenya | collected 2012-07-07 ...
GCCCTTTAGGAAGGTTATCAGCCCCTGTGCTGTATCGTCGGACTGCTTGGAGAGGTAAAATCTATCAGCAATACTTGCGTTAAAGCTGTTATTGTTACCTCCTGTAAGATTTCCGAGCTGCTTAACCGTCTCGCCTTTGACAGCATCTATAATCTGTTTTACGTCACTTTGTGTTACTTCAAGCGAGTTTACAAGCTCTACTTCTACTTCTACAAGAATATCACTTTCGACCTTTACAGAGTAGTTGTTTACAAACACCTCGTGGCTTACGAGATTTCCGTCGCTATCCGTATCGCCTTGAACTTGAAGAGATAGCTTTGTATTCTCATTCAGCTTACTTGCAAAGTATTGGTTCTGTTGAAGGAATATACGTGAGAACTTTACAGAGTAGTTGAACTGGTCTTCGTTGTTCTCGCTCATATACTTAATCAGAGCCTCGTCGAGACGTTTTTCTGCTGCGGTTACAAGTACCTTTGGAGGCTTGATGCCTGTAATGACAAACAAGTCGCCTTTTTGTGGCTTGAAATTTCCACTTGCGTTAGGCATAACGATGCCGAGTGTAGATGTATCCTTTTGAACGCAAATCCAAAGTTCCTCCTTTGTAGAGTCTTGGTTAGATGTTTGCTCCTTTACGTAATCATCATTCAAAATGTAATCACCTTTGGAGTTCATCTTGCTCTTTTCGGCTGCTAGATTTCCGTTTCCGTCTGTCAGTACGTTATTGTAACACTTGTTTTTGTCCTTGTCCCAATAACAACCGATGGTGAACGAGCAAGCAGGGCATCCGTTACTTTTGATAAGGTTTATCTTTGCGCTCTCGTTAGCCAATGCGTGAGCAAACAAATCAAATCCATAATCACCACTGAATTTATGTAGTTTGATATAGAAATAGCTATGAATGTATTGGTCGCTACTATCCTTTACGTCGCTATCCTCTGTATCAAACGCCACGTCCGCAATCTCTCCGAAGAGCTGTCCTAAACCATCTTCTTGTATCACATCGTTGCGAACACCATTGATAGTAGGCTTAATACCATCGAACGTCACGCTGCCTTGGTGAGGATTCCCTTTAGTGTACAAGTTTGCAAACTTGTAATAGTCTGTTGTGCCAGGAATAAGGTACGTCTTATCCTTTGCAAAGTAGAAACGTTCCGCACCTCCGCTTTCACGATAAATAGAAGGCATAAGGTTCTGCGAAGGGTCGAGCCATTTGCGTCCAAGTACTGAAACGATGGTTGTCTTTTCGTCTAATTGAATGTTAGAAGGAGTCCATCCGTCTTTCCATATATACTCGCATTTTGCTGGTGTAGCCTTACTTATATCGGAAATAAAGATACCTCCATTCTCGTATTCAAACGAGCCATCTTTGTATGTAAAATAAAGTTTCTCCTTAGCATCGTAAGAAACTGTTATCTGACCCTCAAACCAAAGAGATACCTCAACGTGTCCTGTATCGCTTTCTCCTTCTGGAACTCTACCAGACATTCCAATTCCGTAACTACAAGAAGCGGTCAGAACATAAGTACCATCTTGGTCGCAAACAAAATTATCATTAAGCTCACTTACTATCTGAGTTACACCATTCACTTTCATTGTGTACTCAATACTTCCAAAAGAAGCGGATTGATAATTTGTATCTACCTGCACCCATCCATATTTTGCAATCAGACTTGATAGTTTGATTCTGCTATTAGCCTTACACTGCATAGTAACCGAAACAGACAACGTTCCACTATCACCCGAATAATCGTCTGCCGAACCTATCTGATTATCGGTTGTAGTTACATCAAAAGTATTAACATACTCCTTTGCCTCTACCTTACATAATGCATATTCCTGCTCATAATTTACCCCACCTATTGATTTTTGTAGCTTTCCTATATCAACGCTAACTGCACCAGCATCAATATTCTTTGTACTAAACAAAGCAGCTCCAAACTCATCATCGTTAGGGTAGTAGTAAGGCAAGTTGTCAGAAGAGCCGTAGCCAGTGATAGCATCCACTATCTTGTAGTTGGCGTTTTCCTTGCTCACAGACAACAAGGCATCGTTGCGCCCATATTTGATAGGCGTAGCGGTCAGGTCGTTCTGTACCTTACCGACGTGACAAACGTTGCCAACCCAATAATAGGTCAGCTCGAATGTGGTGTAGATAAGCTGCAATACGTCTGTCAGATACTGGTCTTCAAAGGAAACTTCCTTAACCTCATCCGTTCCGTAGCCCTCATCGACAACAACATAATAGCCCTTGTACTCATCCTTTGGATGGTACAGGTCGCTATATGCCATTGAGCTATTGATACGAGCGACAAACTCGTAGATAGTGCCACCGAACGTAAACTTTGTTTGGTTCGAGCGGTATCTATCCCTGTTTTGTGTATCTAAATCATCAACAACAACATCAAAGAACAAGGTATTATCCAATAGCTCTCTTCTTGATGTGAAGGTAATCTCGTGCTTCCACATTCTTGAAGAGTTGTCCTTTGTCGGATTTGGTGTGTATGATGCAAAAAGTCTATCACCCTCGAACTCTACAAACTCGTTCTTCTTCCATTGAAGAGGCTCTGCTGTATAGATGGTAGCCGTAAGTGTTGGCGCACCACCCATACGCTTTGCGCTGTAGGTGTAAGATGAAACAACAACAGGATTTACCTCCGATGGAAACAAACCAACTTTCTCCTTGTTGTTCTCATCGTAGGTTAATGTCTGTATGTATAATGACTTTGCCTTCATACTTATTCATCGTTGTTATTATTGTTCGTATTATTCTTTGCAGCGATAGCCGCTTGTTGCTCTGCTTGCTTCGCAGCTCTCTCGTCTGCCAGCTCTTGTTGCTTTTGGAGTCTTACCTCCTCGTCAGGAACGGAAACGGTATTTTTCTCGATACCAGTCTTGTCAGAAATAAGACCACTGCCTTTGAGGGTACATAACATCTGATTCCAGGTACTCTCATCGAACGGCTGCCAAGGCTTGAACGACGTACTGATGTTCATCTTTGCAAATGAAGTGATGGCGGTAGGATTCTCGCCGCTCGCCACAAGCTGCTTTGCCAATCCTTCCTTAAACAAGCGAGAGTGCTTACTTGTGAAGTTCTGCCACTCGATGGCTGCATCATAAGATTCCTCAATATCCAAGGAACGTGTCATCTGGATAGCCAAGCCGCTAATATCGCCACTTGATTTCACGTCCTTTGGTAGGATGAATGTAACGCCAGTAGCAATCTCTAGCTGGTCGAGAATAGACTGCAAGAACTCAATCATATTCTGTGGAGAAGGAGGTGTTAGATACTTTGCATCGCCCTTTCCGTCAATGCTCGTGTCATTCAGTATAACAGAGCCAGCTATCTTCTTAGCCGTCTCGTTCAGCTTGCCCTTGATATAGAGCTGTCCCCATCCGTGTCTCTTTTGAATGACAGCGAAAAGGTTGTAGATAATCTCGAACAACTCAATCAAATCCTCTCCACCTTCCCAAGCAACGTTTCCTCGCTTTGTAGCAAGAGGGCTTTCCGAAAATCCGTGGCTCTCATTGCTCACCAACTGCCAGCCAGTCTTAACCTCGCTTGTTTCAGCGTCCTGCTGAATGAAGTCTGTGAAGTGATAGTGTGTTGTGTCAGAATAAGCATCAATGTGTCTTACGTTATCATCGGTGCGGTAGTACACACAATCAAGAAGAGGCTCGCCGTTATCGTCCTTGTGGGTGATTATCTGATAGCCATCTTCATAAGAGAATATGCGCTCCCTTACCTCGTCGTTCTCGTTCATATAGGTAAGTAATCCAACATCGCCATAAGAGAGCTGTGTCTTGATAGCCTTCATTTCGATTCCGTCTTGGTTGGTATTATCCCAGTGCCATTTAAAATCGGCGAAGTTCTTCTTCAACTCATCTGATGGGTTGCTGTCATGCAGGACGTGCTGCCTCTTGTTACCACCAAGGCAAAGAGCCTTCTTTTTTACGATGCACTTTTGAAAAGGAATACCAAACCGCTTGAACTTAATCTCGATATATCCATCATTCTCAACCTTCACACAGATAGATGGAAGGTTGCTATCAAAGATTACATCGTGGCTCGCAGGGTCTAACTCCTTTGCAAACCTTTCCTGCGAGATGATAGTTTTTCTTATGTTTGGCAAATGCGCCTCACGCCTCCAGTTTGTTCTACAATCGCAGCCGTCAGAGCCATCATTGATAGACACTGACGAAGTACCACGCAGGAATGGCTTCTTTAATAGCAATTTCTGTGGGTTCGCAAGGAAATCATCCAATATTTCTTGTCTTGTTCTACTCATTGTCGTTATTTTCGTTTGATGGTTCTATTTCTTGTTTACTTTCTGCCTTTGCATCGCCCTCGTTATCCAAAGGGTCAACGAGATTGAAATGCCTCATACAGGCTTTCTTTGTCGGCCAGTAGTTGCATTCCATCTGTGTGCGAGGGCAAACTATATCGTGCTTGGAAGGAACAACTATGATGCGCTTTTGCTTTTGACTTTCGTCCATCTCGAACTTGTCGTTCAACTTGACACGAATATCGGTCTGCATCTTGATAGCATCCTTTGGTTCGAGGTCGCCGTTTTCTAGCAAGCTATCAATCTTAGAGAGCATTTTCAGAAGCTCGCTCTTGTTCTCTTCCTTTGTGATACTCTCGCTATCCATCGTACCAATACCGAACGGCTCTAACGCTGTGAGTAATTTCTTGAAACGTGGAGTCTCGTAGAAAGCAGAAGCGTCCTTGTCGCTCTTCTTGTATGCCAGTCGGTAGGCGAGGGTCTTGTCGTAGATAGCATCGCACAGAATGGCAAAGGCAATATCCTTTTCATCCGCCTTTCCCCATTCCGTCCTAACGGAATCAAGCACCAACTGTATGTTTTCTTTCTTTAGCATATCTTATTGTATCTTTTAATTCAACAGCAGATACCCCAAAGAGTATCATCGTATATTGTCTGTTTAAGAGACTTATTCTCTTCCTCGGCTTGCTCTGCCAATCTAAATCCCTCCTGCAACTCGCTTCCGTACTCCATATTGATACAAGGGTACATTCTCATTGCGCAAGGGTCTAACAAGTCCATCGAGCGGTCTTTGCCAAGGTTGCGGTTCATCTCCTTCTTGCTTTGCAGCTTTTTCTTTCCGCTCACCATCTTGTCGAAACGAACAACGGCGCATTCCTCCAGGAACTCATTCTGAATAGTCACCTTGTATTTGAGGTTTTGATGCGTGTAGGTAGCTTCCGCAACCTTATCATCAAATGTAAGCTGACCTCGCTTAATCATGTAGCTAAGCCGCAGATAGCACAAATCTTTCATACTCATAGCAGATAGGTAGTATATACCGTATGGCTTTGCCGCCGATATGTAAGGTATGGCATCGGGTATGTAGTCGTTGAAATACCTTCCTGCCGTGGCATCGTAAATGATATGGCTCTCTGCCACGCCTTCCTTTGCGGCGAACAACCTTGCCTTTTCCGCATTCAGTCGTGGTGTTGAGTGACTGACAATCTCGTAGTTCACAACGTGGAAACCATTCCAAGAAAGCATTACCGTGTTATCCTTTCCGTAGTCAGCCAAGTCTATCGTTATCCACTTGTCGCCATTTACAGCAGGGTCGTTTATGAAGCAATCCCTTGCTGCTTGGCTTGGTATTGGAATATCCTCTTCCTCTTCGGGGTCAACATTAAAGTTACCCTCCATAAGTGCTTGTGCCATCCTTCCACCAGATGCAGCAACAGAACCCAAATAGCTAGAGTTGTTTTCGAGCATCTTTTTGTTCGCTCCTAGCTTACCTTGGTAGAACACAAAAGACTTAATCATCACCTCGTAATTAAAACTTCCACCAATCGCCTTTAGCTTTCTATCAATGTCTATCCTGCACTTGTCGTAAACCTCTTTCTTGCTATTACCCCAAACAACATCCTTAACAGTTGGTCCAGCACAATAAAAATACCTTACCTTTCCGTCTCGTTCGGGGATGATAAATCCATCAGGACCAATATACCAGTCAAGGAAAATTCTTGTCCAATGGCTGCGTTTCGGATTGAGGGTAGCAAAGAACTTTCCTGTAAATGTCTTGCTCTGTCCTCTGTTTCGGGTCATAATGTACGAGAACACTTCCCAACTCATCTCAGTCAACTCATCGATGGCTATCAAGTCGTATTCCCATCCTTTGGCACGTTCTCGTAACTTATCCATATTGGAATCATCCAAATACGTAAGGTCAACGAACGTTCCGTTAGGAAATGTTACACGAGGAGAATCACTTTCCTTTACCCTTATGTAGTCAGCTCCGAAGATTTGCTTGAACTTTTCAACGAAACCACCACCTGCCTTTTGGTTTCCTAGAGAACGGCGAGAAATCATAGCACGAAAATCGGGGTCGGTCATTAGGGGTTCTGCCATCGCAAGGACAAGTCCAAACGATTTTCCACCACCTAAATTTCCGCCACCAAAAACCACATCAACATTACTGCTTGCAAAGGACTCTTGGAATCCTTCTTGTGGTCTGATTTCTATGTCTTTTTCGCTACTCATACTGCAAAGGTAGCACATTATAATATATATATAGTGTAAAAGCAACACTTTATTAGATAGCATACCAATACATTACGTAAAACCTTAGATACCAACACATTATTTAATTATCTTTGCATCAAAATTTTAATTTTTACAGTTATGAAGTTTACAAAGACACAACTTTTAGACACCCTAAAAGCCAAACTCACAGCAAACGGAAAACACCTTTCCATCAGTGAGAAGACAATCAAAAGTTTAAGTGATTCCCACTACGACCTTTTGGTTAGTGAAGAGACAGAGTTAGATGATTTGGTCGCCAAGATTCTTCCTCAGTATGTTTCCCTCAACGGAAACTATGAGAAGGATAACGCCGATTTCGTCAAGAAGTGGAAGGAAGAGCATCCAGAAAACAAGCCAGAGCCAACCAAGCCAAACAAGGAAGGCAACGAGCCATCGGAAACCGAGAAGAAATTGCTCGAACGCTTGGAGGCTTTGGAGAAGAAGGATGCCGAGCACGAAGCTGAAAAGCTCGTCTCACAGAAGCGCAGTGAACTTTTATCCAAGTTCAAGGAGAAGGGCATTAAGGATAGCAAGTGGATTGACAAGTACATGAGCAAGCTGAACCTCACCAAGGACTCGGACATCGAGCAGGAGTTTACCGATGCTGAGGAGTTTTACAACCTATCCCACGCAAAGGGAGGCGGCACTCCAGGCAACCCAGGCGGAGGCAACGGCGACAAACCTATTGGTGCTGACCGTTGGGCAGGAGTGAACAAAATCCTCGGAACATCGAAGCCTGCCGACAAGTAAAATCGGATAACATTAATTATTAACTCTTTAAGGTAAAAAGATTATGTTGGATAACTTTTTCACAAGACAAGCCAATGGTGGTGCGGTGTTCACTGGTCGCACACTCATTCAGGCACATGGCTCTATTGGAGGTCATAAGAACGTCTTCGTAAAGCTCGTAAAGGGCAGCAAGGATGCACTCTGTTATCCTACTACGGGTGGCATCTTGAAGAACCCATTCAAGGGCAGAGCGAAGATTTACGCTGGTGACCTCATCGAGTACACACCAAACATCAACAACACTACTGGTGCAGAGGTGAAGATTTTGAAGTTCTACGAGCTGGCAAAGGACGCTACAAACGATGCAACTACTATCAAGTTGGTTCGTGATGGCTATCACCACATTCCTTTTGTTGGCGATACCATCATGGTAGGTCAGAAGGACTTTGCCACAAAGGCACTCGGTGTTACAATTACAGCGGTAGAGAAGGGTACAGAAGGCACTGCTGACGTTTGGAACGTTACATTGTCTGCCACACTCGCAGTTGCTTTGAAGCAAGGCAACATCTTGGTCGAGGCAGAGAAGGCTGGTGCATCAGTATCACCTATGGTGACAAACCCTAACGCATACGCAGACAAGGATATGGACTTCTTGTACGATGCCAATATGGAAGGCTTGGATGATTTGCAGTATATGCTCACTCCAGCTTTGGCACAGGAAGACACCGTTATCGACCTTGTGGCTATCGGCAACTTGCCTCCAGCAGTTCTCGCTCTCAACAAGAGCCGTGTAAAGACTTGGTTCTGGTTCAACTAATCAGACCAAGCACAGGATAACAAACTTATTTTTTCGTAATTAATTGTATTTAGGATATGCAAAGATTTGACATTAACAACTCTGATTGGGCTGCACTCTTCCGTTCAAAGGACGGTGGTAGTGAATTGTTCCAGTCTCTAGTTGACAACTCTGACCTCCTTAACATGGATGAGGGTTGGGCAATGACACAGGGTCACGTAGCCGATGCACCTACACCAACAGCGGACGATGGCTCTGCTACATTCCGTATGACCTCGTACAAGTTGGAGGCAGCTCCTGTCATGGATATGCGTGCGCCTCTTGGAGACTCACATCAGATGGATGCAGAGGGTGAGGCAGAGTACACTGCTTCTATCCCAGATTTCATCGGTCGTGGCTTCGTTGAGACCGCAGCACAGCGTATTTACAAGGAGAAGATGTATGCCCAGTTCGGCAACGCAGACCGTATTATCGCTCGTTGGGTTCGTGACTATCTCGCTGTTGGTTTGAAGTCTGCAAAGGCAACATTGAACAACACTACCGCACAGGTAGAGACAACTGGTAAGATTGACTACACTGGTCTTGGTGCTGGTATCTACGGAAAGGTTTACGACGCTCGCCTTCCAAAGGAGAATTTCCAAAAGGCAGGAGCAAAGGCTTGGACTGCTGCTGATTGTAAAATCCTCACACAGATGCGTAAGTTAGAGGATGCTTATCGTGACAAGCGAGGCGGATACAATGGTGCTCTTGTTTGGAAGATGACAAAGAAGATGTACAACGACGTATTCTTGCAGAACGAGGAGGTACGCAACCTTTACATTACTTGGTGTAAGGCTAACTATATCGCTTACGTGGATGGTATGCCTATCACAAACGAGCAGTTCTTGAAGTCATTCACCGACATTCAAGGTATCTCACCTATTGAGATTGTCGTGGAAAAGGAGCGCAACAAGACTCGTACAACCGATACCTTCGTAAAGGGATGGGCAGACAACCGTGTCGTTCTTCGTCCTGCTGGCGATGCAGTGGAGTTCAAGTACACCGACGTATTGGAGCGTGACGTGTTCGGTCGTGGTTATGGCGCAAGTGCTATTGACACAACCTTTGCGACTATGCTCAACGGTTTGGTTACAGCGATGAACACCACAACAGACAACGGTCGCTTGAAGGAGTGGCACACCGACGTGATGATGTCGGCAATCCCTGCTCTTATCTCATTCACCAACCACGAGATTATCCACACCGAAGTAGCTGGTGAGGGCGCAATCTCCTAACGATTGGTTTTCAATAATAACATTCAATTCATTTCACACTCACAATGGCAGCGCAGAAATTCGACATATTGGATTATCTTAGCGGAATGACAAACTTTGTGTTCGACAAGTCCGCATTGGTTAATGTAGCCTTGGATTGTGGCGTGTACGATGTTGAGTCGTACATCGACTTGACGGATGAGCAGAAGGATAGATGCAAGATGGCTCTCTTGGAAAAGATAGTCTTCGGAGTTTATCAAACAGCGTCCACCACGAACCAGCACGGCGCATACACATTGACCGTAGGAGCGCAGACCATTACGTCGGCAGCTCTTCAAAGCATCAAGTCCGAACTCAAAAGACTTTACAAGAAGTACGGAGAGGACGATAAGCTGGAGGCTTTGAACGAAACCGATGGTGAGGTGAAATGGATAGAGGAAACGGACTGATAAGCTATGTACACGGACAGAAGCGCATTAAAGGAGTACGCCTATAATGGCGTGTTCTACCGAAAGGAGTTGACCCCAAAGGAAGATGGGGATTTGATTGGCGACGATGGCGATTTGTTGGGAGACACCGACAATAGCACAAGCTCTGACACAATAGACGAGGAGACGGAAGTGACTATCTTGGAAACGGAGTGTGACATTCAGGAGACCAACAAGCTCTTCAATTCGGGCGTAGTGACGATGGGATATACGATTTACTTTCCAAATCCGACGGACGAGGAAGGGAACGAGAAGATACCCGAAGGTCTAACTCCAGGCATTCGCTTTAGGGGCGAGATGTACGGAATGGCTGTCGATGGTATGGTAATCGGTGTTTACCCAACGCAGATGCACGGATGCGTAGCTTACATCAAGGGTACAGATATTTAGTTCTTCTTTAGGTAAAATGTATTTAGGATAACAAGTTAGTTATGGCACAGAGGAAACAGCGTAGGCTATCACGCATTGAGAATTTCTTTTCGATGCTTCTTACGAACAAAGGTATCTCGAAAAATATCTTTGTTGGGGAGCTACCGCCTACAACAGAAAAGGAATGGCAGGACTTTGTTAATGTTGACGTAGGTCAGCAAAGAGACCACGGCGCATATTCCTCTGGCTATGCTAACATCTACCTTTATGCGAGACCGCAGGGTACGCCTCTAAGAAAGAACGTAAAGAAACTTGACTCTATGGAGGCAGCACTCGACACTACTATCGATAACTGCAAGGATAGCGATTACACCATTCAAGTATTGTACCGAGACAGTGGATATGACAGCAATAGACAATTCCACTTTCAGATGATTTCCGTTTCGGTTATTGTAAGATAGTTTTCAAGATTTTATTTAGGATAACAATTTAAATTCATACAATTATGGCAAAAGTTACAAACACTGGCGCAGGAGCGTTTAAGTTTATCAAGCCAGACTATATCGTTGCTACACTTTTCACAGGTAGCGAGACAGACGAGGCAAAGCCATTGGGTGATTCTTTCATCCTTGAAGATGTAGTTGAGGATTCTACATCTATCTCGCAGGACGATAACGATACTACCGATATTGAGTGTGAGACATCTGATTCTCCAATTATCTCAATTGTAAAGTTGGGTAAGTGGCAGTTGGCTGCTGAGATTGGTGATACACAGGCTGCTCTCTTGGCTGCACTTTGCGACTTCACAGAAGACGCTACAGGCAAGAAGACTATTGCACCTTCAACATACAAGGCTAAGTATGCCAAGATTGACGTGGTACAGATTCAGCCAGATGGCGCAAAGATGGAGGCTTACACCCTTCCAAAGGTTCAGCTTAACTCCAAGCTCACAATCGAGTCTTTGAACTCAAACTTGGCGAAGATTGCCTTAGCTGGCACAGCGAAGGATATTGCGCTTACCGTTGGCGGCAAGACGGTTCGCACACCTTTCTATGTTGACCACAACTATGCCTTGCCTACAACAGGAGACATGAAATAACATTGGTTCTTCAACAATTTTTCTCGACTATACACAAGGGGCGGCGGCTTTGATGCTG
>ERZ808246.2542-NODE-2542-length-11341-cov-4.772904_pt1 | contig 11341 bp, 14 predicted proteins | sample MGYA00521083_ERZ808246 | MGnify/ENA primary metagenome ERZ808246 (study PRJEB31516, sample SAMN03275577) | gut metagenome | biome: mammalia-associated habitat; material: feces | host: Papio cynocephalus | place: Kenya | collected 2012-07-07 ...
CCAGATACCCGCCCCGTGGCAGCAGCTTCATGGCCCGGTAGTTGATCTCCTTGTACCCGGTCATGGCACTTTCGATGGTCCTGCGGCTCTTGGTAAAGGCCGGGGGATCCAGGATGATGAAGTCGTAGACCTTGGGCCCCTTTTCCAGCTCCGGCAGCAGGTCGAACACATTGGCGGCTTTACACTCCATGACGCCGTCCAGCCCGTTGAGCCGGGCGTTTTCCGCGGCGCACTGCACGGCAAACTCCGACACGTCCACCGCCGTCACATGCCTGGCCCCGCCCCGGGCGGCGTTGAGGGCGAAGGAGCCGGTGTGGGTGAAGCAGTCCAGCACCGTGCGGCCACGAGCCAGCCGCGCCACCGCCTGGCGGTTGTATTTCTGATCCAGGAAGAACCCGGTTTTCTGCCCGTTGATGAAATCCACCCGGTAGCGGATGCCGTTTTCCACGATGTCCGCTTCGGTGAGATCGGGCAGGGCTTCTCCGGGCAGGGGGAACCAGCCCTTGCTTTGCGCCAGCCCCTCCTTTTCCCGCAGGGCCACGTCGTTGCGCAGGTAGATGCCGGCGATGTCCTGGCCGTCCCGGCGCAGCACCTGCGCCAGGATGGGCAGCAGCCGATCCCGGATGCGCTCCATGCCCAGGCTCAGCACCTGTACCGCCAGCACCGGGCCGAACCGATCCACCGTCAGCCCCGGAAAGCCGTCCGCCTCCCCGAAGATGACCCGGCAGCAGAGCAGATCCTCCGGGGGCATGACGGCCTTGCGGTAGTCCCAGGCGTACTGCACCCGGCGCTGCCAGAAGGCATCGTCAAACCGGTCGTTGGCGTTGCGGGAGAGAAGCCGGCAGCGGATGAGGGAGTGGCTGTTATAAAAGCCGGTGCCGAGATAGGCCCCCTTGTGCCCGATGATGTCCGCCAGGCCGCCGTCCTCCACAGGGCCGGAAAGCGCCGTCACCTCCCCGGCGTACACCCACGGATGCCCTGCCGTCAGGGCGCGCTCTCCTTTTTGGGTGATATGCACCTGGGGATAGGGTCGTTCTGCCTTCATATTCGCGTCCGCCTTTCCGAGAAAAATCAATTCATTGTAGCACATTCCCGGGCCGATTGCCATATAAATAAAAGGAGAAATTGCAGACAGGGAGGCTTGGTTTATGCCAACGATCTTTTTGAGCCCCTCCACCCAGGAATATAACCAGTATATCACCGGTGCCGGCAGCGAGGAATATTTCATGAACCTGCTGGCCGACGCCATGGAGCCGCTGCTGCTCTCCAACGGCATCCAGTTTACCCGCAACGATCCCCAGGGCAGTGTGTCCAATTCCATTCAGCAGAGCAACGCCGGCCGCTATGATTTCCACCTGGCCCTCCACTCCAACGCCTCCGGCCCGGGCAGCGAGGGCCGGAACCGGGGCATCATCGCCTTTTACTATCCCGGCAGCGCAAACGGCCAGCGGGCGGCGGAGCTGTTTGCGGCGGCCCTGCGGGAGATCTATCCCCTGCCAGACCAGGTGACCACCCGCTCCACCACCACCCTGGCGGAGGTAAAGCGCACCAAGGCCCCCACCGTGCTGCTGGAGATTGGCTACCACGACAACGCCGCCGACGCCCGGTGGATCGCCGGGCACATCGACCTCATCGCTCAGACCCTGGTGCAGGCCATGACGGAGTATTTCGGCCTGCCCTATGTCTATCCCGGGCCCAGCCAGCCAGGTCTGGCCGTTACGGATTCCGGCGGCCCGGTGGCCCTGCGGGCGTATCCCTCGGCCCAGGGGCAGGTCCTTGCGCAGATCCCCAACGGTGCCACGGTCACGGTGTTCGGCCAGTATCAGGGCTGGTATGTGGTGCTCTACGGGGAGACCATCGGCTATGCCAATTCTGCCTTTATCCAATTGTGAGGAAAATAATTCACCCGGGCTATGCTTTTTCCCTTGACAGTTTCCTAAAATGCGATTAATATTAGAAAGGATATGCACCCGAAAGATCAGGGGGTCTTTTTGGTTGTTTTCTACACTCAAACGGGAAACCGTTTCGCAAGGATTTATACACATTCACAGGAGGTTGACCAATCATGACCACAGTTGGCTACATTGTAGCGGCTGTTGCGGCTGTTGTTGCGTTCGTGATTGGCTTCCCTATCGGCATTCAGTACCGCAAGAAAGTAGCGGAAAAGGAAATTTCCAGCGCGGAAGAGGAGGCGACCCGCATCCTCAACGAGGCCATCAAGAGCTCTGAGAACAAGAAGCGTGAGGTCCTGCTGGAGGCAAAGGAAGAGATTCTGAAAAGCCGCGCGGATTACGAGAAGGAAGTCAAGGAGCGCCGGGCGGACCTGCAGAAGCAGGAGCGCCGGCTGCAGCAGAAGGAAGAGAATATCGATCGCAAGACCGATGCCATTGAGAAGAAGGAGGAGGCCCTGGCTGAGAAGCACGACGCCATCCTCAAGGAACAGGATGAGATCAAGCTCATCAAACGCAGCCAGACCGAGATGCTCGAGCGCATCTCCGGCTTCACTGCCGACCAGGCTAAGGCGTATCTGATCCAGCAGGTGGAGTCCGAGGTCACCCACGAGACCGCCATGAAGATCAAGGAGATCGAGGCCCGGGCCAAGGACGAAGCCGACCAGCGCGCCCGGGAGATCGTGGCCACCGCCATCCAGCGCTGCGCCGCAGACCATGTGGCCGAGATCACCGTCAGTGTGGTTCCCCTGCCCAATGACGAGATGAAGGGCCGCATCATCGGCCGCGAAGGCCGCAACATCCGCACCCTGGAGACTCTGACCGGCGCGGATCTCATCATCGACGATACCCCCGAGGCCATCACCGTGTCCTGCTTTGAGCCGGTGCGCCGTGAGGTGGCCCGCCTGGCCCTGGAAAAGCTCATCGCCGATGGCCGCATCCATCCCACCCATATTGAGGAGATGGTGGAGAAGGCCCGGCGGGAGGTGGATGCCGTTATCCGGTCCGAGGGCGAGCGTGCCGTGCTGGAAACCGGCGTGCGGGGCGTACATCCGGAGCTGCAGAAGCTCCTGGGCCGCCTGCACTACCGCACCAGCTACGGCCAGAACGTGTTGCAGCACTCCATCGAGGTGTCTCACATCGCGGGCATGATGGCCGCCGAGCTGGGGGCCGACGTGGCCGCCGCCAAGCGGGCGGGCCTGCTGCACGACATTGGCAAGGCAGTGGACCACGAGATGGAGGGCACCCACATCCAGCTGGGTGTAGAGTTCTGCCGCAAGTATAAGGAAAAAGAGGATATCATCCACGCCATCCAGGCCCACCACGGCGACGTGGAGTGCAAGACCCTGGTGGCCTGCCTGGTGCAGGCGGCGGACGCCGTGTCCGCAGCTCGTCCCGGCGCCCGGCGCGAGAATCTGGAGAACTATATCAAGCGCCTGGAGAAGCTGGAGGAGATCACCAGCGACTATCCCGGCGTGGAAAAGAGCTATGCCATCCAGGCCGGCCGCGAGGTCCGCGTTATGGTCAAGCCCGAGCAGGTGTCCGAGGATCAGATGGTCATCCTGGCCCATGACCTGGCCCGCCGCATCGAGAGCGAGCTGGAGTATCCCGGCCAGATCAAGGTCCATGTCCTGCGGGAGACCAAGGTGGTCGAATACGCCAAGTAATATTTTCGACAGAAAATACTGCGTGTATAGAAATGTACGCGCAGTATTTTTTTGCTGCAGGGCCGGCGGGCATCATCCCTGCGGGCCTGTGACGCCATGAAAAAATACCGGCTGTGCGCTTGCACGCAGCCGGTATTTTATATATAATAAGGAGGATCCTAACAGAGAAAAAACGAAACGGAGGGCGAGCCATGCTTTTCAAGGTGCTGGCCGTGGGCGATGTAACAGGCGAGAGCGGCGTGGACTTCCTGCGCGGTCGGCTGCGGGGTCTGAAAAGGGAAAAGAGCATCGACTTTGTGGTGGTCAACGGGGAAAACGCCGCCGGGAACGGCCTGCTGCCCGCCCACGCGGAGGACATCCTGGCCGCCGGGGCGGACGTCATTACCCTGGGCAACCACTCCTTCGGAAAGACGCAGATCGCGGATTTCCTGGAGGAAAATCCCTACATCCTGCGTCCTGCCAATTTCACGGGCCGGGCCCCGGGCCGGGGCTGGGCGGTGCTGGACTGCGGCCGGGTGCAGGTGGGCGTGATGAATCTCGTCGGCCGCTGCAGCCTGGATTTTAATGCCGAGAACCCCTTTACCACCGCCGACCGGATTCTGAAAGCTGCCGACAGGCCCACCTTTACCCTGGTGGATTTCCACGCCCAGGCCACCAGCGAGAAGCTGGCCCTGTCGTACTATCTGGACGGCCGGGTGTCTGCCCTGTGGGGCACCCACACCCATGTGCCCACCGCCGACGAGCGGGTCTGCCCCAAGGGTACGGGCTACATCACCGACCTGGGCATGACCGGACCGGTGGAATCCGTGCTGGGCATCCGGCCGGAGCAGTCGGTGGAGTTTTTCCTGGGGGGTCTGCCGGGCCGATACCGGACGGCGGACGGCCCCTGCAAGCTGCAGGGCGCCCTGTTTACACTGGACAGCAGCACCGGCCTGTGCGCCGGGGTAGAGCGTATAGAGCTACGATAAGGAGGACAACATCATGTCAGTTGAAAAAGTGAGAGAATATCTCAAGGGTTACGGCGTGGCCGACCGGATGCAGGAGTTTGCCGTGTCCAGCGCCACGGTGGAGCTGGCGGCGGTGGCCGTGGGCGTGGAGCCCGCCCGCATCGCCAAGACCTTGAGCTTCAAGGTGGACGAGACCCCTATTTTGGTGGTGGCCGCCGGGGACGCCAAGGTGGATAACAGCAAGTATAAGCATTTCTTCCACACCAAGGCCAAGATGCTCACCCATGAGGAGGCCGTGGAGCGCATCGGCCACGCCGTGGGCGGCGTGTGCCCCTTCGCCCTGCCGGCGGATGTAAAGACTTACCTGGATGTGTCGCTGAAGCGGTTTGAGACGGTGTTTCCCGCCGTGGGCAGCGCCGCCTCGGCCATTGAGCTCACCTGCGACGAGCTGGAGCGCTGCTGTGGCGATAACTTCGTGGAGTGGGTGGACGTGTGCAAGGGCTGGCAGGACGACCAGCCCCAGGCATGAAGCTCCTCCACGCGGCGGATCTGCACCTGGACAGCGCCTTTGCGGGTCTGCCGGAGGAGAAGGCGGCCCTCTGCCGCCAGGAGAGCCGGGACATCCTGCGCCGCCTGGTGGACTGGGCCAACGATCACGAGGCCGATGTGATGCTATTGGCCGGGGACCTGTTTGACTCCGACCGACTCTACAGCCAGACGGCCCGGACCCTGGCCTTGACTTTGGGACGCTTCCGGGGCCGGATCTTCCTGGCTCCCGGCAACCATGATTTTTACGCCCCCGGCAGCGGTTACAGCGCGGTGGACTGGCCGGAAAACGTGCATATTTTCACGGCCCGGACGCCCCAGACGGTGCTTCTGCCGGAGTGGAACGCCTCGGTCACCGGGGCGGCCTTCACCGCTGCCGAGGAGTGGGAGCCCTTTGCCGGCGCGGCCTTTGCCGGCAGCCAGGAGCCCATTCGCCTGGGCGTGGTCCATGGAGAAGTCACCCGGGGCGAGAGCAAATACCGGGCCATCTCCCCGGCGGAGATCGGGAAAACGGGCCTGACCTACCTGGCCCTGGGCCACGTCCACCGCTATGGCGGTGTGCAGCGGGCCGGGACCACCGCCTATGCCTACCCCGGGTGCCTGCCCGGCCGGGGCTTCGACGAGACCGGGGACAAGGGCTTCCTGTTTGGCGATGTGACGCCGGAGGGGGCGGACCTGGAGTTTATTCCCTTTGCCCGGCGGCGCTATCAGAGTGTCACGGCGGATATCACGGACCGCGACCCGGCGGAGGCCGTCCGCCAGGCGCTGGAGGGCGACTGCGGGCAGGATATCTGCCGGGTGCTGCTCACCGGGGCCCGGCGGGAGGATTTTTCCCTCCCGACGCTGGAGGGGGAGCTGACCGGCCTGTGCGCCTCTCTTACCCTGACGGATGAGACCTACCCGGAGGAGGACGTATGGGCCTGCTGCGGGGAGGATTCCCTCCGGGGCCTGTTCCTGCAGGACCTGCGGGAGCGGTACGACGCCGCCGATGAGGAGGGCAAAAAGCAGATCCTCCAGGCGGCGCGCTTCGGCCTGGCGGCCCTGGATAACAGAGACTAAACTTGTTGAAAAATTCCTTCGAAATTTTCCAACAAAGGGCCCCAAGTCTGCCGCGCGCATAATTTTTGCGCGGAGCGCAAAAATTCCACACTGGCAGCCTGCGCGGTATTTTTCCCCACGCACATGTCGCGGGGAAAAATGATTTCAATTTTTCGCGTCTGCGGACGCGAACTCTGCGAGGCTTTTTATAAGAGGTGTATATGAAAAATATTCTCATGATCGGCACCGGCGGCACCATCGCCTCGGAAATGACCCCGGAGGGACTGACGCCGGAGCTGAACACGGAGCAGCTGCTGGAGTTCATCCCGGACATCGGCAAGCTCTGCCGGGTGGACTGCATCCAGCTGTATAACCTGGACAGCACCAACATCCAGCCCCAAAACTGGCTGGGAGTGGTGGATACCCTGCGCAAAAATTACGACGCCTACGATGGCTTCGTCATCAGCCACGGCACCGACACCATGGCCTACACGGCGGCCGCCCTGAGCTACCTGGTCCAGGGCAGCGCCAAGCCCATTGTCCTCACCGGGGCCCAGAAGCCTATTTGGTTTGACGGCACGGACTCCAAGCGCAACCTGACGGATGCGTTTCTCTATGCCTGCCGGGGCTGCGGCGGTGTGCAGATCGTCTTTAACGGCAAGGTGATCCTGGGCACCCGGGCGAGAAAGACCTTTTCCAAGAGCTTCCAGGCGTTTTCCAGCGTGAACTACCCGGACCTGGCGGTGCTGCAGGACGAGCGTCTGCTCCAGTATATCCGCACGGAGAGCCTGCCCCGGCCGGTTTTCTATGATGCCCTCTGCGAAAATGTAGGCCTGCTGAAGCTGATCCCCGGCACCAAGCGGGAGCTGGTGGCGTTCATGATGGAGCGTTACGACGGCATCGTGGTGGAGAGCTTCGGTGTGGGCGGCCTGCCGGAATACCCCGGCCAGGAGTTTTATCCCCTGGTGCGGCAGGCGGTGGAGCGGGGCAAGATCGTGGTCATGACCACCCAGGTGCCCAACGAGGGAAGCGACCTGTCCGTGTACCATGTGGGCGGGCACCTAAAGAGCACATTGCACCTGCTGGAGGCCTTCGACATGACCACCGAGGCCGCCGTGTGCAAGCTTATGTGGATCCTGGGGCAGACGAAAGAATTTGACCGGGTGCGGGAGCTGTTCAATCGCCCCGTGGCGTGGGACATCCTTACCCAAAGCTGAAAGAGGACCGGAGAAGGAGGCGCGTATGGGAGTATTTGGTTTGGGATTTGACTCGTTTAACATTATTTTCACCATCATGTTTGTGCTGGTGGTCGGCTTTTTCATTTTCACTTTTGTGCGCATGATCGGCCAAAAACGGGCCGATGACCGCTCGCCCCGGCTGACGGTGCCGGTGACGGTGGTGGCCAAGCGGACGAATGTGGCCGTGCATGACCATGTCCATGAGGAAATGCACCACCACACCACCTCCACCACCTATTATGCCACCTTCCAGGTGCAAAGCGGCGACCGTATGGAGCTGCGGGTGCCGGCGGAGGAGTATGGACTGCTGGTGGAAGGGGACGAGGGTGACCTGACTTTCCAGGGCAGCCGGTTTTTGAGTTTTGAGCGGCGCTGGGACGCGTGAGAGCTATTGACAATCCGCCCCCTGCACGATACAATATTAATTTAGGAAAATTCATTTTTAAACCAATTCATAGAAAGAGTTAGGAGATACATCATGGCCAAAGACCAGAGAAACGTGGAAGCCATCACCCCCATGGAGGTGGACTTTGCCAAGTGGTACACCGATATTTGCCTGAAGGCGGAGCTGGTGGATTATGCCTCCGTAAAGGGCTTTATGATCCTGCGGCCCTATGGCTACGCCATTTGGGAGAACATCCAACGCATCATGGACGGTATGTTCAAGAAAACCGGCCATGTGAACGTGGCCATGCCGGTGCTGATCCCCGAGAGCCTGCTGAAAAAGGAGGGGGAGCTGGTAAACGGCTTCGCCCCGGAGGTGGCCTGGGTCACCATGGGCGGCAGCGAGAAGCTGGAGGAGCGCCTGGCCTTCCGCCCTACCTCCGAGACCATGTTCTGCGACCACTGGCACAACGTGCTGCAGACCTATCGGCAGCTGCCTATGCTCTACAACCAGTGGTGCTCCGTTATCCGCTGGGAAAAGACTACCCGTCCCTTCCTGCGCAGCCGGGAGTTCTGGTGGCAGGAGGGCCACACCATCCATGAGACGGCTGAGGAGGCTATTGCCGAGACTGAGCAGCAGCTGAACTGCTACGCCGACTTCTGCCGGGATGCCCTGGCCATGCCCGTGGTCAAGGGCCGCAAGACCGATAAGGAGAAGTTCGCCGGGGCTGAGGCTACCTACACCATCGAGGCCATGATGAAGGACCGCAAGGCCCTGCAGTCCGGCACCAGCCACTATTTCGGCAGCAAGTTCTCCGAGGCGTATGACGTCACCTTCCTGGGCCGGGACAACAAGCTGCATCACCCCTATCAGACTTCCTGGGGCAGCACTACCCGCCTCATCGGCGCCTGCATCATGACCCATTCGGACAACAACGGCCTGGTCCTGCCCCCGGCCATCGCTCCTATTCAAGTCATCGTGCTGCCCATCGCCCAGCATAAGCCCGGTGTGCTGGATGCCGCCGCGGAGCTCCGCGACCGGCTGGAGAACATCGGCCTGCGGGTGAAGATGGACGACAGCGAGCAGTCTCCCGGCTGGAAGTTCGCCCAGTATGAGATGAAGGGTGTGCCTCTGCGGGTGGAGATCGGCCCCAAGGATATGGAAAAGCAGCAGTGCTGCATCGCCCGCCGCGATACCGGCGAGAAGACCTTCGTGCCCCTGGCGGACCTGGAGAGCGCCGTGCAGACGCTCCTGCAGGATGTCCACGATAATCTTTACGCCATGGCCGAGAAGAACCTGGAGGATAATACCTTCGACTTCACCTCCTGGGAGGAGGTCCGGGAGATGGCCCAGGGCAAGGGCGGCTTCGCCCGGACCAAGTGGTGCGGCAGCCTGGAGTGCGAGCTGGCCATGAAGGAAAAGGCCGGTGTCTCCAGCCGCTGCATGCCGCTGAAGCAGTCCGGTACCACCGGCAAGTGCCCTGTGTGCGGCAAGGAGTGCACCACGGATATCTACTGGGGCGTGGCTTACTAAAATCCCTGTCAAAAATTCCTGCGGAATTTTTCGACAAAAGGCTTGCAGCCTGCCGCGCGCATAATTTTGCCGCGCAGCGGCAAAATTCCACACTTGCAGGCTGAGCAGTATTTTTCCCCACGCACATGTCGCGGTGAAAAATGTTTTAAACTTTTCGCGTCTGCGGACGCGAACTCTGCGAGGCTTTTTGTGAATAAGCGGCCCGGCGCGGAAGATTTTCCGCGCCGGGCTTTTTTGTGAAAAAATGCGAGTACGGAAAATATCCGCACTCGCATTTTCTCAATCCATGGAAGCCTTGAAGAGCTTGTGGCAGCGCTCACAGCAGTAGGTGGCGATGCCCCCGTTTTTGGTGACTAGATGTCCCCAAAAGCCGCAGTAGGGGCAGGTTTTCTTTTCCATATCAGCGGTTCTCCTTCCAATAGCGGTAAATAGGACAGCTCTCCCGATTATCACGCTTGCAGAAGTCTTGATACTGGTCGTAGCTGATCCGTTCCTTTTTGATGGCGCAGTAGTTGTCGCCATATTTTTCCATGGAATAATCGTACTTATCGCTCATGGTCGATCCCTCCGTGGGTTAGTCTGGCTCAAGGCCGGTGCCCTGGCAGTGATAGCAGATGCTGCCGTCAAACATCCGGCCCGTCCCGCCGCAGCGGCAGCAGGCTGCGCGGCAAATGAAGCGTTTGCGGATGCAGCGATGTTTCTTAAAATAAATGTTCATAGATGAGTCCTCCCTGGCTGGAATTGTTTTTTACTTATTAAAGTTGTAAAGGCCTAAAATCGCGTCTATCACATCGGCCTGCCAAAGGGTCTCCTCCTGCAGGGCGAATTCATCGGCGGAGCGGGTAAGAAGACCTTTAAGACCCTTGGCGTCGGCCTTTTTATTTGCCTGGGTATTTTCTGCGGAGTAGCCGAGCAAGGGGAACGAAATGGCCTGGCCGTTTATGACGATGCCGATGTCAAAATAGTGCGAGGGAGGATTGGGGTGCGAGATCACAAGCATAGGGACCTGACTGCCAAACAGTCCGCCGCTTTTGGCTACATCTTCGCGGATCGAGGCCGGAATGTTTTTGGACTTGAAGGCATCGGGGAGAGCCCCTTTGAGATAACGAAGTGTTTGGCTCGCGCTGTCGCTGCAGCGGAAAGGCCGGTGGGCTTCCCCACGGAATTCTTTAACATTGTATGCCATGGAAACATCTCCTTTCGTTGTCAAATATAAATATACTAAAGTATTTTATAAATGTCAAGTATTGATTGATAATTGTATTGCAATATTTTACGACAGGGGGGGCGTTTCATATATTAAATGAGCGCATACGGGAGCTGCGGGTGGAGCAGGGGTACACGCAGGTGTCGCTGGCACAAAAGCTGAACGTATCAAAGCAGGCGGTGTCCAATTGGGAAAACGGCAATATCCAGCCATCTATTGATATGCTGATCCGGCTGGCAGACCTGTTTTCTGTGACCACGGACTATTTGCTGGGGCGGGAGTACACGCTCCAGGCGGACCTGAGCCGCCTGCGGCCGGAGGCGGCGGGGCACATTCTGCTGCTGATTCAGGACCTGGCGGAAAACGGTCCGGCAGATTGAAAACAAGAGGACGCTGCTATGGCTGGATGCACAGAGATCCTGCGGCAGCTGCGGGAGGATCACGACCTGACCCGGGCGCAGACGGCGGCGGCACTGGGGACCACCCGGCAGGTGTATGCCCGGTATGAAAGGGGCGTCAACGAGCTGCCCGTGCGGCATTTGCGGGCGCTGTGCCTGCTGTATGGGGGCGGCGCGGATTATATTTTGGGCCTGCCGGCGGGGTTGAAACGCCCACGATAAAATTTCGGCACACCCTACAAAAATATTTCGGAATTTTATAAAAATAAGAGAAAATCCCCTTGACAAAGAGGGGGTTTTCCTATATTATAAGCAGGTACGCGTGCCATGGGTGCTGCACACCCGGGGGCGTTTACAAATGCGATGAACCGGGAGATTGCTCCGCAAGGAGGTAACTTCCGGGGAGTATGTCCGATAATCGGGCGGCTGAGAA
>ERZ808246.2548-NODE-2548-length-11319-cov-18.617099_pt1 | contig 11319 bp, 3 predicted proteins | sample MGYA00521083_ERZ808246 | MGnify/ENA primary metagenome ERZ808246 (study PRJEB31516, sample SAMN03275577) | gut metagenome | biome: mammalia-associated habitat; material: feces | host: Papio cynocephalus | place: Kenya | collected 2012-07-07 ...
ATGATCCTCCGATCTCCACCATCGGCACGTCCGTCACGTCACCTGGTTTCTGCCATCTGCGCAGGACGTTCTTGTGCCAGTTGTTGCCTGCGTACTGAACGTTCATTGTGCCTGAATACAGCCCGTCATAGACCTTGCCTCCGATTGACCAGGTGGTAAGGAAAGAAAGGTCGATGTTCTTGAATATCACGAAGCTCGAACCGAGGCTTCCCGACACGGCAGGCTCTCTGCTTCCCATGTAGTACTTGCTCAGGGATGCGAGGGAGACGTTGTCGGTCACATATTCATCACACCTGACATTGCTGATGGCTCCTGTCTCGTCCACGCCCCTCTTCCAGTACGCATAGTAGAGACGCTTTCCTGTGGCAGGGTCGACTCCGGCTGTCTTGGAAAGGTAGAATGTGTAGATTGGCTTGCCGACCTCGATGACGGAGGCTCCGGCGCTGATGAAGTCCTGCGAGGAGGTTAGGCTGGTGACCTTGTTGCGGTTCAGAGACGCCATGACGTTGGCGTCCCATCTGAAGTTCGGACGGTCAAGGATGTTGATCCTTCCGGAGAACTCAAAGCCTTGGTTTTTCATCGAGCCAACGTTGGCGTCGTAGCCGGTGAATCCAGTCGAGATCGCGAGAGGGCTCTCAAGGAGCATGTCACGGGTGTGACGGTTGTAATATTCAGCGGTGAAAGTCACCTTCCCGCCGAAGAGAGAGGCTTCGATACCGGCGTTGAGGTTGCCGTTCTTCTCCCAAGTGATAGCCTTGTTCTCAAGTTTTGAGGCGAAGGCTCCGGCCTCGCTTCCGTTGGCCCAGGTGTAGTCGTACAGACCCTGCCATGCGTAGTAGGTTCCAAGGTTGTCGTTGCCCTGCACACCATAGGAGGCTTTGACCGTCAGGTTGCTCAGCCACGAGGAGAACTGTTCCATGAACTTTTCCTGTGACAGCCTCCAGGACGCTCCGACAGACCAGAAGTTACCCCAACGGTCAGTCCTGTAGAATCTGGAGGAACCATCGGTACGCCAGCTGGCATCGAAATAGTAACGGTTCCTGAATCCGTAGTTCAGCCTTGTGAACCAGGATTCTATTCCATAGTTGTTCGAGTAGCTGGAGTTTCCGGAAGTCGTCACGGCCGGGTCGAGCTCGTCTATCCCGTCCATGATTCCGGTCTTCTCGCCCATCGCGTAGTTGAACCGGTAGCGGTAATATTCATGACCGAGCAGAACCTTGACATCGTGGTCGGAGAACGTGCGGTCGTAGTTGAGGATCTGGTTGAAGGTGTAGCTGAGAGTCCTTGTGTTGGTCTTGCTTAGGCGGCCGCCCTGATCCGCGGCGTTGCCGTGGTACTTGTCGTTGGTGATGGTACGCTGGTAGTCATTGAAGTCGGTTCCCAGATTGGCGGTCAGCCTAAGGCCGTAAAGGAGAGCGTCCTTTCTCGTGGTGCCGAATGTGAGATAAGACCTTGCCGACAATGTGTTGCGGTAGTAGTAGGCCTTGTTGTTGTAAAGCTCTGCCCTTGAGTTGAATCCTTGGGCGGTAGGACGGTTGGCGTAGCCGTTGTCGTCCTCGTCACCATATTCATACTGAAGGTTTCCTGCCTCGTCGAGGATGTTGTTTCCGGCCATGTCCTTTAGGTAGACGGGGTAGACAGGTGCCATGAACTGGGCGGTGTACCAGACGTTGGATGTCGTGGAGCCGGAGAAGTTCTGATAGTCGGCCTTCGTGTGCGAGTAGTTCGCGCTCATCCCGACCTTCATCCAAGAGTTTGCCTGGGAGTCCACGTTGACTCTTCCGGTGTAGCGGTTGAAGTCCGTGTTCTGGAGGATTCCGTTCTCCTTGTAGTAACCCATCGAGATGAGGTAGTTGACCTTTTCGGTCGCTCCGTTCACGGAGAAGATGTGTTCTGTGCGCAGGGCGGCGTTGTCGCTGATCTCGTCCATCCAGTTCTCATTCCACGCCGCAACTGCGTCATCCTTGATCTTGCCGGTGCTTTGGTCGATGAGGGTTGACCATGTGTGGTTCTTGTATGGATTGTAATATTCCGGGTTCTTGAGTCCTCCGATCGTCTGGCCGAGGTTGGCTGAGGCGTAGGCGCTCGCGCCTTCGAAATCCATTCCGGTGCTGTACTGGGCGCTGTTTCTGAGGGACTCGTAGGTCAACTCGACGAAATCGTCCATGCCAACGAGGTTATAACGCTTCAGCGACCTGGACGCGATGCCGGCACTGCCCTTGTAGCTGACGACAGAGCGCTCTCCGCTGCCTTTCTTGGTGGTGATGACGATGACTCCGTTTGCTCCTCTGGCTCCGTACAACGCTCCGGCCGACGCATCCTTGAGGACAGTCAAGGACTCGATGTCAGCAGGGTTGATGGCGCTGAGCGACCCGTCGTAAGGGATGCCGTCCACAACGTACAGAGGTGTGGAGACCGCGTTGATGGAGCCGATTCCTCGGATCATTATCGACGCGCCCTCACCTGGCTGACCCCCTCCAGATGTTACCTGGAGTCCGGCCACCGTTCCCTCTATGGATTTGGTGATGTTGCCTGTAACCCTTTTCTGAAGCTCATCGCCTTTAACGACGGCGGCTGAACCGGTGAAGCTGCTTTTCTTGGCGGTTCCGTATGCGACCACCATCACCTCTCCGAGCTCGTCATCGATAATGTCTTCCTGGAGAACCACATCAATCACGGACTTGCCCGCGACATGGATTTCTTGGGTGACATAACCGATGCTGGAGAATGTCAGGACGGCGTCGGACGGAATCCCGGAGAGCGACCAGGTTCCGTCATCGCTCGTGACCGTGCCGGTCGTGGTGCCCTCGATGAAGACCCCGACTCCGACAAGCGGACTATTGCCGCTGTCTGTGACCTTTCCTTTCACATTTATGTTCTGGGCCGTGGCGGCCAGGACGCAGAGAAAGGCCAGAAGAGTGGCGGCTATTGCTCTCTTTATGCTATTTTTCATAATTTGTTCCGAATATGTTCATGTTGTGGATTATTGTCCAAAGGTCTTCAGTAGAGGTCGGTGTCCCGAAGACCGGGATAGCCTCCACACCGTCAAGCCTCAGTCCGACAGGGGAGGCCTCGGCGTTTGCGGCAAGGTTCTCGAAGACCGCCGTCGCCCTTGTCCTTGCAGCCTTTGTCTCGGCCGTCGTTGTGGTCACGGACGCATGCTTCGTGAGTTTGTCTCCGGCCTTGTTCACTACAGTCGCCATCACTGTGTAGGATGTCTGCGGCTCCACGTCGACAACAAGGGCAAGGCCGTTTCCGTTGATGTACTCAAGGTATGATTCCTTCAACTCTGTGCCTTTGTCTGCGATTATGGCAGGGTAGGAGGACTCTGGAACATTGGCGAGTGCCGCTGTCTTGATGATGACCAGTCTGCCGGACTCTATCCCGACTCCTTTCAGAACACAGGCCATCTTGCTGGATGTCGGGCCGTATTTCTCGTTGACCAGAGCGGCGATCGAGAACCAGGTGTAGGCCTCGCTTGTGGTCTTTGTCGTGATTGAGTTGACGGTCAGCTCCTCTTCTCCCGATGCGGATGTCGCCAGTGCGGACATTGTGTAGGAGACACCGGAGTTGCAAGGGGTCACAGAGTTGTAGCCGTTAGAGGAGTTCACGAGCGCAAGATAGTCTGACCTGACAGCGTAACTGTAGGATGTGTCCCTCAGGAATGCCTTGACGGCCTCCTTGTCGTATGGATCGCTGAAGACACTGTTGAATGTGCTTGTCGGAAGAAGACGGTAGCGGATGCTTTGTACATCCCGTCCTTTCCATGTTGTCCACACGGAGTTGGTCCATCCGTAACCTGTCATTCCGAGATAGGCGTTGGTGAGGTAGAAGTTCTGGTCGAACCAACCGGATCCGCCGTAGTTCGGGCCTGAGGACCAGCCGGTTGCAGTGGTCGTGATCCTTTTTGTGTACAGTCCTGTCGTGACGTTGCCGTTGTAGTCCATCCCGAATGCGATGATGTCGTAGCTCATCTCGGAGGCGAGGCTGGACACGCCGATGGTGTTTGTTCCGACCTTCAGGACGGAAGCTATGGCAAGCTGGAGGCTTATACCTTTGCTTTTGGCATATTCGATGATTGCGGATCTGTATCTTTCTATGACTGTGGCCTCGTCAAACTGCATCAAGGTTGAGGATGAGACCACATCGTAGTAGAAGGTGGCGTCAGGAGTCGCATATACATCGAAAACGACCGCGTCCGCAAGAACGTTCTCTGGAACGATCAGCAGGGCCGGCACATCCTCGGATGAGGTCGTGAAACTGGCCTGGGTGTATTCGGACGCTGTGTTGCCGCTTCCCGCAGGGATGGCCTTGACAGTGAATATGTAGTCAGTCCCCTTGGCGAGATTCGAGAGTGTGACGCGGTTCTCTGTCGTCGTTCCGCTGATGCCGCCGATGGTATATTCATAGCTGCCGGCACCAGGGATGACGCTCCAGCTGATTATTGTCTTGGAGGCGTAGGCGCTGCCGACTGTGATCTCAGGCTTTTCAAGCTGGCTCACGTCAGATGTGCGTACGTGAATATAGACGGGCTCGGATGATGCCTTTGATCCGCCTTTCGCAGGTTCAGCCTGAAGCTTGACGACATATTCCTTGGCAGCATCCAATCCGTTGAATGTCACGAATAAGGCCTTGGTCGAATCCGCTTCGGCTCCGTCAAGGGAGTAGGTGTAGTTCTCCGCTCCGTAAACTTTGCCCCAGTCCACGCGGAAGCCTGAAACGGTCACCTCGCTGACCTTGGCGTCAGGTGTCTTTAGTGTTTCGCTTAAAGTCTCTTCCTTTGTCTCCGAACCGCATCCGATGAGCAGGAAGAGAACCGATGACGCAGCCATCACAAAGGCTGACTTTATCATTCTTGAAGTCTTCATGATTCCACAGTCACGTTTATGGTCCTGACGGACTGGTTGCCGTCGGTGATCCTGATTACAGTCTTGCCTTGGGACACACCCTTGATCGTAAGGACGCTGTCCTTCAGGCTTACTTCAACTATTCCTTGCGCCGCCAATGAATATGTCAGCACGTCAGTCTTGTAGAAATATTCAGAGAGATTGACGCTGACCTCGCCGCCCTTGCTGACCGTGATGTCAGGGATCATGGCGACTTTCTTCACCGCCAGCAGAAGCTGGTAGGTGTCCAGTGAGCCGGCTCCCATATTCCCGAAATATGGCGCCTCGCAGAACGGATCGACCGGGGTGACGCTGGAAAGCAGTGCCTCTTTTAGCATGTCGCTAGTCAGACCTTTTTTCTTTTCCGCTCCGTAGTACCAGCTGACAGCGAGCGCGCAGGCTCCGGAGACGTGCGGGCAAGCCATTGAGGTTCCGTTGATCCCCTCGTAGGCTGAACCTCCGTCTTCGGCAACGCTCGTGCTGTAGACTCCGCCGTAGGTAGAGTTGAGGGAAAGGTCGCCGCCAGGAGCGGAAAGGCTGACCCATTTGCCGTAGTTGGTGAAGTATGACGGTGTTCCGAGCCAGGATGTGGCCGCGACACTGACCACAGCTTCATCCGAGGCTGGGTAGCAGAGCTCGTTCGATGCATCGTTTCCTGCTGCAAAGATCACGATTCCACCAGCCATAGGGCCTTCCTGCACACCGTTCTCGTCCACGCCCGCATACTTGATGAAGTAGTGGATGGCATCAGCGAGCGCTGAGTAATTTCCTCTAGTCCAGTCGTTTTTGGACAGTGCTCCGGCAGTGTAGCCCCAACTGTTCTGACAAATCACCGCACCGTTGTCAGCAGCGTACTTGATCGCGCGCACCTGCGCTCCGAGTCCACCACCGGAGTTTCCTGATTCCGATGCTCCAAGAGTCTCGCAGGACATGATTCTGACTCCGTCACCGCTGCCTGATCCACCTGCTATCCCGTTAACTCCGATTCCGTTGTTGTTGACTGCAGCGATGGTGCCGGCAACGTGCGTTCCGTGCATATTCTCCGAGGAGAAAGTCAATTTGCCATTGTTGTCGGTGAAATTGTAACCGTTCACGTCATCGATGTAACCGTTGCCATCGTCATCGATTCCGTTGCCCGGAATCTCGCCCTTGTTGACCCACATGTTCGCTGCGAGGTCCTCATGGTCGTATTTGACGCCCTGGTCCACAACAGCAACGATCACGTCCGGATTCCCAGTGCACAGCTGCCATGCGGCATAGACATCAGCGTCCGCCCCAACAACTGTGGAGTTGGAATAGACGTTGCCCGAATTGTTATAGTGCCACTGCATTCTCTGCGAACGGACACTTTCATTGAACGGGAACGGAATATTCCTTGCCGATGAATATGCCCTCGTGGCGGCTGGTTCTTCATTTTCAGCCGTCGTGGCTTTTGAATATGCCGCCGTGGCTGTCGGGATGGAATATTCAATGACTTCAACTCCGTCGCATCCGGAGAGCATATTCGCCACTTCCTTCGCTGGGACGGCCTCGTCGTATTTGGCTATGAACCATCTGTCCAACCCTTCCTTTTTGGTTCGTGCCTCGAACCGTCCGCAGGAAGGAAACAACCGTTCGAAACTTACAGAGCCGACATTCATCAGAACCCTGTCGATCTGAGTGTTGCCGGAGGTGACACCTCCCGTCCTTGTTGCTGTCTCATTTGCGGCTCCGGCCTTCATCTTCACGATGATCTCGCCTTGGATCGCCGCATCCGGCGAAAAGACAACGATAGGCCCGCTGTCTTCCGACCCAGGCCCATTGTTCTCATTTCCACCGATTCCATTGCACCCCGCCAGCATCACAAGCAGCGGAGTGATTGTCAAGAATCTGTTTTTCATTATTGATTGTTAAAAGTTTATTCCTTCACGCATCTTACCTGGCCGGTATAGACTTGCGCTCTTGTCTCGTACTCAGCCCAGTAGCCGTTGAATGCCGCAACATAGTACTCGCAGCTCTGGTTCTTCTTTTCGGGATCATAAGTCTTTTCCTGACTTGTCAGGTAGAAAGTTTGGCCGCTTGCGTAGTTGTAAGGTGTGGTCCCGGCCGGTGAATATGATGACGGATAGATGCTTCCTGCCATCGGGTAGAAATCACCTGTCTGTCTCCAGACACGTCCGCAACCGTTCTCCCTGTTCCATAGGAACTCGTTGTTGATTCCGGTCTCGTCATATTCACCATGCTTGCCTCCGGTCTTGATGCTCTCATCGCCTACAGCCTTGCCCCACATGTTCTTGCCAGGCACTTTGTAGCCTGGAGGACATGGGTCGAAAATGGTTTTCTCCTCGCCCCAAAGTCCTGGCTGGACACTGTCCTCGTCGCTGGAGTCGATGTACCATGAATAGCTTGTCGAGAAGTAACCTACAAGAAATCTCATCGGGTGTTCAGACGCGAACGGGATGTTGCCCGGCGCCGCGAAAGAGGCCTTTGCCTTGAACTTTGAGTCTATTTCCCACTCTCCGGTGCCGTCACCGACCTCTGTGTTTGGCTTGTTCCATTCCGGCTTGTTGGAACAATAGTCCTTTGCGTTCTCGTAGTCGGTTATGCCGCTGTAATCAGCATAAGGAGAACGTGACGGAATGAACGGATCCTTCCTGCCCATCTGGTAAATCATTCCTCTGTTGTTTATGTCCATCGGTGTGTTGTTGAGCGCTCCAAGGTTGCGGTCCATGATCTGTGCTATGACGTTGCCCTCAGGGCCGATGTGATCGTGTACATTGAGGTCATTGTTTGTGACCCAGATGTGCCAGCTCCAGAGCACCTTGCCCTTGGCGTTCTTTACAGCGATGAGTGCGTTCCCCTCGCTTCTTCCCGTAGAGAAAGAAATATAGCCTCCGTTGTAGGAAGGAGTCCCGTCTATGATCTCATACGACATCGTACGGTCCCCGTCGTTCCTGGCCTCCCAAAGAAGTTCGGCGTAGGCAACATCCTTTATCTCAAGTCCCGCTGTCTCGATGTACTTGCTTTTTCCGTCCTTGCCACCATTGCCTTTGATGTCAGCGCGGAACTTGTAAGAGCCGTTGGTTTTGGCAATGTAGCAGTTGGCAGTCCCGTCAGCGCTCAGGTCTTTGGCCTCGTCAGCTCTTTGTGAGACTCTTAGCGAAACCTCTTTGGATTCATCACCTCTCATGGCAGTAACCTTTATCTCATCTGTCTTGACGGAACCATTATTCTCATGGGCCTCCACAACGAGGCAGCTGTCGGTGTCGATACTGACAGCGAACCAGTCTCCAGACTGGGCAGCGTAACTCCAGCTCTTGGCATTTGTCGCCATTGTGACAAGTGCCTTGCCTCCTTCCTTGTCAAACACAATTTTGGAATCAGATGACTTAAGGAACAGTGGTGCCTCGTAAGTGTCAGGAGCGACCTTTGTTGTCTCAGTGCAGCCGGCTGCTATTCCGGTTGCAATAATCATTGTTATGATATAATTGAGTTTCATATACTTTATCGTTTGGAAAATTAGTCGTCAGTCTTGCAAACATCCGGAATCTTTTCATAATCCGTGAGTTTTGTACAGCCCTTGAACATTGCCTTGAGATTCTTGAGGTTGGCGAATCCTGTGATGTCCGCTGTCTCAGCTGTCCTTTCGTAGAGGTGGTACTTGACACCATTCACTACGGTGTAAGGTGATTCTCCAGTCAGCGAGACACAGCCGTCGAATGCGTAAGTTGCGCTGGTCAAAGCTTTGAAATTATCGAAGACATTGACAGGCACGGATGTCAAGGATGAACAATTCTGGAAGATATTGTTGATGTACCTTACTTTCTCAGGATTGAGGAATATGTTGTCACCAACCTCTTTCAGTGATGTGCAGTCAGAGAACACTCCATTGATTGAGGTTGATCCGTTGGCGCAGTTGAATATCTCAGAGCCAACTTTCTCCAATCCAGAGCAACCCTTGAACGCATTGCCGTAGTTGCTGACCTTGGCGTTGTTCTTGAACAAGCCTGATGGAACCTCCTTTAGTCCTGTGCAGTTCTGGAAAATGCTGGTCATGTTTCCTGAGGCTGCGTTGATCCCGCTGAACGCATCGGATGCGATCGCTTCTAGAGAGGAACATCCTGAGAACATTGACGTCAACGTCTTTGTCTTAGTGGATGTGCCGAACAGCCCGGCAGGTACGGACTGAAGCGCGGTGCAGTTCTGGAAACAGCTTTCTGTTGTTGTCGCGTTGGTGTTCTTGACAAACAGCTTCTCTGGAATCGTGACGAGTGCAGTACATCCGTAGAACGTCTTTTTGAACGAATCAGCGCCAGTGAGTCCGTCGAGGATTCCGGCAGGAAGTGACTTCAAAGAAACGCATCCCTCAAACGCTGAGTCAAGCTTGAGCTTGCTGGTGGAGTTGGCACCGAAGATATTGCCTACTGAAGTCAGAGCCGTGCATCCCTTGAATGTATTAACGTAGGTTGAGACCTTGCTGTTTTTCTCGAACAGACCGTCAGGAAGACTTGTCAATGAGACGCATCCGTTGAAAGCGCTTTCGAAAGTTGTCACGGCTTTGTTGTTTGCGAAAAGATTGCCAGGTAGGTCGGTAAGAGAAGTGCAACCGTTGAACACATTCTTGAATGTCGTGGTCAAGGTGTTGCTTGCGAACAATCCGGCAGGAACAGATTCGATCCCGGAGGAAGAGAATACATCGCTGGTAGTCTTTAGGTTGGCCATAGGGGAGAAGAGACCCTCAGGGATTGTCTTGAGGCTTGCGCACCCACTGAACAAACCGCTTATGTCTGTGACCTTTGCCGCTCCAGCGAAAGCGTTCTCGGAAACCTTGCTGAGTTTTGTGCAGCCGTTGAACAGGTTCGTGATCGAGGTGCAGGCGTCACAACCTTCAAGGATATTGTCGCCTATCTCCTCTATGCTGGTGCAGCCTTTGAAAATACCCGAGAATGATTTGAGTTTTGCAAGTCCTTTGAATACCCCGGCAGGAATCGATCTGAGTGACGTGCAGCCTCCGAATGCGTTGTTGAAATTTGTCACGGCTCCAGCGTCCTTGAACAGACCTGACGGAATCGTCTCAAGAGAAGAACATCCGTTGAAAATATTTTCGATGTTGGTGATTTTTGTGAATCCGTCCAGAAGTCCGGCAGGAATTTCCTTCAATGAAGAGCATCCGTTGAAGACCATTCTCATTCCGTTCCCTCTCTTTCCATAGACAACACCTTGTGATCCGGAATTTTTGAAAAGATCGGCAGGTATGCTTTGAAGTTCAGAGCAGCCGCTGAAGCAGGACATGAACGAGTTTACGGAAGAACAGCCTTTGAAGACATCCGCTGGGATGCTCTTGATCTTGGTTTTTGAGAAGGTCTGCTCGAAAGTCTCGCATTTTGTGTTGTTTGCGAACAATCCTGCAGGTATCTCAGAAAGTCCTGTGCTTGTGAAAGCCATTCTGAAACTCTCACATTCAGTCTGATTCCTGAAGATTCCTGCCGGAATAGTTGTGAGAGCCTCATCGTAGGAGAACACAGCGTTCAATGTCGTGATTTTAGGATTGTTGGCAAACAAATCCTTGTCAACGGAAGTTAGTTTGGGCATCCCCGAGAATGTGGAACTGCAGTCAGTGAGTTCAGGATTCTTAGAAAAAATGTCTTTGTCAATCTGTTCAACTGACTCGCAATTAGAGAAAACAGACCCTGCGTCTGAAAGTTTCGGACAGTTGTAGAAAATCTGTTGAGGAATAGTCTCTATGGATTTGCAAGAATAGAACATGTTGTTCACACTTTCAGTCTCGCTGGCATTGGCAAGCAACCCTTCCGGGATGACTTTAAGCGAGTCGCACTGGGCAAAAGCGGACTCAAAAGTTGTGACTTTTGAGAAGGCTCCCGTGTCATCATCAGGAATGCTTGCCAGGTAGCCGCATCCTTCAAACGCGTACTCCATTGTTGTCAGTCCTAGCCGTCCCCAGTTGTAGACCTGCTCGATCTGATCCTTCTGGTCGTATGACAGAGAGTTCACGCTGATTCCGCTAGTCTGTCCTTTTACCGAGACAACGAAGTAGCCCGTGTCAGCATATTCATGGGTAGGATTGTCGGTTGTGAACTTTTCGGTGTCGCTGCCGTCCCCCCAGTCAACCGTGATGTCTGTCACGCCTTCAACTGGCAGCATGGATGTGACTATATCGCCTTTCGCCTTCTGAACATGAAGACCGATGATGAATGCGTCCTTGTCAATTCCGGGTTGTGAGACTGTAATCACTTTGGAGTCCGTGTTTTCTTTGCCATCACCTGTCTTGATTGTGATTTTCACTGTTCTGGTCTCGGCGCCAGAGTTGACGGTCGGAACGAATTTCAGGCCGTTATCGGTTTTTTCGACTGTCAGCCAGCCGCTTTCGTTGCCCGAGATGGAATATTCCCAATCAAAGTTCGCCTTTACCTCGACTTCCTTTGCCTCGTTTGAG
>ERZ808246.2550-NODE-2550-length-11314-cov-3.622791_pt1 | contig 11314 bp, 12 predicted proteins | sample MGYA00521083_ERZ808246 | MGnify/ENA primary metagenome ERZ808246 (study PRJEB31516, sample SAMN03275577) | gut metagenome | biome: mammalia-associated habitat; material: feces | host: Papio cynocephalus | place: Kenya | collected 2012-07-07 ...
AAGCGCACAGCAGGCATACGATTTTATTTCCAGTTATGAGATCGTATTTATGGGAAGCTTCTGTATCCTTGTACTGATCCTTGGTATCGCGCTGGGCGGAATTGGTTAATCATTCTACTTTTGTTCCTAATTCCATCGTAGCATCTACAAGACGACAATACTGCACCTGCGGATTGTCGTCTTCTTTATATGTCTCAAATACTCCCTGAACTACAATGGACGTATTTTCTGCCGGATATTCATCCGGATACACATGAGAGCCATCCCCCCATACAAACTCCAGTCCTTGGGCACAACATGCCGTCGCATCCTGAATCACACAATAATGATAATATTTTCCAGTCGGTTCATAATAGGACGCATAATAATCTCCCATAATTCGAAATGTCTTTCCTCGATAACTGTCCGGATCGATCATAAGCTGGTACACCGTCGCATATACCATACTTTTACTCATAGTTGTTAAATCATAATCTACACCCGTTTCTGTCTGGCTTCCTGTTTCCGTTAATATTGCGGTTTCATTTTCACTAGTATCTTCTGTTGTTATAGCTGTTTCGGTCGTTGCTTCGGTTGTTATCTGTTCCGTTGTAGCTGTCGTTTCCGTTTTTTCGTCCGTCGTTATCGGTTCTGTTGTCTGCTCCGGGATTACGGATTCTGTCGTAACAATCAGGTTCGTCCGATTGCTGTCACCACAACCACTCAGCAATCCAAGCATCAATACAAGGCACGCTGCATATAGCAGCTTATGGATACCCGCTTTTATTCTTCTATCTCCAGATCTAATATATTTCATCATACTCATCACCTTCCATTTCCCTTGTAGTCATCGCCTGCATAGTTTCCCCATTCCACATGCCAGCAAAAATGCTATCATATCCATCATTACAATGGTTGACCCAACCGGAGTTCCAGCGAGTATGGATACAAAGATTCCTACACAGGCACACACAACAGAAATTCCAACTGAGCAGATTGTAACACTCCGGAAATTGCGGAATATCCGCATCGCCGATAAGGCAGGAAATATTACAAGTGCAGAGATAAGCAGCGATCCGACCAGATTCATCGCAAGCACAATCACAACAGCAATCAAAACCGCCAGTAACGTATTATACAGATTTGTCTTCATTCCGGTTGCCTTGGCAAATGTTTCATCAAATGTGATAGAAAATATCTTATTGTAAAACAGTACAAACAGCACAACAACTATAACTGACAGCACGGCACATAGCTGAACCTGTCCTATCGTCAAGGTCAGGATTGACGTAGATCCAAACAATGTGCTGCAGACATCACCGGAGACATTTGGTCCGGTACTGAACACATTCATCAGGAGATATCCGATTGCCAGCGAGCTTACGGAAATCATCGCAATGGCTGCATCTCCCTTGATTTTCGTATTCTGCCCGGTTCGAAGTAATAACACGGCACAGACAATAGTTACAGGTAAGATCAAAAGCATATTATTACTAAGCTTCATAACAGCCGCAACCGCCATCGCTCCAAATGCCACATGTGACAAGCCGTCTCCTATATACGAAAAACGTTTTAACACAAGTGTAACGCCAAGCAACGACGAGCAAAGCGCAATCAGCACACCGACAATAAGTGCATACCAGACAAACGGATACTGAAAGTAAAACTGTAGTTTCTCTATCAATGTTCTTCACCTCCAACCATCTGCAGGTACGACTGTCCAACCTTACTTGTCAGATACGCCTCTCTGGTTCCAAAGAAGCATTCCGCACCAATATGCAGAATATGACTGCCATAACGAACAGCAGCCGCTATATCATGGGACACCATCACAATTGTGATATGTTCTTCCTGATTGAGTTGCCAGATAAGCTGATACATGTCTGCCGTACCTGCTGGGTCAAGTCCTGCTACCGGTTCATCCAGAATCAGAATTTTCTCTGTTGCGCATAATGCTCTGGCTAACAGTGTCCGCTGTTGCTGCCCTCCGGACAAATCACGGAAGCACCGGTTTGCAAGATGGGCAATCTTCATTTTCTCCATCATCTTCTTCGCATATTTCTTTTCCTGTTTACGATAAAATGGGTGCATCCCGCAACGGTTCTGGCATCCGGACAAAACAATTTCCCATACCGATGCCGGAAAATCCCGCTGAACCTCTGTCTGTTGCGGCAGATATCCCACCTCACGGGTGGAGATGCCTTCACTGAAGGCAATCTCCCCGCTTAGTGGCTGCTGCAGGTGCAGAAGTGTACGCATGAGTGTGGATTTTCCTGAACCATTTTCGCCAACGATGCATACATAATCTCCCGCATTCACAGAGAAATTCAGATTGCGCAGAATTGCTTTTCCATCATATCCAAGACTGACATTTTCACAAATAATCTGAGCCATCTTTCTGCTTCCTCCTACTTCAGTGCCTGCTTCAGAATTTCAAGGTTACTTTCCATCGTGGAAAGATATGTAGTTCCGTTCTTCACATCCTCAGAGGTTGTTGACTGCATAGAATCCATCGTCAGAATCTGCTGATCTTTATTCTTTGTATTTTCTATCACGGTTCTTGCAATCTTCTGGTCAGATTTTTCGATCGTCAGCACGGTGTGCAATCCAAGTTCGTCAATCTTACCGGCAAGAAATGTAATCGTTTCAAAGCTTGCTTCCGTCTCCGCAGAGCATCCGACAAATGCAGCGTAGTAGTCGAGACCATAATCATCCACCATATAGCGGAATGGAAACCGGTCTGCAAATAAAAGTGTGTGCATTGTACTGTTGTTCACTGCATCCTGATATTTTCCATCCAGTTCCTGCAGCTTCGCAAGATAGCTGTTTAAATTCTCCTCATATACCTGCTGATTCTCCGGATCAAGTGCCGATAACTGCTTTTCAATTTCCTGACATTCCAGTTCTGCATTTCTTAACGACAGCCAGACATGCTCATCATACTCCACTTCTTCCTCTTCCGCATCTTCATCTGTATGTGCTTCGTCTGCATCTTCGCTGGAATGTGCCTCTTCATGCTCTTCTTCCGCCTGCATGCCTTCGACAACTTCCTCTTCCTTCGCGTTTTCACCCATGACTTCCATCAGATTGATCACACGCTGATTCTCATTCTGAGATTCTTTTAATGCGTCTTCCACCCATGCGTCGGATTCTCCGCCAACATAGATAAACAGATCACATTCCGATATCTTTCGGATATCCTCTGCGGTTGGTTGATAACTGTGCAGATCAACACCATTATCCAGAAGCATCGTGAGTTCTGCGTTCTCAATCTCATCTCCAAGAATCGCTTTTACCCAGTCGTATTCCGGAAAAATCGTTGTTACGATTTTCAGCTTTTTGTCTCCATCCTGCGCCGTTTTACCAGAACAGGCAGCCAGACCAAGAACACACATTACTGCTGCCAGACAACAAGCAATCCATCTATTCAATTTTTTCATGATAAAGACCTCCATTATTTACACTTTAATCAAATTTTAAGCGCAAAAAACACAGGGTATGCCTGCACACACCCTATGCCGGTCTTTATCAATTATTCATTCGTACCTTCTGGGTAATCAGGGATTCCCACACAAGATTCGTAAAATCCCCGGCAATCAGACCGATTGCCATGATCAATACAGCCAGAGACACCACAACTTCTGCAAATCCATCGCCAAGCGTCTTCAACGCCTGTTCCGCCTGATGCATGCATGCACAGATCGGACAATCCCGATCCACGCAATGATGATTCTGCTCCTTCGTTACATAGAAAAGAGAGAAAAATGTCACTACTACAAATATAACGCTGATTAAAAGTGCAATCTTTTTTCTATTTTTCATAGTGGCAAGTCTCCTTTCCCATGTATTGCTGATTACAAATGCCTTTTCATGTATACCTTGTAATCAGCCTATGTTGTCATCCGACTATCCACATTTTTAGCACAGGATAGTATATTTGTCAAATCCATATTTTTATTCACACGTTCCTGTGCTTTTGATCCTCTCGTTCCGGCAATTTTCATCCACACGTTCCCGCATCACTCTGCTTCCATCGCAAGCTCGGTCTGCCGTGTAAGTTCCGCATCACTGATAATTGTAATCCGCCCCTCGTCGTACTGTTCCTGTACCCAGTCGTACACACGGCGCACGAGGGGCGATTTTTTATCAACCGGTTCAAGCCCTTTCTTCTTGCGGTACTGGTTGATCCAGTAGCCGACACCGGCGATCCCGGATGTGCTGTTGACCGATACCTTTGGTGGACGGTCAAGCAGCGTGTCGGTATCGAAGATATTGTAGATCTCATGGTTTTTGAGCATTCCATCGGCATGGATACCGGCTCTTGTCAGGTTGAAGTTCTCGCCGACAAACGGTGTCATTGGCGGAATCTCATAACCTGTTTCTTTGCTGATATAGTCTGCAATCTCTGTGATTACCTTCGTGTTCATCCCATTTAAGTGTCCGCGCAGGGACGCATATTCAAATACCATCGCTTCGAGCGGTACATTTCCGGTACGCTCTCCGATTCCGAGCAATGAGCAGTTGACAGCACTTGCGCCGTACATCCATGCGGTCGTTGCATTTACGACACCCTTGTAGAAATCGTTGTGGCCATGCCACTCCAGCATCTCGGATGGCACGCCGGAATAATGCTGCAAGCCGTAGATGATACCAGACACGCTTCGCGGCAAGGATGCACCCGGATATGGCACGCCAAATCCCATTGTGTCACAGGCACGGATCTTGATTGGTACACCGCTTTGCTCGGACATTTCCATTAGGCGGTTTGCAAATGGAACGACGAATCCATAGAAATCTGCACGCGTAATATCCTCGAAATGGCACCGTGGGCGGAGTCCTGCTTCAATGCAGTCTGACACGATTCCAAGGTATTTGTCTAATGCCTGTTTCCTTGTCAGCCCCATCTTGTGGAAGATATGGTAGTCTGAACAGCTCACAAGCACGCCCGTCTCCTTGACACCGATCGATTTCACCATCTCGAAATCTTTCTTATTCGCCCGAATCCATGTCGTGATCTCCGGGAATTTATATCCCAATTCCATACATTTCTCAAGTGCCTTGCGGTCTTTCTCCGAATACACAAAGAATTCAGTCTGTCGGATCATGCCATTCGGTCCTCCAAGCTCATGCAAGAGCTTGTAGATGTGCACCATCTGCTCCATTGTGTACGGTGCGCGTGACTGCTGCCCGTCACGAAATGTCGTATCCGTGATGAAGATATCCTCCGGCATATTCTCAGGTACCCGGCGATAGTTAAATGCAATCTTCGGCGTCTCAGTATACGGGAACATCTCTCGGAAAAGCTCCGGGGATTCCACGTCCTGTAACTGATAGCTGTATGGGTCCAATTCCAATTTGTTTGTCTTACTGCTTAGTCTGATTTCCTGCATATGCCGTCCTCCATCCTTCGGATGTTTCATCCAATTTTGTTGCACTCATTATAAGCATATGCTATATTATATGTAAAATAGATAATTTTGATAATAATAATCGAATTTACGAATAACAGGAGTTTTTATGGATATCGAAGCATTAAATACGTTTCTGACACTTGCCAATACGAAGAACTATACACGCACCGCCGCGCAGCTTTTTGTCGCCCAGTCTACCGTAACAAACCGTATCAACGAGCTGGAAAAAGAGCTGAATATTGCGCTGTTCACGCGCAACAACCGCAGCGTGGAGCTGACCGTGGAAGGGGAGCAGTTCAGGGACTATGCAGAGAAGGTCATCACACTGACAAATGCGTCACTCTCTGAGATCAGTTCCCTGCACAAATATGAAAAACACCTTCGCATCGGGTGTTCTGATTCGATCTACGAAGGTCATCTGGCGCCGATTATTTTAAAACATCAACGGCAGTTTCCAAACGACGCCCTGAAAATCACGATTGGTCTTTCCAACCTGTTGATGGAGCAGCTGCAGAACGATATCTTCGATGTGATCTTCACCTATCTTCCAATGAAAAAATCATCCTATCACTGCGAGGTTTACAAGCAGGATAAGATGATTTTAGTGACGGATTATTATAATACGATGTATGCGCGTGGCATCACGAAGCAGGCATTGATTGCCGAGAATTATCTGATGTGCAATTTTGCCCTGCAGGACGTCGGACAGTTCATCCGAAACCTATTTCCACGCTATCACCAGTTTTCACTGGAAATCGATGACTGCTCCAAGATCATTCCTTTTTTGCTTGGCTCAGAAAGCTATACGTTCCTGCCTGCGGATACCGCGCGTCCATTCTTAGAGACGGGCAAACTCCGCGTCATTCCGCTGCTGGATTTGGAAACACCGGTCATCAACAGCTACATGATCTGCAAGAACAGTAAACGGGAATTATGCCAGTCGATTTTTATGTAGTTGCATTTTTTTATTTCTCTCATTTCATCGGAATCGTAATGGCAAGTTCCGGATGCTCCTGCACGGTGCTTTCGATCGGCTTGCCATCGAATTCGCCGCTCCTGTAATAATCACAGCTCACAGGGATGATCGTCACCGAATCCGATGTGTAATCCAGATTACTTATATTCTGGTACAGATCAATACTATACCGATTTTCCTCATCCACTTCGTTCTGTGGATTCATACCGACTTCGATTTCCACGCCCTGACTATCCACAAGTTTATATCCCCACAGCATATCATATTCCCCGAATCCACCAATATATGGAAATGCTCCGGTAAATTCATAATGCAGTGTCATGTCTACGCCGGATGGAGCCTTTATAAATTCACCCCATACAGTTCCGATACATTGTACATTTCCCTGCGCATCTGCCTGTTTGATTTCCACCTTTTCACTTTGGAACCACTCGGTCTGTGCCATCAGATTTTGTGTCATATCTGCTGGAATCGTAAAGGAACACCATTTTTTCTCGATCGTTGCTCCGCTTCCTGAGACATTAAAGGAGAAAGAAACCTCCAGTGCCGCTCCGTTCAAATCCGTTCCAACAAGTTCCCGTGCCAGATAAATCTCACCTTCATACATACCATCTCCGACGTACTGAAACTCATTCATCATGCAATCGACGCCATTGACACTTGCATGATCGGAGCAATTAAGCGGGGTTGCAATCTCATTTCCATCGACCTTCTTTGCTGTAAATACCAGTCTCCTGCCATCCAGATACACATCCTCCACAGTATAGAGATCCCCAGATACATCCTCTGCAATATCTGACTGAATCAGTGTCTCCGCATCCTTCGCATTGTTCCCAAGTCGGGAAAGAAACTCTTGCCAGATGCCCGGATTCGCAAATGTAACCGTGCCGCCCGCAAAAAGCAGGCAAGCCGCAGCAATAATCGCAGCACGTCTGATTTTTCTCGTGACCAGGTACTTTGAACTTCGCTGTTCTTCCGCCTGTTTCGTTACAAGCTGCGCATTTACCGCCTGTTCTACTATTTTTTTATATTGTGCTGGTGCCTTTGTGCAAGACCACTTTTTCAGTTCCAGTTCCATTTCACTCATAGACGAATTCCTCCTCAAACCATTTTCGCAGTTGCTTTCTTCCGCGGTTCAGCCGGCTTTTTACTGTTCCAACTGGGACATTTATGATACGGGCAATCTCCTTTAGGGAATATTCTTCCACGTAGAAAAGCACCAACACCACACGCTGTCGTTCCTCCAGCGCAAGCAATGCCTGATACACATCCGATTGTTCCAGTTTCAGTCCGGTTGGTTCTGATTTTTCCTGCTGTTCCAGCATATCTGACTGCTCCGTCGCATATTCACGTTCTTTGCGACGTGCAATTTTGTAGCACTCATTCATTACAATCCGTACCAGCCATGTTTTCGCATAACAGTCTTTCCGCAGGGTGTACAGTTTTTCAAAAGCAATCGTAATTGCCTCCTGCACCGCATCTTCGCAATCCACATCATTTTTCAGAATCGATTTTGATATTCGATACAGGCTGTCCGTGGAGTCAAGAACAACCTGCGCAAATTCTTCCTTTGTCACCGCGTACTCCTTTCCGCATTTTCAGGATATTTGTAAAACGTCTTACATAGGTTAGATGCAGTCTGCATAGAAAAGGTTCCGTCTATTCCAATTATTTTAGATTGATTGTCACTTCAAACACGCCATCCTCCATCCGGATCTCTCCGGTATACCCGCAGGCATCTAAGAATCGCCGCACAATGCCAAGTCCCATGCCGCCGCCATTTCTGCCGGTTCGCACATCATCCCCCTTCTTGGTCGGATTCCACAGTTCTTCCGGCGTACAATCCGGGATATGTGCCGCCTGATTCCGCACGGTCACGGAATCTTTGTCGATCCGGATCTGCACTTTCGTCTCCGGCCTTGCGTATTTGACTGCGTTCGTCACCAGATTATCCGCGATATAACCGAACATCTTCGCATCCGTCTGCAGCTTCACATCTCCGCAAATCTCGATTGTCAGCTTGTTTTTGTCAATCAGATCCTGATATTGCGCAGTCTTCTTCTCGAATATCTCCCGGATGGAAACCGCGGATTTCTCGCCTTTATCTGCCTCCTGATCTTTCAGATAGCAGATCATGTTTGTTATCATAGAGTTCATATATGCGACATTTGACAAAATCTCATCCCGGTAGTGTCTGCCCTCTTCTGCTTCGATCAACTGTCCCATGTTCTCTGCGTATCCGCCGATTGCCATCAGAGGACCGCGCACATCATGTGCGATGGCGAGCAGCAGCTCCTCATTTTGCTCCTTTCCAAGCAGCTTTGCTTTCTTGTGCCGACAACTGATCAACAGCAATAACACGGAACCTAACAGTAAAATCAAACAACTATAAGCTCCTACAACTAAAATACGAAACATCTGCGGATACCAGGTATAGGGATTCGCATACATTGCCGACAGAACTACATATCCTTTTCCTGTCCCATTGTATACACGCTGTCCATACATTAGATAATCTCCGCGTAATTTTAAGGCCTCGTTATGTATGCCTTCAAATATTAATACTTCCATGGTTCCGCTCTCTGTTTTCTCTCCCCCCGCAGAATTATATAGTTGAACCTGAAAATATGGTTTATTTGCTCCGGAAATCATCTCTATCCGTTCATCAACAAATTTCTGAAGTTTATCATCTGCCTTCTGATTTTGGTTTTCATAGATCAGTTCTCCCGTGCCAAGTTCATATACCCGGTTCAGGAAGGAAAATCCATCCGTATCCTCCTGTCTGTCTCTCAATTCAATTTTGTTTTCTATTAATTTCTCTCTTTCTTCAAGCAATCCCGAATCCGATAATACACTGATTATATAATCCTGCACAGACGTCCTTTCATCAGTAAAATAACTGCCTATTTCTATATTTGCTTTTCCACGCACCCAACTGCATACTCCCCAAAATAGCGCAATTGCCAGACAGTTAATTAATATAGCTTTCCAAATCAGATTCCAGCGGTACTTCCGCATTTCCCGCTTCCATCTGCCAGCCAGTTTCTTCTTTTTTCCTTTCATATGTTACGCCCCTTTCTTCGGTAGGTAGTGTCAAAAGACACTCCATTTTTTCTTTATAAATCTTTTATTTTAAGGGATTTTACAAATAAAAAAGCAATAACCCCCTAAAATGAAGTATAATGAATTCACCACAAACCATTATCCTCATAGAAAGGTTATTGCCATGAATATTATACTTTATTTACTTAACATCATTCAATACCAATATAAAATTATTGGTCAACTTTTTAACTTTATCTGTAGATATATTCCTCTCAAACAGTGGGCTTTTGATGATTCACACTCTCCAAAGTATCAAAAACTTAAAATCGACAAACTTCCAAAAATCGTTTCCTACAAGCAGGATTGGGACTGGAAGGATCTTATTGGATACTATGAACAGCGATACCACAAGACAATCAAACCCGTATTCCGCCATGGAGAATGCAACGTTCCCGAAGATCTCCGTTGTTTCTCCTGTAATGCTCCGTTCCATTACCTCATGTGGAACGATGGAAAAAAGCAGTCCCAGATCTTATGCAAAGTATGCCAGTCTCGTTTCAAGCCTGATGCTGAAAGCAGATTTTCAAAAACGCATATCTTGAAATGCCCTCACTGCAGTCACACTCTCGTACATACAAAAGACCGTAAACACTTCGTTATACATAAATGTATTAATCCGAAATGTCCTTACTATCTCCGAAACCTCAAAAAAGTTGATAAAGCAGATCTACAAGAGAATAAATACAAGTACAAACTCCACTATATCTACCGTGAATTCCAGATAGATTTCTTTCGCATGGACTTAAACTCCCTGCCTAAGAACGCTTCATCTCTTAGATTCTCTAAGTTTGATCAGAATGTCATGGGGTTATGCCTTTCCTACAAAGTCAATCTCGGATTATCCCTGCGCAAAACTGCCCACGCACTTCACGAGATCCATGGTATCAAGATCTCTCACCAGCAGGTTGCAAACTATCTCAAAACCGCAGCCATATGTGTAAAACCCTTTGTAGATAACTATGATTATCAGGTGAAAAACGTTTTTACTGCCGATGAGACATACATCAAAATCCATGGAATCAAAGGGTACATCTGGTTTATTATGGACGCTGCAAAGCGTTCAATCATCGGTTATCAGATATCTGATAACCGTGGCGTTGGTCCATGCATCATGTCCATGCGTATGGCTTTTAAACACCTGAAGGAGATCCCCAAGAATTTCCGGTTTATTGCTGACGGATACAGTGCCTATCCTTTAGCTGCACAGCAGTTCTTCAGACATTCAAAAGGTAAAATAAAATTTGATATCACTCAGGTAATTGGACTTACCAACGACGATGCTGTATCAAAAGAGTTCCGTCCATACAAGCAGATGATCGAACGTCTCAATCGTACTTACAAAGCATCATACAGACCGACAAACGGATTTAATAACATCGACGGTGCCCAACTATGACCTTGCGCTCTGGGTTGCCTACTATAACTTTCTACGTCCTCATAAACACGCCGGATACAACGTGTTAAACGAGGTCGATATACTGAAAGGTGCCCCTAACATGCCTGGCAAATGGCAATTGTTAATCTTCCTCGGTCAACAGACAATCAAAAATATGCAGAACCGCAACGCGGCTGACTGTTCTTAGATTCTGAGCCAGAGGGATTTGTGAGCCACCGCGTAAGCGGCTTGCCCTTGACCGCACATAAAAAGAACTGCTACACTGCTGTGAGCGACGGATTAAACGAACTGTTCTTGAGTTCTTCGCCGTCGGTAACACCCTCCCAGCAGTTCTTTTTGTGCTGTCAAGGGTGGCGTATCCTGCCATAGCAAAAATATCTACAGTTTTCAAGGTACGAAAGTGCCTTTTTCTTTGTTACGTTTTTTCATACGTCACTTGACACTATC
>ERZ808246.2552-NODE-2552-length-11309-cov-2.965435_pt1 | contig 11309 bp, 9 predicted proteins | sample MGYA00521083_ERZ808246 | MGnify/ENA primary metagenome ERZ808246 (study PRJEB31516, sample SAMN03275577) | gut metagenome | biome: mammalia-associated habitat; material: feces | host: Papio cynocephalus | place: Kenya | collected 2012-07-07 ...
ATTTCTACCATTTCTGATACCATGGATTTAAAAGGATATAATAAAGAAATAGTTAGATTGGCCTTATCCTTGATTAACAAAAATAAATATCCCCAAATATTTAAGCTAACGCAAAAAACCTATATTGATGAAAAAGTCCTAGGAATGGAAGTTATTCCCTGCATTAATGCCGTAGGAAGAATGGATGAAGGCTATGAATCTTTTAAATTGGTCCATTATTTTGCCTTGGATAATCCGGCTTTAGAAAATGCAGCAAAACTAGCTTTATCAACTAATTTGAATAGAAAAAACTTAACAAAAACCGCGGCAAATAATTTTTCTATCGACCCAAATAGCAAATGCATATGCTTTCTTTCCACTTTAAAGGAAGGCTTAAGTGGCTTATTGGCATCTAGATTTATTTCCACTTATTCTTTACCTACTGCTGTTTTTGCTTCTTCTTATCTAGATAAAAATATCTACGTCGGCTCATTAAGAAGCAAGGATGGATTTGATATCATCTCTTTTTTTAATTCATTAGGGGATTTGCCCATTAAAAAAGGCGGGCACGCCCACGCAGGAGGCATTTCCATAAAAAAAGAAGATTACGAAACATTTAAATTAAAATTTGAAGAATATTCTTTATCCCATCCTCTAAAAGAAGAAATAGAAGAGGAAATCGAAATTAGTCTTAGCGATATAAACCAAAGCAATTACAAAACTTTAAAAAAATTTTCTCCTTTTGGGCAAGGAAATAAAGAACCTACTTTCATAATAAAAGATATAGATACTTCAATTCTTGCTTTTAATAAAGCGGGGTACCTATATACAAAATTAGGCGATAATTCAGATCTATTCTCCTTTCAAATAAAGCAATCGGAAATCAAGGAAAAAAGAATTTCCTTAATCGGGAAGCTTACCCTTCATGAATATAATGGCAAGATTAATGTCAGGTTTGATTGCAATAAGGAAAAATAGCCTACTTTATTTTTCTACTTGATTTATACTTATTGAGTTATGGAAAACGAAAAAACCAGTCAAAACCAATTGAAGCCAAATGGTGGCTATCCAATGCATACATTTGATGATCTTAAGGCACTTTACTATACCTATATAACAAATCCAAAGGATAGGCAAATGATAGAAAATGCCTATCAATTCGCCTTAAAAAAACATGAAGGTCAATTTAGGAAAAGCGGTGAGCCTTATATCCATCATCCAATTGAAGTAGCTTATATTTTAGCTTCCCTTCAAAGCGGGCCGGCAACCATTGCAAGCGGCTTGCTCCATGATGTAGTCGAAGATACGGACGCCACGATTGAAGACATAGAAAAATTATTTGGGGAAGATGTAGCTAAGATTGTTGATTCCTTAACCAAAATCCAAAGGATGAAACTGTCAAAAATGACCGCCGAGGATTTTGAGGCCGAAGACCATCGAAAGATATTTCTAGGTATGGCTAGAGATGTCAGGGTTATAATAGTTAAGTTAGCCGATAGACTCCATAATTTAAGGACTTTAGATTCTTTGTCTAGCGAAAGGCAAAAAGCCTTAGCCAAAGAAACAATTGAGGTTTTTACTCCAATTGCCCATAGGTTAGGTATTTATTCGGTCCAAAGCGAAATGGAAGACCTTTCCTTAAAGTATTTAGAACCAGAAAAATATAAATCCATTTTAAAACTAGTAAATGAAAAGTATGAAAACAGAAAGCATTCATTGGAGCTACTAAAGAAAAGAATTGCCGACATTTTGCTTGAACATAATTTGCCCTCAAAAATGGAATCAAGGGTCAAAAGCATTTATTCAATTTATAGAAAAATGTACCAAAAAGGCCATAATTTCGATGAAATTTATGATGTCCTTGCTATTAGGGTCATCACAAAAACCATTATTAATTGCTATGAAATATTAGGAATTATCCATTCAACATATAAGCCAATCCCTGGCAGGTTTAAAGATTATATAGCCATGCCTAAGCCAAATATGTATCAATCTTTGCATACTTCAATCGTGGCGGGTGATGGACAAATTTATGAAATTCAAATCCGTACTGAGGAAATGGATCAAGTGGCCGAAAGCGGGGTTGCGGCCCACTGGAAATATAAAGAAGGTGGGCATTACAATGCCAAAGACGAACAAAAAGAAATAGAAGAGCAACTTCATTGGTTTAGGGACTTCGTTTCTTTATCTGGAGAGCAAAATGGTAGTGCTAGCGAATATATGGCCAATCTTTCAAACGATATATTCGGAGCAAACGTCTATGTTTTTACCCCCCTTGGAAAAGTTGTGGATTTGCCAACGGGGGCAACTACTCTAGATTTTGCTTATAAAATCCATACCAAAGTCGGTGATTCGGCAATAGGAGCCATAGTAAATGGAAGCTTAGTTCCGTTAAATACCGTTTTAAAAACAGGCGATGTATGTGAAATTAGAACGTCCAAAACTTCAACCGGCCCCAACCAAAGCTGGCTAGAAATAGCTAAAACGGCTTCTGCGAAAGCCCACATTAAAAAAGCATTGCAAAAAAAAGATGCCTCAATAATGAGAGAAGAAAAAATCAAGGCCGGCAAGTTATCGATTTTCGATTCATTTAGATCGCAAGGTTTTAATGAAGAAGAAACAATGCAATTGCTTGACAATGAAAGGTTAAGAAATGAATTTCATTTCACTAATTTGGATGATTTCTTTGTAATGGTGGCTGGAAAAAACCCAGCCCCTGGAACGGTTTTATCCTTGCTACATATTAGGAAAAAACCGGGCTTCGAGTTTAAGAAAAAGCCGATTAAGGAAGAAAACGATAAATCTCCAGTTACGATCCCAGGCGGTTCCTCAAACCTAGCCATTACCCTTGGAAAGTGTTGTACGCCTATTCCAGGAGATGATATTGTCGGTTATATAACAAAAGGCAAAGGCATAACGGTTCATAGGAAAAATTGTCCAAATATTGCCCATGAGCAAAAACGATTAATCGATGTTTACTGGAAAGAAGATTTAGGAATATCGAAATATCCCGTGGATATAGAAGTTTACGCTAACGATAGACCCGGATTATTAAACGACATCTTGCAAGCCATGGCTTCTAAATCGATTTCCGTAACAGATTTAAGGGCCCATGTCATACCAGAGACATTAAATGACGTAGTATCAATGACCATTAGCGTGCCAGATGCTAAAGTGCTCTCTGATTGTTTTGCGGATTTATTAGGTGTCAAAGGCATTTATTCGGTCAATAGAGTCACACATTGACATAGCCTCTAATTGCCTATATATAGGCTAAAGAATATAATAATTTAGTTAGTGAAAGGATGGCTTTATGGAAATTAAAGCAGTAAAAGGAACCCACGATACGTATGGCGATGAAAGCTATCGCTACGATTATATAGAAAACATATTTGCCTTAGTTGCCGAATTATACAATTATAAAAAAATAGAAACTCCTGTTTTAGAATATACGGAAGTATTTTCTCGTAGTACCGGCGGGTCTAGCGATGTCGTTAGAAAAGAAATGTATACTTTTTTAGATAAAGGCGATCGTTCCGTTACGCTTCGTCCAGAAGGTACGGCCGGTGTCATAAGGTCAATTGTTGAAAATAAATTATATGCAACTTCTACCTTGCCTTTAAAAACTTACTATATCGGTCCGGTCTTCCGTTATGAAAGACCTCAACTTGGAAGGTATCGTCAATTCTACCAAGCCGGCATTGAAGCCGTTGGCATCAATAGTCCAGAATTAGACGCCGAAACCATTGTCTTTGCCATGCGGGTTTTAGGAATGCTTGGATTTTCTTCTTTAAAAGTCAAGGTTAATACCATTGGCGATAAAGAATCTAGAAGTGCTTATAAAGAAGCATTAAGAGCCTATTTTGCCCCAAAAATAGATTCGATGTGTTCGGATTGCAAAGAGCGTCTTGCCCTAAATCCCATGAGGATTTTAGATTGCAAAGTCAAAGAAGACCATGAATTGGCCTTGAATGCTCCTAAAATAAGAGATTATTTATCTAATGATAGCGAGAAACGTTTCTATAAAACTCTTTCTATCTTAAATGAATTAGATATCGAATATGAAATCGATGATTCTTTAGTCAGGGGATTGGATTATTATGGCGAGATAGTCTTTGAAGTACACGCCATTTCGCCTAGCGGCAAAGATTATGGAGCTTTATTAGGTGGGGGACATTACGATGGACTCTTATCTAACTTTGATGGTCCAGAAGATATAGACCATGGGGTTGGCTTTGCTATGGGAGTAGAAAGAATCTATTCTCTTATGGAAGAATTAGGCCTATTAAAAGACATAAACCAAGAATTGGATTTATATTTAATGCCACTTGGGGAAAAAGCCATTGAATATAGCGTTAGACTAGCGGAAGAATTAAGAAGTTTGGGCTATTCTACGGAAAGACCATATGTAGAAGGCAAACTAGGCTCCTATTTTAAAAAAGCCGAAAGAGCAAAAGCTAGATTTGCCATAATTTTTGGCGAAGACGAATTAAGCAGGGGCGTAGTCCAAATAAAAGATTTAGTCAAAAAAGAACAAAAAGAATATTGCTTAGATACTCTTGATGAAACTCTTGATGAACTATTTGGCGAAGCAAATCATCATCACGATTAAAAGAAGGTAAGTTATGGAAAGAACTGATTTTAATGGAAATTTAGGATTAAAAGATGTCGGAAGAAAAGTTACTTTGTTAGGTTGGGTTGCCTCAAAACGTAATTTAGGTGGGCTACTTTTCATTGATTTAAGAGATTCGACCGGCATTGTTGGCTGCACCGTTTTAAATCCGGACGAAGTTAGCGAAATAAAAAACGAATACGTAGTTCAAATTCAAGGCGAAATAAAGAAAAAAGACGTTCCAAATCCAAAATTAAAAACCGGGGAAATAGAAGTCATCGTTTCTTCTTTAAAAGTCATCAACAAAGCTGAATTGACCCCTTTTATAATTGCCGATAAAACCGATGCCTTAGAAGATACTAGGTTAACATATAGATATTTAGACCTAAGACGCCCTTGTTTGCTAGAAAATTTAAAAAGAAGAGCCAAAATAGTCAAATGTTTCCATGAATATTTCGACGATAACGGCTTTTTGGAAGTAGAAACTCCTATTTTGAATTTATCTTCGCCAGAAGGAGCAAGAGATTACCTAGTTCCGTCTAGAACAAGAAAAGGATGTTTTTATGCCTTGCCGCAAAGCCCACAACTTTGGAAACAGCTTTTGATGGTTGGTGGGGTAGAAAGATATTATCAAGTGGCAAAATGCTTTAGGGATGAAGATTTACGTGCCGATAGACAGCCAGAATTCACCCAGCTTGATTTAGAAACCTCGTTCCTAGACATGGATCAACTACTTTCCTTAAACGAAGGATTCTTAAAGAAAGCTTTTAAAGAAGTAATAGGAGTCGATATCGCTCTTCCATTAAGAAGAATGAAATACTGGGATGCCATGGATAATTATGGTTCCGATAAGCCCGATACTAGATACGATCTGCTCATAAAGGATTTAAAAGAAATACTAAAAGAGTCAACTTTTAACGGCTTTAAAAACAAAGAATACATTAAAGGCATTGTCATCCCTAACAAAGCCAAAGAAACATCTAGAAAGGTTTTAGATAGCTTAAATGCCGAAGTTAAAAAATTTAATTTGCCTTCATTGGTATCGCTAAAATTTGAAAATAATCAATTAATCGGTTCTTTTGCCGATAAGTTCCTTACTGAGAAAGAAAAAGACAATTTAAAAGAAACGCTTCAATTAAACGAAGATGATTTGCTTTTAATAGCCTCAAGTCAATATAGACGCGACATTGACTTTGGCTTAGGTGCCATTAGAACTTTATATGCGAAAAAACTCAATCTAATCAAACCCAATACCTATGATTTGCTTTGGGTTGTCGATTTCCCAATGTTTGACCCAGTAGAAGGAGAAGAAGGCAAATATGTAGCCGAACACCATCCTTTCACTAGACCTAGGGATGAAGACTTGCCTTTACTAGATAGCAAGCCAGAAGAAGTATTGGCCTACGCCTACGACATCATTATCAATGGCTATGAAGCAGGCGGTGGTACCTTAAGGATTTATGATCACGACGTCCAATGGAAAGTGTTTAAATTGCTTGGCCTAAGCGATGAAGACGTCAAAAATAAATTCGGTTGGTTTATCGATGCATTTAAATATGGCGCACCTCCGCATGGCGGCTTGGCCTATGGATTGGATAGACTTGCCATGATTATGTCTGGCACCGATAACATAAGGGACGTCGAAGCCTTTCCGAAAAATCTATCAGCAGTCGATCCAATGTCACATGCCCCATCCAAGGTAGATGAAGACCAATTAAAAGCAGTTGGTATCAAAGTTGATTTGGATGCTTAATATATAATTATATATTACATAAACTAAAAAACTACTAATAATAGACTAGGAGATAAAACGTTATGGAATCTGTTAGAGCCATTAAAGAAAAAGAGAAATTATCCGTCGCCGCTTTAAGATCGCTTGTAATTGACCAAACCAATAAAGCCAAATCGGGACATCCTGGCATGGCCTTGGATATTGCTCCAGCTTTATATGCTTTATATAGGGACCACCTTGTTGCAGATCCTACCCATCCAGATTGGATCAACAGAGATAGATTCGTTTTGTCTTCGGGACACGTCTCCGCCTTGCTTTATGCAATGCTTCATATTGCAGGATATGACCTAAGCATGGATGATTTAAAATCTTTTAGGCAACTCAATTCTAAAACTCCGGGTCACCCTGAAGTCGATGTAACTCCGGGAGTAGACTCTTCTAGTGGCCCGTTAGGGCAAGGGATTGGCCAAGCCGTAGGCATGGCTCTCTCTGAAAAAGCCATAGCGGCCTCTTATAAAGAAGGCTCAAAAATAATGGACCATTATACATATTGTCTGTGTGGTGATGGTTGTTTAGAAGAAGGAATAAGCCAAGAAGCCATTTCCTTAGCCGGGCATTTTAAATTAAACAAATTGATTTTGATTTATGATGAAAACGGTTCGACTCTAGATGGGCCAACCCTTGACTCTTTAAGCGAAAACGTAAAATTTAGGTTTCTTTCTAGCGAATGGAATGTCTTAGAAGTAAAAGATGGCAATTCAATAGAAGCCATTTCTTCTTGCATTGGAAAAGCCAAAAAAAGTAAAGTCTATCCGACTCTTATAATAGTCCATACCAAAATTGGATACGGGTCGAAAAACGAAGGCGATCACAAAACACATGGAGAGCCTCTAGGAGAAGAAGATGGAGCTTATGCAAAAGCAAAATACCATTATGATTATCCTCCCTTTTTTGTTCCTAATGAAGTCTATGAAGATTTAAAATCTACTTTTAGAAAAAGAGGAGAAGAAGCCTATAAAGCTTATTGCGAACAAATTAACGCCTATAAGATTTATCATAAAGAAGATTTTGATTTGTTTAATGTTTCTTTTTCTAAAGATATCTCTAGCCTAGTTAAAAAAGTCGAGGCAATTAAGACGAAAGACATTGAGGCAACAAGGGCAGCCTCAGGAAGGGTTTTGACTAATTTTTATAAAACCATTCCCTTCTTATTCGGCGGTTCAGCTGACGTTGCTGGCTCTACAAAGACCAATGTAAAAGACATCAAGATGTTTACTAACATAACCCCAGAGGGGCATGATGTCCATTGGGGAATTAGGGAATTTGCCATGGCAAGCGCTTGCAATGGAGTTGCCTTGCATGGAGGGTTGCGTCCTTATTGCTCTTGTTTCTTAGTCTTTGCCGACTATATGAAAAATGCCATCAGGATGGCCGCACTTCAAAATTTGCCCGTAGTTTATTTATTTACCCATGATTCCTTAGCCGTTGGAGAAGATGGGCCAACCCACCAGCCGATTGAACAACTTGCAATGCTAAGAAGCATCCCAAACCTTTTAGTTATACGCCCATGCGACCAAAAGGAAGTGGAAGCAGCTTATATTTCCGCTTTTTCTAGAACGGATGGACCAACAGCCATAATACTATCGAGACAAAATTTGCCATTATTAGAAAATAGTTCTGAAGAAAAGGCAATCAAAGGCGGATATAAAATTAAAAGTTTCGTTAATCCAGATTGCGTCTTGCTATCTAGCGGAAGCGAAGTCGCTTTATCGCTTGAAGCCTCATCATTATTGGAAGCAAAAGGAATCCATGCCGACGTGGTTTCCCTTCCTTGTCTAGAAGAATTCGATCTTTTAGATGAAAAAGAAAAAGAAAACATCCTTACCCTCCCTTACGAAAAAAGAATATCCATTGAAATGGCCTCGACTTTTGGCTGGGGCAAATATGCTAAATTTAACATTGGAATCGATACTTTTGGAAGTAGTGGCAAACCAAATGAGGTAATTGAAAAATATGGATTTAGCAAGGAACAGATAGCTGAAAAGATTGCCCTATTTTTGCTAAGGAAGTAGAATTTTTATATGAAAGATTACGTTATCATCAATAATTATGGAAGACTAGGGAAAATAGGTATTTCCACGAACGCGATTTGTAGCATTGCCACTATGGCGGTAAATTCTTTTCGTGGCGTTTCCTTAAAACGGAAAAAAGCCTTATTTTCAGTTGATAAAGGAGTTAAGGTTACCTTAGGAAAAGATGGCAGGGCCATAGTGTCCATTGACGTCATATTAAGTAGCGATACTCCCGTAACATCCACTTGCTTAAATATTCAAAAAGAAGTAGCCTCTGCCATTACAATGATGTGCGATACCGTTCCATACGATGTGAAAATCAAAGTAGTTCAAATCGCATGAAAAGCAATGTTAAGCCATTCGATAAAGTCTTAATTAAATACCAAAAAATATCTTTATTGCCTTTAATAGTCACTCTAGCTTCGTTTTTTTCTTCTTTATTGTTTTTTCTTTTTAATAACCCTAGCACATTTTTGATGCTTGGCTTAGTTTATATAGCAAAAGATAATTCGGTTTTATATTTTTCTTTGTCCATATTATTTATTCTTTTTGGCTTATTTTCCTCTTTATTTTCAGCGAAAGGTAAAATAATCTATTTTCTTATTTTCTTTTTATTTTATTTAATAGACACAATTTGTTTGTTTTTTGCATTTTCTTCCTATCAATTAGCTTATTACATAGGCTCCATATCTATTCACCTTATAGTTTTGCTTATTCTTTCTTTAGGAATCATCTTCTATAAAAAGGCAAAAAAAGAATTAAAAAAAGAGAATAAATAATTCAATAAATAGAAGATATATATTTCTACTTATGCTACAATAGCACGGCCAAAAGGGAGATACCTATGGAAGACGAACTTGATCTAAACGAAAACGAAGAGCTTAGCAGAAACCAATTGCAAAAAATCGCAATGACTTCCATATATGATGTCCTAACCTATATAGACATGAAAGAAAAAGTCGATGTCGAAAGCATCGTCTCTTCTTTATGCGAAACCCCTTATTCAGATTGTGATTATTTTGTTAAAGCCACGACCATAATGGCTATTAAGGAATACGATAAAGCAATAGAGCTATTTAACGCGAACATGAGGAAATGGACTTTCTCTAGGCTAAATAGAGTCGAACAAGCAATTTTGCTTCTTTCTTATGTTCATTTTTTCTATGTCGATCCTAAAGTCGATAAACGAATCGTAATAGACATAGCTATAAAATTAGCTAAAACCTATCTAGAGGAAAAAGATTATAAATTCGTTAATGCCATTTTAGATAAAGTCTTAAATAGAGAAAGCGAATAATTAGATGGATGAAAAAGGCTATTTGTCCATATATGAATTCAATTTGCTTATAAAAGAGTTCCTAGAAAATGAAAATCGTTTTAATTCGGTTTATTTAAAAGGAGAAATAAGCAATTATAAAGTTTATCCTTCTGGCCACGCCTATTTTTCTTTAAAAGATGATAAATCTACTCTTTCTTGCATAATGTGGGGGTCTAATAGAACCAATTTAAACTTTTCACCAAAAGATGGCGATGAAGTATTGGTAAAAGGCAGTTTAAATGTTTACCCACCTAGAGGTTCCTATACATTCATTGTTTCAAAAATGGAACAATCTGGATTAGGAAGTGAAGCTTTAAAAGTTAAATTACTTTTCGAAAAGCTAAAGAAAGAAGGGCTTTTCGATGAAACGAATAAAAAGCCAATACCAAAATTCCCTACTGTCATTGGAATAATAGCAGGAGCGAATTCGGCAGGCTTAAAAGATATAGTTTATAATATTTGTAGGAGATATCCTCTAGTTGAATTAAGAATCTATTCTTCCTTAGTCCAGGGAAAAGACGCTCCAAAAAGTATTATCAAAGCTTTAGACGAAGCTAGTAATGACAATATCGATACCTTAATAATTGGAAGAGGTGGAGGAAGTAGCGAAGATTTAAGCGCATTTAACGATGAAGCATTAATCAGGGCCTTATTCAATTTTAAAAAACCAATCATTTCAGCCGTTGGGCATGAAATAGATGTAACCTTAACCGATTTAGTCGCAGATTTAAGGGTATCAACCCCGACAGGCGCCGCGATAGCTTCTACGCCTAATAAAGATGATTTATTAATGCGCCTGACCGATGATGACAACAAACTAAATAAAGCAATGAATGGCAAGATAGATAATTTATCATTAAAACTATCCCTTTTATCATCTAGAGGTTATTTTTTAAATCCAGAAATGCTCTATGTTCATAAAAAAGAAGAAATAAGCAAAATTGATCATAGGCTTGATATGGCTTTTTCTTCTTACTTTTCTAAATTAGAAATGAAAGTAAAATCCATAGAGGAAAGATTATCCTTGCTAAACCCATATAATGTTTTAAATAGAGGCTACAGCATTACTAGCGATGAAAAAGGAAAACCCCTGACTTCAACAAAGCAAGTCAAAATAGGTACAAGCACGATTACAACCTTAAAAGATGGTATAATAAGAAGTAACGTCATGGAAATAAAGGAGAAGAATTGATGGAAAAGTTTGAAGACAAATTAACCAAATTGGAACAAATTGTTAATAAGCTAGAAACGTCTAATCTCCCTTTAGATGAGACTTTATCCTTATTTAAGCAAGGAAAAGAACTTGTAAAATCATTATCCAATGAACTTGAAACTGCTAAAAATAAAATTAATGAGATAACAACAACCGATAAATAGTTAGAGGATTATTAGTAGTTATTTAGTATATGAAAAACAAAGATGTAATCGATACATTTTCAATAAAAGACCTAAAAAGCCCTGAAATGGTAAAGACTTTAAATTATAAGCAATTATCATCTCTATGTTTTTCAATTAGGCAACAAATTATAGAAGCCTGTTCAAATTATGGAGGCCACCTTTCTTCTAATTTGGGCGATGTAGAATTAACAGTAGCCT
>ERZ808246.2553-NODE-2553-length-11294-cov-4.041018_pt1 | contig 11294 bp, 9 predicted proteins | sample MGYA00521083_ERZ808246 | MGnify/ENA primary metagenome ERZ808246 (study PRJEB31516, sample SAMN03275577) | gut metagenome | biome: mammalia-associated habitat; material: feces | host: Papio cynocephalus | place: Kenya | collected 2012-07-07 ...
CAGTCTCTTCCTGTTTCGCCCTTCTCTGTGTCAGCAGGTGATCCGTTCCGGTTCCATTTCTCTTTCCAAAAGGAACTGCCGCAAGAACCGTCCCGTTTTCCCTCCCACAGACAGGAATTCCAAACTGTGTCTGCAGCTTCTCTTCTGCTTTCTTTGTAAGCTCCGGATCCTCCGATACAATTCGCACACCCTCTGGACATCGGGCAAGCAGTTCTTCCGCTTCTTTGTGATTTTCCTCTTCCAGAAACGCCGGCAAATTGTCTTCCTTCTCGTTGTCGAAAACCATCAGCACCGGAAGACCATAGCGCCTTGCCGCATCCTCCGGGCAGTACACGGCGTCATTCAGAAGCTCGCAGATCCACACTGCTGCCGCGCTGAGAAGAAATCCCAGAAGCCCTCCCAGAATTCCCGCGTTCCGGCTGCGGTCTGTCACCACCACCTGCTCCACATCTCCGGCGGACAGAAACTCAATTCTCTGAAACTCCTCCGCCGTGTGGCCGTAGCGCACGAGCGCATCCTCTACGGCATTCGTCAACGCCTGTACGTTCTCCGGATCCTTGTCCGTCACCTGAACGGTCAGCACCCGGACATCCGAAAGGATCTGCGCTTCGATATCCTGCCGTGCCGCTTCCATGTCCATTCCGTCCGGGAGCTCCGACTCAATGACCTGCGAGATCGCTGGCACCGAGAAAAGAAGATCATTCCAAGTGTAATCGTTATAGTAGTCCTGCGGATTTCCCGCTGCGTCATTTCCAAAGGTCAGATAGTACTTGGAAGTCTGCCGGTACTGTCTCTGCCCGGTCAGTCCGAGCCAGAGTCCCGTATAAATCAGAACGGCCGCCAGCGCTCCAAGCACCGTACAAGCAGGAATCCACCACAGGTTCCTTCGAAGGCGCAGCCAGAGACTCCTCTTGTTTACGGCCTCCTCCAGATGTGCCGGCATCTGCCCAGTCCTATGCTCCATCATGAAACTCCTTCGTCCTTCTTTTCCTGCAGAGCCGTCACCTGCCCGTCCGCCACACCTTCCGTTGCCTCCGGTGTAAAGACAATCTTCAAAGTCAGAAGCATCAGCTTCAGATCCAGTCCGAGAGAATAATTCTGGATATAGGTCAAATCGAGCTTCAGCTTGTCATAGGGAGTTGTGTTGTATTTGCCATAAACCTGCGCATACCCGGCAAGCCCCGCCTTGACCTTCATGCGGTAGGCAAACTCCGGCATCTCTTCCATATATTGGGCAATGATTTCCGGCCGCTCAGGTCTTGGACCGATGAACGACATTTCGCCCTTCAGAATGTTGATCAGCTGCGGAAGCTCATCAATCCGCGTCTTGCGGATAAAATGTCCTACCGGCGTGATGCGGTCGTCATGCTCCGATGCAAGGCGTGCCACGCCGTCCTTCTCCGCATCCACCTTCATGCTGCGGAACTTAATGATTTTAAATTCCTTCTGATTCAGCGTACAACGCACCTGCCTGTAAAACACCGGGCCGTGATCGTACAGCCGAATCAAAATTGCCGTAATAAGGAAAAACGGCGACGTCAGAACCAGAAGAATCAGGGCGCAGACAATATCCACCGCACGCTTGCAGAACCGCTCTCCGAAAGTCAGCGCATATTCCTTCGTCAGATAAATCGGCGTATCAAACAGATGAAGCTGCGTCGATCCCTTGACCAGAACATCCGGAATCTTGGGCATCATGTACTGCCGCACTCCGTTCGCATAGCAGAACTTCATCAGCTCATTCCGCTCCATTGTCGGGATGTCCCACAGGACAACCGCCATTTGGCCGGATTCCAGAATTTCCTGTTCGATTTTCTCCCGTCCTTCCGAAATGCAGACCGTCTTCGTGACGTCGTATTTTTCCGGGCGGCTTGCGAACTTCTGCAGAATCGGCTCCGCGTCCCGCTCCCCGTAAATCAGAAGGAGCTTTGTCGGCGGGAAAACCTTGTGATATATCCAGTCGGAAATCTGAATCCACAGCACCGCAAAACCAATCTGTACCAATGTCACCAGAAGTGCCCAGCCGATCGGCAGCAGCCAATTGCGCAGCAACGAATCCTGCAGGTACGTGAAGAGATTGACGATCAGCAATGAGAAAATCTGTGACAAACTGACATCAAACGGTTTCTGATACCCGACGTCCATGCCGCCATAGGTTTTCGTCATAAATATGAGCAGCACAAAATATAAAAGGAGCACCAGAATATGCCCATTCAGGTAAAATTTCAGTCGCAGCCGCACCAGAGGATAATAAACGGAAAACCACAGCCATGCATAAATCAGCGTCTGAATCAGGATGCCGGCAAGCGGCATTTCCAGCGCGGCAATGCGCCGCACGGACTGTCGTCGGTTTGTAGTCTGCTTCATCAGTCAAGTTCTTCCTTTGTGATGTAAATCGGGCGGTTCTTCACTTCCAGATAGGTTTTGGACAGATACTGTCCGATCACGCCAAGGCACAGCAGCTGAATGCCGCTCACCATCAGAATGATGCAGACCATGCTCGGCCACCCGCTCGTAGGATCTCCCATCAGAAGTTTCCGGATGATCACGAATACGATCATCAGGAACGCAATGGCACAGAACAGGACGCCGACAAACGCCGCCATGGCAAGCGGCACCGTTGAGTACGCCACGATTCCGTCCATTGCATAGACAAAAAGCTTCCAGAAGGACCACTTGGTCTCTCCGTACTTGCGCTCCACATTCTCAAATTCAATCCAGCGGGTCTTGAAGCCCACCCACTCAAAGATGCCCTTCGAGAAGCGGTTGTACTCCTTCACCGAAAGAATCGCGTCCACAACGCAGCGCTTCATCAGACGGAAATCTCTTGCGCCGTCCACGATTTCTGTCTTGGAGAATTTATTGATCAGCTTGTAAAACTGTCTGGCGAAGAAGGACCGGATCGGCGGCTCTCCCTTCCTTGTCACACGTCTTGTCGCAGCCTGGTCATAGCCGTTCCAGAGATATCCGAACATCTCCGGAAGGAGTGATGGCGGATCCTGAAGGTCCGCATCCATCACAGTCACATAATCGCCCTTGGCATGCTCAAGTCCTGCATACATCGCGGCTTCCTTTCCAAAGTTACGGGAAAAAGAGATCAGATGAACCCTGCCGTCCTTCTTCCTAAGCTCCTTCACCTTCTCCACCGTCCGATCCTTCGAGCCGTCGTCCACATACAGCAGCTCGAATTCCAGATCATGCTCCCGGAAAAAGGACTCGTTCTTCCTAAATTCCTGATAGAAATAATCAATGTTCTCTTCTTCGTTATAACAAGGAACAATTGCAGAAAATAGACTCATTTTTATACCCCGCTTAGGCAAAATCCGCGAATGCGAATTCTCTCTGTCCGTTACAGCTCTTCCGGACCACCGCCGATCTCCAGCGTATAGAAGGACGCCGGGTAGCCGACCTTCTGCCGGTACACGTCACCGAGCTTCTTCTGAAACGTTTCCACAGCCTCATCCTTCACAATGCTCACCGTGCAGCCGCCGAAGCCGCCGCCGGTAATCCGTGAACCAAGAACCCCGGGAATCTTCCATGCCTCCTCTGCCAGAATATCCGCCTCCCTGCAGGAGGTCTCATAGTCGTCACGGAGCGAAACATGAGATTCATTCATCAACTCGCCGAAACGCTTTACGTCACCTGCCTTCAGTACAGCTACCGCCTCGATGGTCCGCTGGTTCTCATAGACTGCGTGTCTGGCCCTGCGGCGGCAGACCTCATCCTCAATGAGGTTCTTGTTCGCCTCATACTCTTCAATGGAAAGATCGCCCAGGGTCTTCACAGAGAGCTTTTTCTGCAGGTCCTTCAAGGCCCGCCCGCACTGCTCCCTTCGGAGGTTATACTCGGAATCCACGAGGCTGTGCTTCTTGTTGGTGTTCGTCACCAGCAGCTTCATACCTGCAAGATTCAGCGGCGCATACTCGAACCGCATGGTGTTGGTATCCAGGAAAATTGCATTGCCTTTCTTCCCCATGGCCGATGCGAACTGATCCATGATGCCGCACTTCATACCGTTGTACTCGTTCTCCGAGTACTGGCCGATGAAGGCAAGCTCCTCATTCGTCAGCTCCGCCTCCATTCCGAAGAAGCTGCGCAGCATCTCTCCCGTCAGCACCTCCAGCGAAGCAGAGGAGGACAGTCCGGACCCATTCGGGATATCTCCATAGATTACCATGTCAAACCCGCTGTCGATCGGATGGCCCTTCTTCCCGAACGCCCATACCACACCCTTCGGATAATTGGTCCATCCCGCCTCTTTGGAAGGCGTAAGATCATCCAACGATGTCTGGATCACGCCGATTTTTGCAAAGTTTGCAGAATAAAAACGCATCACGCGATCATTTCTCTTTCTGGCTGCCGCATAGGTTCCCAGACTGATCGCACAGGGGAACACATGTCCGCCGTTGTAGTCTGTATGTTCTCCGATCAGATTCACGCGCCCCGGTGCAAAGAAAAGACGAACCCCACTGGTATCGCCGAACGCTTCCTCAAATGCCTGTAATACTGTTTCTGTCTGTGTCATTGCCATACCCTCCCAAAGCCGCCTCACGGGCAGTCAGCGCCGCTGCCGTGCAGGCACACTATAACTGAATAATTATACCAAAAAGAGGGGCACTTCGCATCCATTCGCATCTTTATACCACGCAGAAGCTCTGCAGATGAAAAAACAGCAGGCAGTGCCACCTGCACTGCCTGCTGCCTGTTTCTGACTCTTGGATAACTGCTCTTGTCCTTGCTTCTTCCCTTGTTTCCCGGGAAAACAGTCTTATTACTCATCAGGATCCCGCATCACTACGACGCCAACCAGGCCGGGGCCCGTATTCAACGCCAACGTTGCCGTGATTTGTTCTTCAAAGAGAATCTGCTTGTCCACAAGCTTCTCATGATTCTCCAGAAGCTCCTGCATTGCAACCGCTTCCTGGTGCGCATCTCCTTCCTTGATGATCATCCAGGTCTTATGGCCAAGACTGTAGCGGATCACCTCTTCTGCCAGTTTAAGCTTCGCCGTCTTCGATCCGCGAATCTTCGCTACAGTGTAATACGTTCCGCTCTCATCGCAGGAAATGATCGGCTTGATCTTCAATGCTTCACCAATGGTTCCGGCAACCTTCCCAATCCGGCCACCGTGCTGCAGATATTTCAGAGTATCCATATAAAACAGTGCCTTGCTGTCACCGATCTTCTCCGGAAGTCTCCGACAGATCTCTTCAAAGGACTCTCCCTTCTGCAGGCGGGTTGCCGCCCAGATCGCAAAAATGCCGCTCGCCGACGAAATGTTCTTCGTGTCAAAGACAAAAATCTCCAGATCCTCATACTCCGATGCCGCCAGACGGATGGTATTGTATGTACCGGACAGTCCGCTGGAGATCGTGACCGCAATCACCTTCTCATAGCCTTTATCCCTGAGTTCATCGAATTTATCCGTCACCTCTGCCAAGGAGGGCGTGGATGTGGTCGGAATCTCATCCGGAAAGCGCTGATAGATCATCATGGGATTGATATCAACACCATCCTGATAGTCCTTTTCCGGATAGATGACGCGCAGAGGAAGAATTTCAATGTCATACTTGTTCCGGATTCTCTCCGGAAGATCGCAGCCGGAATCGATCAGTACCGCTGTTTTCTGTTCATTCATAGAGGAATGGTCCTTTTCTCATCTGGATCCGTCTGTATCGCATTCTCTCCTCTGCTTGCCGGATTTTCCGGTCAGAGTTCCGCTTGCGGTACAACGTTTCGTTTTCTATGTAGTTTTGAAAACTACTTATTCAGCATACTCTCTGCCGTCTGCTCCGTCAATCAAAATACAAAGGACAATTATAAAAATTCTGTAATCATTTGGCGCATTTGCCACCGAAGTTCCTCCTTCGGTGTTACAGCCGGCAGGTGCTCATCGCATTCAGATCCTTCCTATGCCGAATTGGTACAAATAGTGTAAACTAGAACAGACGCTGTTTCTCCTTCACAATCTCTGTGGCAGAAGACGGCAATGATCTTATTCAGTGTTTCCATAAAAAATGCTCCGGATCACCGGCAGCTGTGCGAGGAAATTGTTATGACCATCTCGGAATACTTAAATTATGACACCAATTCAGCCAAAAGCCTTGTCACGGGCGCACAGGTCCACATCAAAAAGCGCGAGGCACGTGAGTTCAAGGCGGGCGGTGCCTGGATCTATGACAATGAAATAGAACGTGTTACCGGAGAATTTGAAAATGGAGACATCGTATGCGTTCTTGATTTTGACGGATATTTTCTCGGCTACGGTTTTCTGAACATGCATTCCACAATCCGTGTGCGTATGCTCGCCCGCAAGAAAGAAGACATCATCACCCCCGCATTTCTGAAAGCCCGTGTCCGGGCAGCCTGGGATTACCGGAAGGCAGTCATCGACACGTCCTCCTGCCGGATAATTTTCGGCGAGGCAGATTTTCTGCCCGGGTTGACCGTAGATAAATATGAAGATGTCCTCGTCGTGGAATCCCTTGCTCTCGGAGCCGAGAAGCTCAAGGATCTGCTTCTTTCCAGCCTCGTTCAAATCCTGAAGGAGGACGGTATTGCCATCCGCGGAATCTTCGAGCGCAGCGATGCCAAGGTTCGGGAAAAGGAGGGGCTTGCCCGCACGAGCGGCTTTCTCTCCGAGGAATTTGACACCAACGTTCCCATCACAGAAAACGGCGTGAAATACATTGTTGATGTCAAAGACGGACAAAAAACCGGATTTTTCCTGGATCAGAAGGAAAACCGCAAATCCATCTGGCCCATCTGCCGCGGAGCCAGGGTTCTTGACTGCTTCACACACACCGGATCCTTTGGCCTGAATGCCGCTGCCGCTGGTGCTGTGCATGTTACCTCCATTGACGCCTCTGAGCTTGCCATCGCACAGGCACAGGAAAATGCCCGGCTCAACGGGTTTGAAGACCGCATCGACTACGTGGTCGGAGATGTATTTGATTTTCTGCCTTCCAAGCACAGGGAGGGACAAAAATATGATGTTGTCATTCTGGATCCTCCCGCCTTCACCAAATCCCGCAGTTCTGTCAAAGCGGCAATCGGCGGATACCGGGAAATCAACCGTCAGGGCCTTGCACTCGTCCGGGACGGTGGTTTTCTTGCGACCTGCTCCTGCTCCCATTTCATGACGGCAGACCTCTTCCAGCAGGCCATCGCGCAGGCAGCCCATGATGCGCACAAGCGCCTCCGGCAGGTGGAGTTCCGCCAGCAGGGACCGGATCACCCGATTCTGTGGGCGAACGACGCGTCCTATTATCTGAAGTTCTATATCTTCCAGGTTGTGGATGAGAAATAGCACTAACCAGGTCCCTGTCATGAACCAACCGAACCATCTGCTTCCTGCAAAATTGCGGTTTGTATCACTGCTCACGATTCCCCACGCCATCGAAGAGCCGGTCTGTGAAGGAGGACAGTGAGGCGCGGCTTCGCGAGGAGCAGATGGATTTTCATGTGCGAAGTGGATTCACCCGTTCGACCGAGCGCAATCTGTCTGAGTCCAAGACGCGGGTCTTCGTAAGAAGGCCCGAGGACGGACGAGTTTTGTGCGAATCGGACGAAGGGGTGAAGAAACGAAGCGCATAGAAAATCCCTGCGACGAGAACAGCTGCGCAGCACTGTCTCCTTTGCGGGACGGCGACGGAATGTTCAGCACATGTCAATTTATCGTGCTGATGTCTGACAGACCTTGACACAAGATACACAATCTTTATTTCGGAAACGCATAGGCATCTTCAAAATGCCACAGCACATTCGAATCATAGGAATCCGGGAGCTTTTCCCAGCCGTTTTCCGTCTCGATGTACCACAGCTGTTCTCCGTCGTCATATTCCATCCAACCGTAATCGCCGTAATCATCGGAGATTCCCTCCACCCAATACTGCCACTGGGCCGGTGAGACATCTGTATTAAACCAGAAGTATGTACCGGTTTCACTGTCGTAGTAGTTGCCGTCCGAGCCGAGCGGGCAGGACCTTCCGATCGCATCGACGTAGAGCTCTTCCGGCAGCTCCATATCCGCGGGCTCCGCATATTCCGTTCCAGACACATCCTGTGAATCTGTTTCCTGCGCAGTCACTTCCTGCGTCTGCATTCCCACGGATTCTTCTTCCCTCCAGACAGATGCAAATGTCCACGCGAATTTTACGAAGAACAGTACCGCCACGATTCCGATGATAATTCCAGCCAAGGAAGACTTCTTTTTCCCGGATGCCTTCGAAGAAGCCGTCCCGGCTCCTGCTCCGGTCTGTCTTCCTGCTTCGTCCGTCGCCTGCACGGACAGCGGTGCTCCGCAGTTCGGACAGTTCGGCAGTGCCCCGCCCTCCCATTTGATCTTAACGGCAGATCCGCAGTATTCACACTTGCAGACCGTCTGCTCATCCTTGATCAGGACACTGTCGTAATGCTGTCCCTCCTCGTCATAGTATCCCGACGCATAGCTGGTTCCCTCACTTTCCCAGCTGACCGGATAGTATATATAGTCATGGTGATGGCAGGCATAACGCTTCGGATCCGGCCCCTTATAAAAGCGTGGCTGATTTCTTCTGGATCGGTACACCGGCACATAGGTCTGATTGCCGCCGCGGTTTCCGGCTGTCCAGGTTTTTCTCGCCGATGCAGAAAATCCCGAAGAATGACTGGTCTGCGAATGCCTGCTGGCGGAAGAAGCAGAAGAATGCCTCGAAGGCCCTCTGGACGAATGACTCGAAGAGAATCCAGAGGAAGAATGACTCGACGAATGGCTCGAAGACGAGCTGGAAGAGTGGCTCGACGAAGAATGGCTTGAGGAAGAATGACTGCTCGGCATAATATCGTTTCCTTTCTCTCTTGTTCTTTCAATAAATGTGGTCCCTGGCTTCTTAAAGAAGGTCGGCTCTCACGGATTCCCCTGTTCGTTACGGCAGGAAGCACTTTAAAATCTTCCGTACACTTCCCGCTCAGAGGCAAGAAGCGCCTCTTCCTCCTTACGAAACCTCTGAAGAAACGGCGTATCCAGAAGATTCTCCAGCTCCTTCCGTTCCCTGGCGGCATCCTCCGGCGTCATGTTCCAGTATTTCTCCGGAGCGCCTTTCAACCCCAGTTCATCCAGTTCCCTCCGGACGTTCTCATACCTTCTGCAAAAACTCTCGTACCATTTGCTGTCCGGACAATATCCACCGTCCACACCTGAAGGCTTTCTGGACCATGCATTCTCCGCCATCGCAGGAAGCCGCGGGAACAGCTGGAACGCGGCACGCGTCAGGTCCGTCACTCGTTCTGTCCAGAGCGGGCACTCCATTCCCCAGACCTGCTTCTCCTGGTCCTTCAGATAATCCGGAACCGGATCAAACGAGAGAAGCTTCTTCACATCGATGTCCGAATACGCGTAATCCAGATAGCAATAGTCAGTTGTGGACTGAACGATTCTTCCGCCGCGCGATGTGAATTCCTCAATCAGGTCCTTATCACCGAGCCACACCTGAACGGCCACCTTCGGTGAGAGTTTCTCTCCGCGCAGGACATCATTCCAAACCACCGCATGCCGTCCCTTCTGTTCCAGATAATCCGCCATGGTCCGCACCAGCCACTGCTGCAGCGCATTTTCATCTGGAAGACCGAGCTCTTTCATTTTCCTCTGGCACTTCGGACAGCTTCTCCAGTGGGCCTTCACCGCCTCGTCCCCACCAAGATGCAGATACGAATACGGGAACAGATCCATGTATTCATCCAGAATGTCCTTCAGGAAGGATACGGTTTTCTCATTTCCTGCGCACAAGATCTCCTTGAAAATGCCGCCGGTAATCTGAACTCTCTGCTCTTCCGGATCCGTTCCCTCGCAGCTGTATTCCGGATAAGCGGCAAGAAGTGCACTCTCATGCCCCGGAATTTCCAGCTCCGGCACGACATCAATAAATCGATTCGCCGCATAGGCCACAATCTCACGAATATCATCCTGTGTCAAAAATTCATGGGTCTCCTCCGGCTCCGGTATTCTGGTAAAAACAGCCCTTCCTCTTCTTGCCCCGATTTCCGTCAGCTTCGGATATTTGCGAATTTCGATCCGCCAGCCTTGATCATCCACCAGATGCCAATGAAACTTGTTGAGCTTCAGGAGCGCCGCCGCATCCAGAAGGCGTTTGATCTCTTCCTTCTGCAAAAAATGGCGGCTGGAATCCAGCATGAATCCACGGTAGGAAAAACGGGGCGCATCCGTGATTTGCATACAGGGAAGTTCTCCGCCAAACTGATCCTCCAGCTGGCGAAGCGCCTGCTTTCCATAGAAAATGCCCGCAGGTGTTCCCGTAAGCCGGATACCATCCTCCTGGATATCCAGACAATATCCTTCCGGATTTCCCTGCCGCTTCTCCTTCTGAATCTGCACATGATCCCAGCATTTGCACCAGCCGTCTTTCCGGATCACCTCATTCGGATACGGAATCAGCTGTAAAAGCCCGCCGTCCATTCCTTGTCCCCCTCTAAAACAGCTCTTATTCCAGCGTCAGCAGCAATGCCATTTTAAATTTTTGGGTTGCCTTCACCGAATGAAGGCCTCCCTTTGCAAAATGGAAATTCTCTCCCGCCTTGATCGGATGCTCCTTCCCTTCATAGCCGATCACGCCTTCTCCGTCCAGGGCAAAGATGATCGCCTCACCAGGGGCCGCATGCTCCGACAATCCGGTTCCCTCGTCAAAGGCCATAACTACAAATTTCATTTTGTCATTATGTACCACGTCCATATTGACAATTCTTCCATCCGCATAGGGAACCAGCTCTGCCAGCTTAAAAACCTCTCCTGCCTTGATTGCGTCATTCATCGTATCCTTCCTCCTGATTGTGATTTCTGTATAAACCGCGCCTTCTTCCGTCCGCATTCCCATCGGAGTTCCCAAAAGCGTAAGCACACATTCGCCAGCATGCAGCATCCTGCTAAAGCCATCTGCTCCGTAAACCTCCAGGCTACCCTCTGCAACGATCAACAGCTTGTAATAAGGATAAATCTCTGCGCTGATGTCCGTACCCCTTGCCAGAGAAAAATAGGTAATATCATTCGCCCCGCTGTGTATGCATTTGGAAATCGTACAGCCAGGGGCAGACGGATTGTCCTTTGCGATAGAAAAAACCGTTCCAACTTTTTCCTTCATCTTAGCTCCTCCCTTCAAAATACACTAGCACATAAAAGCCAAAGGAAACAGCACTTCATTTTCATCATAAGCACCACTTCTCTTGAAGGCAACAAACGTATCAAAATAAATTTCAAAGGCGGCAATCTCTCTTCTGATGCAGGCCTTCTTCTGATCAGAGAA
>ERZ808246.2554-NODE-2554-length-11293-cov-2.715875_pt1 | contig 11293 bp, 5 predicted proteins | sample MGYA00521083_ERZ808246 | MGnify/ENA primary metagenome ERZ808246 (study PRJEB31516, sample SAMN03275577) | gut metagenome | biome: mammalia-associated habitat; material: feces | host: Papio cynocephalus | place: Kenya | collected 2012-07-07 ...
TAGTTGAAAAGAGCGAAGTCAAGGTTTGGGAGTGCCGCAACTGCGGACACATAGTGGTCGGCACTAAGGCGCCCGATGTATGCCCGACTTGTGCTCATCCGCAGAGCTATTTTGAAGTGCATGCGGAAAACTATTGATTTTAGCATAAAAACGGAGGTAACGGATATGAAAAAGTATGTTTGCCCTTGCGGCTATGTATATGACCCCGAGATAGGCGACCCCGATAACGGAGTTGCGCCCGGCACGGCATGGGAAGATGTGCCCGAGGATTGGGTTTGCCCGACCTGCGGTCTCGGCAAAGATATGTTTGAAGAAGAATAAAAACACCTGACAAACACGCACCCGGCGCTTTGGCGCCCGGTGCGTGTTTGTGTTGCAGTTGTAAAAAAGCAGATTGCTCTTTTATTTTTTCCAGTGTTTCAGTTGAGGGATTACCGCCTCCATATGCGCACGGATTTGCTCTGAGGAGAATTCTTCGGTTGCCATGTGCTCTGCGCAGAAGTCAATCAATTGTTCCGGGCTCGAATACTTGAATTCACCGCCGGTATAGCACCATTTGCAGTAATCTTCATTAAATTCTCCGTTTGTTTCTCTGCTGATTGTGGAATCGTCAAGCGGCATTCCGCAGCATTGACAAATCAGCTGTTCGGGCGTGCCGAGCAGTGTGTTGATTGACACATCAAATATTTTTGAAAGTAATTTCAGCGTATCTGTGTTTGGCGTTGTTTCACCGTTTTCCCAGCGCGACACCGCCTGTCTTGTCACAAAGACTTTTTCGGCAAGGTCGTTTTGGGATAATCCTTTTTGAGTTCTTAATTTGAGTATAATATTCTTTGTTTCCATTGCGGTCATCTCCTGTTTCGGGAAAATGACATCAAATGTGTTTTCCCCGAGTGTTTGGGCAATGCGTGTTTGAGTCTCGCTTGCCTGATGTAATCATTTTATCATAATTACATCGGATATTCAAGCAACTTGCAGTTGCCTGTAAAAAATAGCTGAATGATATGCGGTGTATTAAAAATTGCCTTTGCAACAGGTTATATCAAGTAGTGAATTTTCCATAAAATGCCGATTGGTTGAATTGATTGCCTTATGCGGTTGATTTTCGGCGCGATTTATGCTATACTTGCGCTTGGGGGTAGATTTCAAATGACAACAAAGCTGAATCTGCAGGCGGTATACATTCCGCAAAGAATTGCAGACGAACTTGAAAACATAAAAAAATATCCGCTCACTGTGATTGCCGCGCCGTCGGGTTTTGGCAAAACCACGGCTCTCGAGGCGTTTTTTGCACAGGGGTGTTTTGAATCGGTGCGCGTTGCGCGCCACACATTTTTTGATTGCGGTGCGGACGAATACTGGAGTTGGTTTTGCTCGTGCGTTGCCCGGACTGACAAAATCTGCGCCGATGCGCTCGCAAACTGCGGCACGCCGTGCGGAGCAAATCTTTCCGATATTTGCGAGATAATGTCCGACCTGGAGTGCGATGATGATTTTTACATAGTGCTTGACAACCTGACCGACAGTGCCGACGGTTTGGACATGATGCTCGCGGCAATGGCGGCGCACCGCGCGCCGAAGCTGCATATCGCCGCATCGGTGTGCTCTGTCGGCTCTTTGGGAAACATTCGTCTCGGCGGCAGGGTGCATTGCATAGATGCCGACAACTTTGCCTTCACGCCCGATGATTGCCGTGCGTATTTTGAATGTGTGGGTCAGGTGCTCACCGAGTCCGAACTGACGGAACTCATGTCACTGACCGGCGGCTGGGCGTTTGCGGTCTATCTGCAAATGCTCTTTTATGCAAAGCACGCCCGTTTTGAAAAAGGCATACCCGAGAGTCTCATAGAAAAAGCTTTTTTTGACCGACTGACGGACGATGAAAAGCGGTTTTACATATCTCTGTCGCTCTTTGACAGTTTCAGCGCCGAAAAGGCGGTACAGGTGAGCGGAGAGAGCACTGCGTTTGTGCGCAAAATGCTGAGCGGCGGTTTTGTGCACCGTGACGACAAACGCGGCGAATACTGGTTTCACAGCCTGATTCGCGCATATTTGCAGACGGAGTTTGCACATCTTCCGAAAGATGAAAAAGACAGAATGTGCCTAAACGCCGCGGAATGGGAGGATAAAAACGGCGAGAACATTACCGCCATCCGCCTTTATTATGCGGCAGGGGCGTATGAGAAGATTTTTGCCATGCACCACACCAGCTACGATCTGTCCGACATCGGCGACGCAAACACTCGGCAGATGACATTCGATATTTTGGACAAAACGCCGCGCACAGTAAAGCTTCGCTACCCGGAGAGCATGGTTCCGCTTGCGTTTATTCTATTTTTTGTGAACGAATATGAGAAACTCGGCGAGACAATCGAAGAAATTTTTGCGCTCACAGCGGAGAGTGATCTGTCCGACGACAGGAAGAACAAAATCATCGGCGAGACGGAACTTTTGATTTCGTTTACCGAGTTTAACGACATAGCGAAGATGAGCGCCCACCACCGCAGGGCATATGAACTCCTCGGCGGCAGGGCAAGGCTTATCAATATGCGCAGCACATGGACTTTCGGCTCGCCGTCGGTTATGTGCCTGTATCACTCGCGTGCGGGCTCGCTTGATGATGAACTGCACCTCATGGATGAGTGTATGCCGTACTATTACCGTCTCACGGGCGGTCACGGCAGCGGTTCGGAGTATGCCATGCGTGCCGAGGCAGAACTTTTGCGCGGCAATTGCGCCGCCGCGGAGACTCTTGCGCACAGAGCCATGTTTGAGGCACAGAGCAAGGGTCAGATAAGTATATATCAGTGCGGATTGTTTACCTTGGCGTGCATAGCCGTTGTGAGGGGAGATGACGCCGCGCTGTCCGATGCGATAATAGCCATGACCGAGAGTGCGGTGCAGAACACGGAGGATATGTGCCGTCACTCGCTGAGCTTGTTTTTGGGTTACATATATGCTTTCACGGGGCGCACGGACAAGGTTGCGCCGTGGCTTGCCGACGGCGGAATAAACGAAAACATGGTGGCGCCGATGACCGTGCCCTTTGCACACATTGTGTATGCAAGGGTGTTGCTCGAACGGGGAGAATATGCAAAACTGCTTGCTTTCTGCCCGTTTGCCTGCGGAGTTGCGGCACAGGTGCCGAGCATTTTGCCGCAGATATATTTTCACATTTTTGCTGCGTGTGCGCACTCGGCATCGGGCAATGACGGCGCGGCGGCGGACGAGTTGAACGCGGCGCTTGAACTTGCGGTGCCGGACGGGATATATCTGCCGTTTGCGGAATGTTTCTCATCACTGAAATCGATTTTGAAAACAGCCGATACGGCTGCGCGCGGTGGAATTGCCGCGCTCAGCGCGGAGTATGAAAAGGCGTCGGAAAAGCTTGTGTCCGGCAAGCCGAGACTCTCTCCGCGTGAGAGGGAAGTTGCGCAGCTTATCTGCGAGGGTCTCACCAACAAGCAGATTGCGGCGCGGCTGTTTGTGTCGCTTTCCACCGTGAAACTGACTGTGAGCAATATTTTTGAAAAAACGGGCATAAAGTCGCGCGCCCAACTGACGGATATGAGGATATAAACATATTTTGATTAAAAATTGGCCATCGGCTAATTTTCAGGTCAACTCTCTCTTTGGTATAATTATTATAAGATTATACGACCGAAGGGAGAGTTGTTTTTTTATGAAAAACAGATTTTTTTCACTTTTTCTCAGCTTTGCACTCGTTTTCACAACCGTAGGTGCATTGGTGCAAACCGCAGCGGCAGCGGATGAACACGATGTTCTGCGCGAGATTTTCTCGGGGATAGATTCTGTCTCGCCGGATGCCGAGGCGGCGCGCCTACCATATCTCGACGGCACAATGCTGTCCGATGTGCGCGAGCCGATGTCGGCAAACAACGGCGGCATAAAGATATTCGGCAACAGCAGCTCCCTTTCGGACAACCTTGCGTGGAATAATTCCGCGGCTTTTAGGTTTGTGTCGTCGGCTGTCACTCTCGGCGGCAAACAGTACAGTCTCGGCAGCGAGATTAAAATCCTTGCGATGAGTGAGGGCGATTTTGACAACGACGGCAGAAAGAATGAACTCGCAGCCGTTGCCGCGGCGAGGACAACGGGCGGTAAATCGCTCCTTTTGCTCTGCACTGCGGCGGCGACGGACGGCGCACTGAATCCCGTGAAGGTGCTGTATGATGGCAGTGCCGCGGCGGCGGATTTTTATGCAGACACGGCGTCGTTTGTCAACAGCATTGCTATGGTGTGCGCCGATGTGAACGGTGACGGCTATGACGAAATAGCAACCGCCACTCCCACAAACGGATATTACAACGACGGCACGGATAAATACGGCTTTGATGTGCGCGGCGGATATTATCTGTGGTACATGAACGAAAGCGGACGCACGGCGAACGGCTATAAGAGTGCCGCACAGTGGTGCGATGAGCCTTTTGACCCATATATAGGGCTCAGGATGAGCGTGCCGGATTGCCACATAGGCGCCCCGGGCGTGACGGTGTCTCTTGCCGCCGGCGATGTCGACGGTGACGGCTTTGACGACATTGTGTCGGCTATAGCCACCACAAAGGCAAAATATAACGCGAACTACACCGATAATATGTTCTCGGTGTATTGCGTGAGGGGCGCGGCGGATTTGACCGAGATGTATGCGAGACGCAAGCCGCTGACGATGTATATAGACAAGTCAATTGCGGATTTCAGCATCGACACCACGGCAGGCGACGCGTCGGGATTCGATGTGACAGTGTGCGATATCGACGGCTCGGGCAAGGCGACCGTGTTCATGTCCGTCAAGGAGACATGGCATCGCATGACGCCGTATGTCGGCGACAGAATGGTTACACCTCGCTATTACATATATTCTTTCGATTATGACGAGTCGGGCGACAAATACATCGCCTCGCTTGTTCACAAGGGCGGCATATATCACAACGGTTATGCCGACGGCAGAAGTGACACAAAAAATTTGTCAAGGACCGCTCCCGAGGATTGCGCGCCGCTGAGGATAGGTGTGCTTAAAGGAGATTTTGGTCTGTCGGACGGCAAAAAGGGCAATGTGTCCTCGGGAACGATCATTGCTGACCAAAGATATATCCCGTTCGTGCGCTATGCGGACGGAAACAACTATCGCTACGAAACCGATGACGGGGACACCTACACCGGCTATGATCCCGGAGATTCCGACCCCGGTTGGGGTTACACCGCGGACAAGTGCGTTTTCTTCGGCAACGGAATAAATGTCACCGGGGTGCGCGCGGCGAATGTCAGCTTTGACGGCACAAATTATTCCGATGCCGCCCTAGTGAGCGCATACGATGCGAACGGCAGATACAAAACATATTTCCTGTCACGCTCCGGCAACGGATACGGCACAAGCGTGCTCTCAGAAGGCACGGCATACTCGGCAATTGCCATGCCGGATGTCGACAGCGACTCAATATTTTTGAAATACAACAAGCACAAGTTTTTCTGGGCGGATCCCGTTATAATCGCGGCGCTTGCGTCGCCGCCGTACTTTGGTTCGCTCCCGTCCGATATGTATACAAACGGTTCCACAACATACGGCCGCAGTGCCGCATCCGCAAGCGGTAGGTCGGAATCGTACACCGTGTCTGCCGGGATGTACATCTCCACCGAGATAAAGGCGGGCGGCGGAGGAACCGCGGGCGTTTTTGAATCGGAAACAGAGGCTATGCACAGCACCTCGATTGACCGCGAGGAGACAAAACAGGTGGAGTATACGCAGAGTTTTTCCGCAAGCGGCGGCGAGGACACCGTGGTGCTCACAACGGTCGCTTACGATGCCTATGAATACACCGCGTATTATCAGGGCACGGACGGCGGTCTCACATCGTCTCCGTACATTGTGTATGTGCCGCGCGGCGGCTCCGATGCAATAAAAATCGCGAGTCTGCCGTATGACATCTACCGCGAATTTATCCCGTATGCAAACGGCGCATTGCCGACTCTTGACGATGTGTTTACTCACACATTGGGCAAGCCGGGCACATATCCGTCCGCCGCACCCTTGGGTGCGGGGGTCAAGAGCGGCAGCGTGATGGTTCACCCGAAACTCGGCACCTTCCCCTCGGGCGAGAGCAGCCAGACTCTCTCCGTAGACATCACCGAGGAAAAGGCGGAAACATCGTCATCGGGTTCGTCCGTCAGCGTCAAACTCGGCGGCGGTTTTGAGACAGAGGCGGACAATATTTTTAAGTTAGTCGACATGGGGGCAAAGGTGACCGCCGGCAGCTCGACTTCTAAGGAGCACGAGAGCGGCAAGATAACCACAAATGCAGTCGGCACAAGCTTTGAGGGCACTGTTTTCGGTCAGGGTGACGGCATGAATGTGAGCGGCAGCGGCGAAAAAAAGGCGACATTTAACTGGAAACTGCTCAGTTATATATATAATTTTGCCGAGGGAAACGATGTTTGCCAATTCCCTGTGGTCACATATATAACAAGCGGAGTGCAGGAGCCGGAGGGCGTCGTGCCCGAGTCGGTCACCGTGTCTCCGTCGTCACAGACGGTTAGTCAGGTGGGACCTGCCACAAAGGGGTTTGTAAACACGGCTAATTTCTCCGTGAGCGCTCCCGGGGTGACCCGTGAGGCATACACCGCGCTGGAGGGTGCGCCGCACGGAATGACTCTTGATACCGGCGGCACAAACATCGGCACGGACAGGTTCGCTTTCGGCATAAACATAAACGGTAATGTTCAGCCGGGCACATATTCGCTCAGACTGAATATCGGCGGTGTTTTGTCAAACGAATTTACCGTGACGGTGACGAAATATGTCGCGCCGGTGTGGATTGCCGCGGACAGGATGGAGATAGATTTCGGCAGTATGCGTTATGACGAAGTCAACGGCACGCCGACCGTGGATGCGCAGGCAGTGACGATAAGCAACATCCACACAGAGGGAGTCGGCGGTCTTGCGGCAAGCCTTGCCGGGGGAGAGGACAGTCCGTTTGCAATAACGAGAGAGATTTCCTCCGCATCGCTTAATCCAAAGGGTGCCGGCGGAGATTCGGCGACCGTAAGCGTTGCACCGAAAAAAGGTCTTGCCATGGGCAGACACAGCGATACTCTCATTGTGACTAACGGTGTGACGGCGGCGTATGTCGTGCTCGGCTACACGGTTACGACTCCGACACTGCCGGGCGAGCCGAGTTTCAGAAACAATCTGTCGACGCTTGCAAAACCGATTACTATTAATTTCGATGTGCCGGATGATGACGGCGGCGCAAAAATAACGCATTATCTCTACACCATCCGCGACCATGCAGACTTCGTGTCTGACGAGGGGGTTGTGTGGAAAAAGGCAAGTGTTTCATCATATACGAGCAAGAGTTACACATTGACCTTAAATGACACATTGACTGTGGGCGAAACATATGTTGTAGGCTTAAAGGCGGTCAATGCATACGGCGAGGGCGCCCCGGCGTGGTATCGGTTCGAGGTGGGACATTCTGAGGATGATCCCGGCGCCGTCAGGAACATGAAGGTGTTCCCCGGGGACGGCAAACTGACCGTGACATGGGATGATCCCGGTTACTGGGGCGCAAATGAATTTGTCAAAGATGAGGATATCCTGTGGAAGAACTATGAAATACATCTGTACAAAGGTGATTCATGGGTGGGCTTGACTAACCTCAGCCGTGATGATGAACTTGAATATACATTTACATCGCTCGAAAACGGCGAGACATACAAAGTCAGTATAAACACGCGCACGACAAACAGATACGGCGAAGTGACGGAAAAAGAGGGTGTGCCGTCTGCCGTGACGACAGCGCCGTCGCGTCCGAGAGGTTTATCGGCGGAACTGAGTTACAAGCAGGCGAAGCTTACCTGGAGTGTCCCGGGAGCGGACGGAAACGCCGCCGTGACGGGATACTCGGTATCAAAAGACGGCGGTGCAAGCTGGACGGATGTCGGCATGAATACCGAGTATATATTCACGGAACTTACGCCGAGCGCGGAGTATGATTTTGCCGTGCGCGCCGCAAATTCGGCAGGCAGCGGCGATGCGGCGCACACATACAGCGTAATACCGAACAGCCTGAAAGAGCCGGAACTGCACGATATATCTTTTGAGATAGTCAACGGACTTGTGCCGGGATACGAACAGCTTGAACTGTCGTGGTACCCTGTTGACGGTAACAACATCACATATGAAGTAAGGGTGGACGACGGAGAATGGCAAGCCGCAGAGCCTGTGGTGTTTGGCAATACACTGCGCCACATATTCACCGGGCTCGAGAATGACCGTGCGTATAAACTTTATGTACGCGCACGCGATGATGAGGGCGCCGGGCCGGCGGCATGCGCAACGGGCAGAAAGCCGCGCGCCATTGCGCCGCAGCTGATTGCCCCGTCGGCAAAGGCGAGGAACGGTGCCATACAGCTGTTCGGCAAACTCACAGACAGTAAGTATTCCATGAACTACAGCATGGACGGCGACAATTGGTACAGAATTTATGACGGGGGCAAGATTTCCGGATTGGAGAACGGCAGAGAATACACCGTGGCGGTCTGCGCATATTGGCATGATGAGGGCAACATGCCGCTGCGCACGGTTTATTATCTGAAGTGCACTCCGGATGCAGGTGTTCCCGACGAGCCGTCCGAACCGGAGATTGACATTTTTGCAAACGACGACGGCATCCGCATCGAATGGAATGTGGCAAATGACGGCGGCGCGGAGATTACTCAATACAAGGTGGCGCTCGGCGATGATGACGAGACGGTTTTCCCGGGCGATGTGACATCACTGGAGATTAAGTGTTCTCCCGAGAAACGCGGAGAGTATTCATATGTCAGCGTTACGGCGGTCAATGCGGTCGGCGAGAGCAGCGGCAATGTTTATTTCAGAGCGGGCGCGGATATTGTCGGTGAGAACAGATTGATTGTGCCGTCGGCACACGGCAAGGTTGCGAGCGGCACATACAGGCTCGAAGAACTTATGCCGATATACGGTGAGGACGATGTGACATATGAACGCACGGATATAAGCGAATATGCTGATTGGAGCATAGAGAGCGACCGCAGTGAAATCACCTGGGATGACACCGCAAAGTGCATCAGGATTGCGGCAAATCTGCCGGACGGCGAGTATGATGTTACCGTGACGGCGGACTATCAATATGTGACATATGAACGCAGAGTGAAGATTATTGTCGGCGAGCAGATAGGCATTGTGTCCGCGGTAAGAACGGACGGCGGCGTGAGAGCCGTGCTGAATTTGCCGGCGGCTTACGGCAGAGTTATCCTGTGCACGGCAGCATACAGTGCCGACGGAAAGGTGACGGCTGTTGATATGAGGGAGATTTCAGCCGATATGCTGACGGACGGAGCGGTGCTTGTGCCTGTGAGCACCGGCGGAGCGGCAAAGGTCAAAGTGATGATGCTTGACGCCAAGGCAACGATTAAACCTCTGTGCGAGGGCAGAGAGGCGGAGTGAGGATGAAAAAATCGGCGGGCACGATTGTGTCCGCCGATTTTTGGCTCATTTATCCGATTTGCTTGCATTGCAAGATAATTGTTTTTTTTGATTACAAACTCGCCTTTGCGAGTTTGTACCGCACTTTTTCACTTTTCACTATTACTTATTAACTTCCGAAAAATCGACATTAAAATTCAAGTTAAGAGTGAATAGTGAATAAGTAATAAGTAAAAAATCGACAAGCACTAATCGTACTTGTCGATTTTTTGGTGACCCATCCGAGAATCGAACTCGGGATTGCGCCTTGAGAGGGCGCCGTCTTAACCGCTTGACCAATGGGCCATTGTCAACAACGAAGATAATTATATCATACTTTTTTTCAAATAGCAAGTGTTTTTTCGAAAAAAATCAAAAAAATTTATTTTTAACCGAAATTGCCGCTTTGACATAGCCGTGAGCCGCTCGCCGTCGCGCAATAATATATCTTTTTTTGACATTTGTCACAAAATTTGACTGTAATTTATATGGAAATGTTGCATTGACATATGACGGCAATTACAATATAATGGAATTATAATAATGTGTGTGGAGGTTGAATAAAATTCACTCTCTGCAAAACCGCACTTCGACGATTACTTACACATATAACTCAAAGGGATTGCCGATAACGGAGAGCGACACGGCAACGGGAACTGTTAAGCAATTTGAATATGACTCGGGCGGCAACCGCACGGCATTCACTTTGCTGAAAAACGGACAGGCAGAGATTCGGCAGACATATGAATATGACAAACTGAACCGCCCGGTAACAGTCAGAGAAAACGGAAATGTCATTGCCGCATATTCTTTTGACAACAAGGGGAACAGAACGCAGACGGTAAGCGGCGGAGTTACGACAAATTATACTTACAACATCGGCAATCTGCTCACCGCTCAGACAAGCGGCGACAAGTTGACCGAGGAGTATGCCTATTACCTGAACGGCAACATAAAGACCAAAACGGTGAACGGCGAGGTGACATCATATCGCTATGACGGTATGAACAGACTGACAAACGAAAATGACACCGAATATTTCTTTGACGATTTCGGCAACAGAATAGCCATGATATCCGATGACGCGGCGGCGGACTATGAATACGACCTGAACAACAGGCTTGTAAAGGTGATTGAGTTCAGTGATAATTATGACGCCAAGACTACGACTATGTTTTATGACAAAAACGGCAATTTGGTAAGCAAGGCTGTCATGACGAACAAACGGTTCGGCGAAAATGTGAGCGGAGATTATACCGTTTCGCAAAATTCGGACGAAAATGTTGCGCTTTACGAGTATAACTGTTATAATCAGCTTACGGGAGTTGACACGCGAGGTGTAATGTCGCGTTACACATATTCGCCGGACGGCATGAGGGTGTCAAAGACTGTGGGCGGCAATACGACTGACTTTGTGTATGACAACTCAAATATCATTGCGGAGATTACCGCGGACGGCATTAATAAGCATTTGCGCGGTGTTGAATTGATAAAAACCGGTGACGGCATATGTTATAAACGGTCAGGGCGATGTGTCAATGCTGCTCAATTCCGACGGAACCGTAGCTACAAGCTATGTTTTCGATGCTTATGGAGTTCAAACAAGCGGCGGTGATGTTTACAATCCTTTCGGCTATCGCGGAGAATATGCCGATGCCGAGAGCGGATTGATATATCTGCGCGCAAGGATGTATGACCCCGTGACGGGCAGATTTCTGACTGAGGATCCGGCACATGACGGGGATAATTGGTATGTGTATTGCTCGAATAACCCGATAGTGTATGTAGATC
>ERZ808246.2556-NODE-2556-length-11283-cov-3.442109_pt1 | contig 11283 bp, 12 predicted proteins | sample MGYA00521083_ERZ808246 | MGnify/ENA primary metagenome ERZ808246 (study PRJEB31516, sample SAMN03275577) | gut metagenome | biome: mammalia-associated habitat; material: feces | host: Papio cynocephalus | place: Kenya | collected 2012-07-07 ...
GTACCAGTATGTGCACAGTATTGGATAAGGTTGAGAATAAGGGCAGAGAAGAAGGCCTTGCACAGGGTAAGCTGGAAGGAATGATACAGGTTTATTACACTAAGTTGCATTATTCTGCGGATCAGATAGCCAGCGAACTTGGGGTTCCGGTGGGCCAGATTCGGAAAATCATTCGTAAGATTGCAAAGTGAGCGTTTCAATTGCAATACAGCTAAAAGTATCTGTATAAGGGACATGACAAAATGCAAGGGCTCGGGGAGCACTTCGCGTGCTTCGTTTTTCGGTGGCAGCATGAGTGGTGAGATGCTATGATAATGGCAAGCGAACCACATGACTTTTATTTCATTCGGTTCTGCAAGGCATGAGGCAATATCGCTTCATGCCTCGTTTTTATTTTCAGGAGGAAAATACGCGCGATGGGGAAAAAGTCGACCAGAGAGAATAAAAACGCGTATCAGCTGGCGCGTGAAGATGCCGGAATGACACGTGAAGAAGCCAGCGAGGCACTGCAGTTCATCTCTGACAGTAGAATAGAGAAGTTTGAGAGCGGGAAGTCACCGGTTCAGCCGGATGAGGTCCTTGCCATGGCAAAGGCCTATAAGAAACCGGAGCTGTGCAATTATTATTGTTCTCACGAATGTCCGATCGGTCAGCAATCTGTCCCGGAAATCAAGGTAAAGGATCTTGCGCAGATTGTATTGAAGACCCTGTCGAGCATCAATAACCTGGAAAAGGCGAAGGACCGGTTTATCGAGATCACAGAGGACGGAGAGATCTCGGACGATGAACTCGTGGATTTCGTGAAGATTGAGAACGGGATAGGGCAGATTGCAATGGCGGCGAATGAACTGTCTCTGTGGGTCAGCACGACCGTTACATCTGGGAAAATGGATGAGAGCCGCTTGGAGGCTGTCAGAAAGTCCCTGGGAACGGGAGGAGAGTAACGTAATTTGCAGAAACGGAAAAATAGCAGGTCATTTTTCTTCAATTCAGACATGTATTCTACGGGCAGGGACGCATAGAATGACTTATAAAGTTGATGGATGGATTTGAAAAATTCTGTTTCAAGTCCGGCTTTTAGAAGGAGAGAAAATATTATGTTAATAAGCATGTTAATTGTCATTATACTAATGGTTGCATTGTTCAAGGTAACCGGATTTATCTTCCACATTGCAGGGAAACTGCTCGGTGGCATACTCGGAATCATCGGGTGGCTGATCCTCGGCGGAATCGCCGTAACTATCTTCGGACTTGCCTTATTCGTGGTACCGATCATCCTGATTGTCGGAATCGTGGCGTTAGTTGTGGCGGCAGTATTGTAGAATATGTGGTTAAAATGGGGGGTTTCATGAAAAAAGAAAAACTTTTTGTTATGACTATGGTAAGTTTGTTTGCATCAATTGCTATTTGTTACATGGCCTCTACGATCGTAACTAATGCATCTGTGAAAAAGATAGAAGTCAGTGGGAAAGTTTATGTGCTGTCCGGGAGCAAAAATAGTTTTTCAATAGAAAATCAGAATTCTATTACAAGTGCGAAGAACAATACGTATGGTAAATTCATGCTTTCCGGAAATATAAAGGAAAATGGAGTGAATCACGGAGTACCCTCGTATGATGCGCAGGGAAAAATTGATGAGTTAGGAAAAGACACGTCGGAAATAGATTTTCTGTATGCATCGGATAAGCTGTCTAATGCTGATAACGGATATGAATGGAAAATGGTATCAGACGATTCCAAGCAAATTGATGGTATTGATTTGGGAGGTAAAGCTGGAATGGGATGCATCGTTGTCCAAAGTTCTTTCGATCAAGAACATTGGATGATAAATAGTATAAAGACGGATGCATTTAAAGATACGGTAGATCATGCAGAAAACCCTTTGTATACAACAGTACTTAATCAACTTATAAATGGTTGCTATTATAGGGTTACTGTCGGATATCAAACCAGAAGAAAAACAGGAGAATCAAAGTTTGGAGGTGTGAAGCTAAAAGATAATTATGAATTTTGCGAACATATAGAAAGATATGAATTCTTTATTGTAAATACGGAGGAAAATGAAAAGGCTGCCAGCAAGGATGATACACCAATCTTTAGGATTACCTCAGAACCTGTGAATGCGGGGGTGAATAATGAATATTCTGCCAAAAAGGAAATAGACGGAAATGATAAAAAGAGGGGGTGCAAAATAGGGGAGTTTTATATCAATGGATATTCAGGTCATCCGCATTACAGAAATGATGATGAAAGCAAAAAAGAAAACCCTATTTTTTTGAAAAATGTTGGGGATAAAGTAACATTATGGTTTAGTCTTTCTTCAAAGGATATTAATGCGTTGAATGGAGACTCATATTATAAAATTCATGCTGATGAAAAAGGAGCAGACCGGGATTTGGATGTTCCTGCACAGAATTTTAAAAGGGGCGCACTGATCATCCGTTTCAAAGACTATGAAAACAATACGCATACGCAGGTATATACGGACTATCTTGCAGCTGCATCAACAACGACGGCAGATACTAAAGTTCAACTTTTTGAAGAAGGAGACTATGAAGTCGCTCTTGATTATGAAATAGAAGACAGCTCTCCTCTCGCATGGAAAATTCCAAAGCCAGCACAATATAATGCGTATCGGATTTATTTTAAATTTTCAATACGGAATGCTAATTGTATATTTTATCCAATTGATCTAAAAACTGGAAATGATCTAAAGGTTCCATATACAGAAAATGGATTCCGATTGGATTTGGCAAAATCCAAGTATCTTGATATAAATGTCCAGAGAGAAGAATTTGTATCAGGAGGACTTGATATTCGGGAAAATCATACAGCTGATGATCAGGATGAATTTTCAGAAGAAGGAATTTATGTCATTAAAGTACGAAATGAAGTTACTGGGGAAGAAATCAAAAAAACAATGTATATTGGATCGAATAACCTATTAAAGGCATACGCGAGATATGGAAAGGATAATGATGATGGAGAATATACAATTAGGGATTTGCTTTCTATGAAGGAAGATGGATATATTTTTGGCGACGATGGTTCTATAACAGCTCCAGAACCTAAGAGCATGGAGAAATCTTCTGTATCAAAAAATATAGTTGACAATAATGAGATTATACAAAACAAAACTTCTAATTCTATAAAATCCGAAAGTATAGATAAACCGGCGGATGAATCGGGAATGTCGATTCCATCAACAAATGACAGCGTGAAGACCGAATCGGCTAAAACCCCTATGGCACCAGTTAAAAAAGAAATTCTGGTAACTATAGTAATTGTGATTGTTGTAATTGGATGTGTGACTTTATTGAGGAGTAAAAAGCGTAGAAAAGATAATGATAGTAATTCGGAGGCATAAAGTGAAAAGAATTATTGCATTAGTTGCTTCTTTATCATTGCTTCTTACGTCTTGTGCTTCAAATCAACAGGTCGTAGTAAACAAAGATGAAGTCTCTGGATATTCTGGATGTCTCGATGAAGAAAAAAAGGATGATGCGAATGGGCAGTGGGAAGAAAATGCTCCGGCAGATATTACAACCGAATCAATAAGCGTGGATTCAGAGGATGCAGTTGATTCTCAGAATATTGCAGATCAGGAAATGGCTGTAGAGAATCTGGATCTAAGTGATGAAAGACTTCATCAGTATTTGGAAGATAAAATATATCAGGAGTTACTTGATAGCTTTGACGACGATGAATATGCCATAGATGATATTGAAACTGTTTATTATTCAAAGGAATATATCGAAAATCTTTCATACAATTCTCAAGAAAATGTATACTTTGGATTTACGCAGAGCGATTTGGACACACAGTTCTCGGGAGAAAAGTATGTATTTACACTCGCAGATGATGGAACAACAGCTGTAGAACAGATTGAATCTTATGAAGATCATTCTGCGGAAGAAATCCTGAAAAATGTAGCAATTGGATCTGGTGTAATCCTGGTATGCGTGACTGTTTCTGTTGTTACCGGAGGTGCCGCTCCGGCTGTAAGTATGATATTTGCGGTCGGTGCCAAAACTGGTGCAGTAATGGCGCTTTCTGGAGGAGCTATAGGAGGGATCTCGGCCGGAATTGTTAAAGGATATCAGACGGGGAACTTCTCTGATGTGATGCAAGCCGCCGCTACAGGTGCAAGTGATGGATTCAAGTGGGGAGCAATATCGGGAGTCATTTCTGGTGGTGCTTCCGAGGTATGGGGGCTTCGCGCAGCTACAAAGGGTGGTTTAAAAATAAATGAGGTAGCTCTTATCCAGAAAGATTCTCATTATCCGTTGAGTCTGATTCAAAAATTTCACAGTATGAAGGAGTATGAAGTTTTTAAGGATGCCGGATTGAAGACAATGATGGTTGACGGAAAGACAGCACTCGTTCAGTCGATTGATCTCAATTATGTAGATGAAGCTACTGGAAAAACAAACCTTCAATTAATGCAACAAGGAAATGCACCTATTGATCCAGTGACCGAAAAACCGTATGAGTTACATCATATCGGACAGCAGAAGGATTCTCCGCTAGCCGTACTTACATGGGAGCAGCATAGAGGAAAGGGAAACATGAAAGTTCTTCATGAATTTTTGGACAGGGTAGGAACGGAAAATCCTTCCAGTTTGTCAGGATGGGGGAGTCAGAAGGCGGATTTCTGGATGGATATGGCAAAACAGTTAGCAGGAGGTTGAAGATTATGAATGAGTGGCTCTTGAAAATGAAGCAATTACCGATGTTTTTTTCAAAAGGACCGGTCGACGAGAGTGCAATAAAAGAATCAGAAAAAGAAATAGGAATGACTTTTGCACCAGAATATCATGAATATGTTAAGGCCTATGGTTTTGTAACGTATTTGGGGCATGAACTGACCGGAATATGTAAAGCTGCAAGGCTGAATGTTGCAGCAGTCACATTGGAAGAGAGGGAAAATCATCCTGCTGTATTAAAAAATGTCTATGTTATTGAGCAGACACATATTGATGATATTATTATTTGGCAGGATGGTTCTGGGAGGGTTTATCAAACTGAAGGACAGAACAAACTGAAAAAAATTGCTGATTCGCTAAAAGAATACTTGAAAATTTAATATTTTGAAAAGGCAAAACACCTTAGTGAATCTCTGCGCTGAGACTTGCAATCTATTACGATCTTCGCCAGATGGCTTTTTGAAATTGCCGGCGGAGGAAAGTCAGAAGAATGGGATGCGATTTCTGAGAGTACAGCAGAAGTTCTTGGCGAAGATCACACTCGAAATTGCCCGATGGCAATTTCTATTGTTCAGAGAGTAGCTGATAGCTGCTTTGCAGAAGCGTTTGAGCCTTAGAACTCCCCTGCACGAACAATATGAGCATACTGCAATTTTCAACGATGGCTTGAAAAATCAAGAGAAACCTCATATAACATTGATTGAGAAGGCCTTAATGGGCGGAAAATTTCAATGAAATGGAGCGGGGATTATGGAAATTAAGCGTGACAGTTACCTGCAGCAGTTGATTTCATATCGTTTTGACGGCTTGGTGAAGGTAATTACCGGTATCAGAAGATGCGGAAAATCTTATCTTCTTAAAAAGATATACCGGGATTACTTAATCCAGAACGGCGTAAAAGAAGAACAGATCATTGCGATAGAGCTTGACCTTGTGAAAGATATTAAATATCGTAATCCTCTCATTCTCTCATCTTATGTAAGAGAAAAAGTGGAAAAAAGCAAAGAAGAGTATTATCTTTTCGTTGATGAAATTCAAATGTCTGATGAGGCGTCCAATCCATATAATCCGGACGGCAGGAAAATTACTTTTTATGATGCTCTTAATGACTTGAGAAGTTTGTCCAATTTAGATGTCTATGTAACCGGAAGCAATTCAAAAATGCTTTCCAGTGATATCCTTACTGAATTCAGAGGACGAAGCGATGAAATAAGAGTGCATCCGCTTAGCTTTGCGGAATATTACTCTGCTGTCGGTGGAGATAAAAACGAAGCATTTGATGAATACGCATTCTATGGCGGCATGCCGCTTATCCTGTCAAGACCTGATGATGCCTCTAAGATGAATTATTTGAAAGCGCTTTTCTCAGAAGTGTATATTAAAGATATTGTTGAACGCAAGAAAATTGAAAAACAAGATGTACTGGAGCAAATTTTAGACTTGCTTTGTTCGTCGGTAGGTTCATTAACAAATCCAACTAAAATTGCACATACTTTGAAGTCGAAACAAGGGGACAGTGTGTCTGCCAATACGATTCGGGCATACATCGGACATTTGGAAGATGCGTTCCTTTTTTCAGAAAGCAAGCGATATGACATAAAAGGGAAATCCTATTTTGACTCGCCCAGTAAATATTACTGCGAGGATATTGGACTTAGAAATGCGAGAATAGGTTTTCGTCAGCAGGAAATGACACACATCATGGAGAACATCATATACAATGAGTTAAATATCCGGCAGTTTTCTGTGGATGTTGGTGTTGTTTATGCAAGGACACTCAGTGAAAAGGGAAATTCGGTTCGTACGCCAAGAGAAATTGATTTTGTCGTAAATTCTGGAGGGAAACGGACCTATATTCAGTCGGCATATGCGATGTCTGCTGATGAAAAAGCAGAGACAGAACTCAGACCGTTCATGCTTACAGGAGATTCTTTTCCTAAAATTGTAGTAAGGAAAGATATTGGAAAGCGCTGGTACGATGATCATGGTATTTTGAATATCAATGTGATTGATTTTCTTTTGGATAAGAAACTTATCTAAAAGGATCCTTATGAGAAATGCATGGATTGGGCCGGCTTCATTGCGGGACATTCTTATTGACGCGAATCCCTGCGACGAGAACAGCCGCGGAGCACGGCCTCCATCACGGACCGACGACAAGGGCTTCGAAAAGGGTGGAGCCGGCATAGAAATTCTGCTGGGGGGGAGCAATGCTTTGCAGCCCTCTGGAATTTTCCGAATTGTTAAAAAACTATCATATTTTTACCTTGCACGGCCTATTTCGGAACGATATAATGTAAACGCTTTCAATTGGAGAGAGTGCGCTCAGGCATTCCCGGAAAGCGGCGATTTTTATAGTCGCAGGATGATAGAAATGTACATGATTTTTCATGAGGAGGACAGAGAAGATGTCGTTTATTGACGGTATTAAGGAACGCGCCAAAAAGGATGTAAAGACCATCGTACTGCCGGAGGCGGAGGACGAACGCACCATTCGCGCCGCAGCAGAGATCCTGAGCAAGAAGATTGCGAAGCTGATTCTTCTGGGTAACCCGGACAAGATTTACGCAGATGCCAAGGAGTATGGTGTGCACGTCAGTGATGCGACCATCGTGGATCCTCAGAACTGCGGAGAGAAGCTGGACGAGTATACCAATCTCCTGTATGAGCTTCGCAAGAAGAAGGGAATGACCCCGGAGAAGGCAAGAGAGACTATCCTGTCCGATTACACGACCTTCGGCGTTCTGATGGTCAAGAACAACGAGGCAGACGGCCTGGTGTCCGGTGCCTGCCATTCCACTGCGAACACTCTTCGCCCGGCACTTCAGATCCTCCGCACCGCTCCGGATGCCAAGGAGGTTTCCGGCTTCTTCATTCTGGATGTTCCGAACTGCGTTTACGGCCACAACGGAACCTTTATTTTCGCAGATTCCGGTCTGAACCAGGATCCGACCTCCGAGCAGCTTGCAGACATCGCAAACGCATCTGCAAAGAGCTATCAGCAGCTGATTGCCGATGATCCGAAGGTTGCCTTCATTTCTCACTCCACAAAGGGCTCTGCCAAGCACCCTCTGGTCGACAAGGTCGTTGAGGCGGTCCGCATCGCACATGAGCAGTATCCGGATCTTGTCTGCGACGGCGAGCTTCAGGCAGATGCCGCAATCGTTCCTGAGGTGGCAGCCTCCAAGGCGCCCGGAAGCAATGTTGCCGGTCACGCCAACATTCTGATTTTCCCGAATCTGGACTGCGGCAACAATGCATATAAGCTGGTGCAGCGCCTTGCCAAGGCTGACGCATATGGCCCGATGCTGCAGGGCATCGCAAAGCCGGTCAACGATCTGTCCCGCGGATGCTTCTGGCAGGATATCGTCGGTGTCGTTGCACTGACGGCGGTTCAGGCACAGGATCAGCAGTAAAAATCAGAAAGGAACAGTCATGAATATTCTTGTTATCAATTGCGGAAGCTCTTCTTTGAAATTTCAGGTTATTGATACGGAGACCAGCGAGTGCATCGCCAAGGGTCTCTGCGAGCGAATCGGCATTGACGGTGTGATCACCTATGAGAATCTGCGCGTCAAGAGCGGAAAGATTAAGACCGAGACGCAGATCGAGGATCACAAGAAGGCAATCAGCCTGGTTCTGGATGCTCTGACTGATGCCGGTACCGGAGTAATCAAGTCTCTGAAGGAGATCGGAGCTGTCGGACACCGCATCGTACACGGCGGAGAGAAGTTCACCAAGTCGGTCATTATTGATGAGGATGTCATTGAGGCAATTCGCGAGGTTTCGGATCTGGCGCCTCTTCACAATCCGGCTAACCTGACCGGTATTCTTGCATGCCGCGCCCTGATGCCGGATACGCCGATGGTCGCCGTTTTTGACACTGCGTTCCATCAGACGATGCCTGCCAAGGCATATATGTATGCAATTCCGTGGAAGTACTATGATGAGTACAAGATCCGCCGCTATGGCTTCCATGGTACCTCCCACTCCTATGTATCCAAGGAAGTTGCCAAGTACCTTGGCAAGAAGCCGGAGGAGCTGAAGACCATCGTCTGCCACCTCGGCAACGGTGCTTCCGTATCTGCAGTTGAGTACGGCAAGTGCGTGGATACCTCCATGGGCCTGACTCCGCTGGAAGGCCTGATCATGGGAACCCGTTCCGGAGATCTGGATCCCGCCGTTGTGGATTACATTGCTGGCAAGGAAGGAATCAGCGCCTATGAAGTAGATCAGATCCTGAATAAGGAATCCGGCGTTTACGCTCTTTCCGGAAACCTTTCTTCGGACTTCCGTGACCTCTGGAAGGCAAGACACGAAGGCAACAGGAAGGCTGAGCTTGCCCTGGAGGCATGGGCTTACCGAGTGGCGAAATACGTCGGTGCTTATGTCGCAGCCATGAACGGCGTGGATGTCATCTGCTTCACCGCCGGTGTCGGCGAGAACGACTGGGAGGCAAGAGCGCTGGTTTATCATTACCTGGGCTATCTCGGCATTGAGTTTGACGAGGAGAAGAATGCTGCCACCAGAGGAGAGATCGCGGAGATCTCGAAGCCGGGATCAAAGGTGAAGGTTATGGTATTCCCGACCAACGAGGAGCTTGCCATTGCCAAGGAGACCTACGCACTGGTTACGGAGTAAGCAGAAGAGACACACCGGAATCCGACCTTGTGCGGGGCTTTGCGGAACAGACAACAAGAAAGTGCTTGACAACAATCCGGCACAACCCTATAATCTGTTTTGCGTGTTTGAAGAATTACGAAGAGTAAGGAGGTGGTACTGATGTCAATTTGCCCTAAGAACAAATCTTCCAGAAGCCACAGAGATAAGAGAAGAGCTAACTGGAAAATGTCGGCTCCGACTCTTGTTAAGTGCAGCAAGTGCGGCGCATTAATGATGCCTCACAGAGTCTGCAAGAACTGCGGTTCTTACAATAAGAAAGAGATCATTAAGACAGAGGATTGATGTTTGTACATCGAAACTTCGACCCGGTACGGCGCAGGCTGTACCGGGTTTTTCTTGTCTTGTTGCAAACTGAGGGTATCTTTTGTATCATAGTCATTTGTGAGGGTGGCGTTTGTCTGCAAAAGGCCTCACGAAGAAATGAAAAGGCTGGTGAATATGGCAGAGTATGTAAGAGTGGCAGTGGATGCCATGGGCGGCGACAACGCCCCTTCGGAAATCGTAAAGGGTGCAGTGGATGCGGCAACTGCAAACGAACAGGTGAGAATCCTGCTCCTCGGGGATGAGAAGGCCGTTCAGACGGAGCTTTCGAAATACACGTATCCGAAGGATCGGGTGGAGATCATTCCCACGACGGAGGTCATTGAGATGGCGGAGCCGCCGGTGAATGCCATCCGGACGAAGAAGGATTCTTCGATTGTGCGCGGGATGAAGATGGTGCATGAGGGGGAGGCAGATGCCTTTGTGACCGCAGGCTCCACGGGCGCTACACTGGTCGGCGGACAGATCATCGTCGGCAGAATCAAGGGAATCGAGAGACCGCCGCTTGCGCCGCTTATGCCGACCGCGAAGGGGCCGGTCCTTCTGATTGACTGCGGCGCAAACGTAGATGCAAGAGCGTCCCAGCTGGTGCAGTTCGCACAGATGGGCTCCATCTACATGGAGAATGTCATCGGCATCCGGAATCCGAGAGTCGCGCTGTTCAACATCGGAGCGGAGGAGGAGAAGGGAAATGCCCTGGTCAAGGAGACGTATCCTCTTCTGAAGGAACTGGATGACATCAACTTCGTCGGAAACATTGAAGCAAGAGACATTCCGGCCGGCGCGGCGGACGTGGTCGTGTGCGATGCGTTTACGGGAAATGCGATTTTGAAGATGTATGAGGGAGTGGCTTCGACGCTCCTTGGAGAGATCAAGAAAGCTCTGATGTCGAGCCTTGCGGGCAAGATCGGCGGGCTTCTCATCAAGCCGTCTCTGAAATCCGTGCTGAAGAAGTTTAGCGTCAGTTCCTATGGCGGAGCGCCGCTTCTGGGGCTACGCGGACTCGTGGTGAAGACGCATGGCAACTCGAAGGCAGTTGAAATTCAGCATTCCATTGAGCAGTGTGTGACGTTCCAGAAGGCAGGCATCAATGACCAGTTCAAGGACAGGATGCATCTCGTGGATCGGACCGTGAAGAAGGAAGAGTCCGCATCCTGAAATATATTATTTTTTTAAGAGGGGATTGAATCATGAACGAAGATATGAAGAAACTGAAATCCATTATCGCAGATGTACTGAACGTTGATCCGGATGAAATCACACCGGATACGACTTTCACGGATGACCTCGGGGCAGATTCTCTGGATCTGTATCAGATTCTGATGGGCATTGAGGAAGAGTACGGCATTACAGTTCCGCAGGAGCAGACCGAGAACATCACGACGGTTGCAGAGGCACTGGAGCTAATCCGCAAGGCAACCGGCGAGGCAGACTGACAAGACGTTAGGGGACGAAGAAACAGCAGCATCGTTGCTGACGCAACGGCTGCCACGTTCGGCAAAACGCCTTTGCGGATTTTGCCTCAGCGAGGTATAAGAATGACGGAATCGGAAAGACCGGATACCGGAGAACT
>ERZ808246.2557-NODE-2557-length-11281-cov-2.730625_pt1 | contig 11281 bp, 8 predicted proteins | sample MGYA00521083_ERZ808246 | MGnify/ENA primary metagenome ERZ808246 (study PRJEB31516, sample SAMN03275577) | gut metagenome | biome: mammalia-associated habitat; material: feces | host: Papio cynocephalus | place: Kenya | collected 2012-07-07 ...
GTTGATGTTTTTGCCGTTTATGCACACAGCCGCGGTGTCGGGCACATGAAACGACGGATCGCGCACAGGGGCGCCGTCAACCGTGACGGCGCCCGAGCGCACGAGAGATTTAATTTCCTTTCTTGTGCCGGCTCCGCTGTCGGCAAGATATTTGTCAAGTCGCATTTTCTCTCCTTAATAAATTCCGTAAATCATCTTGACCGCCTCTGCCTTGGTTATATTCTTGTTAGGCTTGAGCGAGCCGTCATCATATCCCGACACGACTCCCATGGAATACATGGTGGAAAATCCGCCGAGTGCATATGACGGCACATCGGCAATATCCGAGAAATTAAGCGGCGCGGTGTCTATGCTCTCACCGAGCACGCGGGTGAGCACCGCGACAACCTCGGCGCGGGTTACATTTGCCGTGCTGTCAAACCGCACACTGCCATCCGCATAGGTCTTTCCGTTCATTATACCCATGGTGTACAGCGCCTTTATCTGCACCGACGCCCATGACGGCAAGCTGTCTTTGTCGGCAAAGGGTACGGTGAGCACCTTGTAGTCCGACGGATTTATGCCGAGATAATTTGCCGTCATCACTGCAAATTCCGCCCTCGTCATGTTTTTGTCAGGTTCAAATCTGTAAGTGCCGCTCTCGGTGCGCACTCCGTTTACAATCTTGCGGTCTGCCATGTATGAAATGACATCTCTGCTCCAGTGAGTGGTCGTATCCGTAAACTGGTTGTCATACGCCTTGCCTGCCGTGGTGTAACTCTTTATGGTTCGGCTGCTGGCAGAATTGGTTGCGGCAACCATGATTTTTTTCTTCATCTCGCCCTCGGTCGGTATGGTCACCACGGAGCCGTCATAGCTGAAATCAGCCTTTTTGCCGTCAACACTCACGCTGATGTTCTCTTTCTCCACCCTGAGCGATTCGTCACCGACGAACTTGGCGTAAACGGTGCCTTCGTCCTCGGAAAAATCTATACCGCTGACCGAGGCATACTTGTCACCCGTGACGGTAACGGGAATCGACACCGCCTTGTTGCCCGCCGTTGCGGTGATGTTGCCGCTGCCGGATATCTTTGACGCAGTGAAGATGCCGTCGGAATTTATGGTGCCTATGTCACCCGTCACATCCCATTTGTAACAGCCGTTGTCCGATATAAGCTTTTTGCTGCCGACGGTTGCCACGCCGAATACCTGCACGCTGTCACCGCCGTTCACCGTGAGCGAATTTATCGCATTGCCTGTTTTCACATCATGTATGGTTATCGTGTCGGGGTTCGTGAACACCGTCACAGAAGAACTGCCCGATATGTCACCGCTGACCGCGCGCACGGTCACCTTGCCGTTGCCGACGAGTTTTGCATAACCCGTTGTTGAAGTGTAGCTGCTGCCGTCGGACGAATATGTCACCTCGCCCGAGAACGCCACGGGGTAATCATTGGTGTCCGTCGCACTGACGGTAAACTGCTGTGTCGCGCCCGACAGATAATTGCCGCCGTACGGCTTGAGGTGCAGTTTGCCCGGCACTCCCGATGCCGCGCGCGTGTTCATGAGCGCAAAGAATGTCGCCACGGATCGCTCCTTGCCCTCGGACGGCTTGTTGAGTATCCGCGCGTCACTCTCTCCCGGATATATACCGGCGATGCAAGTGGAACCGCCGCCGTCAAAGTTTATCGCGTCCACACAGCCGAGTTCATGCAGCCGGTTGGACAGAGTTTTCAGGCGAACGCCGTAGCTGTAGCCGGTCTGTCTGCCGTCTATGGTGTAGAAGATTATGCTGCCGTCGCTCTTTATGCCGACCGCACTGCGCGGCGCCGCCGCCTCGTCCACACTCTGCACCTGACCGTCCTTTATCAGTCTGCCGCCCACGCTGCCCTGAATATATGCGCACTGCGCCCAGCGCGAGTCGCCTGCGGCGCTGTTGGTTATTGTCACGCTGTCGCCAACATTAAAGAGTTTCATCTGTGCCATGCGCTCTGCGGCAATCTCCTTGTCGATCACAAGCACTATCTTTCCCTGAGGAATGGCAATCGCGCCGTCTGATTCCGTCACTTCTTCGACAACGCCCGTCACCTCGGAGTCAAGCTTCATCTCACCCGACACCGAGCCGATTATCACATTATAACTCGGTTTCTCCGCCCTGGTGGTATCGCTGAATTTGTCCGTGAGCATGTATATTGCATAAGGCTGCGGATATTTGTTTATGTTTTCCACATTGATTGTGTTCTCGCCCACTTTTACGGTTGTGCTTATAGTCAGCCACGACACAAAACCGCTGCCGTCGGGGTTTATGCCGAGGGCGTCCTCTCCGGACGAATCCTTTGTGGCAATCACGCCGTCAACAATCTGGTGTCCCATAGGCACACCTGTCTTGAACGAGAAAAAGTCGCTGTTCATCATCATTATCGGGTACAGTCCCTGCGAGCGGATTTTGCCCAGCATGGACGACACGGTGGATTTGCCGTAGATATATGTGTCGTTGACGATGACCGGCTTTATGCCGTCGTTCGGCTTGTATTCATAATAATTCTCGGTCTGCTTGCCAACGCCCGACTGGTCGCTGATAAAGACATTGTTTATATATGTCGTGCCCTGTGCCACATCCACCTCCACGGACGAATATGTCTCCGTTCCCAGCACCGATGCAAGCGCCGTTGTTGTGATGAGCGATGCCGCAAGGAGCACCGCGGTGATTTTTTTGATTTTCATTTTATTTTGTCCTTCCATATATACATTTATATCATCGTTCCGCCGATAAAATTCATGTGAAAACCTTGCGTGCCGTCTTGCAGAGGGATATTTTGTTTTTGCCCACACAAAGTTATGTGCGGTCTGTGTATGTATTTTTTATTCTTGCCGTCTCGGACAGCAGTGCAGTAGCGCTGAACTCGCCGTCTAAGAATAAAAAACACATACACATCCTTTGACGGAATGTTTTCGATGCACATTTGATGAAAACAAAATATCCTCATGCCCGCCTTTGAGCAAAGTTTCACATTATCAATCTAATTATATCAAAAACCCCTCCCGAATTTCAATATTTATTGCAATAATTTTATCAAATGTTAATAATTTTTATTGGAAACACCCCCACAATCTGCTTGGCACAAGGCTTTGCGGCGATTTTAATTTTTGCGCAAACAGTATGCGAAATTTTTGCGCGGATTTTTTATAATAGAATCAGCAAGTGACACGCAGGAGAGACTGCAGAGCCGGCATGACACTTCGGAAAAGACGAAAGGAGAATGAAAAATGAAAAATGCAGAAAGAAACAAAAAAGCGGACGAGCAGAAAAAGAACCTCGCCGCAAAGCCCTCTGAAAGTGAGGAGACCAAAACCGCCGAAAACAAATCTTTGAAAAACGGGGAAAACCAAAAAACCAACAACCCCGAAAGAAATGAAAAAACGGCAGGCGAAAAGGCAACCCCGACAACCGACCCCAAGGCTGAGTTTGAAAAGCTGATAAGGGGCGAGTACAGGGAGGCCTATGAGGAAAAGATCAAGGAAAACCTCGCAAAGAGATTCCGCGAGAATGAGGAACTGCGCAAAAAACTTGACGACGCAAATGAAATTCTCGCAGAACTGAGCGAGAGGTACAACATGAATTTTGAGGACACCGACGAGTTAAAGAAAGCCGTTCATGCCGACAACGGGCTCTTTGCCGACGAGGCTCAAAGACAGGGAATGGATGTGGAGACATACCGCTACATGAAAAAACTCGAGAGAGAAAACCTCGGCTACAAAAAGCAGATTGAAAAATCGCGCCGCGACAGCGAAGCAGCCGAGATGATGAAGCGTTGGTATGACAATTCCCAGGAACTTGCGAAATCCTACCCCGACTTTGACATGACGGCGGAAATCGACAACCCGAAATTCATAAAGCTGGTGCAGAGCGGCATTGACCTTAAGACCGCCTATGAGGTGGTGCACATTGCGGATATACTCGACCGCGAGAGAGACAACGCGGCAACCGAAGCGCGCAGGGATGTTGAACTGGAGTACCGCTCCAGAGACAACAGGCCGTATGAAAACGGTCTCTCGGCACAGAGTTCCGCACTCATCAAGAACAATGTCGGCTCACTCTCCGCAAAGCAGAGAGCAGAACTGGCAAAGAGAGCGGCACGCGGCGAAAAAATCACTTTTTAACGCGGCAAAAAAACAAAAACAGAAAGGAAATGATAAAATGAAACTTAACCTTACATTATTCAGCGCAAATCCCAACACACTCAAAGTCCTCACAGAGGAAATGAGAACCTACTACAGCGACTACTTGATCGACAACGCCAAGCCGAACCTGGTGCACGATCAGTTCGGTCAGAAAACCACCATCCCCAAAAACGGCGGCAACACAATCAACTTCCGCAGATTTATGCCGTTTAACAAGCCGACATACACCCTCGCCGAGGGCGTAATTCCGGACGGCGCAAACCTCAAGGTGACAAGCGTGTCGGCAAGCCTTGTGCAGTACGGCTACTATGTGACCCTCTCCGATGTGCTCCAGCTTGAGAGCATAGACAACACCGTGGTAGAGGCGGCAAAAATCCTCGGAAACCAGGCAGGACTCACGCTCGACGGCGCCACAAGAGAGGTGCTCAACGGCGGCACAAATGTTATGTATGCCGGCGGAGTGAGCGCAAGGACATCCCTCACCGCGGACTCCAAGCTGACCGTGGACGACATCTACAAGGCTGCAAGATTCCTCAAGACACAGAATGCGCCCAAGATAAACGGCTCTTATGTCGCAATCATTCACCCGGATGTTGCGTACGACCTCATGAGAGACAGCGAGTGGATAGACGCGCACAAATACAGTGCAAGCGAAAATCTGTTTGACGGCGAGATAGGCAAAATCGGCGGTGTGAGATTTGTGGAGACAAGCGAAGCAAAGATATTTAAGAACGCCCCGGTCAACGCATACTCAACACTTGTGCTCGGTGCGAACGCATACGGCGTGACGGATGTTGACGGCGGTGCGCTCAAGACATTCATCAAACCGACAGGTTCCGGCGGCGCCAACGACCCGCTCAACCAGAGAGCAACCGTAGGCTGGAAGGCATCCAAGTGCGCAGTAAGACTTATGGAAAGCTTTATGGTGAGAATAGAGAGTGCATCGTCATTTAATGCAGATCCCAACTAATCGTTAAGACAAGTGCGGAAAAAGGTGCATGACACCTTTCTCCGCACAACAAAAAACAAATTAAAAAAATAACGGAGGTAATTAACAATGGCTAAAGCAAAAACAACTTCAACCGCAGCAGAAACTGCGGAAACAAAGACATTCGGTACCATAGCGGAGGAGAACGCATATTATGCCGAACCCGTCAAAATCAAGCTGTTCAAAGACAACGACAAGTACAACAGCGATGTGTTCGTTGCGGTAAACGGAGTGGGTATGTTTGTACCCAGAGGTGAGGAAGTGGAGATTCCGCGCAAATATGTGGAGGCGCTCAAAAATTCCGAGATGCAGGATTGCTTTGCAGCCGACTATCAGCTTGAACTGAGAGAGGGCAGCAATTCTTCGGAACTGAGCGAATAATATGGACGGCATTTCGGCGGCAAAACAGGACTACATCACGACCGATTTGCGGCTGAGCGACATTGCAAAAAAGCACGGCATAAAATACGGCAGGCTGAGATACCGTGCACGGAAAGAAAACTGGGACGCCGAGCGCGAGAGTGCGCAAAACAGCGAAACCCAACGGGAAGAAAGAATACTCTGCCTCAGCGACAAACTGCTCGACAAGATAGAGCGTTCCATAGACGAGATAGACCGCTGTGTAATAAAGACAAAAGAGAGAACCAAGTCAGTCGAATATGACGATGAATTCCGCAAGCCGGTAAACGAATCGGGGACGGAGAGAGAAAACATAGAGATAGTGGACGGCATGGTGGACAAAATGGGTCTCAAACAGCTGGTGTCGACTCTTAAGGATATCAAGGATATCCACATGAGCATAAACGGCAGTTCATCGGAAAATGACGGTGACGGAGAGAGCGGAGTGATTGTACTGGGCGGAGTGGATGAGTCCACCCTGGAGAAAAGCGAGGCAGGCGAGGAAGAATCATGAGCACCATATGGACACCGCAGGAAAAACAGGCGATATTTCAGTCACGGGGCGAATACGAAGCACTGTACGGCGGCGCGGCAGGCGGCGGAAAATCCGACGCACTGCTCACCGAGGCTCTGCGCCAGGTGCACATAGGGCACTACCGCGCACTGATACTGCGAAAGACCTATCCGCAGTTATCCGAACTTATCGACCGCAGCCGCGAACTGTACAGTGCGGCGTACCCGAGGGCAAAATACAACGACAGCAAACACTACTGGGTTTTCCCGAGCGGTGCCAAGATATACTTCGGCGCCATGCAGCACACCAAAGACAGGATAAACTACCAGGGCAAGAGATACGACTTCATAGCTTTCGACGAACTGACCCACTTCACCTGGGACGAATATTCATATATGTTCTCGCGGAACCGCCCGTCGGGCAGCGGCACAAGGGTGTACATCCGCTCCACCACCAACCCGGGCGGCATAGGTCACAGCTGGGTCAAGGAGAGGTTCATAACAGCCGCGCCGCCGCTAACACCCATTGCCACGACAATGAATGTGGCAAAGCCCGACGGCAGTCTCATAAAGGTCAGGCGCAACAGGATATTTGTGCCGTCAACGGTGTTTGACAACAAAGAACTGCTGCGCAACGACCCAAACTACCTTGCGAACCTCTCCATGCTCCCGGACAAAGAACGCAACGCTCTGCTCTACGGCGACTGGGACAGTTTTTGCGGTCAGGTGTTCTCGGAGTGGCGCAACGACCCGTCGCACTATGCCGACAGGCGGTTCACACATGTGATAAAGCCGTTTGAGGTGCCGCGCGAATGGAAGATATACCGCGGATTCGACTTCGGTTATTCCAAGCCGTTTGCCGTGGAATGGATAGCCTTTGACCGCGAGGGGCGAGCCTACATCATAGCCGAACTTTACGGATGCACGGAAAATGCGAATGAGGGAATAAAGATAACGCCGCAGGAGATTGCGGCGCGCATAAAGCGCATGGAAGCCGAGCACCCGAACCTAAAGGGCAGGCACATAAGGGGCATTGCCGACCCGGCAATTGCCAAGGCGGAGACGGGGCAGTCCATAGCGGATATGTTCTCCGCAGAGGGAGTGTTTTTCGATTTCGGCGACCACGAAAGGCTCCCAGGCAAGATGCAGTTTCACTATCGGTTCGCCTTTGACGGAGAGGGCATACCCATGCTCTATGTTTTCGACACCTGCCGTCATTTTATCCGCACCGTACCGGCACTTGTGTATGATGCAACCTGTGTGGAAGATATCGACACGCGCAGCGAGGATCACATATATGACTGTGTACGCTATGTGTTTATGGCAAATCCCATAAATCCGCGGAAAAATGTTCTGCAGTCGGCAGTGTACGGAAACGGCGGCATTGACGATCCGTTCAGCGAGGAACACGAACATCTTGCAAAATATAATTTTTATTCATGGTAAACACATCATAATCATTCATGCAAAGCGGCGCGTGTCTTATCGATATGCACCGCTCTTGACATATTTTGTCCGTACTGATATAATTAGGGTAAATCTATATACCTCTTGCCTTTGATTTTATAAAAGGCATATTCTTAACTGTATAGGAGAGATATTTTTATGAACAAAAAACTTATTATGCTCACAGCCGTGCTTGCGGCGGCAATGATGTTCTCATCATGCGGCAAAGCAAAAAAAGATGCGGACACGGCAGAACCGAGCAAATCACAAGCGGACACCAACGAAACCACACAAAACAACGAGGAAAAAGCCGACGGCGAGAGCGGCGGAAGTGCCGATGAAAACAAATCTACCGAGCCGACAGACAAGGCACAGCAGGACGGCGAAGCAAAAAATGACAGCGGCGCGGATAGCGGCATCGGCATGAGTGCAGACGAGTTTGCAGACCTTGTGGACAAATTCAACAACACTCAGGACGAACAAGAAAAGGAACAGGCAAGAGAAAAAATCCAGGCAATACTCGAAAAGGCTGAACAACAGTAGGGGCGCATGTCATGCGCCCGTTGCCGTGGGGTGAACAATATTTGCGGAACGGTCGCGGACCGTTCCCTACCGATAAGTGTTTATTTGCGCATGACTTGCGGGCGACCACATAGGGTCGCCCCTACAGACATGTGGACAATAAATTGCCGTAGGGGCGCATATCATGCGCCCGTTGCCGCGGCGTAAACGATATTTGCGGAACGGTCACGGACTGTTCCCTACCGATGAGTGTATTTGTGCATGACTGCCGTTGTTATGGCAGCAAAAAAGGTTTCCGACGAAAATCGGAAACCTTTTTTATTATGCCTTAGTTTTCAGAACTATTCAAGGATATATACACCCTTAACAGTCTTGTTAATCATGATGAGAACAACCTTTGTAGCCGTCTCGGGGTTTGCATTGTCAAGCGCAGCCACAAGCTCGCCGTAGGATTTCTCCACGAGCTGCGGATTTCTGCCGCTTGTATCGTACATATAGTACGGAGTCTTGTCGGTTACGCTGAACGACTCATAGTTAGCCGGTTCAAATGCTTCGCCCGCAGTCGCAAACTCGGGAGCAACACCGATAACACCCTTGCCGTCCTCGAGGTCGATGGAATATACCGTACCGTAGATAGCGGTGTAATAACCCTCTGTGCCGTCGTACTTGGTCTTAATCATATTATCAGTAGCGCCGACAAGTGTCTTTGTCTCAAAGTCGAACTGTTTCTTGATTTCATCAATAACGCCGTCAGTTGCAGTGTACTTTATAAGATCTCCCTTGTTAAATCCCGACAGCTGTGCCTCGCCATCTGTAAATACTTCCTTGGTACTATCCTCACCAAAGCTCCTGAGAGTTACTTGGTATGTCTGCTGATCATCATTATCTTTAGCTCTCTTATAGTCAACTATAACAGATACATTTGTGCCTGCGCCTACATTATTTACATTGGTCGTTGACGCCGAAGATACATAGTATACAACAACTTTTGCAACCGTTCCGCCTGTGGTGATGTCATAAGGCTCTACACGATATGATGAATCGTTTGAGAATATGCTGTAAGTTGACTTCTTATATTTGTCGGTTTTGTCTCTGTCGCAAGGAACAACGAGTACAACAGTTGATGAATTCATGGTAAACTGTGTTCCACCGTTGGAATCCTTAAATGCATAACCGGTTTTTGAATACTTAAGGGTATTCTTGCAGTCTGAGAACTCTGTCTTTTCGCCGCCGTCGGTAGAGAACTTGGCAGCGGTTATGCCGCCCTCGTCGCCCGTGCCTACGGTTGTGAGCTCGGTAATCTTGTTGTTGCTTACTTTGTACTTAACAACCTGAGCCGCTCTGTCGTTGAGTGACACAAAGTCGCCGGTTGCGGCAGATTTCTTGGCATTGATTCTTGAAGCCGATGTCTCAAGCTCTGCGCCTACATTCGCTGCCTTAACGGAAGTACCGTTGATTCTTACATTGTCAGCAAGCGTGTATGTTGCCCACTTACCTGTGGTTGCACCAAAGATTTTTACCTGATAATCTCCGTCGATACCGCTCGGCGTGCTGTAGTTCATAAGGTAGCCGTAAGGATCTGTGCTTACGGTTACATCCGTGCTTACTATTCTGCCCATGAAGTCAAGATAGAACTTGACATTGGAACCTACAGAGAACTTATAGGTAGATTCATTGTCTGCAAGGAGTTTTCTGAAATAAGGAGCAACCTTATATTCCTTGCTCGAAACGATGATGTTGTTGTAATCATCGGACATAGATGTAACAGAACCCGTAACAGTGGCTGTGGATATCATAACCGTTGTGCCGCTTGTCTGAGTGAGCGGCTGAGCTATGGATACAACCGACTTGTTGACAACGGAGCTGAGCTTAGCCTCAGTCTTTGCGCCGCCTGCGGTTGTAATTCTGTATGCAGTTACATCGTCCTCGTTGAGCTCAATCTTCGGCTCATAGTTGGACTTGTCATAAATCGTGGTCACGCCGTTGTTTGTAACAGGGGCGTTTACGAAATATGTCTTGTAGCTGTCCACATATGCAATGTCATATGCGCTGTCACTGTCGTTGTTCACCAGGGTGATTGTACCGTTGGTGAGCTGCAGCAAATCTGCGGAGATGCTTGCCTTGGGAACGCCCACGCCGTTGTACACGATGTAGAGGTCTTTGTCAAGGTTTACGCTCTTGGTCTTGTTGTCATTATCAGGATCCTCATAGTATGTCATGCTTGTGAGGGACGCGGAGTCAAACTGGTCATCCGTAATCTCGAGAGTGTCATACTTGCCGTAAGCTTTTATGCTTGTAACGGTGTACTTGCTCGAACCTGTGTAAGTGAACTTAACACCTCTGCCGAGGAATTGGTTCAGGTCGGTATTTTTGAGGTTATCGGACAGAGCATAAATCGTGTCGTCAATCTTAATCTGGCTCTTGTTCACAGAGTCATCGGAGCCGCGCAGAGAGTTGTCGAACACTGCGGTTACAACACCCTCGCTATCGGTGGTGTCATCATTATTGATAATGTCACCTTTTGATGTTGAATAAGTCGGTTTGCCGTTTGCATCGGTACCTGTCTGCACCAGTCTGTCGGTATCGAGCATATTGTCGCAAAGCTGTGCAACCATACCTCTGGGTGCCTCGTTATCGGGGAGCGAACCTACGCTCTTTGTAACGCCTATCTGGTTTGCAAGGTTTATGTAGCCTGTGTACCAGGGATCGAGTGTTGTGTCAACAACGGGGCCGTAGCCGAGTGCGCACACAATCATCTTTACCACCTCGGCATAGGTTACGGTAGCCTCGGGGCGGAAAGTGCCGTCCTCATAACCGTTGATTATGCCCAAGCCGGTTGCATGCGCAACATAAGGGATTGCCCATTCGCTGCCTGTCATGTCGGGGAAGTTGGTTGTTGTCTGGTTAAACGCAGCGTTTGCACCCTCTCTCGTCATAACGACAATCTTAGCAAACTCTGCTCTGGTTATCGTTGCGTCGGGCTTAAAGCTGCTTGTGCCGTCGCCGTTGTCATAGCCGTTGATGATGCCCTCGCTCACAAGGTTGTAGATTGCCTCGGAATACGCCGTGTTGTCGTCAACATCGTTGAACTTGAGTTCAGCGAAAACCGAAGTTGTGAGCATAGAAGTCATAAGCATCGCCAGGGTCAATGCAAGTGCTGTGATTTTCTTAAATGCTTTCATCTTTGTTCCTCCTGTTTTTTCTGTGCGGAGTTTTGTCGCTGTTCCGCACGATGATTTTTTCAGCTAATAC
>ERZ808246.2559-NODE-2559-length-11276-cov-4.107655_pt1 | contig 11276 bp, 11 predicted proteins | sample MGYA00521083_ERZ808246 | MGnify/ENA primary metagenome ERZ808246 (study PRJEB31516, sample SAMN03275577) | gut metagenome | biome: mammalia-associated habitat; material: feces | host: Papio cynocephalus | place: Kenya | collected 2012-07-07 ...
CTTGACCTCTCGGATGCGAACCGAACGCTCTCCCAGCTGAGCTATAGGCCCATATTTAGGGGCGTGACTCGATTGGGCGACCAACCGACATACTCCCCATTTTGATGCCCACAACTCTGTGGGGCACAGAAGCGATGCTCTTGCACTCCCAGCTGAGCTATAGGCCCCTATGACCTTATTATTGTATCGCTCCGGAGAAGATTTGTCAAGGGTTGGAAATTTCAAAAATCAGACATCATTCCGGGGCTTTGCGGACATCTCCCAGAAGTGCAGTTCATGCTCTGAGCACTGTTTAAAAATAGCCTTGCAGTTCTCCGTTCGCTCAGGAGTCAGGCCAGTGCACACCTTTTCTGCATAGGCAGCCCAGGCACGGCAGGCATCCTCATAGCCCTTGTCGGCATAGTCCCGCACCAGCGGCCAGTAAGGAGTCGCTTTGACCTGCGGTGCACGCTCGACAAGCTTCTGGAAGATCCAGCCATAACTCAGCATACAGGGCAGGCAGGCCATGATGCACTCAGCCTCTCCCCTGCCGTTTTTGGCAGCTTCGATCATGGTGTCCGCATAAGCACGGTTTTCCGGGCGGAGAGGCAGCGTCTGGATCTGTGCATCCGTCAGTCCATAGCGTTTCAGATAATACAGCCGGGTGGCACCCTCGCCTTCGTTCACAAAGGAAAGCAGGGAATAATAATTGCGCACCGTCTCCATCGTCTCAGCCTTGGTCATGCCCCAGGCAAACACTTTGGCATACTCCCGCAAGTACAGGCTGTCCTCTACGATGTAACCCTTGAAGCAGGCTTCATCCAGAGTGCCATTTTCCAATTTCGTGAGAAATTCCGAGTCAAGGCACTGCTGCCAGATGGGAAGATTTTCCTCCACCAGTTCTTTTACAAAACTCATTTACGTTCCCTCCTTGTTCCAACCACACGGCGGAGCTGCTGCACCGGCAGCACCGATACCAGAAGCAGCGTCAGCACACCTTCCACTCCATGGCCTGAAAGGTTCGCCAGAATACTGTACGCCCAAGGGCCGTAACCTTCCCATGCGTACTGCCCAAAAAAGGCAGCACCGGCCATGATGTGGCTCAGGACGCTCAGCGCAATGGCAAAGGCCGTGCCTGCGATGATTTTCCAGCGGCGGTCGGTGCCGAAAATGCTGGCATAGCCAAGAGCCGAAAAGCAGATCAGATGCTCTGAGAAAGGCTGTGCCCAGTGGACAGGCTGCCAGCCCGGCAGCAGGAAGAGGGCCAGAATACCGGTGACCCATCCGGAGATGAAGGCCACCCGCTTATCGTAGACCAGACTCAACAGCAGGATGGGAAGCATCGCTCCCAGACTGATGTGTCCGCCGGTGGGTACGGTGATCAGGATGCAGCGCAGCACCAGTGTAGCAGCGCACATCAGGCCCGCAAGGCAGATATCCCGGCTAGTCAGACGAAGCCCACGGCACTGCCAGAGGGTCACAGCCAGCACAACCACAGAAAAAACACCAACGATCAGATTAGTCACGGACAAAGTCTCCCTTCAGGGCGAACATATGATCCATGGGGCCGGAGCCTTTACCCAGATCCAGCATAGCAGCCAGTGCACCAGAGATATATGCTTTGGCACGCTCCACCGAAGCATCCAGATCATAACCCTTTGCCAGATTGGAGGCAATGGCACTGGACAGGGTGCAGCCGGTGCCATGCGTATTGGGGTTGTCAATCCGCTTGCCCCGGAACCACTTACCGGTGCCGTTGCGCCACAGCAGGTCGTCGGCGTCATTGATCTGGTGACCGCCCTTGCAGAGCACTGCACAGCCGTATTTCTCGCTGATGGTCTTTGCCGCAGCTTCCATATCAGCAGCGTTTGCAATGCTCATTCCGGAAAGGATCTCTGCCTCCGGGATGTTAGGGGTGAGCACCTCTGCCATGGGCAGAAGCTTTTCCGTCAGGGCCTGCACAGCGTCGTCCCGCAGCAGCTTGGAACCGGAGGTTGCCACCATCACCGGGTCCACCACGATATGTTGAGCCTTGTACTCCTGCAGCTTTTCGGCAATAATGCCGATCAGCTCCGCCGAGGACACCATCCCGATCTTGACGGCATCCGGGCGGATATCAGTAAACACAGCATCGATTTGTTCCCCCAGAAACAGCGGGGTCGTCTCAAAAATATCGGTCACGCCGGTGGTGTTCTGAGCCGTCAGGGCGGTAATAGCACTCATGGCAAACACACCGTTGGCCGTCATGGTCTTGATATCAGCCTGAATTCCTGCGCCGCCGCTGGAATCGCTGCCGGCAATAGTCAAAGCAGTTTTCATAACACAAAATCCCTTTCCATACAAAAAAGTGCGGATATGCCTGCAAAGACATATCCGCACTTTGATCGTATCCGAAAGCTGCGATGGTATCTCCCTACGTTGGCATTATCCAAATCAGGTCATAGGTCAGGGCGATGCAGCCCACTCTCAGCCTGCTTTACGCAAGCTCCCTTTTCCGGATGAAATCATACCACAGTCCAACCGAATTTGCAAGTGCTGCCGGGCCCTTTGTCCGGCTTTCGTTTGATAAGATAAAAAGTCACATCGGCTTCCGGGTCGGTCAGTGGGATATTGACCCGTCCGGGATAACGTTCCTCCGTGTTTTTAAAGTAATCCGTCACAAAGCATGGCAGCGAGGAGGACGCCACCAGCTCATGAAAGGTGAACTCATCCGTCTGCACCAAAAAACGGGAGGCAGGCATTTTCTGCCGGCAGAGGGCATCCCAGAAGCCCAGCTCCGTGCGGAGCAGAAAATTGAATCCATTGATCTGCGCAAAAGTCAGCGATGAGTGCCGGGCCAGCTCATGCCCGGCAGGCACACAGACAAAGAGCTTTTCATGAAAGAACTCTTCCGCTTCAACAACAGCATCTTTCAGCGGAAACGGCAGAATGGCAATGTCACATTTCTCCTCATTCCATGCTTCCAGCACCTTTTCATTGGGACAGATATGAGACGCAATGGTCATGCCGGGGCAGGATGCGCTGAGCTTATGCAGCAGTTCCCACAGAGGGGCCGGAGCGCAGGATTTTACCACAAGAGTCCTCCTGCGCTGATCAAATTCCTGCACCTGCCGGACGGCCTGTTCTGTCTCTGCCAGCAGTCTGCGGGCAGCCTCTACTGCCATCCGCCCGGTCTCATTCAGGGCAATGCGGTTCTTACTGCGGGTAAACAGCGGCACGCCAAAGCTTTCCTCCACATTTTTCATGCTTCGGGTAATGGACGGCGTAGAAATATGCCCTTCTTCCGCCACTTTGGAAAGAGTTCCCAGATCAGCAAATGCCACAAGCTGTTTCAGTTCATTCAAGTCAAGCATCCATTTCACCTTTCATTTTTTGAAAAGCAGATTCCGATATTGATATTTTACATTCTCGCTGTTTCGTTGTAAAGTAATCCCAGAAAGATTTTCACTCCAAACCTAAAGCAGGAGGTAAGATTTATGGAATATGTTACCCTGAACAATGGAATCAAGATGCCCAAACTTGGCTACGGTGTCTATCAGACCCCGCCGGAAGACACCAAACGCTGTGTGCTGGATGCCATCGAGGTAGGCTACCGTAGCATCGATACTGCACAGGCCTACGGCAACGAGGAGGGTGTGGGCGCAGCTCTGAAAGAGTGCGGTCTGCCCCGGGAAGAGTTCTTCCTGACCACCAAAGTCTGGATCACCAACGCCGGATACGAGAAGGCCAAGGCTTCCATCGAAGAGTCCATGCGCAAGCTCCGCACCGATTATCTGGATCTGCTGCTCATCCATCAGCCCTTCGGTGATTACTACGGCACCTATCGTGCCATGGAGGAGCTTTACAATGCCGGAAAGCTCCGTGCCATTGGCGTTTCCAACTTTGGCTTGGATCGTTATCTGGACATCCAGCATTTTGCCACGGTCAAACCCGCAGTCAACCAGATCGAAACTCATGTTTTCCAGCAGCAGAAGACCGCACATGAATACCTGAAAAAGTACGGCTGTCAGATCGAATCCTGGGGTCCCTTTGCCGAGGGACGCAAGGATATGTTTACCAATCCTACCCTGACCGCCATTGGTGCAAAGTACGGCAAAACGGCAGCTCAGACCGCCCTGCGCTTCCTGATCCAGAGCGATGTGGTGGTCATCCCCAAGTCCGTTCACAAAGAGCGGATGCAGCAGAACTTCGACCTCTTTGATTTTACCCTCTCCGCAGAGGATATGGCCGCCATTTCCGCACTGGACGGCGGCGAGAGCCTGTTCTTCTCCCACTACGACCCCAAGACCGTCGAGTGGTTCATGTCCATCCTGTAACTCCTGTCGCAAAAACATCCCTCATGTGCACCATGAGGGGTGTTTTTCTGCACTTAGAAGAGATCCAGCATATTATCGAGATAGATTTTTTCCCGGATATGGATCTGATATTCCGGCTTTGTCATGTAATAAAGCAGAAATTCCAGCACCAGCGCACTGCCCAGCCCCCGGCCCTCGATCTTAAAATTGGAAAATCCCATGGGAAGATACGTTTTTTGAATGTCCCCTACTCCGATAAAAGCCGGGCTTTCCATGGCTTTTGAGAATCGATAGCCTTCCTGTGCATCCGGAGCTGCACAGTGATGCTCCGGGCAGGGCTCACCAAGGTTTTTGCGGCTGACATTTTCGTAGCAGCGTTTCCGCTCCTGACAGCCCACCCAGCAGCACTCGTTGCAGAGAAACTCTACTTTGTCCTTTTCCTGTTGCGGCAGGGTTTGCAGCCGTTCAAATGCCTTGTTCAGCCGGAAATCCGGCACCACATACCGGAAGTCCTTCCGCTTCACCTCGTCGGAAAACTGCCCGAAATCCGTTAGCACTTTGGTAGTAGAAGAGACCCGGTACAGCCCCGGATACTGCTTTTCAAGGTAGTCCAGCAGCAGCTCCGAATGAACGATCACACCGTTCTGCACACCGCCGCTTTTCTCAAAAAGCGTACAGAGGGCATTGCACTTCCGGTCCGAAAGATGCTCTGTCCGGAGCAGAGAGTTGCTGAACGTCAGCCGGGCCGAGATGCCATATTCCTGCGTCAGGGCAAGCACCTGCCAAGGGTCAGCCTCGCCAAAGCCGGCACGCCCGCCGCCCCAGATGCAGTCCGCCGGTGCACCGTAGATCGAGCCGATCTCACACCAGTCGTAAAAGTATTCCCGATGCTCCCGGAACAGGGGCAGAAAAAGACGGTACAGCTCATAAAACTCAAATAATCCGGGCAGATGATAGATTGCAGTCCCATGGGGCTGCTCATAGATCTTACGATTTTTCATGGATTTTTCCTTCTGTGTCCTATGTCTTGATCTCGACAGTCCGGCTTCCAAGGTTCTCATAAATGCGGTGGGAGACCGAGAGAACCGTGCGTCCCTCAGAAGCACGGCGCAGAGCTTCCAGCACCCGGGCCTCGGTCTCGGCATCCAGATTTGCCGTGATCTCGTCTAGCAGAAGCACCGCCGGGTCTGCGGCTACGGCACGGGCAATGGACAGCAGCTGCCATTCGCCCTGCGAGAACATCCCCTCTGTGCATACGGTATCATAGCCATCCGGCAAAGCCTGAATGGCGGTATCAATCCCGGCAAGTTCTGCGGCCCTGTGAGCCATTTCATCGGTGATTTGTGGATCACTCAGGGTGATCTGTTCCAGCACTGTTCCCGGCACACGGGAGAAATGCTGTTCCACGCAGCCGATGCAGGTGCGCCGCTCCCGGTCTGCGATGGCTGAGGCATCCACGCCGCCGATGGTCACTGTACCGGCCTGCGGCTGGTAGAGACCCAGCAGGAGCTTGAACACCGTGCTTTTTCCGGCACCAGTCCGGCCCACCAGTGTGACCTGCTCGCCCTGCCCAACGGTCATGGAAAAATCACACATGACCGGCTTTTCTCCATAGCCAAAGGTCACATGAGAGAGCTCCACCTGCCCCCGTGCAGCAGTCTTTTGTTCTTCGGCAATGACCCGCTCCGGCTGAGCCAGAAAGGCATCGATCCGCTTGACGCCTGCCATTGCCGATTGAATGGTCTGGATCTCCATGCCGAGGCTTTCGATGGGCGCAAAGATGCGGGAAATGTAGTTGATAACCGCCACCGAAGTACCCACCGACATCCCGAACAGGTTCAGGACCACCGCATTGCCGGATGCAGATAGCAGCATGACGATGCCCACTACCACTGCATTTAGCACCAGCACCACCGGCGAATAGATCGCATCGTAGAAGTTCGTGCGCTCCATAGCGGAATAACTCTCCCCGATGCATCGGTCGTAGCGGCGTTCCATGTATGTTTCCAGCCCGAGGGCACGGATGGTGCGGATGTTATGCAGCGTTTCCGGCACCTGCCCGGACACGGCTGCAACGGCACGGCGGTTATCCAGCTGAGCCGCCAGCATCCGTTTCTGGACATGGCGGGTGAATACCGCAAACAGCGGCAGCACCAACAGCAGGATCAGCGCAAGTCCGGTATTTTTTACTGCAATGACCGCCATGATGGAGATAATGCGGCAGGCATCCGCCACCATGCTGATGATGCCGGAAGTGAACAGGGCCTCCACCGTGTCCACATCGCCGGAAAAGCGAGCGGCCACCTCACCGGGATTTTGTGCCACCAGCGTGCTTGCAGGCAGAAGCGTCAGCTTTTTGGACATCTCCGAGCGCAATGCGTGGGGCATTTTCTGGCCGAACAGCACCAGCAGACTTTCCTGTGCCGAAGAGAGCACTCCCTCCAGAGCCAGACTGCCAAAATAGAGCAACACCGCCAGAAACGTCAGCGGGAGGCCTGCGGTCAGGTGATTGATAATGCGAGCCAGCAGCAGCGGCGGGAGCAGCGATGCTGCCACCGATGCAGCCACACAGAGGATCGTGCCCGCCGTGAGAAGATGGTGGGATGCCGCTGCCATCCGGATGGCAGCAAATACGCCGTTTTTCCGTCTGTTATTCACGCTGCATCTCCCCCTTTCCTACCGGTCTGGCTTTCGTACAGCTGCCGATACACCGGCTCCGATGCCATCAGCTCCTCATGGGTGCCAACGGCTGTCCTTCCATTTTCCATAAAGATCACCTGCTGCATCTGCGGGAAGTGATACAGGCGGTGAGAAATGAGAAATACGACTTTATCCTTTGCATATTCCTGAAGGTTCGCAAAGATTGTATCCTCGGTGCTGCAGTCCAGTGCCGAGAAGGGGTCGTCCAGAATCAGGACCGGCCGGGGGTGCGCCAGCGTTCTTGCCAATGCCAGCCGCTGCGCCTGTCCGCCGGAAAGCCGGGTGCCGCTGCTGCCGATGACGGTATCCAGACCGTTTTCCATCCGGAGCACTTCTTCTCTCAGGGCTGACGCCGTAAGACACGGCATTGCATCTTCCGTGCTGCCGCAAAGGGCATTATTTTGTATCGTGTCGGCACTGAGTTCCGGGTCGTGTCCCAGATACCCCACTGTGGCAGCGATCTGTCTCGGCGTCAGGCTCGAAAATTCCGTTTTGCCAAAGCAGGCCGAGCCGCCGTAGGGTGCTTCGCAAAGGAATACCCGGCCAAAGGTAGATTTGCCGCAGGCCACCGGGCCGGTCACGCCAATGATGTCACCCGGATGTGCCGTCAGATTCAGCCCGGCAAAAACAGGCTCGTCCCCATAGGCAAAAGAGAGGTTTTTCAGCGTTACCGCTTCGGCTGCGGGCACGTTCAAAGCTTCCAGCTGTTCCGGCTGCTTCATCAGCGGTTTGATCCGTTTCCAGGAAACTTCTGCTTTCTGCACCGAGTTAAAAAGCTTTGCTACTTTAGAGGACTTGACCACCAGCTTGGTAAAACAGGAGAGAAAAGTGGTAAAGGCCGCAATATCCCATGCACTCCATCCGGTGCCAAGGACGTTCTTTGCGCCGAACCACAGGATGAACAGCACACCTGCTTCCGACGCCGCCAGATACAGCGGCGGCAGAGCCGACTGCCACACATTGCTGCGCACTGCTGTCTTTTCGTAGCGATCCAGCGCAGACTCGTACTTTTCTTCTCTGGCGTTCTCACATCCGTAAATGCGGTAGGTCACAGCGTTCTGGGCACGGTCCAGCGTTGCGGTGCTCAGTGCACCGGCAGCTTTTTTGTAAGCTGCGCCGGCACGCTGCACCGGCTTTTTCATCCATGCGGCGCAAACATAGGACACCGGCGTGAAGATCAGGCTGAGCAGAGCCAGCCGCCAGTCATACACCAGCAGCATCACCGCATAGCCTGCCAGAGCTACACCGGTATCAAACACCTCTGTGGTGAATTTCCGCATTCCTTCCACGCAGTCATCCACATCGGAGATTGCCTTGGTCATCAGCTCACCGGCTCCCTCCTTTTCCAGAGCGGAACGGCTCTGCCGCACCAGATTGGCGTAAAGGATGCCCTTCATCCGGCGGTTGATGTTGTTGGCAAAGCGGCGGACGTAAAACCGCTTGACGAAGCGTGCCGTCTGCACCAGCAGTGTGACCAGAATATAGGCCAGCACCAGCATCGCCATTTGGGCTGCGGTCTCGCTGCCGCCCAGAATATCGGCCAGACACTGTGCCAAACGGCCCTCAAACCATGGCGTTGCCAGCAGGCCGATGTTATAGACCAGACCCGAAAGGGTCACAAAGGCCAGCGGCAGCCACTCGGCCCGGAAATAGGAAATCACCCGGTCAGGGCGGAATGTCTGTTCAGTTTTCACTGCTCGGTTCACCTCCTGCGTTTTTCCGGAAATGCGGGAATCCCGCCCTGCTCTCGGTCTTGGATGCCGTGTAAAGCTTATTTAGCGATGCGGCAAAGGCGGCCGCTTCCTCCTCAGTCAGCACGTTGGTCAGGTACTCATAAAAAGCCGCTTCGATCTCCGCTTTGGAAGATTTCAGGTTTTCGGCCTTTTCTGTGGGGAACAGCAGCTGGCTGCGCCGGTCATTGGGGGCGTCCCTGCGGGTCAGATACCCCTTCATTTCCAGATTTTTTGTCCGCCGGGCGATTGCCGCCTTGTCTGCGTGCAGAAGTTCCGCCAATGCCGCCTGCGTACAGCCCGGATGATGGCGCAGCGCATGGATCAGATCGATCTCTGCCGTGCCCACCCCCTCTTCCCGCATGGTAAGCAGGACGAGTTTTTCTGCCTCCCGTGCAATTTTGGTGATTTTTCGTTCCGTAATATCCATAGACACCCCCGGAAATTTTCAATAAGATGTATCTACATCGTTGTACGTACAACAATTATAGCACAAAACTTCGATCTGGCAAGGGGGCAGCAGATGATGAAGCCTCAGCGTTCCTTCTTCTCCACCTCAGCGATCTGCTCCTCATATCCACGCAGAGCAGCAAACGGTGAAAAAATCTTTGCCCGGTTTTGCAGTGTCATCCGGGGATGCCTGCGCAGAGAGCTTTCCGTCTGCGGACGCTCTTTTTCGATGATGTCCGCATATTTCCGGGCTGTTTCCCGCCCGACCTTACTTGTTTTGTAGTGTTCCATTGCGTCCTCCTGCACTGTGTCCGCCGATCTGTCCGTTGCGCTGGCGCATGGTAGCTCCTTCCTCAAAGCTGCTGGCTTTCAGAACAGAATTCTTTCCGTACTTGTTCTTGATCTCCAGCATAGCCTGCTGCAATCTGCGTTCTTTTTCGAGCTTTTTTGTATCTGTAAAGAGGTCCACCTGATAAACGCCCTCGTCGGGTGCTACCTTATTGGCGTTGAGGGTAATACGCCGCACCGTCAGGGCCGGGTCTGTGATGCGTTCGAACAATTTCACACTTTCCGTGATCACGCTGCTGCCAAGATTTGTGGGCACATCAAAACGCACCGTCCCATGCGCCGCTTTGGGGATGGTCCTGCCGTAGCGGTCGGTTTGGGTCTGCCCCCGATAGCTGCCCTTATCAACATTTTCCCGATCATAGCCCACTTCCAGTGTCAGCGATTCCGTCACCAGCTTTTTCTCCATCAGCCGGAACATCAGGGTCTCTGCCATTTCCCGGACAATGAGCTTCGCTTTCTCGTTCGGATAAGGGCAGGACAGCACCTGTCCTTCGGTGATGCTGTTGGTGCTGGGTCTGTAGCTTTTGATCTGCTCCATCCCGCAGGGTTCGTACCCCCAGGCGTGGTCGATAAGCAGTTCTGCATCCACGCCGAAGATCTCGTACAGCCGATCTTCCCCATGGATCGAAAATCGGGCAAGGTCTCCCATTGTGTAAATACCGTGGGCTTCCAGCTTTTTTACCGTGCCGGGCCCGGTCATCCAAAAGTCGGTCAATGGCCGATGATCCCAGAGCAGATACCGGTAGGACATTTCGTCCAATTCCGCCACACGCACACCATCCTCATCGGGCGGGATGTGCTTTGCCACAATATCCATTGCCAGCTTTGCCAGATAGAGGTTGGTACCGATGCCTACGGTAGCTGTGATGCCGGTGCTGCGCAGCACATCCCGAACCATCGTCGCCGCCAATTCATGGGCCGTCATTTTGTAGAACGGAAGATACCCGGTGACATCGATAAACACCTCATCGATGGAATAAGGGTAAATATCATCCGGGGATACATATTTAAGGTAAGTCTCATAGATTTGAGTCGAAACATTCAGATACCGCTGCATCCGGGGCGGGGCGATGATGTAGCTCAGCCCCAACGCCGGGTCCCGCTCCAATGCAGGGGCGTCAAAGGATGTGCTGGCAAAATGATACCGGCCGTCCTCGCCCCGCACTGCTTTGTGCTGACGGATGGCCGCTTGCAGCCGCTGCGCATTGATGTCCTTTACCCGCTGGACCACCTCAAAAAGCCGTGCCCGGCCGGAAATTTTACAGGCTTTTAGGGAAGGCGAGACTGCTAGACAGATGGTCTTTTCCGTGCGGGAGGCATCCGCTACCACAAGATTTGTGGTCAGCGGATCCAGATGACGGTCAGCGCACTCGACCGATGCATAAAAGCTTTTCAGATCGATTGCAAGATAAGTGTGCTCTTTTCCGTTCATCGTATCCCCTCTTTCCACCTGTTTGCAGAATCACAACCTTTTATCTTATTATAATAAATCCGTTTGCTGTTTTCAAGAGGATATCTTGTCTCTGCTTTTGAAATGTCCGGGATAAGATCGAGGAATTCATGAAAGGCGGAATCCTTCCTGTCGGCAGAACAATTTTGCTTTTGTCTTGTTTCCGGCCTGTTGCATCACTATAATATAAAGTAGAATCATTCAACGTACAAGGAAGTGTAACCCATGAAGCTCAAGCAATTCATACAACAGGAAACGGTTCTCACAGTAGCCGCTGTACTGGCCGTTTTCTCCATGTTTTTTGTTCCGCCGGATGCTCAATAT
>ERZ808246.2561-NODE-2561-length-11272-cov-3.441384_pt1 | contig 11272 bp, 10 predicted proteins | sample MGYA00521083_ERZ808246 | MGnify/ENA primary metagenome ERZ808246 (study PRJEB31516, sample SAMN03275577) | gut metagenome | biome: mammalia-associated habitat; material: feces | host: Papio cynocephalus | place: Kenya | collected 2012-07-07 ...
ATCAAAAAGGAGCGACTTTTATAGGTAAACCTTGAGCCAACATCAAGGAACCGGCACCAGCTGCTCCAGCTCAGCCACAGGGCGGCATGTACTAATTTCATAAAATGCGGTATACTAAGTCCGGGTCGCATCGCGGCCCGGATTTTTTAAATCATAAAAATCAGAAAACAATCCTCGTGGAAGCCGAGGAAGTCCATTCGAAAAAGGCGGGCGTCGCAAAGAAGCGATGCCATAAGCGAGACATGGACCGATGAAGAGGAGGAAACAGGATGGATGATTATATCGAGCATATGACGAAACGGAAGAACCCGGGCTACTGGACCCTGCTTCTCGCGCTGGCAGGGGTGCTGTCGGTGCTGTCCCTGCTGTTTGCCTTTTACAATGTCTTCGGCATCCTCGTATTCATTGCGGTGAGCTTCGGAACCTACGTGGTATGGCTTTTTTCCAAGGTGGAGTATGAGTATACCTATGTGGGCGGTGATTTCTCGATGGATGAAATTCTTAATAAGACACGCCGTCGGCAGCTCGTGGATACGAAGGCAGCCGAGCTCATTGTGCTGGCCCCGCAGAACGCCGATGCCGTGAAGAATGAGCTTTCGGGCGCAAAGATTCTTGACTGTGCAGGCGACTGTGCCCCGGAGCGGAAATATGCATATATATACAATCGGGCAGGGCAGAAGACCTGCATGTACATTGAGGCCACAGAGGCCCTTCTCCGGGAGGCGCGTCGCTGCACGCCGCAGAAGGTGAAACAGTATTAATTGAGGGAAAGACGGGTTGAAATTCAACCCGCCTTTTGTTATACTCTTTTAAATTTTATGAAAAATCAATATGGTAGCGATTTGAAAGGAGATTCTTCTATGGCCAAGATTATCGGTGATGGTATTACGTTTGATGATGTGCTTCTGGTGCCGCAGTATTCTGAGGTTGTCCCGAACCAGATCGACGTTTCCACCTATCTTACGAAGTCAATTCATCTTAACATTCCATTCATTTCTGCAGGTATGGATACCGTTACAGAGCATCAGATGGCGATTGCCATGGCACGCTGTGGCGGCATCGGTATCATTCATAAAAACATGTCGATCGAGCAGCAGGCGGAGGAAGTCGACATGGTGAAGCGTTCAGAGAATGGCGTCATCACCGATCCGTTTTTCCTGAGCCCGGAGCATACGCTGAAGGATGCCAATGATCTCATGGCGAAGTTCCGCATCTCCGGTGTGCCGATCACCGAGGGCCGGAAGCTCATTGGTATCATCACAAACCGTGACCTCGTCTTCGAGGAGGATTTCACGAAGAAGATCAAGGAGTGCATGACCTCCGAGAACCTCGTGACAGCGAAGGAAGGCACGACCCTTGAGGAAGCGAAGCAGATCCTTGCACGCGCGAAGGTCGAGAAGCTGCCGATCGTCGATGAGGAAGGAAATCTGAAGGGTCTCATCACCATCAAGGACATCGAGAAGCAGCAGAAGTACCCGAATGCAGCGAAGGATGCACAGGGACGTCTTCTCTGCGGAGCGGCACTTGGCATCACCGCCAATGTGGTCGATCGTGCACAGGAGCTGATCAAGGCACACGTGGATGTTGTCGTACTGGATTCTGCACATGGCCATAGTGCAAATGTCCTGAAGTGCGTCAGCATGCTGAAGGAAAAGTTCCCGGATCTCCAGATCATCGCGGGCAATGTTGCCACCGGAGAAGCAACAGAGGCCCTCATCAAGGCTGGTGCCGACTGCGTAAAGATCGGTATCGGACCAGGCTCCATCTGTACGACCCGTGTCGTTGCCGGTATCGGTGTACCACAGATTTCCGCGGTCATGAATTCCTATGAGGTTGCGGATAAGTATGGTATTCCAATCATCGCCGATGGTGGTATCCAGTACTCCGGTGATGTTGTCAAGGCCATTGCCGCCGGTGGCAACACCGTCATGATGGGTTCCGTATTCGCAGGCTGCGACGAGGCGCCGGGCGAGTTCGAGCTCTATCAGGGACGTAAGTACAAGGTATATCGTGGCATGGGCTCCCTGGGCGCCATGAAGCAGAAGAACGGCTCTGCCGATCGCTACTTCCAGGCCAATGCGAAGAAGCTTGTACCAGAGGGCGTCGAGGGACGCGTCGCCTACAAGGGCAAGGTCGAGGATACCATCTTCCAGTTTGTTGGTGGTCTCCGTGCCGGTATGGGCTACTGTGGTGCGAAGGACATCCCGACGCTTCAGAAGACGAGCCAGTTTGTGAAGATCTCCAGCGCTTCCCTGAAGGAGTCCCATCCGCATGATATTCATATCACGAAGGAAGCACCGAACTATTCTGTAGAAAACAACGACTAAATTTCACGACGCAGACGTCGGGCCTCGTTTGCCCGACGTTTGTTTTTTATGAGAAGATCGTGCGTCGTATCCGTGGGACCCCAGGATGGATTCCCAGAACAGAGGACGGACGATCTGTTTTTATGAGAGGGCTATGATAGAAGGATTCCTGAGAGTGGCGACGGCCACTCCAAAAATTAAAGTTGCGGATGTTACGTATAATAAAGAGAACATCCTGAATATGATGCAGGAGGCAGAGCAGCAGGACGTGTCTCTCCTTGTCTTTCCAGAGCTTGTGCTTACGTCCTATACCTGTGCAGACCTGTTTCACCAGACGCTTCTCATCGAGAAGGCGAGGGAAGCTCTTGACGAGCTTGCAGAGGCGACACGAAGCCTGCAGCTGATGACCGTTGTGGGTGTACCGTACATGGTGGATCATAAGCTCTATAACTGCGCGGCGGTCCTGCATCACGGACGGATTCTCGCGCTGATTCCGAAGAAAAACCTGCCGAATTACAGTGAGTTCTATGAGCGACGCTGGTTTACGCCGGGGCACGCGCAGGTGGTGACGCTGGAGCACTGCTCCCATGTCACCGGCGAGCGCTATACGATGCCCTTCGGCATGAACATTCTTGTGGAAGCGGCGGACTGCCCGGATTTCCGCCTTGCGTGTGAAATCTGTGAGGATGTCTGGGTGCCGAATCCACCATCCACGGGCCATGTCCTCGCAGGTGCCACCGTGATCGCAAACACCTCCGCCTCCGATGAAACCGTCGGAAAGGACAGCTACCGCCGCGAGCTCATCCGCTCCACCAGTGCGCGTCTTGTCGCCGTCTACTGCTATGCCAATGCAGGCGACGGGGAGTCCAGCACGGACCTCGTCTTCGGTGGACAGGATATCATTGCGGAAAATGGCAGCCTTGTAAAAGAGGGAACCCGCTTCGCAACGGGCCTCTACATTGCCGACGTGGATCTCCAGCGTATTACGCAGGAGCGCGCCCGGATGACGACCTTCCCGGACATCGACGAAGAGGAGCGGACACATTATAGCATTGTGAAGTTCCGTTTCTGCGACAAGCAGGGAACGGAGCGCACGCCTGCTTCACCCGCGGAAGAAGCGAGAAGCCTTCGCCGCTATGTGGATCCGAAGCCATTTGTACCGAGCCGTGCAGCGGAGCGCAATGCACGCTGCGACGAGATCTTCACGATCCAGGCACTCGGACTGAAGAAACGACTGGAGCATATCGGTGGAAAAGCGGCGGTCATTGGCATTTCCGGCGGGCTGGATTCGACCCTGGCCCTTCTCGTCACCGCCCGCGCCTTCGACCTCCTCGGTATTCCACGGGAAAACATCATTTCCGTGACCATGCCGGCCTTCGGCACGACGGACCGTACCTATCACAATGCCGTGACCCTCACGAAATGCCTCCATGCAACTCTTCGCGAGATCAACATCCGAGCCGCGGTGCTGCAGCATTTTTCAGACATTGGCCATGACCCGGAGGACCATTCCGTGACCTATGAAAATGGCCAGGCACGGGAACGCACGCAGATTCTTATGGACATTGCAAATCAGGTGAACGGCATCGTCATCGGTACCGGCGACTTAAGCGAGCTGGCGCTTGGCTGGGCCACCTACAACGGCGACCATATGTCCATGTATGCGGTCAATGTCGGCGTGCCGAAAACGCTGGTGCGCTACCTCGTGAAATACGTCGCCGACACATCGGAGGATGCAGACCTCGCGCGCTGCCTGAACGACATCTTCGAGACCCCGGTGAGCCCGGAGCTCCTGCCACCAACCGGCGATGGACAGATCAGCCAGAAGACAGAGGACCTCGTGGGCCCCTATGAGCTGCACGATTTCTTCCTGTATCAGATTCTCCGCTACGGCTTCCGCCCACGGAAGGTGTATGCCCTCGCGCTCCGCGCCTTCTCGAAGGAAAATCAGGAGATGAAGCAGGCACAGGCGGCATCGACGCATGCAGCTGCCGCGGCTCCTGCGGGTGCACATGGTGAGACAGAAGAACACACGGAGTACTATGACGCCGAAACCATCCTCAAGTGGCTCCGTACGTTCTACTGGCGCTTCTTCTCCCAGCAGTTCAAGCGCTCCTGCCTCCCGGACGGCCCGAAGGTCGGCTCCATCGCCGTCTCCCCACGCGGAGATCTCCGCATGCCGAGCGACGCCGCCGTACAGCTCTGGATCCAGGAGCTCGAAGAGCTCTCGTAACCCCGCGCTTCTCGACGGGGACCTGTGGGAAGGCGCGGGGGGGCTGAAGGGCAGGCCACCTCAGTCAGTACTCCGATCTTGGAAAAATCTAAGCCAGGGACCCCAAGCGGCACTAGGCCCTCTGCAATCGTCGCGTTTTCCTGATGAAAACGCTCCGTTGACAGAGGGTGCTAAGGAAAAATTCTCCAAGTGCCGCTACGGGGGACCTGGCTTGATTTTTCACAAGCTCTCCGTATTCCTTCGTTGGCCTGCCCTTCAGCACCCCTCGCACAAGTCAACATGTTTTCCGCCGAGAAGCGTGATTTTGCAGTTGCCCTTGAAAAATGCATTTTTATGAGCAATATTAATAATGTATACCTTCCTCATATGGAATGATCAGGCAAGAGGAGAAACGTTTGGAACGTATTACATCGACAGGAAATAAACTGATACGGGAGGTGCGGGATCTCGAGCGGAAGGCGCGGGCCCGTCGAGACAGCGGACTCTTTGTCGCCGAGGGTGAGCGGCTGTGCCGTGAAATTCCGGCCGACTACATTGAACGCATCTTTGTGGCGGAGGACTACGCAGGTGCGCTTCCGAGCTTCCGAGAGGTGAGTGACGGGAAGCGGGCAACGAAAATGTTTCAGGTGCCGCGTGAGCTCATGGAGCACATGGCGGACACGAAGAACAGCCAGGGCATTCTTGCCGTTGTTCGGCAGAAAACGTATACGGAGCTTCCAGGCGATTTCTTCCTGATTCTCGATACCCTGCAGGATCCCGGCAACATGGGCACCATTTTCCGGACGGCGGAAGCCGCGGGCGTGGATGGCATCCTGATGAACACAGGCTGTGTGGATGTCTATTCGCCGAAGGTGGTGCGCGCCACGATGGGCGCGATGTTCCGGATGCCGTTTCTGGTAAGTGAGAACCTTCCGAAGGAAATGCTTCGTATGAAGGAGCGCGGCGTGAAGCTGTATGCCGCACATCTCAAGGGAACGGAGAATCACTGGGGCTTTGATTACCGGGAGCCGACCGCCTTTATGATCGGCAACGAAGGGAACGGGCTGCAGGAGGACATTGCGTCTCTCGCGGATCACTACCTTCGCATTCCGATGATGGGACAGACGGAGTCGCTCAATGCAGGCGTCGCGGCGTCGGTGCTGATGTATGAAGCGCTTCGGCAGCGTATGAGCTGAGGAACGTTGGAGCGATGCTTTCGACGATGTATCATTACCGCCCGGAAGGGCAAAGAAAGGACAGGCAGATGATTGATTTAACTGGACGCGACTTTTTGAAATTACTGGATTATACACCGGAGGAAATCAATTATCTCCTCGAGGTGGCCGCACGCCTGAAGGCGGAGAAGAAGGCCGGCGCGAAGCCGGGACAGACGCTGCATCGGTCCAGCTTCCCGGGTAAGAACATTGCCCTGATCTTCGAGAAGAATTCGACGAGAACGCGCTGCTCCTTCGAGGTGGCGGCAGCCGATCTCGGCATGGGCTCGACCTATCTCGGACCGACGGGCTCCCAGATTGGAACGAAGGAGTCCATCGCCGATACCGCCCGTGTGCTGAGCCGCATGTACGATGGCATTGAGTATCGTGGCTTCGGACAGGATCTCGTGGAGGAGCTTGCGAAGTACAGTGATGTACCGGTGTGGAATGGTCTTACGAATGAGTTCCATCCGACACAGATGCTCGCCGATATGCTGACGATTCAGGAGCACCGCGGAGAGCTGAAGGGGCAGAAGCTCGTGTATATGGGCGATGCACGATACAACATGGCAGATTCCTATATGGTGGTATGTGCGAAGCTCGGCATGCATTTTGTGGCCTGCGCACCGAAGGAGTACTGGCCGAACGCAGAGCTGATTGCGACCTGCCAGGCCGTTGCTGCAGAAACCGGCGCGACGCTTCAGTTCACGGAAAGCGTGCCGGAAGCCTGCCAGGATGCCGATGTCATCTGCACGGATGTCTGGGTGTCCATGGGTGAGCCGGATGCCGTCTGGGAGAAGCGCATCCATGATTTGAAGCCATATCAGGTGAATGCAGAGGCCTTCCGCTACGCGAAGGAGGATGCGATTTTCCTGCATTGCCTCCCGGCCTTCCACGACACGAATACGAAGATCGGAAAGGAAATCTACGAGAAGTATGGACTGACCGAGATGGAGGTCTCAAACGAGGTTTTCGAAGGCCCGCACAGCGTCGTTTTCGATGAAGCAGAAAACCGCATGCACACCATCAAGGCCGTCGTGTATACAACCCTGGGTGGAGTGTAGGAGTTTGCATCAGGCAGCCCGACTTTAGAGCCGATAAAGGAGTTCTATGATCAGAAGCAATATATCCAGCCGGCAGCAGTCCCGCACGCTGGATATCGTACACATCATCATCGGCACGGTGATTCTCGTGATGGCCGTACTCGCGTTTATGGACCCGACAGAAAATATGGTTCTGTTTCCGCTGATTTTTTTTGCGGCAGCCATTCTGAAAATTGTAAGTGGGGTCAGCGAGCTTATGAGCGCAAAGCGTGCACATGAACATGCCTTCAGTACAGGAGCTGTGCTGCAGCTTGTGCTTGGTATACTCATTGCCGTTCTCGGCATGGTATCCGCCATCAGCGTCTGGATGTAAGAAAAGCTACAATTAAATATACGTTACCTGGCGATGACAGAGTGCCATCGCTATCAAACTCGGACGTGCGCAGCAGGCCACGTTCCGAGAGACATCTCGCAGATCCGAGATCTGCGCCCGAAGGGCTGAAGGCAGGCTTCCCTGCCGGACTTCAGAGCATAGGAGGGATTGTATGGCTAGAAAAAACGTATCCGATGAGAAGACCACCAGAAAGACGAAGGCAGCCGTCAAGCCGGCGATCACGAAGGAGGAGCTCATCCGGCACATTGAGGAGCTTTGCAGAAAGGCGAAGGAGAATAAAAATACCATCAGCCAGGCGGATATCAATGCCGCCTTTGAGAAATATGAAATCACAGAAGACCAGATGGACAGCATCAGTCGCATCATCGAAAATCGAGGCATTGACATCGAGGATGATGAGGAGATTGAGGCGCTGGCGCAGGGGAATCTCGATGCACTTGATGACGATGATCTGACGGATGACGTGCCGGAGGTTCCGGAGGGCGACGACGAGGTCGGCCCGAGTGAAGAGGAATACAAGGAAGTAGAGCAGGAAAATGTCGACCTGGAGGCGGTTGATCTCCTTGAGGGCATCGGAACGGAAGATCCGGTCCGCATGTATCTGAAGGAAATCGGCACCGTGCCGCTGCTGTCGGCAGAGGAGGAGTACCGTCTTGCGGTACGGAAATCGAAGGGCGACGAGGTGGCGAAGCAGCGACTCATTGAGGCAAACCTGCGCCTGGTGGTGTCCATTGCAAAGCGCTATACCGGCCGTGGCATGAGCTTCCTCGACCTCGTGCAGGAAGGAAATCTCGGTCTCATCAAGGGCGTCGAAAAGTTTGATCCGGAAAAGGGCTTCAAGCTGTCAACCTATGCGACCTGGTGGATCCGCCAGTCCGTGACCCGTGCGCTCGCGGATCAGGCGCGCACCATTCGTGTACCGGTGCATATGGTAGAGACCATCAACAAGATGTCGAAAATGCAGCGAAAGCTCACCCTGGAGCTCGGGTATGAGCCATCCATCAAGGAGCTTGCGGACCATCTCGACATGAGTGAGGAAAAGGTACAGGAAATCATGCAGATCGCACGGGAGCCGGCCTCCCTCGAGACCCCGATTGGTGAAGAGGACGACTCGAATCTCGGTGATTTCGTTGCCGATGCCAATGTGCTTTCGCCAGAGGGCAATGTGGAATCCGTGATGCTTCGGGAGCACATTGACACTCTGCTCGGCGATCTCAAGGAACGGGAGCGGCAGGTGATCGTGCTCCGCTTCGGACTGGAGGATGGTCATCCGAGAACCCTCGAGGAGGTCGGAAAGGAATTTAATGTGACACGTGAACGTATCCGTCAGATCGAGGCGAAGGCACTTCGCAAGCTTCGGAATCCGGTACGCTCGAAACGCATTCGGGACTTCTTACAGTGACAGATTACATAAAACCAGAACCAAATACAAAAAACTACCAGCGCATGATGGAGCAGGAAATCGGTAAATGGCAGGCGAGAGCTCAGAGACGCCCGCGCCTCCTTCTGCACAGCTGCTGTGCCCCCTGCTCGAGCGCTGTACTGGACACGCTCTGTGCGGATTTTGACATTACCCTCTTTTACTATAATCCGAATATCTCCACCGAGGCGGAGTTCACGCATCGCGTACAGGAGCTTCAGCGCTTCTGCCATGAGACCGGGATCGATGTGGAGCGCCAGGATGCCGAGGGCCAGGTGCTTCAGCCGGTGCAGATCGTGGTGCCGCCCTACGACCACCGCGAATTCCTCGACATTGCCCGCGGACATGAACGGGATCCCGAGCGTGGTGAGCGCTGCCATCGCTGCTATCGGGAGCGCCTGGAACGGACCGCCGAGTATATGGCTTCCGTGCAGGAAGCGTGGCAGCAGGCCCATCCATCCGAGGAGGGGAGCAGGATAAGTACGACGGACAGGGGGACGGAGACGCCCGAACTGGAAGAGCCGTACGATTATTTCTGTACGACCCTGACGCTTTCACCACTGAAATCCTCGGAGGTGCTCAATGTCATCGGCGAGGAGATTGCGAAGGCGCATGGGCTTCGTTTTCTGCCGTCGGACTTCAAAAAGCGCGGCGGCTACCAGCGCTCGATCGAGCTCTCGAAGCAGTATGCGCTCTACCGCCAGAACTTCTGTGGCTGCGAGTTTTCACGCTGAACGTCGCATAGACGGATGGGCTACTGGCTCATGCGCAGTCTTCCATGAAAACAGATGAAACGTCGGCACGGGTCCTCATGGGTGGCTTATACAGGCACGGGACCTCATGCGGGACCGCTTGACTTCGGTGTTTTGAAGCACTATATTTTGAATATTCTATTTGGGAAGGAGTACGATCTATGGTTACAGGTGAAGTAGACGTGATCAATGAGTCCGGTCTCCATTTAAGACCGGCAGGGGTGCTGACGCAGACCTGCATCAAGTATAAGAGCAACATTTATCTCTATAATGGGGATCGAAAAATCGTTGCGAAATCCGTCCTGAACGTGATGGCTGCCGGCGTAAAGCAGGGCGCGCATCTTCGCGTGGAGTGCGATGGACCGGATGAAGAAGAGGCACTGAAGGCTGTCATTGAGGCCATCTCCACAGGCTTAGGAGAGGGCAGCAAGTACAGCAGCAAGGATCGGCTTTTCTGATAAAGTCAGGAGCCGCCGAGGGGCCATGCCAGAAGCACAGTACTTCGAGATCGGAAAAATCTAAGATCGGACCTTAAGAAGCACTAGGCCCTCTGCAATCGTCGCGTTTTCCTGATGAAAACGCTCCGTTGTCAGAGGGTGCTAAGGAAAAATTCTCCAGGGAGACGATGCCATGCTATGCGCCTATGGCGCAGGCATCGTCGCTTGATTTTGCCACGGTTGTGGCAAAACAGCCTCGCCGCCTGGGGGCATCCATGCGCATAGCGCATGGATCAGTTCCAAGTGCTTCTACAAGGTCCGATCTTGATTTTTATACGATCTCTTCGTATGGCATTCTGGCATGGCCCCTCGGCGGCTCCTTGCCTTCGATCAGAAATTCTCGACGGCCTTCACGGCATCCTGAAGCTCTGGAAGCTCGATGCCCTCGACGGCACCTGCATCCATGTAGGCGGCGTTCTTCGGATCCATCGGAAGCTTTGCGAGAACCTTGAGACCATGCTGAGCTGCGACCTCATCCACATGACTCTCGCCGAAGACATTGATCCGCTCGCCACAGTGCGGGCAGGTAAGGTAGGACATGTTCTCTACGAGACCAATGACCGGCACATTCATCTTAGCCGCCATGTTCACGGCCTTCGTCACGATCATGGAAACGAGATCCTGTGGAGAGGTGACGATGACGATGCCATCGACTGGAAGCGACTGGAAGACGGTCAGCGGAACATCACCGGTTCCTGGTGGCATGTCGACGAACATGTAGTCTACGTCCTTCCACTGTACCTCGGACCAGAACTGCTTTACAGCCTGACCGATCAGGGAACCACGCCAGATGATCGGGTCCGTCTCGTTCTCCAGAAGAAGATTGGAGGAAATGATCTCGATGCCACCGGCACTGCGATCTGGAATCATGAGCTTGCCATCCGGAGTTACACCGACGCCGTCGTTCGAAAGACCGAAGGCCTTCGGAATGGATGGACCCGTGATGTCTGCATCGAGAATGGCGGTCTTGAAGCCATCCTTGTGGACGCCACAGGCGAGGAGAGAGGTGACGGTGGACTTGCCGACGCCACCCTTACCGGAAACAACGCCGATGACCTTCTTTACACTGCAGCCATCCGCGAGCTTTGCGCGGAAATCCTCAGGATTTGCGTGACGGGAAGCACAGTCCGAGCCACAGGAACCACAGTTCCCATTGCAGCTGGACGGCTGCTGATTTACTGATTCTGCCATATAGATAAACTCCTTTCGGGATTTGAATACGTTCGAGTGTCATCGCACCGCAGGGTACGCGCTGCCCACCGACACGTGGGAAGCATCCATAAAATCCGTCCGACAGGACTTCATGTCACTCAACCTTACTACCATACCACAGAAATGGGCCCTCGTCCATCCGACGGGGCCCTTCCGTTGTTCTAAACCAGGTTCAGGGTTACTGTTCACTCATAACCTATGAGATCCTAAGCAGATGAACAC
>ERZ808246.2562-NODE-2562-length-11270-cov-3.462773_pt1 | contig 11270 bp, 9 predicted proteins | sample MGYA00521083_ERZ808246 | MGnify/ENA primary metagenome ERZ808246 (study PRJEB31516, sample SAMN03275577) | gut metagenome | biome: mammalia-associated habitat; material: feces | host: Papio cynocephalus | place: Kenya | collected 2012-07-07 ...
AGTTTCTAGCTGCGTCCACGTTTGGCCGACATCTCAAAGTGCCAGTGAACAGTAGCGTTCAGGGTGCTTGTTCAGGCGAAAGTATGCGCAGGAGCCCCGGAGGGTTGGCGATCTACCACCACCCCTCCGGGGCTCCTGGAACGCTGCACCTAAACGCAGTCTCAGTCCAGAATGCTCAGGAAGGCGTCCAGCGCCTTTCCAGTGTTGCCTGCATTGTAGACATAGCCGACACTGCGGGATGGTACCGGGAACTGGGTCGGTACCTCGATCAGGGTGCCGTCGGCGAGCTCCTTCTCGACGAGCTCACGGATCACACAGCTGATGCCGATGCCGATTTTTGCGAAGTCAACGAGGAGATCCATGGTGGTCACCTCGAGAATCTGGGCTGGCTCGATGCCCATGGTCTTGAAATAATCGTCGATATGGCGACGCGTCATGTTGTTCTGATCGAGGAGCATGATATTGCCCTCCTGGAACGGATCGCAGTCCTCACCACACATCGCCTTCAGATTTTCCATGTACTGTGGTGTCGATACGAAGGTATCGTGAATCTGCTTCGGATGAACGAAACGAAGCTCCGGACGACGTGTTCGTGGCTCAGCGGTGAGACCGATGTCGAGCTTCTTCTGCTCGAGGAGCTGCAGCGTCTGTGCCGTCGACTGCGTATTGATGGATACACGGATGTTCGGATACTTCTTCATGAAGGTCTGAAGATATGGAAGAAGGATATAGCGGCAGAGCGTCGTGGAGACGCCGATCTGCAGATGACCAATGTTGAAATCCTTCATGCGCTTTAATTCTGTTTCCGCGTTATTGATATTGTCAAACGCATCCTTAATATAACGATAAAGCACGGTTCCCTCTTCTGTGAGGGTGACGCCACGGGAATTTCGATGGAAGAGCTTGGTGTCAAGTCCATCCTCCAGCTTTACAATGGACTTCGAAATCGCCGGCTGAGAAATGTAAAGCTTTTTTGCAGCCTTTGAGATATTGCCACAGGTGGCTACCTCATAGAAAATCTTGTACCCTGATAAATTCTGATCCATAATCTTTCCCCCCCTAAAATACATCGGTCTTTCGTTATAACTTAGCTTTTTAGCAACGCGATGCACCACCGGCTGAGTGAATGCTTCCAGGTGGTGTGCGCCTGTGCTTTTCAGCTTCTGAAGCGTCGAAATGAATAACAGGCATCCTTACTATAACATAACGTAAAAGTATGATACAAGATTATTTCTCACATGTTTTGGCATAATATTGTTGATTTTTTCGTACAATCTGAGTCGAACCATGATTGAACGTAATAATAAACATTTAAAACATATATTGTAATTATACCTTGTGGAATGCTATATTGTATGGAGCGTATGAAACAGGAACGTGATTCGTGGCCGTGAAGAGGCTGAAAGAAAATACGATGAGACCCGCAAGGATGCGTGTCACGATGTTTTAGGCTCTGGAGAGCGTGCTTCCATTGGAGCTGCTGGCCAGATTTTATAGATAGAGTAAGGAGAACAGTATGGGAATGACAATGAGCCAGAAGATTCTGGCAAAGCATGCAGGACTGGAGTCGGTAACCGCAGGCCAGCTGATTATGGCGAAGCTGGATCTTGTCCATGGAAATGACATTACAGCACCTGTGGCCATTCGTGAGATGAAGAAGCTGAGTGAGAAGCAGGTCTTTGACCAGGAAAAGGTTGTGTTCGTCATGGACCACTTCGTGCCAAATAAGGATATTACGAGTGCGAAGTGCACACAGATGTGCCGGAACTTTGCACATGAGCAGGGCTTAAAGAACTACTATGACGTCGGAAAGATGGGCATTGAGCATGCACTGATTCCGGAGCAGGGCCTGATTGTGGCCGGTGAGTTAAGCGTCGGTGCGGACTCGCATACCTGTACCTATGGTGCACTGGGTGCCTTCTCCACTGGTATCGGCTCCACCGACATGGCAGCGGCCATGGCGACGGGCAAGCTCTGGTTCAAGGTGCCGACGGCCATCAAGGTGAACCTTGTCGGAAAGAAGCAGAAGTGGGTGTCCGGTAAGGACGTTATCCTTCATCTCATTGGCGAGATCGGTGTGGATGGTGCACGCTACCAGTCCATTGAGTTCGCAGGCCCGGGTGTGGCAGAGCTCAGCATGGATGATCGATTTACGATCTGCAACATGGCCATTGAGGCCGGTGGAAAGAATGGTATCTTCCCGGTCGATGAGAAGACCATTGAATATATGAAGGCACATTCGAAGAAGCCGTACACGGTGTATGAGGCGGACGAGGATGCAGAGTACACGCAGGAGGTGACGATTGATCTTTCCACCCTGAAGTCAACGATTTCCTTCCCGCATCTTCCAGAGAATACACATGAGCTTGGAAGCTTTGAAGACATTAAAATTGATCAGTCCGTGATCGGCTCCTGCACGAATGGACGCATTCAGGATATGCGGGAGGCTGCGGAGATCCTTCGGGGCCGCAAAGTGGCACCAGATGTACGCTGCATCGTCATCCCAGGTACCCAGGATATTTACATGCAGATGCTGAAGGAAGGCCTTGTGTCCGTTTTCATCGAAGCAGGTGCCGTTGTTTCCACCCCGACCTGTGGACCGTGCCTTGGCGGCTATATGGGTATTCTTGCGCCGCATGAGCGCTGTGTTTCCACCACGAACCGGAACTTCGTCGGCCGTATGGGCGATACCACTTCAGAAATCTATCTGGCATCCCCGGCTGTTGCAGCCGCATCGGCCGTTACCGGAAAAATCTCCGGCCCAGCTGAGCTTGGAATGTAAGAGTGGAGGAGTTTGCATAAGGCAAACTCCGAAACGACATCCCACAGAACTTGTTCTGTGCCCGAAGGGCTAAAGTCGGGCATCCTTAGCCCGACTTTAGGGCCGTTTGCATAAGGCAAACTCCGAAACGACATCCCACAGAACTTGTTCTGTGCCCGAAGGGCTGAAGTCGGGCATCCTTAGCCCGACTTCAGGGCCGTTTGTATCACAAAAACCAGAAAGGAATCTATATGAACGCAGAAGGTAAGGTATTAAAATACGGCGACAATGTCGACACCGACGTGATCATCCCGGCACGTTATCTCGCCATTCAGGATAAGCAGGAGCTCGCAAGCCACGCAATGGAGGACATTGACGCAGATTTCTTAAAGAAGCTGACACCTGGCGGCATCGTCGTCGCGGGTAAAAATTTCGGCTGTGGCTCCTCCCGTGAGCATGCACCGCAGGTGCTGCAGACGAGCGGCGTCGGCTGCGTGATTGCCGAGAGCTTCGCGCGCATCTTCTATCGGAACGCCTTAAACATTGGCCTCCCGATCATTGAGTGCCCAGAAGCTGCGCAGGCCATCGCGGAGGGCGATGAGGTGAAGGTGGATTTTGACTCCGGCGTCATCACCGATGAGACGACGGGGAAGAGCTTCCAGGGACAGCCGTTCCCGGAGTTCCTGCAGAAAATGATCGCCGCTGGTGGACTGATGGCATACGTCAATCAGAACGGTGGGAAAATTTAAAACAGAAAAAAGCGAAGAATAAACGAGAGGACGCTGCAGGGATGTAGCGGCCTCTTTTTGCAGTACGATTTATCATCGGATCCATCCTCGAAATATGAAATACAAAGCAGAGCTTAGAGTATTTCCAGAAAGGACCTTCCGTAAGCAGAGGCTTTCGCTGCATCCTCCCAGAGCGCATCATGGTACGGCACATAGAGCAGCTTCCCGCGGTAGTCTTCCTGGAGCGCCGGTGTAAATACCTCCCTGTATTCTGGGAGAAAACAGCCCGAGACCCGCTGATAGCAGTTTTTTGCACACGCCTTTTTTCGCGCATTTCGATCCACAAATTCCGCGAGCGACTTGTGGACGACCTGATCCTCCGCCGGAAGATAGTAGTAGTTCTCAACATCCGGAAAGAAGAGCTTTCGTTCCCCCTCGAAGAGCTGGACATAGAGCTCCATATGACAGCCCTCTGCATGAAGTGCCCAGAAATCGCCCTGTGCATCAAAGGGCTTCGGAATCGCTATGGGCGCCGGGGTCGGACAATGTAAACGACAGGACATTGTCACTTCGCGCGTGTGCGGCGCTTCGGCAGCCGCCATGGATCGGAAGGAAAGCCGTGGAGGAAGGGCGAGGAAGGAGAGTCGGAGCACGGGGGCCGTGCCCGCCGACGTCGTGTCCTCCGGGAGAAGCGCATGTGACGCAAGCTCCAATTCGCTGTGAAGCAGCGTCTCATAACGGAGGAGCGGCAGCACGTTCGGAAGATTTTCAATGTCCTCCGCATTATGAAGGAGGAGCATATGGAGAAGCGCCGGATCCTTCGTTTTCTGCCATTCAAAGTAGACCTCGATGAGCTCGCCACCAGAGAAACGATCCTCACGATCGATGCCGAGAAAACGCTCGCAGGTTTTCAACTTCAGATTTTCAAGACCCAGAAGACGCTTTAATGGCCGGAATTTCTTAAAAAGATCGACACTTTCTACGTCATCGAAGGAATACGGAAGGTCATACTGTTCGACCATATGCCGAAGGAAGGGGAGGTCGAAGCCGTCTCCATTATAGGAAAGAAGCACCTTCTTTGTAGAAAGAAGAGAGAAGAAGGCCTGGAGAACGCCTGGCTCATCCGCCACATCCTCACAGAAAAGCTGGAGAAGCTCCCAGTGACCTTCATCGGCTGCGGTCTCGCTGGAAGCGTCGATGCATTTCCGGCCTTCGGTACTGGATGAGAGAGGCTCCAAAGATGGAACCGCGAGGCTCTTCGGAGAGCCTGTGCCTAGGACGTAGTGCAGCATGCCAATCAGGTAGAGACCGGCGCTTCGGGCGGAGAGTCCCGTCGTTTCAATGTCAAAAAAGAGAATGTCTTCCGGAGCCCCGAAATCATAGATATCCGGAGGAAGAGGCAGTGTCAGTGCTTTCGCGATACGAATCATATGGACCTTTCTTGTGGTACTTGATAAACTTAGAAACGATTTTATGCTATAAGTGTAGCGACAGAAAAGTGTAAAATCAATGCAATCGAATTGACGAACAAATGTTTTTGGTATAACATAGAGATACTTTAAAAAGAGATGATGCCAGGTGCAGACATCGTCCGCACAGATACGACGAGGATGACAGCGCTTGCCGGTCTGTGCCTTGCAGGAGAACAGTATGATTCATTTTATCCATGGAACACTCAGTGAAGTTGAAGAGGGTCTCATCGTCGTGGAGGCCGCTGGCGTAGGATATGGCATTCGTGTACCAGCGACGGTGATTGGCGCGCTGCCACCGATTGGCGAGGATCTGAAAATCTATACCTATTTTTCGCTGACGCAGAATGGCGTGGAGCTGTATGGCTTTTTGACACGGCAGGATCGGGAGATGTTCACGATGCTTCTTACCGTCAGCGGCATCGGGCCGAAGGGGGCACTTGGGATTCTGGGCGCGCTGACGCCGGACGACCTCCGTATGGCCATTGTGACAGGGGACAGTAAGGCCATTTCGCGTGCACCAGGTGTCGGAGCGAAGACGGCACAGCGTGTGGTGCTGGAGCTCAAGGATAAGCTGGATGCGACCGAGGTCTTCAGTACGGCGCTGGATCATGGACAGAGCAGCGCGGCAGCCGGAGACGCTGGCGCACTTGCGGGTGTGTATGGCGCACAGAAGGAAGCAGTGGAAGCGCTTGTGGCGCTCGGCTATTCGAATGTGGAGGCAAGCCGTGCCGTGAAGAAGGTTGAGCTTCGGGAGGATATGACCGTCGATCAGATTCTGAAGGCAAGCCTGAAAAATCTGAATTTCTTATAATACGTGCTTCTGCAGGCACAAACGGTGAAGGCATACTTCTTCACGCACATACCGTAGGACAGGTACACATCATTTTTGCATGGAATGCATGAGGTAGGAACGTGGAACGTAGAGTAATCAATACAGATGAAACCGTCGAGGACCGTCAGCTCGAGCCGAAGATCCGGCCACAGACGCTCGACGATTACATTGGCCAGAGCAAATTGAAGGAAATGCTGAAGGTCTACATTCAGGCTGCGAAGCAGCGCGGCGAGTCCCTGGATCACTGCCTTTTTTACGGCCCGCCAGGACTTGGAAAGACGACGATCAGTAACATCATTGCGAACGAGCTGGGCGTGAATATCAAGGTGACCTCGGGTCCGGCCATCGAAAAGCCGGGAGAGATCGCCGCGATTCTCAATGGCCTTTCCGAGGGCGATGTGCTGTTTGTGGATGAGATTCATCGCTTAAATCGTCAGGTGGAGGAGGTGCTGTACCCGGCGATGGAGGATTTCGCGATTGATATCATGCTGGGAAAGGATTCCAGCGCACGCTCGATTCGACTGGATCTTCCGCACTTTACGCTGATTGGCGCGACGACCCGGGCGGGCCTCCTGTCTGCGCCGCTGCGGGACCGATTCGGCATCATCACGAAGCTCGAGTTCTATACGACGGAGGAGCTGAAGCAGATCGTGCTTCGATCGGCGAAGGTACTGAATGTGACGATCGATGACGAAGGGGCCGAACGCATTGCCCTTCGTTCCCGCGGGACGCCACGACTCGCAAACCGCCTGTTAAAGCGCGTACGGGATTTCGCGGATGTGCGCTTCGATGGGCGGATTACCGAGGAGGTCGCGGATATGGCGCTCGACATTCTGGACGTGGATAAGCTTGGACTCGATCAGAATGACCGGAACTATCTTATGACCATCATTGACAAGTTTTCGGGTGGCCCCGTGGGCGTGGAGACGCTGGCCGCTGCACTCGGAGAGGACAGCGGAACACTGGAGGATGTCTATGAGCCCTATCTTCTCATGAATGGCCTCATTAATCGTACGCCGCGCGGTCGCGTGGCGACGCCGCATGCCTACCAGCATTTTGGCCTGCCATATCAGGCGACGATGGACATCTAGGAAGCTGCTATGATATAATCAGAGGTCGAAAACATGAACATCCGCGTCGTACAGGCAGTGCATCTGCCGGTGGGGGCGCCAGAGAAATAAAGGGGTACCAGAAGAATGGCAGGCAAAAATTCCGTAGAGGTCGTAATCAATGGCAAGATCTATCAGCTGGCAGGAAGTGAATCCGAGAGCTATATGCATGAGGTCGCAGGCTATTTAAATCAGAAAATTCTCGATTTTCAGAAGGAAACCATCGGCTATAACAAGCTTGATGATGGCATTAAGGCCCTTCTTCTCGAGGTGAATATCTGTGACGACCTGTTTAAGGAGCGCCAGAGATGCCGTGCGATTCAGCAGGCAAAGGATGACGCAGAGCGGGAGAGCTATGGCGCGAAGCATGACCTTGTGAACATGCAGATGAAGCTCGAGACGACTCTTCGAGAGCTGGAGAATACCCAGAAGAAGCTGGCAGAGCTGGAAGCGAAGCAGGCGGCCCGAGAGGCACGGGACCGTGCACTGGCCTCGGCAAAAAATGAAGCGTAAGAAGTCCGCGGAGCGGCAGCAGGCCGCTCTCTGAAATGTAGAAGCTGTCGATATGCGACACGAATAGGATAGGATGAAAATACAACGAGATAAACGCGTAGAGCTGCTGGCGCCGGCCGGTTCGTTCCAGTCCGTGAAGGCGGCCGTGCATGCGGGTGCCGATGCGGTTTATATGGGCGGACGCAGGTTCGGCGCCCGTGCATATGCCGATTCTGCAACTGCCGAGGAGGAAGATATGGTGATGGAGGCCATCCGTTACTGTCATCTCTTCTCGGTAAAACTGTATATGACGGTCAATATCCTTTTTAAGGAAGCAGAGCTGAAGGAACTTGTATCCTACATTCGGCCCTATTATGAAGCCGGTGTGGATGGGCTCATCATGCAGGACCTCGGTGCCGTACGCATGATTCGGACACATTTTCCAGATCTCGAGGTCCATGCCAGTACGCAGGCAACCATTACGAGCGTCGCGGGCGCACGGATGGCGAAGCACTTCGGCATGACGCGCGCCGTGCTGTCACGGGAGCTGAGCCTTCCGGAAATTCGGAAAATCCATGAGGAAAGCGGGATGGAGCTCGAGGTGTTCTGCCATGGCGCCATGTGCTACAGCTATTCAGGCGCCTGCTTCATGTCCTCACTTCTCGGTGGACGTTCCGGCAATCGTGGGCGCTGTGCGGGAACCTGTCGCCTCTGCTATGAGGTGGCTGGACAGAAGGGCTACTACTTAAGCATGAAGGATATGCAGACCATTGAGCTGCTGCCAGAGCTGATCGAAGCGGGCGCCTATAGCTTTAAAATTGAAGGCCGCATGAAGTCGCCGATTTATACGGCTGGTGTGGTCAGCGTGTATCGAAAGTACCTGGACCGCGCGTTGCGCTTCCTGGATGCCGGAAAGGAAGGCCGCTACCAGGTGGAGAAGGAGGATCTGCAGACGCTGCAGGAAATCTTTGATCGAGGCGGTACGACCAGCTACCTGCGAAAGCATAACGGGGCGGATATGATGGCCCTTTCAGAGAAAAAATTCCGTGCCGTGGACCCGCACGTGACGGAGTATATTCAGAAAACCTACATTGACAAGGCACGTACGCTTTCAGTGGATGCGAGCGTGGAGATGACGGTGGGCGCGCCGGTCGTTCTGACCCTGTACGATGACGCAGGCCGCAGGGTGACGGCAGTATCAGAGGACCCTGTGCTTTCAGCAGAAAAACGACCTATGACTGCAGAAGAAATCGAAGCACGGCTTCGAAAAACGGGCGGCACGGCATTTACACTTCGAGACGTGCAGCTGTCGGTACAGAAGGACGCCTTTTATCCAGTTGGAAAGCTGAATGAGCTTCGGCGGCAGGCCCTTTCAATGTATGAAGAGGAGATTTTACGTGGCGCGGAAAGAAGATAGGCAACAGAAGAAAAGAAAACGAGGCGGAGAGTCGCTGCAGAGGGCGCAGAAATCCCGGGCTCCGATGACGAGCGTGCGTTCTTCGAACGTGCAGCCTCGCGGCGCCTTGCGGAAGTCTTCCGCTGTGCAGGAAAAGCGTGTACACGCTGCAACGAAGCCGACACGTACAGCACAGCTGGAAATGGAAAAGGAAACGGGCTTCCGTGCATCGGACTGGACGATGCCGGTCGTGGCTTCCGTGGAAACGGAAGAACAGCTCGGAGCGGTTCTGCAGCAGGCGGCTGTGCAGTGCATCTATGTGGATGAGGCTGGCTTCCCGAACCTCGCGGAGGCAATCCAGCAGATCCACGCAGCGGGGCGGCAGGCGGGACTTCGCCTTCGCCGAATCCAGAGGGATCTCGATGCGAGTGGCCGGAGAGCGGAGAACAGTGTGGATATTCTTCGGAAGCTGCTTTGTGAAGATACGATTCCGGATGCCGTACTGGTGCGAAATCTCGATGAGGCCATGCTGCTGGAGGATTTCTTCACGGAGGAGCCTGCGTGGAGGGCGCGGATCTGCCGCGTGTTTGATTACACGGTTTATGGCTACAATGAAGAAGCCATGCGTGCACTGGAGTCCCTCGGCGCCATGAAGCTGACCTATCCGATCGAGCTCACCGGCCCAGAGTGCCGTCGACTCCCGAAGCTCCTGCCGATGGAGCTTCTGATCTATGGACACCTCCCGATGATGGTGAGTGCGAACTGTATCCAGCGTACGAGCGCGCACTGCGATCATGGAAATCGTATTCTGCAGCTTCGTGACCGCATGGGAAAGGATATGCCGGTCCGCTGCTACTGCAGCTACTGCTATAATCAGATCTTCAATGCCGACCCGCTCGTCCTGTATGACCTCCCGGAGGAGGTCAAGGCACTGCAGCCACAGTGCGTACGCTATGACTTCTCCGTGGAGACTCCGGCCGTCGTGCGGCAGGTGCTTGAGGGCTGCGTGCCGGTGCATCGAACACGTGGGCATTTTCGTCATGGCATTGAATAAGGAGCAACGATGATTACGCTTTTTATCACGGCATCGAAGTACATCCAGCTTTTGCTGATTGTACTTTATACCTACTGTAATTTCCGCTACCTGTCCATTCCAGACCAGGAGGATGCGGATCCTCTTTGTGACTGGCAGCTTCGCATCATCCTGCTGGTGCATTTTCTGATGAACTGCATCATCTATCTGAAGACGGAGGAGATGAGCACGGTATGGTTTTACCTGATGCAGCTCGCCTTTTTTCTGCTGTATACCTTTGGCGCACAGCGCATTTATCGAAACATCAACCGGCTGCTGCTCAACAATACGGTCTTTTTCCTGACCTATGGGCTCATCATTCTGGAACGTCTGGACCCGACGAAGGCATTCAAGCAGTTTGTCATCATCGTCGGTTCCGCAATTCTTACGCTGGTGATTCCGTACCTCATTGATAAAATCTGGGATCTCGTACGCTGGCGTTCCGTCTTCGCCGTCTTCGGACTTCTTCTGCAGGGCATCGTGCTCCTCATCGGTGCGACCAGCTACGGCGCGAAGATGTCCATCTCCATTGGCGGCTTCACCTTCCAGGCCTCCGAGATCGTAAAAATCACCTTTGTGCTGGCCATGGCCGGCATGCTGAGTCGTGCTACGGAATTTCGGGATATTGTGAAAACCTCGGTGGTGGCTGCGCTTCATGTGCTGGTGCTTGTCGCCTGCAAGGACCTCGGCTCCGCGCTGATCTTCTGCATTGCCTACCTCGTGATGCTGTTCATTGCCACGAACCGCGCCTTTTACCTTATGCTGGGTACGGCAGCCATGGGCGGCGCGTCGGTTTTCAGCTACTACGCCTTTTCCCATGTACGAAAGAGAGTCTTTGCGTGGCTCAATCCCTGGTCTGACATGGCGGATCGAGGGTATCAGATTACCCAGTCGCTCTTTGCCATCGGTACCGGCGGCTTCGCGGGCCTCGGCCTCTACCAGGGTATGCCGAAGCGCATTCCGATCGTGGAGAAGGACTTCATTATTTCCGCCATTTCGGAGGAAATGGGCGCCGTGACGGCCATCTGCATTATTCTGGTATGCCTTGGCTGCTTCATGCAGATGATGGTCATTGCCACCTATATGGAGGATAATTTCTACAAGCTGGTATCCGTTGGCCTCGCCATCGAGTACATCGTGCAGTCCTTCCTGACGATCGGCGGTGCCATCAAGTTCATTCCGTCGACCGGCGTAACCCTTCCCTTTGTGAGCTACGGCGGCTCCTCGCTTGTTTCGGCCTTTATCGTGTTCGCGATCATTCAGGCCCTCTACATCATTCAGGGCAATGAAGACGAGGCCGACGAAATGGATGCACTCGAGGACGTGGAAGAGGAAGAGCCGGTCGACGAGGCCGATGACGTCCTCGATGATACAGACGAGGAGGAGATGGAAGAACGCGCTCCGTATC
>ERZ808246.2563-NODE-2563-length-11268-cov-6.110675_pt1 | contig 11268 bp, 10 predicted proteins | sample MGYA00521083_ERZ808246 | MGnify/ENA primary metagenome ERZ808246 (study PRJEB31516, sample SAMN03275577) | gut metagenome | biome: mammalia-associated habitat; material: feces | host: Papio cynocephalus | place: Kenya | collected 2012-07-07 ...
ATGATTTTATGGTTTACAAATATATTTACAAAACGCCGGACGGGTTTGATGATTTAATCATGAACAGCGACGGGGAATATTTAACGGGGTTGTGGTTTTCGGGGTCGAGAGATTCTTCTAAGCATATTGAAAACTGCGAAGAAAAAGAACTGCCTGTTTTTAAAGAAACGGGCAGATGGCTTGATATTTATTTCGGCGGAGAAAATCCCGATTTTACGCCCGAATACAGGATTGAAAATTTAACGCCGTTCAGAAAAGAAGTTATTGACATAATGAACTCGATTCCGTTCGGCGAAACTCTTACATATAACGATATTGCGAAGATTATCGCCGAAAAAAGAGGGCTTAAAAAGATGTCCGCGCAGGCGGTCGGGGGCGCGGTCGGTTGGAATCCGATTTGTATTATCGTCCCGTGCCACAGGGTCGTCGGCTCAAACGGAAGCCTGACGGGTTACGGCGGCGGAATAAAAAACAAAACCGCGCTTTTAAAGCTTGAAAATAACGATATGAGTAAATTCTTTGTTCCGAAAAAAGGAACGGCATTATAATTTGTAAGAACTAATACGGACTATCCGGCATGCATTACTTTGATGTTTGCCGAATAGCCCGTAAGTTTTTTCATCTTCAATCCACGCTCCCCGCAGGGGGAGCGACATGATGTTTCTGTCGGCGATATCACGACTAAAGAGATTTCAATCCACGCTCCCCGCAGGGGGAGCGACAGCCTAACATTCTGCCGAAAGAGGAAAGCGACAAATTTCAATCCACGCTCCCCGCAGGGGGAGCGACGTACGCTCGAACGCGATATCTTGACAAAACGGAATTTCAATCCACGCTCCCCGCAGGGGGAGCGACCGGTCAAGTACTGTTCGGCTTATCTCTTGATAATATTTCAATCCACGCTCCCCGCAGGGGGAGCGACTTTAATGCCGACAGAAACTACCATACACAGTATATTTCAATCCACGCTCCCCGCAGGGGGAGCGACTGTAAAATACTTCGAATTCGTGTTCGGTCATTGTATTTCAATCCACGCTCCCCGCAGGGGGAGCGACAAAAAAAGGCAAGGAGTTGAGAAATATGAATATATTTCAATCCACGCTCCCCGCAGGGGGAGCGACAGCGATCAGCCGGCAATTTGTGCAAAATTTCGGCGATTTCAATCCACGCTCCCCGCAGGGGGAGCGACCCTTTATTTTTTTATTCTAGTTTTGCCGACTTATTTCAATCCACGCTCCCCGCAGGGGGAGCGACCCACTCATATTAACGCACGATATCATCTGAGAAATTTCAATCCACGCTCCCCGCAGGGGGAGCGACCATAAACAACCCGAGCGGGAAGAATATCAACGAATTTCAATCCACGCTCCCCGCAGGGGGAGCGACCGTTTGTATGATTCGAGCAATGTTGCATAATTCATTTCAATCCACGCTCCCCGCAGGGGGAGCGACTCTGTAAGCTCGTCAAAGTCTGAACAATCATAAATTTCAATCCACGCTCCCCGCAGGGGGAGCGACATCGTCGAAATCAACCCAACGATAACCAACAACAATTTCAATCCACGCTCCCCGCAGGGGGAGCGACTTTTGCTTCTTCAACCTTATCCTCAAAGGAAACATTATTTCAATCCACGCTCCCCGCAGGGGGAGCGACGGGTGAGTACAACGAACTTGCCGCTTATGTGCAATTTCAATCCACGCTCCCCGCAGGGGGAGCGACTCATCTCCTTTACTTTTTGTTCTTTTTCGCTTCTATTTCAATCCACGCTCCCCGCAGGGGGAGCGACGTATTAAAATCAGTTGTTAATGCGGTAATGACTGACATTTCAATCCACGCTCCCCGCAGGGGGAGCGACTTTTTTGACCGTATGGTATACCGCATTACCGCTATTTCAATCCACGCTCCCCGCAGGGGGAGCGACTAGCAGAAACTTATTCAGACGAGAATACCACAAAAATTTCAATCCACGCTCCCCGCAGGGGGAGCGACGACATTACGACAGCATAACCAATTCACACCGTTTAATTTCAATCCACGCTCCCCGCAGGGGGAGCGACTATAATCATCCGAATTAATGTAATAATCAGTAAATTTCAATCCACGCTCCCCGCAGGGGGAGCGACTTTACAAAGCGAGAGGATGTTTAGAAGATATAGAAAATTTCAATCCACGCTCCCCGCAGGGGGAGCGACAGCAAAAACAACCAATTATTCAACATAATTTTTGTTAAACAATTCTATTTCTGCAAAAAAAGTTTATCTGCGCAAAATCTGCGCGTTTCAATCAGGCAGGTTTTATTCTAAACGCGCACAATCGCGCACCCGCCTACGGTGCGAACCCGCCTGTATTTTCAAAACAGCTTATACCTCGCGCTACAAAATCAATTCGCCCTCGGGGTCGTACGAGGTCTTGCATCCGTATTGCTCAATTCTGCGGTTGTAGTTATTGCCGAGGTGATATATTCTGATACTGTCCTCGTTTTTGTCCGCAATATTCAGAATTTCGGACTTGACCGTGACGAACTGCGCGGGAGTCAGACTGCATTCGAAAACGGAATTTTGAACCCGCTGTCCGTAATTACAGCATATTTTTGCGATTTTGTTTAACCTCCTGCGCCCCGGCGGTTTTGTCGTGTTTACGTCGTATGTAATCAGAACCATCATTTTTATTTCCAAAAGAACGGAGGATATCCGTCCGTGTCTCCTCTTAAAAATCTCGCAAGCAGTAACGCCTGAACATGCGGTACGAGTCCCCATTCGATTTTTTCCTCAAGAAACGGATGGGTTATAATCTCCTTTTTCCGCTTCTGCCATTGCGAAAGAAATATCTTTCTGCCGTCGTCGGTCAGAATTACCGCGCCGTTGGGCTGATGAATAAAATGCTCCGAATTAAGACTTCTGTTGTTGATAAGCGACAGAACGAACCTGTCGGCAAATACGCTTCGGAGTTCTTCTTCCAAATCCAGCGCGAGTGATTTTCTCCCCGGTTTATCCGTATGAAGAAATCCGACGTAAGGATCCAGCCCGACTCCCTGAAGCGCGGCGGCGCACTCGTTTGCCAAAAGCGAATACGCAAAAGACAAAAGCGCGTTTACGTTGTCCTCGGCGGGTCTGCGGTTTCTGCCTCTAAAATAAAAATCCTTTTTATTCTGCAGTATCATCTCGTCAAAAACCGAAAAATATTCCGCCGCCGCATTGCCCTCTGTTCCGCGGAGACCGTCGGGAGAATCCGCATTTTTTACGTCCGTCATATAACGCGAAATATTTTCACAGCTTTTGCTTACGGCTTCGCAGTTTACCTGCATGGGGTGATCGCGCATAACGCGATGAAGAACGTATTTCGAGTTATACAATTTAGCGTATATCATATTTTTCGCAATATCGAGCGAAGAATACGGCGAGTCTGCCGTGCGGTACTGCGTTCTTCTCAAAAGCACGTTGCCGTTTTCGTTGTTTGAAACGCTTGCAAGGAACCGTCCTCTCGGAGTGTAAAACGACAGATGAATCTGCATTTCGGCGCACTTACCCATAAGAGACGGCGAGGCTCCTTTGTATGAAAAACAAACGATTGACTCCAGAGTGTGAAGCGGAATATTCTTTTTAACGTCATTCGGGAAAAGAACCTCCGCTGTTTCGCCGTTTAACGAAAGATACGCGTCCTCTGTTGTAATGTAGAGAGTGTTAAGCAGTTTTTTCATATCTCGTCCTCTTGAAAATGCGAAGTCATATAATCTTTTACGCTTTTGTTCTTTGTTTTCATTAATTTCGGCAGACACATTTCGGCAAGTGAACAGCTCCGGCATGATTTACCCGGCTTTACTTTAGGCGTATAACCTCTTTGATAATATTCATGTATTTCGGCGGCGGTTTTTTTTGTTTTCTCTCTGAGTTCGCGTGTTATTTCGAATTTTTCGCGCCGTCGTGATTCATTATAGAAAATATGTCCCTCTTTAATTTCGCAGGAGAACATTTCTTCAAGACACATTGCCTGTGCCGTTGTCTGCAATCTGTCGCAGTCGGAGATTTTTTTATTTCCGTGCTTATATTCAACGGGGCGAACCGTCCAAAATCCTGAATATCCGTTCAGAGAAATCCCGCTGTCCGACGGTATGAATTCGACCGCGTCGCACGTGCCGGTAAGTTTCAGAGCGTCTGATTTTATATTCAATCCTCTGACTGTCAGAATTCCGTTTCTGAAATCACGGACGTTCTCGCCGTGAACCCGGCAGTGCATTACTCTGCCGTCGGCAGTCAGAAAATTTTCCTGCCATTGCTGTTCAATGTGAATCAATGCCCACTGTCTTTTGCAGAATTCGAAATGCTGTAACCCCGAGATCGGCAGATAACCGTCCTTACACACAGTCGATAATCTCCGGCGTGAGCGAGTCGAGCTCGTTTACCGTAATGTCGTAATCTTCGAATGATGAGGGGATTGCAACGCCGTCTTTGAGCTTGACGTTTAACGAGCGGTGAACCTTTGCCGACGAATACTGACCGTCCTTGCAGTTATGCTCCCACCATATAACTTTTACGACCTCCATTGAACCGTCGGGTCTCGCGGCGGACGCGTCGTTGACAAACAGCGTTTTTAAGCACTCCTTTAAAACCTGCGCGTCTTCGTACGAAAAGCCCGTTTTTTCGGCAAGCTGTACGTTTATCGAACCCTTGATTTCGTATAATCCGAAACGGACGAAATGTTTTGTTCCGATAGTGTCGCTTCCTCTTTCGTTTGCGTTCTTTCTGTCTCCGCTTACGCTCTTTGTAATCTGCATCGACTCGATTTCGACGGGGTCGATACTTACCGCCTGATGAATCGAAACGGGACCTCTCACTCCGACGGAAGCGCATTTGAATCCCTTAAATGCAAACACCTGACCGAAAGTGCGGACATCGAGCCATTTTTCGCACGCCTGTTTAGTAAAATCATCGATATTGCCGACTTTTTCAAGCCATTTTGCACGTTCTTTGAGTGAAATAAATTCGTCGTCGGCTCTGTCGTCCGATTTAACGAAAATTTCACAGCCCTTGTCCTGCATGCGGTTGCGTATTTTTCTCTTAATACATACGTCGGAAATTTCCCCGAATCCGTTATAGTCTGTTCTCGGACGATTGCCGTTGAGGGGATCGCCGTTCGGATTCGCATTTTTTGCCGATACTAGCACCGCAAAATCAACCTTGTTTTCAAACTTACTCATTGTCGTTTACCTCCGTGTCAGCAGTTTCTCTTTTTTTATAAAATTCTTTTTTCTGTAAATAATAGCCCAACAGATATTCGGGCGTCAGCGGTTTGTTGAAATCCTCCGAAAATTCGGAGATAATTTCGAATATTTCTCCGATTATCTTTTCGTAATATACTCTGATTCCCGCGTCCAGTCTCGGATAATACGCGGTTTTTAAATTATTCATTATAATTTTTGAGGCATCCGCCGGTCTCTGAACAAATACCGACTGCAGTCTGAGGGCGTTTGTCTCCCTGTCCTCATGCCTGTCGCGTAAAATGTCGGATTCGATTTTTTCAAAAACGGCGAGAAGCCTGCCGAACTGATAGCTTCTGTCCTTTTTGTCTTTTTCCAAAGACATTTTTAATTCCTCCTTATACCTGTCAAAGTGATATTTTCTGATTACCGCGCAGGCGGTAAATAATATACCGGCTCTGTCGGGCTTTGAATAAATCTGAAGATTTTTTGTCTTGTTAAACAGCGCGAGTACGATATCTCTCGGGAACATCTGTTTTTCGAGTCTGCAAAAAATCAATCTTTGTACTATTTGTTTTTTTATTCTTTCATCAATTTCGATTTTTGCGTTTTCGCCCTCGCCCCGCTGAACGCCGAACGCATATTCTGCGATTGAATCAAGGTTCGGGGACGATATTCCCGAACGGGAATGCCAACAGCACGTTTCGTCCCAGTATCTAAGCCGTTCAAGAAAATCCTCGCTTTTGAATTCATTGTAATATTCGACCGCGAGCCGACCTGTTGTTGCCGCGTCAAACGATACGGCTATTACGTCCATGTCGGGTTTTAATTTGTTTTGATATGAATAAAGAGCTTCGTACAGCTGTTTTTTATAGTCGGACGGTTCTGCGGGTTTTTCCTTTGAACGCAGAAACGGCAGATTGATTTCCGGCACCCGCACTCCGTCCGGATTCCAGCAGACAAAAACTCTGCCTCCGATTACGACTCCATAATTAGCTGTCAGCCATTTCAGCGCGTTGTGTCCTTTCTGCGACTGAATGTATCCTATTTCAAACGCTTCGCCGTCGTTTATAAATCTGCCCCTGTATGTAAAGTTAGACTTGTCGTTTGCGGAGATCAGCTTTGCGTTTCCGTAATTGGGAAATATTCCTTTAATATTTTGCTTCGTGCAAACGGTTTCTTCTCCCGAAATCATGCACATGGATTTTTCTCTGTCCTTAATTTTTGATAAGTAGAAGTCGAGGTACAGTTTGTGCAGTTCTCTGTCGTTCCAGACGGATTCGTTTTCTCCGCATCCCGCAACGCACCAGCAAATAATTTTGTCCTCATTTTTTATTTTTCCGCTGTCGTCAATCGTTAATAACCCGCATTCGCTTAAATCATGTTTCGCGGTTGAACCCTTTACATATTTTAAAACAGCCTTAATCTTAGGATGGGTATACGCCGAATTTGCCCATTCTTCAAGATTTTTAATGTACAAATCGTTCTTACCCTTGTCCGACTCCGTTTTACAGACATATCCGATTTGTTCGCATAGTCCGTGCGGAGCGGGAGATGAGGTTCTGCCCGAAGATTCCTCCGTCGCCGGAATCGGGATTTTCTTATCGACCGCGGCGGCGGATACGAAATTCCCGTCCGAATCAATCGTAATCTGAACGGACGCTTTTGCTATTATGTGACCTACCGGCGCGAGCGTTTCTATTTGTCCCTCTTTTTCTACTCCGGCAAGGTGTTCCATGTTGTCGAAAGTTTCAATTGCTTTTTGCATTAAACCCAAATCAAAACACCTCCCCGAATTCTTCAAGTCCCGAAAAATTATTTTTCTTTTTGTCAAATATTTTTATTTCCATGTCGTGAACGGTTTTGTGATACGGACATTCCTCGGGTCTTAAAAATTTAACTATCCCGTTTTTCATCTCGGCGCGCCACAGATTGACCGTCATTTTACCCTCGGTTTTCTCGTCGTACGCTTCGTCCGCATAAGTTATCCCGTGGTACATCAGCCCGAAATTAAGCTCGGGTATATTATCGTAATGCCCCTCACCCTCGCCGAAAACGCACGGCTCGACATATCCCTGGCACTCTCTTGCACCGAGAAAAACATCTCTGCGTCCGCCCGTTTCAATCTTTCGCTGCGCAATTCTGTGATGCTTGTTTTCGTTTCTGTCCTTTTCGAGTTCGGGACGGTTCATGTTCCACTCAAAATGCGCCCGAACCTGATAACGGCAGTTTTTTAAGTACGTATAATATGATAAGTCGTTTCCGCCGTCATATTTTATCGGTCTGATTCCCTTTGTCTCGGTCTGAATCGGGTTCATGACGCGGAGAGCGTCTATGTACCAGATAATCGTCGGCTTCCAGTATACGGATGATAAAATTCCCTTGAGAGCTTCGTATGTCGGAATTTGATAGGAGCATTTTTCACCGCCGATTCTCGTCATCGGGTCGGTGAACAGTCCGTAATCGCCCGTGATTTCGAATTCTACAATATTAGGATGTTTCATTTGTCTTCCTCCTTTGGATTTTCTGTAATTCCCGTATCTTCGTCATAATATCCGCAGTCTAAAATGAAGAACGAGCCTCCGCATATCGGGATTACCGCGTTTTCACTCGTAAGTTTTTTAAATTGATAATCAAAGACGGATACGGAGTACAGCGACGCTTTTTTGATTTCCTTTTGCAGGTTTGAATAATCGCGGTCGTTGTAATAGGTCTGAATGTTGTTGATAATATTCCCGCCCTCGCCGTAAGGGACGATAACCGAAACCGAATCGGAATCGAACACGCTGAAAATATCGCCCGCCGTTTTAAAGCTCTGACATAAAAAATAACTGTCGGTCTGTGTTAAGCCGCGGTATTTTATGTTGTCCGAAAGCATTTCGAAAAGGCTCGTTTTTTCCTTTACCGGGTAATCGAAATGATCCGCGCTGTAATTTTTATAAAGCGAATTATAATAATATTCAACAGCCGTTTCCGACGATAAGTCGTTTGAAAACATATCGGGATCACTCTTAAATTTTACAATCAGCGAATCGGATGCGTCCTTGGAATGTTGAATATCGGGAAGCATTTTCAGATTTTCGTCACGGCAGTGAATGATGTAAACCGTCGAATCCGCGCCGTCTTCGCCGTTTCTGTTGCATCTGCCCGCCGTTTGTACCACGCTGTCCATTCCCGCCGACAGCCTGACGGCGCACGAGAACGAGATGTCGACTCCCGCCTCGATAACCTGCGTCGAAATGCAGGTTACGGGTTCCTTTTTATTCAGCAGAAGCTTTATTTTTTCAAGAGTCTTTTTTCTGTGCGCGGGACACATGCCGGCGGAAAGATGAAAACAGTTTTTTAATTCGTTTTTGACGCTTTCAAATAAAAATTCTGCTTCTTTTTTCTTGTTGCAGACCGTCAGAAGCGAGCGGTTTTCTTTTGCTTTTTTTATTATAAATTCGGGGATTTCGTCAAGTCTTAAACTTCCGCCGTCGATAATGTTATTTCGCTTGAATATTTCGGAATATTTTTTGAAATTCTCTTCGCCGATAATGCTTTTATCTATTATCATCGAGTGTTCGGTTTTTTCAAGACACGGAAGAGTCGCAGAACACAGCAGAACGGTGCAGTTACATATTTTCGATAGAAAATTTACTGCTAAATTAAAAAGCGACAGCATTTTTGTTGGAACAGACTGAACCTCGTCTATAATAATTACGCTGTTGCACAGTGCCTGAAATCTTCTGACGCATGAGGTTTTCGACGAAAAAAGCGTGTTCAGAAACTGCGTAAGAGTCGTCGCGATAATCGGTGAGTCCCAGCTTGATTCGAGATATTTTCTCAAGTTATTTTCGTCCTCATCGTCTGAATCGACAATAACGTCGGAGTGGTGTTCGAGAACGTATTTTTCTCCCGAAGCCTTTTTTATTTCATCCGCGTTCTGTTCGAGAATACTTATTAACGGCGCGGTATATATTATCCTGTTTTTGTTCTTTTTTAACGCGTGCGATACTGCGAATCGAAGCGCGGACAGCGTTTTTCCCCCGCCCGTCGGAATATTCAGACGGTATATGCCCGATTCGTTATCGGAAAAATCAAAACAGATATCGGAAAGTTCGCGTCTTGATTTCTGTATTATCGTATCATATTTAAATTCGCCGAGCCGTTTTTCGATATTTTTATTTATATCCGTCCATATCTCGGATGTGTCGTTTTGAAAGTTCGGTTCTTTGTTTAATGTGAAATTTGCACAGTCCGTTCGGTCTCCGTCCATAACCGCCGAGGATATCATTCTGCACGTAAGCCCGAGATAAAAATAATATTCTGTACTGTCCGAACGGCTGATCTGCGCGGTTTTTTCGAGTAAACGCGTGATTTCCCAGACCGATAATTTGAACCTCTCCGGGACGTTTTCGTCTTTAATAACCTCCGATAAAAAACCGCCGATCGATTCTTTTTCGTATTCGGGCTGTTTTTGAAGCCTCTTTGTAAATCCGTTTTGTCTGTCGGGGTTGAAAATGTCAAACAGTCCGTGATGTGAGCCTATCGCGCATGCGATTATTTCGGACGTCATTTTTTCGAATTCATTGCCCGTATTGTGATATTCGTTAAGAAAATAATAAACTCCCGCGAACGAGTGTATGACGGAACCGCGTTTCACATTTTTTCCGTTAAAGCTGTCGGTTAAATACTGCTGAAAAACGGCATTTGCCTTTCCGCAGTCGTGAAACAGCGCAGACAGATATGCAGTGTTTCCCAAACCGATATTACCTAAGTCTTTTTCTGCAATTTCTGCGCTGTTATGCGCGTGATTTTCCAGACTTTGCTCCGAATAGTCGGCAATACGAGCCAAAAACATTGAAAAACCGCCTTTGTTTTGATATTTTGTCAAAAACCTGTTTAATGTCATTGTAACATAATAACGCCTTTTGTCAATACGATGAAAAGTGCGTAGTTCAAATTTCAGGACAATGCTTTTTTTGTTTCTTGCAAAAAAATTAAATAAATGATACAATTATTTAATATTCAACTTGAATTCGGGGTGATTTTGTGAAAATACTTTCATTCGGCGAGATTATATGGGACGTTTACGAGGATAAAAGCTGTATCGGCGGGGCGCCGTTCAACTTCGCCGCTCACTGCGCGCGTTTGGGGGCAGAATCGTATCTTTTGTCAGCGGTCGGAGACGACGAATTGGGCTCTCAAGCTGTGAAAATCGCCCGCGGATTCGGGATAAAGGACGATTATATTGAAATTATAAAAGGCAAGCCGACGGGCAGATGTCTTGTCACGCTCGACGAAAACAAGGTTCCGAATTACGATATTGTTAAAGACTCGGCGTACGATTATATACAATTTGATAAAGGTATTGAAAATAATAATTTCGACGTTTTCTGCTTCGAAACGCTTATTCAGCGCAGCGAAAACAACGTCGAAACCATAAAAGAGATTCTAAAAAAAGTTAAATTTAAAGAGATTTTCTGCGATTTGAATATACGCAAGCCGTTTTATAATGAAAAGAACATACGCCTTTGCCTTGAAAACGCGTCGATTGTAAAAATCAGCCGGGAGGAAATTCCTGTCGTTACGAATACCGTTTTTGGCAGTGAAATAACCGACTGCGCCGAGGCTTCAAAATTGTTTTCTTTATATTATAAAAATATAAATATCATTATAATAACGCTTGACTGCGACGGCGCATATGTTTACGATTCCGAAGATAAAAAAGAATATTATCACGCGTGCGAAAAGGTCAGGGTCGTTTCGACGGTCGGTGCGGGCGACAGCTTTTCGGCTGCATTTGTCAGCGAATATATGTCGGGCGGAAATGTCGAATCCGCACTCGATAAGGCGGTGAAGCTGAGCGCATACGTCGTTTCGCACGCGCAGGCAGTACCGGAATAATAAATTCATGAGGTGAGAAAATGGGCGCAGAAGTTTATACATTTAAAGTCGTATATGAAAACTGTGATAATAAAATCTACAGAGTGTTTGAGGTGTCTTCAAATAATACACTTGCTCAGCTCGGATATGTTATAGCAAAAGAGAGCCGAACCCCATAAGCCCAAAACGCACCGGCTCACGCCTC
>ERZ808246.2564-NODE-2564-length-11268-cov-4.642647_pt1 | contig 11268 bp, 8 predicted proteins | sample MGYA00521083_ERZ808246 | MGnify/ENA primary metagenome ERZ808246 (study PRJEB31516, sample SAMN03275577) | gut metagenome | biome: mammalia-associated habitat; material: feces | host: Papio cynocephalus | place: Kenya | collected 2012-07-07 ...
TGGACGCCAGTCCAACACCGAGGATTTTCGAAGAAAATTCGAGGTGGGCTGTCCGATATATTCAATGGAATTCCATTGGACGCCAGTCCAACACCGAGGATTTTCGAAGAAAATTCGAGGTGGGCTGTCCGGTTATTTCTATATAACGAGGGGAACATCATGGCTTTTTCATCAAACAGTTACCAGCAGCTCGGCTTTGCCGACAGAACGCTTTCACTGAACGACCGGGAACAGAAGCGGATAGAGAAATCCTGGGCAGGACGCTTTGCGGAGGAGATTTTTCCGAGAATTGACGAGAAAATTTTTCTGCCGCTGTATTCCAGTCTTTCCACGAAGCCGAGCGGCCCGGTCAATGTCATTGTGGGGGCACTGATTCTGGAGGAGATGTTCGAGCTGTCCGACACGCAGATCGTGGAGAACTGCATTTTCGATGTCCGTTATCAGACTGCGCTTCACACCACCAGTGCTCTTGTGCAGCCGGTTTCGGAGAGAACGCTGCAGCGCTTCCGCAGAAAGCTTTCTGACTATGCATCCGAAAGAAACGAAAATCTTCTTCACCTTTGCATGGAGAATTTCCGCAGTGAGCTGGATGCACTGATTGGGGAGGAGCTCCCGGACTGCCGGAAGGACAGCCTGGAGATCGAAAGGGGAATTCTTCGGGAGAAGAGAGGAACTTCTTTTGAGGAATCCATTCTCTCGGATCCGGAGCAGTTTAAGATTGGCGTCCTGCCGGCTCACTCGGATCATGTCTGCTATGCTTCGGCAGCGGAGATGGAGAAGGGAGTAACCTCGCTTCGAAGCTCCCTGAATGGTCTGTGGTATTTTTCTTATGCACGAAATCCGCAGTCTGCGATCCGCGGCTTTGAGAAGCTGAGCTATGACTGCAGAAGCTGGGAGGAGATCCGCGTTCCTGCTCACATGCAGATGGAAGGCTATGACGCGCCGGCCTACGTCAACACGCAGTACCCCTGGGACGGAAGAGAAGCACTGAAGCCGGGGGAGATTCCGACGCAGTTCAATCCGGTCGGGAGCTACGTGAAGTATTTCCGGGTGCCGGAGACCATGCGGGGGAAGCAGATCCGTATTTCCTTCCAGGGTGTGGAGAGCGGCTATGCACTGTGGCTGAACGGGAGCTTTATCGGCTACAGCGAGGATACCTTCACGCCGTCGGAGTTTGATCTGACACCGTATCTTTGCGAGGGAGAGAATAAGCTTGCGGTTCGTGTCTTCAAGTGGACGAGCTCGAGCTGGCTGGAGGATCAGGATTTTTACCGGTTCAGCGGCATTTTCCGGGACGTATACCTGACTGCAGTGCCGAAGGTTCACGCCAAGGATCTGAAAATCCGGACGCTTCTCGATGAGTCCTGCACGCAGGCAAGCCTTGTGCTGAAGCTGCAGCTTGAGGGGCCGGAAGAGAACGCACAGGAGGAAAAGCATATTTACGGCTACACGGAGTACCGTCTGGAGAAGGACGGGAGAATTGTCCTTTCCGGTGAGACAGATAACGAGAAGGAAAACGAGATCACGGAAAAGGTCGCGTCACCGGCACTCTGGTCGGCGGAGGACCCGCAGCTGTATGATCTGTATCTGGTTCTGCACGCGAAATCCGGGGAGGCAGTGGAATACATTCATGAGAAGGTCGGCTTCCGGCGCTTTGAGCTGAAGAACGGCCTGATGTGCCTCAACGGGAAACGGATTGTGTTCAAGGGCGTCAACCGGCATGAATTCTCCTGTGACAGCGGACGCGCCGGAATGAGCGAGGAGGAGATGCGCCGGGACCTTGCGATCATGAAGCGCAATAACATCAACGCCATCCGCACCAGCCATTATCCGGACGATACGAAGCTGTACCGCCTCTGCGATGAGTACGGGCTGTACCTGATCGCGGAGAATAACATGGAAACCCACGGAACCTGGGCGGCAAGAGAACGCTCCGGTGAGGAGAACATTCTTCCGGGAGATCACAGAGAATGGGAGCCGGTTCTTCTGGACCGCGTGAATTCCTGCTATCAAAGGGACAAGAACCATCCGGCAATTCTGATCTGGTCCTGCGGAAACGAGTCGTTTGGCGGGAGTGTCATTTATGAGATGTCGCGCAGATTCCATCAGCTGGATCCGGACCGCCTGGTGCACTACGAGGGTGTTTTCTGGGATCGCCGGTACAATGCGACCTCCGATATCGAAAGTCAGATGTACACTCCGGCGGAGAAGATCCGGGAGTTCCTGAAGGAACATCCGGACAAGCCGTTTATCTGTTGTGAATACACGCACTCCATGGGCAATTCCAATGGAGGCATGTTCAAATACACGGAGCTTTCCGAGACGGAGCCGCGCTATCAGGGCGGCTTTATCTGGGATTTTGCGGATCAGTCTCTTCGGAAGAGAGACCGTTTTGGAAAAGAGTACCAGGCCTACGGCGGGGACTGTCTGGAGCGGCCGACGGACTACAGCTTCTCCGGAAACGGCATTGTAGCGGCTGACCGGCTGGAATATCCCAAGCTTCAGGAAGTGAAGTTCCTGTATCAGAACATTTCGGTCCGGTTTGGGGAAAAGGCGTTCACGGTCATCAACCGGAATCTGGAGGTATCGACGGACCGCTTCATCTGCGTCGTGCTCCTTGAAAAGGAAGGAAGGCTCCTGGAGGAGAAGGAGGTGGAAACGTTGGTACCGCCTCTGGAAGAGAGGGAATATCCTCTTCCCTTCCGGATTCCGGAAGAAGAGGGAGAATACGCACTGACGGTCTCCTTCCGCCAAAGAGCGAAGACGCTGTGGGCGGATGCGGGCTACGAGGTTGCCTTTGGGCAGCAGGTGATCCGGATCGCGAAAGGTGCGGCGGAGGATACAAAGGATGTGCTTTTTTCCGGGGCGAATTCCGAAGAAGCCGGGAAGTGCCGCGGCAAAGAGCCGGCGAGACTTCCTGAGCTGATCCGCGGGACTTTTAACGTTGGCGTGAGAGGAACGGACTACGATGCACTGTTTTCTTATATCAATAAAATGGGCCTGAAGTCCTACCGGTATGGAGGAAAGGAGCTCATAGACCTTCCGCCGAGGCCCAATTTCTGGAGAGCGCCGACGGACAACGACAAGGGCAACAACATGCCGGGCAGGTACGGAATCTGGAAGCTGGCAAGCCGGTATGCGTCGGACTTTCCTGCAGAAGGGGCCGGAACCCTTTCTGCGGAAGAGCTTTCCCAGTATCCGAGAGTCCGGAAGGAAGGGGAGGTCTATGCGGTCACGCAGCGGCTTTTCCTTCCGACCGTTCCGGAGACGGAGCTTCTTGTGAAGACAAAGTTTCATCTGGACGGGACCGTGGATTTTGTCATGGACTATGATCCCCAGGGAGAGCTTCCTCCGATGCCGGAATTCGGCATGCTCTTTACGATGGATGCCGACTATGACCAGGTGACCTGGTACGGGGACGGACCGGAGGAGACCTACTGTGACCGGAGAAAGGGAGCCAAGCTTGGCATCTACTCTGGGAGCGTCATGGATCAGATGACGCGCTACCTTGTTCCGCAGGAGTGCGGCAACAAGACGGGTGTTCGCTGGGCGAAGGTGACGGATCGGCGGGGAAGAGGCCTTCTCTTTTCTGTCCCGGAGGGCATGACGATGAATTTCTCGGCACTCCCATGGACGCCGGATGAGATCGAGAACGCCGCTCACCACACGGAGCTCCCGCCGGTGCATCACACGACAGTCCGCTGCTCTCTCATGCAGATGGGCGTTGCAGGAGACGACAGCTGGGGCGCACGGACGCACGAGGAATTTCTGCTTTCGAACAGGAAGCATCTTCACTTTGAGGTCTCCATGCGGGGGATCTGAGCGATTCGGCAAAACCGCCTTTGCTCAGGAAGGTATCAGTTTGAATGTGATCGCCGATGCGATCGCATTCAAACACGAATTGGTGCCGCCAAGCGGCCCAACTTCGATGATCCCATCGGAGAAAGCCCATTCGGGCATTTCTCCTCGGGGTGCCGCAAAAAAACGCGGCACAGAAAGGTATCAATGAAAGACCTTGACACGATTCTCACAGGATGCTATTCTATCCTGCGAAAGATCGCGAAAAGGTCTTTTTTTTATGCGTAAAAGCCGAGAGGGCCAAGCGCAGTCACCGGGAGGCGGAAATTCGAGAAACCGCCGATTACCGGAGTATAGTTCATCATTTGGAGGTTAAAGACTATGCGTACAAGAATTACCCTGGCATGCACCGAATGCAAGCGCCGCAACTATAACACGACCAAGGATAAGAAGACTCATCCGGATCGTATGGAAATCAAGAAGTACTGCAGATTCTGCAGAAAGCACACCGTGCACAAAGAGACGAAGTAATCCGGCTGTTCTTTGGAGGATCGCATGAGCAAAGACAATACGAAAGCCAAAGAGTCCAGAGCAGCCGGCTTTTTCAAGGGCGTGAAGGCCGAGTTCCGCAAGATCATCTGGCCGGACCGTGATACGCTGCTGAAGCAGCTGGCCGCAGTTCTGGTTGTCACCGTTCTGCTCGGCGCAGTGATTGCACTGATTGACTTTGGGTTCCAGAATCTGATCGATCTTCTGACGGGAATTACCATCGGAGGATGATTTCTCCCTGACAGTTCTTGTGGAAGGTGTTTTGGATCAGAAGAGGTAAATCAATGGCAGATAAGAAAGAAACGAAAGTCCGTGTCAGGGCCGGCGTTCTTCCGGAAGTCCGCGAGATCAGAAGACCGGATTTCACGAAGAAGGCGGCTGACATCGAGAAGGCAGAAGCAGAGCGCGTTCTGAATCAGGGCGATGCGGCTTCTGACGAGGCACAGGCAGCGGCGGTTGCACAGTCTCTCGAGGCTCAGGAAGAGGGCAGTGTCGACGGCGAGCAGCTGGATGAGAGTGCCATCAGCGATGTGGCAAGATGGTATGTGGCACACACCTATTCGGGCTATGAGAACAAGGTGAAGGAAGGTCTGGAGAAGACGGTGGAGAACCGCCATCTGGAAGATCAGATCTTTGAAGTCACCGTTCCCATGCAGGATGTGTACGAGCTCAAGAACGGCGCGAAGAAGCTGACCCAGAAGAAGCTTTTCCCGGGCTATGTTCTGGTCAGGATGATCATGAACGACGAGACCTGGTACGTTGTCCGCAACACCAGAGGTGTGACGGGCTTTGTTGGACCGGGATCCAAGCCGGTTCCGCTTTCCGAGGCCGAGATGAAGAATCTGGGCATTCATACGGCGGACATGAAGGTGGACTTCGCAGAGGGCGACAGCGTGGCAGTCATCGCCGGCGTCTGGAAGGATACCCTGGGCGTGGTTTCCAAGCTCGATTACAGCAAGCAGATTGCAACCATCAGTGTGGAGCTCTTTGGAAGAGAGACGCCGGTTGAGATCAGCTTTGCAGAACTTCGCAAGACGAACTGACGGAAAAACAGTTCCTTTGTATTTCCGGCCGCCGGAGACGGCAGCGGTTCGCAAAGAGGGCGTCGGTGCCCTCGCTTGAATCATTTGGACAAGACAGGTATAATGCCTGATTGTTGCCGCGTGGCAGTTGTATGCGGCGAATAGCCGGAATCATCCGGCACCGTAATGTGCGGGAGCAGGAGCCACCTGCGATGACCGCAAAGGAGGAAAAACACATGGCTAAGAAAGTAGAAGGTTACATCAAATTACAGATCCAGGCCGGCAAAGCAACCCCTGCACCGCCCGTCGGACCTGCACTCGGACAGCATGGTGTCAATATCGTTGAGTTCACCAAGCAGTTCAACGCAAAGACAGCAGATATGGGTGACACCGTCATCCCTGTTATCATTACTGTTTACGCAGACAGATCTTTCAGCTTCATCACCAAGACCCCTCCGGCAGCTGTTCTTCTGAAGAAGGCAGCCGGCATCCAGAAGGCATCCGGTGAGCCGAACAAGACCAAGGTTGCATCTGTTACCAAGGCACAGGTCGAGGAGATTGCCAAGACCAAGATGCCCGATCTGAACGCAGCTTCCCTTGAGGCAGCAGCTAGCATGATCGCAGGAACTGCCCGCAGCATGGGCATCACCGTTACAGACTGACAGATCAGAATTGGAGGTTAAATCATGAAGCACGGAAAGAAATATGTTGAGGCCGCTAAACTGATCGACAAGTCCAAGGTTTACGAGGCTGAAGAGGCAGTTGCACTGGTAAAGAAGAGCGCATCTGCAAAATTTGATGAGACAGTTGAACTGCACATCCGCACGGGCTGTGATTCCCGTCACGCTGATCAGCAGATCCGCGGCGCGGTTGTTCTTCCTGCAGGAACCGGCAAGAAGGTTCGCGTACTGGTATTCGCGAAGGGTGCCAAGGCAGATGAGGCCACTGCGGCAGGAGCAGATTTCGTCGGCGGTGAGGAACTCATCCCGAAGATCCAGAAGGAAGGCTGGCTTGACTTCGACGTCGTTGTTGCAACTCCCGATATGATGAGCGTTGTAGGACGTCTTGGTAAGGTTCTCGGACCGAAGGGCCTGATGCCGAACCCGAAGGCTGGTACCGTAACGATGGATGTCACCAAGGCCATCGCTGATATCAAAGCCGGTAAGGTTGAGTACAGACTGGACAAGGCGAACATCATTCACGTTACTCTCGGAAAGGCATCCTTCACCGAGGAGCAGCTCATGGAGAACTTCAACGCTCTCATGTCTGCCATCGAGAAGGCAAAGCCGTCATCCGTAAAGGGCCAGTATCTGAAGAGCATCTCCATTGCAACCACGATGGGCCCTGGCGTGAAGATCATTGCGAACAGATATTGATCGGATCCAACACCGATCGCTGCCGGTGAACGGAATCGGATAGCGGGCAGGAGAAATGAAAACAGATTTCTTCTTGACGCCGATATCTTGTTCTGTTATAGTAGCGAATGGTTCAGACAGAACCGGCCGAAGACAGCAGGTGCCGAAAGGCGTAATGCACAGCAGCCTGCCGAGGATGATGAAGTGAAATTCAGCTCCCTCTGTCATGCGGCAGAGGGAGTTTTCATTGATCTCCCTTGATCGGCAACAAGAATCTATAAGGAGGTAAGAAATGGCAAAGATCGAAGAGAAAAAGCCTGTCGTACAGGAAATTTCCGAGAAGATCGAAGGCGCTGCATCTGTAGTGCTGGTAGATCACAGAGGACTTACGGTTGCGCAGGATACTGAGCTCCGCAAGCAGCTCCGCGAGGCTGGCGTTCAGTACAAGGTCTACAAGAACACCATGATGCGTTTCGCATTCAAGGGAACGGACTTTGAGCAGCTGGACCAGTATCTTGACGGACCCAGTGCAGCAGCAATCTCCAAGGATGACGCAACAGCACCCGCAAGAATTCTTTATCAGTTTGCTGCGAAGGCAGACAAGCTTGAAATCAAGGGTGGCGTTGTAGAGGGCAAGGTCTATGACAAGGATGCTCTGGAAGAGATTTCCAAGATCCCTTCAAGAGAAGAGCTCCTCTCCAAGTTCCTTGGAAGCATCCAGTCTCCCATCACCAACTTCGCACGCGTTATCAAGCAGATCGCGGAGAAGAAGGAAGAGGGCGGCGAGGCAGCACCTGCAGCCGAAGCAGCTCCCGCAGCAGAAGCTGCAGCTCCGGCAGAAGCAGCTCCCGAAGCATAATTGCTCCTTTCATAAGAAAGAGCAGGGCGGCATAGCGCCGCACAATTTCACTATAATTATAGGAGGTCATTTAAGATGGCAAAGTTATCTACCGCTGAAATCATTGATGCGATCAAAGAGTTATCCGTACTTGAGCTGAACGATCTCGTAAAGGCTTGCGAGGAAGAGTTCGGTGTATCCGCAGCAGCAGGCGTTGTTGTAGCAGCAGCAGGCGCTGGCGCAGCAGCTGAGGAAGAGAAGACTGAGTTCGATGTTGAGCTGACTGAGGTTGGCCCGAACAAGATCAAGGTTATCAAGGTTATCCGTGAGATTACCGGCCTTGGCCTGAAGGAGTCCAAGGATCTTGTTGAGGCAGCTCCGAAGGTTGTTAAGGAGGCAGCTCCGAAGGCAGAGGCTGACGACATCAAGGCTAAGCTCGAGGCTGAGGGCGCTAAGGTTACTCTTAAGTAATTTTACTGCACAGCTGATACAGATTTTTACCCGTCACCGGTTTTCCGGTGGCGGGTTTTTTTATAATTGTTCTGAAAAGTTATCGAAATCTTCAAAATATCTTGACTCCACTGAAAACTTGCTATAACATATTATGCGCTATGTTCTGCAATTATGCCCTACTTTGCTCTCCTTAAGGATTAAGTTCCGGAAGAGAAAGCGGGATAAGGCACAATATGGTGGTACCTGTACACACAGCATACGAACGCCGTGGGTCCCGTAAAGGATTTGAGCCGCCTGCAGTTTTCACATCTTCAGCGATTCTTCTTTTCCCGGACACCTGCGTTCGACAGAACGAGGTAAATGAATGAGCAATAAGATCAGGCTTCATCCCGCTGGCAGCGGCCAAAGCATGCGCATGAGCTATTTCCGCCAGAAGGAAGTACTGGAGATGCCGAACCTCATTGAGGTGCAGAAATCATCCTACCAGTGGTTCCTGGATCAGGGTCTTCAGGAAGTGTTTGATGATATTTCTCCGATTGAGGACTACAGCGGACATCTTTCTCTCTCCTTTGTGGGGTATCGTCTCTGCGAGGATGAGATTAAATATTCCATTGCAAAATGCAGGGAAAGAGACGCAACCTATGCGGCACCTCTTCGTGCCCGCGTCCGCCTGTACGATAAGGAGAACAAGAAGGAAGTCAAGGAGCAGGAAATCTTCATGGGTGATCTGCCCCTGATGACCCGGACGGGAACCTTCGTCATCAACGGCGCGGAGCGAGTCATCGTATCCCAGCTGGTTCGTTCTCCCGGCATCTACTACGGCATTGACAAGGATAAATACGGCAAGGAGCTGTATTCCTGCACGGTTATCCCGAACCGCGGCGCTTGGCTGGAGTATGAGACCGATTCCAATGATATTTTCTATGTCCGCGTAGACCGCACCAGAAAGGTTCCGGTCACGGTTCTCATCCGCGCCCTGGGTGTCGGAACCGATGAGGAAATTCTGGATATGTTCGGCGACGAGCCGAAGCTTCGCGGCAGCTTTACCAAGGACCCTGCTCACTCCTATGAGGAAGGTCTTCTTGAGCTGTACAAGAAGATCCGCCCCGGTGAGCCGCTCTCCGTGGAGAGTGCAGACAGCCTGATCAACGCGATGTTCTTCGATCCCAGAAGATATGATCTCGCTAAGGTTGGCCGCTACAAGTTCAACAAGAAGCTTGCGCTGCGCAACCGCATCACGGGTCACATTCTGGCGGAGGATGTGGTCGATGAGGCGAACGGAGATGTACTCGGAAGTGCAGGAGATACCGTTACCCGCGAGATGGCAGATGAAATCCAGAACGCGGCGATCCCGTATGTCTGGATTCAGACGGATACCAGAGACCGCGTGAAGGTTCTCTCCAACCTGATGGTGGACATCACGCATTTTGTTGACTGCGATCCGGAGGAGCTTGGAATTACCGAGCAGGTTTACTATCCCGCTCTTCGCGAGATTCTTCTGCAGTATCAGGACAATGAGGATCCGGAAGCCCTTGCAGAGGCTCTTCGCAAGAGCGTGCGTGAGCTGATTCCGAAGCACATCACCAAGGAAGATATTCTGGCTTCCATCAATTACAACATGCATCTGGAGTACGGCATCGGCACGGATGACGACATCGACCACCTGGGCAATCGCCGTATCCGCAGCGTCGGAGAGCTCCTGCAGAACCAGTACCGCATCGGTCTGTCGAGACTCGAGCGCGTGGTTCGCGAGAGAATGACTACACATGATGCATCCGAGGAGATCTCTCCTCAGGCTCTGATCAACATCAAGCCGGTGCAGGCTGCCGTAAAGGAATTCTTCGGATCCTCCCAGCTGTCCCAGTTCATGGATCAGAACAACCCGCTGTCCGAGATCACGCACAAGAGACGTCTTTCTGCACTGGGCCCCGGCGGTCTGTCAAGAGACCGTGCAGGATTCGAGGTACGAGATGTCCACTATACGCACTACGGACGCATGTGCCCCATCGAGACACCTGAAGGACCGAACATTGGTCTGATCAACTCTCTGGCATCCTTTGCAAAGATCAACCAGTACGGCTTTATTGAGGCTCCGTACCGCAAGATTGACCAGGATGATCCGAAGGGACCGCGCGTCACCAACGAAGTTGTCTATATGACGGCGGACGAAGAGGATAACTACCATGTAGCACAGGCGAGCACCGTGCTGGATGAGAATGGCTACATCGTAGACAACTATGCATCCGGACGTTACCGCACGGAGACCTCTTCCTATCCGAGAACCTTGTTCCAGTACATGGACGTGTCTCCCCGGATGGTATTCTCGGTGGCAACCTCGCTCGTTCCGTTCCTGCAGAACGACGACGCAAACCGTGCGCTGATGGGCTCCAACATGCAGCGTCAGGGTGTGCCGCTCATTACAACCGAGGCTCCTGTTGTCGGAACCGGCATGGAAGAGAAGGCAGCAAGAGACTCCGGCGTCTGCGTTATTGCGGAGAAGCCAGGCACGGCTGTTTTCGTGGACGCAACGAAGATTTCGGTAAAATACGACGATGGAACCTCGGAAGACATTGAACTGATCAAGCACCTTCGTTCCAACCAGTCGAACTGCTATAACCAGAAGCCGGTTGTCAACACAGGCGATCACTTCGAAGAGGGAGCCATCCTTGCGGACGGTGCTTCCACCCAGAACGGTGTGCTGGCACTCGGCAAGAACCCGCTGATCGGATTCATGTGCTGGGAAGGCTACAACTACGAGGATGCCGTTCTTCTTTCCGAGAGACTGGTCAAGGACGATGTCTATACTTCGATTCACATTGAGGAGTATGAGGCGGAGGCCCGCGATACGAAGCTCGGACCGGAAGAAATCACCCGTGATGTTCCGGGTGTGGGTGAGGACGCTCTGAAGGATCTGGATGAGAACGGCGTGATCCGGATCGGCGCAGAGGTTCGTGCCGGTGATATCCTGGTCGGAAAAGTCACTCCGAAGGGAGAGACGGAGCTGACCGCAGAGGAAAGACTTCTTCGCGCTATCTTCGGCGAGAAGGCAAGAGAGGTCCGCGATACATCCCTGAAGGTTCCGCACGGTGAGTACGGAATCATTGTGGACACCAAGATTTTCACCAGAGAGAACGGCGATGAGCTCGCTCCCGGTGTGAACAAGGCAGTCCGCATCTATATCGCCCAGAAGAGAAAGATCTCGGTCGGCGACAAGATGGCAGGCCGTCACGGAAACAAGGGTGTCGTTTCCAGA
>ERZ808246.2565-NODE-2565-length-11266-cov-3.985372_pt1 | contig 11266 bp, 5 predicted proteins | sample MGYA00521083_ERZ808246 | MGnify/ENA primary metagenome ERZ808246 (study PRJEB31516, sample SAMN03275577) | gut metagenome | biome: mammalia-associated habitat; material: feces | host: Papio cynocephalus | place: Kenya | collected 2012-07-07 ...
AGATAGGCTTCTGCCGAACGGGAATAGCCGGCGAGAATGACGTGCTTTAAATTGTTGCCTCTCCTGCGGATGAAATACAAGAACTTGCGCACCATCATCCGGTACAGGAAGGTCAACGCCGTATTGATGACATAGAACAGAAGGATCAGGGTTCTTGAGAAATCCACCATGCCATCCACACTCGTGGAGAGCATGAAAAAGCTGATCATCACCAGACCGATCCCGACGGTATTCGCCTTGACAATGCCCGCCACCTCCGTGCGGATCCGGGACGAGCGCTTGGATGAGTACAGATTGTAAATACCGTACAGCACGAGATATCCGGGTACAATAAAATACAGAGTCCTGAAGTAGGTCTCTGCGGAAAGTGCAGTGACGCCGGGTGTGGATTCTGCGAGCGGCGTCAGGAACTTGATGGCCCAGGCGAGCAGAAAGCTCACCACCACCACCAGTCCGTCCAGCACAATGTGCATGCGGTTAAAAAAGATCTGATTGTCTTTAATCATGTTATCCGGTCACACGCTCCCTCCAGCTGAAAGAGCATGTCTGATTTCTTCGGAAAAATGCGGATCAGCCCGGCTTTCCGAAATCTGTATCCAAATTTCACCAGGCTCACGGGGCGGAGCGTCTGCGCAGCAGTCCCGCAAGGAGCTGCCCCTGAATGGAAAAATAATTCAGAAGATGACGCCATTCGAATGGAATCTTCCTCCCCAGGTAGAAAGGAAGGATCTCCATCAGCTTCTCATCCTGCTCCGGAAGTCCAGCCTCCTGTGGAATCGGGCACTTCTTATACGGGATGTCATATTTCTTCAACACCGTGTACTCCGCCGCGGACGCTTTCAGAAATTCTCCGCGCCGGATGCCGTCCCGGTAGGCTTCTCCCAGTCCCTTTTTGTCAAAATACACCTGCTTGACCGCCGTTCCAAGCATCCAGAACGGAGCATTCAGCCAGTACTGGAGAAACGGCATATTCTTGTACAAAAGAAGGGCGTTGTTGCCCGCTGTCATGATTTCCTTGAATGCACTGTATTTGCCGCCTGACGTAGCACTTCCTGCATGATAAACAACGGCCCTTGGCTCCAGAAAGCTCCGATGCCCGAAGATCTGTGCCCGCCAGCCGATATCGAGATCCTCCAGATAGCAGTAGTGTCTCTCATCAAACCAGCCGATTTCATCAAACACACTCATGCGGTAGAGAGCCGCTCCGGCGCAGGCTGCAAAAAGAGGCCCTGCCTTCGCTCTCTTTTGCGGTGCATTCTTGTGTTTTGCAAAAGCCCAGCCGAACGCACTGTACAGATCTCCGTCATCATCAATGCGCTCCGGGTCTCTCATGGAGAGCATCAGCGCCTGCACAGCAAAACAGGATGGCCGTTCTTCCATGGCAGAAAGGAGCCTTGCCAGGCACTCCCTGTCCATGCGGGTATCATTATTCAGAAGCATTGCATACGGCGTCTTCACAAGGTGAAGCCCCGCATTCACCGCATGGCAGAATCCGGTATTGGCCTTCAGCTTCAGAAGAACCACCTCCGGATAATTCTCTTCTACCATCCTGCAGGAGCCGTCCAAAGAGCCGTTGTCCACCACAATGATCTGCGGGATGAGACTTCCCGACCGGATGGAATCCAGGCATTCCTTCAAATAACCGGCTCCATTATAGTTCGGAATGACGACCGATATCAAATCAAAACGATTTCTGTTCATAAACTCTTGTCATCTCCGGATCCCAGACAACAAGATACCCCTGCTGCCTGACCTGACGGCAGAATTCCAGACTCATTGCCTTCAAATCATCCGCACGCTTCATTACATGACCTTCGTAGGAGGCATTAAACACTGCCTGGTAGAGTGGACGCAGCTCATCCCGGATCTCCATGCAGCGAACATCCACCGCCGGCGCGTCCTGCATCGTATCCGCGCGGTGCATAGGTCCGCTCTCCATCTCATGCATGCCTGCAAACTCCACCCGGCCGCTCTCATCCATCATGCCGCCGATGATGCGGCGGCGTTTGTTCAGAAGCTTTCCTCCCACAACACCGACCTCCGGCCGCTGCGTGAAGATGTCCGGCCGGTAATTGACACGGAAAAAGCCGTTGTGTCTCGACTCCGTCACCTCCGCATCGATTCTGCAGGTGCGGAAATATTCCTTCAGAGCAGCCCTTCCCGCCTCATAGGCATAGTTCTTGCTCCCAGGATTTCCCGCCGTGGACGCCGGATGCGTTCTCCAATGATACAGGATCTTCGGAATGTGTACAATCCCGGACCATGGTGCGCGCAGAAGAAGATCATAATCCTGAGCTCCATCATATTCCGGCCTGAGCCGAAGAGCCAGGAACAGTTCCTTTTTCATGACCAGCAGATGGCAGATATAATTGTTGCTCAGGAAATAATCCGGATTGAAATCCGGCTTTCGATTCGGCTCAAAGAAGCTCCTGACCGCAGAATCGCACTTGTCCTCATCGGAGTAAATGATCTCTGCATGCGTCCTTTCGATCTTATGCGTCACTTCAAAGACCGCATCCTCCGTCAGAAGATCGTCATAGTCAAGCAGCGCGATATAATCCCCGGAAGCCATTGCCGCGGCTGCGTTTGTATTTCGCGAAATGCCGCCATTTTCCTTCAGCTCGCCGTAGTGAATTCTGTCATCGTGAAACGACGCCGCGATGTTGGCCGCTGCCTCCGTTCCTCCGCCGTCCGCGAGAATCACTTCCCAGTTTCCGTAGGTCTGCCTTTCCACCGATTCCAGCATTTCCCGGAGAAACCTGGGATCCGGACGGTACAGGGGGACCAGAAAGCTGATCTTCGGAAGCGTTTCCCCTTCCTTCACTCTCTTTTCCCACTGACCTCTCTGCTCATTAAGACGCCCCAAGGCCGGTGCCTCATACGTATATGAGGTACCGACCTTGTCGTGAATCCGTTCCGCCGCGGCATACCAGGTGTCGCGCAGTCCGTTCCTGCGTGCATATTTGATTGTTTTATTCAGATCTATCCAGAATGCCATTCACTGTACCTGCGAAAGCTCCCGCATCTCTTAGATATTTGCCTTCACCGCCTCCGTCAGCTCTTGTACCTTGGCATCGGCATCGGTAAGGCTGCTGCCCTTTACGCCCATGTAAAACTTGATCTTCGGTTCGGTTCCAGAAGGTCTTGCGCAGCACCATGCGTCCTGATCCAGTGCGAAGTACAGAACATTCGACTTCGGAAGGCCGGTGGATCCTTCCCTTCCGCTTGCAAGCTCCAGAGTCTTCCCTGTCTCGTAATCGCGGAACTCCTCTACCTTCCAGCTGCCGAAGGTCTTCGGAGGATTCTTGCGGAGCTTCTCCATCAGAGCCTCGATCTGCGCAGCTCCGTCCATGCCCTTCATCGTGATGGCATACTGAGTTTCCTTATAGAAGCCATACTCCTCATAGATCTTCTGCATCTGATCCCAGAGCGTCAGTCCCTGCTTCTTGTAAAAAGCAGCGGCCTCGCACAGCATCATCACGGCAACCGGTGCATCCTTGTCGCGGGAGTGTGTTCCCGCAAGGCACCCATAGGATTCCTCCAGCCCGAAGACATAATTGTAGGAATGCTCCTCTTCAAAGAGCTTGATCTGCTCGCCGATGTACTTGAAGCCGGTCAGGCACTCCACATAATGGCAGCTATATTTCTCTGCGATGGCTTTTGCCAGATTGGTGGTCACGATGGTGGTCACAAAGGCCGGCTTCTCGGGCATTGTGTGCGTCAGCGTCCTCTCACGAAGAATATACTCGCCGATCAGCATACCGGACATATTGCCCGTAAAGCCGATGTACTCTCCCGTCTTTACATCCTTGGCGTAAATACCGAGACGGTCTGCGTCCGGGTCGGTCGCAAGAACAATGTCTGCGTCCTTTTCCTTCGCCAGCTTCAGAGCCAGCGTAAAGGCCTTGGGATCCTCTGGGTTCGGATATTCCAGCGTTGTGAAATCCGGATCAGGGTCTTTCTGCTCCGGAACCACATAGACATGCTTGAAGCCGAGCTCTTCCAGAACTCTTGTCACGGGAACCAGGCCTGCCCCGTGGAACGGCGTATAAACAATGCGGATATCATCCGCCATCTCTTTGATGACTTCCGGATGAATAATCTGCTTCTTCAGTGCCTCCATGTAGGCGTCATCAATTTCCCTACCGAAATAAACAAGGAGTCCCTTCTCCTTCGCCTCTTCCTCCGGCATGGTTTTTACTTCATCATAGCTGACGACAGCATTGACATCGGCGATGATTCCGGTATCATGCGGCGGTGTCACCTGCGCGCCATCCTCCCAGTAAACCTTATAGCCGTTGTATTCCGGCGGATTATGACTGGCTGTGATCTCCACGCCTGCCTGGCAGCCAAAATACCGGAGTGCAAAGGATTCCTCCGGAACCGGGCGAAGTGTATCCGACAGATATGCCTTGATGCCATTTGCGGCAAGGCAAAGCGCCGTCTCTTTGGCGAATTCCGGGCTCATGCGGCGGCTGTCATACGAAATTGCCACACCCTTCTTCGGATCACCGTTTTTGTTGATATAGTTGGCAAGGCCCTGTGTCGCCTTGCGGACCGTGTAGATGTTCATGCGGTTGGTCCCGGCACCGATCACGCCGCGCAGTCCACCCGTCCCGAAGGCAAGATCCTTGTAAAAGCGGTCCTCCACCTCCTTCTCATCATTGCGCACTGCCAGAAGCTCTTCCTTGGTCCTGTCGTCAAAATAAGGATCGCTCAGCCAGTAATTCAGTTGCTCCTTCACTCGTTCCAGCATGAATTCACTCCTCCTTTGTTGTGTGCGTTCCTTCCGTTTCCTGCCGGTTTCCTGCTGGGCTCTCCCGCCCGGAATTCCGTGATGCACGAAAAGCCGCCTTTGTCCTAATCCTGTACCTTCAGGCTGTAATCGCTGCGGTCCAGCGTAAAATTCGGATTGTAATACGGATCTCCCTTATCCAGTGCTTCCTTCCATTTCGTCCGGAAATGCTCCGCTTCCTGATCGTAGCGCTTTGCATTGTCGGAAGAAGGATCCGTCACATCCGAGCCGCGGGATACAGATTCATAGTGATACAGCTCCGCAAACGGCGTAAAGACATTCAGATAGTTCTTCTCTCTGCACTTTAAGCAAAAATCCACATCATTCAGAGAGACTGCAAAGGTCTCATCCAGACCTCCCACCTCATCATAAATGCTTTTTCGCACCATGAGGCAGGCTCCGGTCACAGCCGACACATCCTGTGTGTAGCACAGCCGTCCCATGTAGCCAAGGTTCTCTCTGCGCTGCTTGTAATGCGTGTGCCCCGCCGTGCGGTGCGCTCCGAGTCCGATCACAATGCCGGCATGCTGAATGGTCTTGTCCGGATAATAGAGCTTCGCTCCGACGCAGGCGACGTCCGGCCGCTGTGCGTACATCAAAAGCTCTTCCATCCAGTTGACGGAAATCACTTCCGTATCATTGTTCAGAAGGAGGACGTATTCCCCCTTCGCCTTGGACACGCCGAAATTGTTCACTCTTGAGTAATTGAAGGTCTCGCCCTCCGCATACTCATATTCTACTACATGTACCCGGTCTTTGTACGGGCCGGAGGTAACTTCGCGGTAATAACGCTTCGTGGCCTCCTCCGTGCTTCCGTTCTCCACGATGATGATCTCATAGTTTTCATACGTGGATTTCTCAAAAACAGAGTTAAGGCACCGCTTCAGATCTTCGCTGTGATCCTTGTTCGCAATCACGATGGAGATCATCGGCTCACCCTGAATTTCATAGGTGATCTTGAAAATCGTCTCAAATGCGCGGGTGCTGGTAATCTTGAAATTCTTAAAACCATGACGTCTTAAATGATCCGCGACTGCCCCCTTGGCCGCCTCGATCGCGTAGGTCTTCGCCGCAATATTTCCCGCCGTGGATCCCGCATGACTTCTCCAGTAATAAAGGAGCTTTGGCACATGCACAATCTTGTGTGCCTTGTCCGTCAGACGCAGAATCATGTCATGATCCTGTGAACCGTCGAATTCCGACCGGTACAGCTCCTCGCCTTCCAGGAGCCTTCGGTCAAAGCAGGACAGATGGCAGATGTAATTGTTCGCTCTTAAATTGTCAATCGCGTAATCCGGTTTGAAATGAATCGTCACAAAATGATTCAAATCGCTCTCCCGGAAGGTGGTCTCATCACAGTACAGGTAATCCGCATTCTGCTCGTTGATGGTCTTGACATACCAATACAGGACCGATGGGTGCAGATAGTCGTCGTGGTCGAACGGTGCGATGTATTCGCCCTTCGCCATGGCAAGGCAGGCATTCGTGTTTTCCGAAATACCGCCGTTCCTCTCCAGCTTCCGATAGCAGATTCTCTCCGAAAGCTCACTGCTTCTTGCGCGGTACTCCTCTACCACCTGCCCCACGTAGGCGTGCTCTTCATCCGAGCCGTCCGCCAGGCACAGCTGCCAGTTGCCGTAGGTCTGGTTCAGCACCGAATCCATCATATCCTTCAGGTATTCTCTCGGGGTATTGTAAAGAGGAACCAGTATGCTGAAAAGGATCTGGCGGGAAAAGCCTGCTGCCTCCTCAGTCTCATGCTTTCTCTCTGTCTCATCCGGAAAGCTTGCCGTGCCATATCCCTTCTCCGCCTGCTTCTCACGGATTTTATACTGAATTTTCTTGACGACACCCCTGGCATCCCCCTGATTGCGGATCCGGTCCGCCTGCCGCTGCACGAAATGATACGCATCGCGGGCAGGCTTGGACGCCTTCCAGATTTTGTTGTTTTTGATCCGATCCAGCTTGAACTGCAGGTCGTCCACCTGGTCCTCCAGCTGGGCCACCCGGTCCGCAAGGAAGGCTGCCTTGGCCTTTTCCTTTTCAAACTGTTCCCGGTAATCGTTCTGACTGTTTGTATTCTCTGCCATGCTCTTATACTTCTTTTTCCGGAATTCTTAAAAATACGTCGGACCAGAATACAATCCGCTGTCTCGAGGTGTTGTCCTTTGCCAGCATTCCGATCTGGTATCTGCCCGGCTTCAGGGCATCCTTCCGGAAAGCCGTCATGAATCCGGTCAGCTCGTCATTTTTCTGATCCGTCAGGTGCTCTGCAATGTCCGGGCGGTATACCCGCTCTGTCTCTATCTCCCAAACCGTCTGGAGATCATCCTCCCGTCGAAACAAAAGCTTCCTGTCATAAACGGCGTTGTCCGCATTGATGACAAAGGCGTAGCCCTTGACGTAATAGCCGTCCTCTTCCTTACTCTTCGCGTCCTTCCGGCCCATCGGCCCGCAGAGCCAGATAGAAAGAGGCCCCGCATATTCCACTCCAAGACGAAGCACCGGATCCTCCCAGGCTTCCTTTACCTTGCTCTTTCTCTGCTGCATTTCCAGATAGTGCGGGTCCTGCAGAAGCGCATCCTCCGTCGCGATCTTGAACTCGGTCACTGCCGGGTCCTGCTCCAGATACTGATGATAGTAAGGATCCCTGCGGAAGAGATCCGGGTGGCGGTTCAGCAGTCTTTCCTGTTCTCCCGAAAGCCGCAGAGCCTTCACCTTATCCTCTCTGTCATCTCCGCGGGACAGGGATTCATGGTGATACAGGTACATGTTGTTGCGGACCACATTGTAGTAGCCCTTTTCGAACACCTTCAGGCACAGGTCAATGTCATTGAAGGCCACCGCGAAGTTCTCCGCATCAAACCCGCCTACCTCCCGGAACAGGTCGCTCCGGATCATCAGGCAGGCTCCGGTTACGGCAATCACGTTGCGGACGCCCTTGTTGAAGCCGAAATAATGCTCTTCCAGGTTGCTGCAGTACTGCAGCTTGTGGATCGGGCCGACCTTCACATTCACTACGCCTGCGTGCTGGATGATGTCCGAATTGGGATACAGAAGCTTCATGCCGACGCAGCCGACATAGGGAAGCTTCGCCTTTTCCGAAAGGTAGGACAGCCAGCTCGGCCGTGCAATTTCAATATCATCGTTCAGAAACAGGAGAAGCTCTCCGTTCGCTTCCGAAGCGCCGAGATTGCACATTGCCGAGAAGTTGAACTCCATCGGCTGATAAATCAGGCTCGCGCTTCCGGTCTCGTTGTGCTCTTCCAGGAGCTTCTCAACCTTCGCCCGGTTCTCCGGAGAGCTCCCATTGTCCACAACAATGATCTCATAGGGAGAATTGTCCGTGTATTTCTCGATGGAATGGATGCACCGTCCCAGAATTTCCGGATTGTCCTTGCTCGGAATGATGATGCTGATCAGGCGTTTCTCTGCCGATTCGCTGGAATAACGGCCGGTCAGAGAATCCTTGATCAGGTTGCTGTCCCACGGCCTTCCCTTGCGGTATGCATGAAACAGGATTTCCGGGATATGTCCGATCGGAAAACGGTTGTTCTTTCTTCTGGTGAAGCCGCCGTCTGCCTGCGCAATTTTCAGGCAGAGCTTGTCATAAATCCAGGAGCGCATGCCGTCGTCCAGATCATTCTTCCTTGCGTTGGCCTCTTCCTCGGAATCCTCCTTCGTCTTCGAGCGGGCCTCATAGTCCGAGGCCTTCCGCTCTCCGGGATTGATCAGATACAGCTCCGAGGAACGAATCGCGAATACATTGCCGAAATAGAACGTCGAGAGGAACGTGTCCGGCGCCCAGTCGGATTTCAGCCACGCGTCCTTGAGCTGCGACTTCTCCGCGAGCCGGTCTTCGTCACCGTACACCAGATTGATGTCCGGATTGGCAGCAAAATAATCACAGATCATTGTCTCCGCGTAATCCGTCAATGTTCCCTCGTCATCGCAGCAGATGATCACGTCCGGAAACCTGGCTCCGGAAAGAAGGTAGTTGCGAAGATGGGAGTAGCGAACCACCTCCCTCGAGAGCTTCTCTCCCTCGGAATGATCCTCGGCATTCATTCTCTTGTCCAGCTCGAACTTATGCAGACGGTACCAGTTGGTATAGCTGTCCACCTTATCCAGAAGTTCCTTTTCGTACCGCTCATCCTGTATCTGTACCAGATGATGCTTGATCTGTTCTCTCAGCATGTATCCTGACTCCTTATCCGCGCTCTTCCATGGCCTTTGCCATTGTGGAGGGAAGACCAACCATCTGAAGCGTCAGCTCCAGGTCAAAGTCCTCTCCCTCCGGAATCCCGGCCTTTTTCCGAAGTTTTTTCAGATCCCACTCCAGGGAAGGATCCATGGTCGTATAGACGATGCTGCCGTTGGTGTATCTGCGCCCATTGGCGCGGGCCAGACGGCTGATGGTCCGGCGATCCGCATCTCCCGCGCCAGCCTCCCGGATCATGATCATGCAGGGACAGATCGCGGGATCCACCCGAAGCGTTCTCGCCTCTGCAGGTACCGAAACCGTGAAGGTCACCATTCCCTCTTCCTCGTAGTGTTCGCTGACCCAGTAGGACTCCTCTTCCGAAAATCCCCGGCCGGTATCAAAGTAAACCTGTATGGAGGTCAGGCTCCGCTCCTCTTCCTTTCGTGCCTTCTGCAAAGCCTCCTGTGCCGCTTCCTTCTCTTCCTTGGTCTGAAGCTCAGCGGGCTTGATCACCTGTGTCCCCATCTGGGCACGCAGCTCTCCCAGCGAAATAATACCGCCGGTTACCTGATTCTGGAAGTTCTGTTCCTCCATTGCCAGACGGTTGGCATCCTTCTCCGGAACGCCGATCGTCTGCAAAAGCCGCTCGCTTCCGATCAGCTCCTCACAGCGTTCACTTCTCTTCTCATCCTCCAGATAATAAACAAGAAGCGAGCGGAACAGGAGCTCTTCCACCGGGATGCTCCTCGGCACGGCCCATTCGTAGTCGATGGCCGTCCAGATTTCTCCGTCCACCAGAAGGTTGGAGAATGTCATATCATAGTCCGAGATCTGCCGCAGGCTCCCCTGTCCGACTCTTTCCCGGTATTCATTCAAAAGTCCCAGAAACCGCTCTCCGTCGCCTTCCTGCAGACTTTCGTCAAGAAGGCTCTCCAGCGGTCTTCCTGAAACGTAAGGAAATTCCACACCGCCGTCTGCTGTCAAAACGCAGGGAGCAATGCGAAGCGTCTTCGGTACCTGCGCGGTCTCCTGCATTTCCTTTTCTTCCTTCTTCCGGTTCATCTCCGGGAGCTTCGGATGTCCTTCTCCGGTCCATCCGGTCACCGCGTATCTTGCCGCCAGCTGTGCCGCACTGTCCGCCATGCGCCGGATGTGCTCTTCCGCCGCCCTGGTCTGCGGATACTTGCGGACTCTCCCGCCGATCAGATCCAGCTCCGTGCGGATCTGGTACTCCGGTGCGCGATCGTTGGAAAATTTACAGTAGTCCACAGGAAGTGCCGGTCCCACCACGACCTCAAAGGAGTTGGCGAACATCGGATACAGTCCGTCCTGCGTAATTCCCTGATAAGCTTTTTTCTCATCAAAAAGAAGCAGCCGGTCCCGGTCGAAATTGCGGATATTCTCGTTCAACTCTCCGGCCTCCGGAAGTCTTCGGTCCGAATACAGGACCGAGGTGAACTTGTAATCCGGGTATGGATAATAAAAGGAATACTCGGTTGCTCCGTTCTGCAGAAGAAGCTGCTCCAGTGCCGGCCTTGTGAAGGTTTTTGCAGGCTCATTTTCTCCGGAATAGGACTCGATTCCGCCAAAAAAGCAGCCGGAATGGTCTTCCGCGCAGCCCGCCCAGTATTTCAGGCCCAGACGGTTCTCAATGGCAATCACCACGCGGCCGCCCGGTTTCAGATGGGAGAAGACCGTCCGCAGCTCTTCCCCGAACGGGTCCTTTGCGTGCAGATAGCTCTCCGCATACTCCAGAACGCCGATCAGAAAAACATAGTCATAATCCCGGTCAAGTTCCGGCTCCACATCCTCAAAATTGCCGACATGAATGGTAAGATTTCCGCAGTCTCTGTGCCGATATGCGTTGATCAGGGAACGTTTCCGGGACAGATCCACACAGTCTACCTGGCCGCAGCGGCCAGTCAGAACCCCAGTGATTGCTCCCGGTCCCGCACCGATCTCCAGGACCTTTTCATTTCCTGCAAACGGAATCCATCCGACAATATTGCCGCGGATGGAAGAGAGATGATAAAGCGTGGGCCAGTCCTTCGCCTCCCGAATGATGGCGTCGAATTCTTCTTCCGGGTGACTTTTCGCGATTTCCAGAATCCGGTCCTCCACCTCACCGTCACAATACAGATCCTCCCCCGGATAATGAGACAGATCCAGGGTAACGCTTCCGATTTGTTCTCTTCTCATCTCTTCTGCCATATTTCTACCCCGCTGAGGCAAAATCCGCGAAGGCGGTTTTGCCGAATGCGGCAGCC
>ERZ808246.2571-NODE-2571-length-11253-cov-7.740489_pt1 | contig 11253 bp, 4 predicted proteins | sample MGYA00521083_ERZ808246 | MGnify/ENA primary metagenome ERZ808246 (study PRJEB31516, sample SAMN03275577) | gut metagenome | biome: mammalia-associated habitat; material: feces | host: Papio cynocephalus | place: Kenya | collected 2012-07-07 ...
AATCAGGTCGCTTGCGTTTATAAAAGTTCTAAATTCACATTCTACGCAGGGATGTCGCAAGGGGCTTCGGCGTTCAGCCGGCGTCCTTTTGTTTAACCGCCCTTGGAAACATCCTCTTTCCAGATTAAACTTTTAGCCGGTATCTGGCCTATACAAACGAATGCCCCCTTGACGCTTTTTTTTGTTCGCCAAGGGGGCTTGATTTTCTGTTTTATCCCCGCTTGATACCGTTTCAAGCGGGGCTTTGCATTTTCATATAATTTTACGCTTTGGCGATTTTGAACGTGACCGCCGCGGCGCCGACCTCTTCGGTGTCGCCGGACAATCCCGCCGTTTCGTCGAACGCGGTCGCCAAAACCTGTTCGGAAATATAGGCTTTGTTTTCCATCAACGCCGCCAAAACGGTTTCGTCGCCGGAAGTGTAAGCCACCGTGATCCTGTCGGACACGTCGAAACCGCTGTCCTTGCGTTTCTGCTGGATCACGCGGACGAAATCGCGGGCGATGCCTTCGCGTTCCAATTCCGGACGGATTTCCGTGTCCAGAACGACGACCGCCGTGTTGTCGGGCAGCGCCTGCCCCGCCTTGCCGTCTTTCAACACCAATCGCAGCTCGAATTCGTCGGGGTTCAGCGTCTGTCCCGCGATCGCCAGCGTGCCGTCGGCGTTTTTATGCCATTCGGCCGTTTTGGACGCGGCAAGGATGTCTTTCATAAACCGTCCCAGACGTTTGCCGACCAGCGGCGTGATGATGTACAGCGTCCGGTCGGCCAATTCGGCGACATCCCGCGCCAAAATCAGCTCTTTGACGTTGACTTCGTCCTTGACCAGCTCGGCGTAATCCGCCAGACGTTCCGCGTCGTTGCCCGCGACCGTCATCGACGCCAGCGGCAAACGGTTGCGCAGCTTGTGTTCTTCGCGCACCGCTTTGGCGGTCGAACACACGGCGCGGACGAAATCCATGTCCGCGACCAGCTTTTCGTCCGCCGCGAACGCGTTGTAATCGGGATAGTCCGCCAGATGCACGCTTTCTTCGCCCGTCAGCGCGCGATAAATGTATTCGCACGTCAGCGGCTGCAACGGGGCGATCGCCTTGACCAGCGTCACCAGAACCGTATAGAGCACGTCGAAAGCGTCCTGCCCGTTTGAAACGTCCCAGAACCGCGCGCGGGAACGGCGGATGTACCAGTTGTTCATGATTTCAAGGAAATCCGCCACGTCGGCGCACGCCCCCACGATGTCGCAGGCATCCAGCTTTTCCGTCAGCCCTTTGACCAGATCGCGGGTTTTCGCCAAAATATAGCGATCCAGCACGTCTTTCGCCGTCGTCGTGAAGTTGGCTTTCAACCCCTCGGCGTTCGCGTACAGCGTGAAGAAATAGAACGCATTCCACAGCGGAATCAAAGCCTTGCGCGACGATTTCGCGATTTCCTTGCCCTCGCGGTCGATGGACAGGTTGCCCCCGCGCAAAATCGGCGAAGACACCAAGAACCACCGCAACGCGTCCGATCCCAGCGTGTCAAACACGTCCGACGGGTCGGGATAGTTGCGCAAACGCTTCGACAGCTTTTGCTGGTTTTCGTCCAGCACGACCCCGTGGCACAGGCACGTTTTGAACGGCGCGCGGTCGAACAAAGCGGTGCTCATCACCATCAGGGTATAGAACCAGCCGCGGGTCTGCGCCAGATATTCGACAATGAAATCCGCGGGCGAATGGTTTTCAAACCAGTCTTTGTTTTCAAACGGGTAATGCACCTGCGCGAACGGCATCGACCCCGATTCAAACCAGCAGTCCAGCACGTCCTCGACGCGGCGCATCATGGATTTGCCCGTCGGATCGTCTGGGTTCGGACGCACCAGCGTGTCGATGAACGGACGGTGCAAATCGGTGACTTTGACGCCGAAGTCCTTTTCCAGCTCGGCGATCGACCCGTACACATCGACGCGCGGATATTTCGGATCGTCGGATTTCCACACGGGAATCGGCGTTCCCCAGAAACGGTTTCTGGAAATCGACCAGTCGCGCGCGCCTTCCAACCACATGCCCATCGCCCCGTTTTTGATGTGTTCGGGAATCCAGTTGATCGTCTGGTTGTTTGCGACCATTTTGTCGCGGAAAGCCGTAACTTTGACGAACCAGCTGTTGATCGCCTTGTAGATCAGCGGGGTGTCCGTGCGCCAGCAGTGCGGGTAGTTGTGCTTGTACATTTCCTTTCGCACCAGCTTGCCTTCGGCTTTCAGGCGTTTGATGATCGGCTCGTTTGTTTCAAAAACCTGCATGCCCTGATAATCGGGGACCTCTTTGGTAAAGCAGCCTTTGCCGTCCACGGGGCAGACCACGGGGATGTTGTAGGGCTGGCAGGCGATCATGTCGTCTTCGCCGAATCCGGGGGCGATGTGAACGATGCCCGTGCCGTCCTCGGTCGAAACGTAGTCCGCCTGAATGATTTGGAACGCGTTCTTCGTCCCCTCGAAATACGGGAACAAAGGCTGATAGGTGCGTCCGACCAGCTCCGCGCCCTTGACCGTTTTGACTTTGACCGCGTTGGCAAGCTCGCGTTTGTACCGTCCGGCCAGAGCGGAAGCCAGAACGTACTGCACGCCGTCCTCTTCATAGAAATCGTAATCGAATTCCTTGTTCACGCACAGTGCCAAGTTCGACGGCAAAGTCCACGGGGTCGTCGTCCACGCCAATGCTTTGACGGGCTTCGTTTCGCCCTCGATCGGGTTCAGCGTGAACATCACGGTCACGGACGGATCTTCGCGTTCGCGGTAACAGTTGTCCATGCGCGTTTCAAAGTTCGACACGGGGGTTTCCGCCGCCCAGCTGTACGGCTGGATGCGGACGCCCTCGTACATCAATCCTTTTTTATACAGTTCCTTGAACGCCCAGATGATGGATTCCATATAGGGCAAATCCATCGTTTTATAGTCGTTGTCGAACGACACCCAGCGCGCCTGCCGCGTGACGGTCTGTTTCCATTCGTTGGTGTACATCAACACGCGTTCGCGGCACGTTTCGTTGAACTTGCCGATGCCGAAAGCGGAAATCGCGGCGCGTCCCGAAATGCCGAGGAACTTTTCCGTATCCATTTCGGCGGGTAGCCCGTGGCAGTCCCACCCGAAACGGCGTTCGACGCGGTGGCCGCGCATCGTTTGATAGCGGGGGATGATGTCCTTGACGTAACCGGTCAGCAAATGCCCGTAGTGGGGCAGACCGTTCGCGAACGGAGGGCCGTCGTAAAAAACGTACTCGTTCGATCCCTTGTCGCCCGCGGCGCGGTTGGCGACGGATTTTCTGAACGTGTCGTCCTTGCGCCAGTATTCCAGAATATCGCGTTCCAGCGCGGGAAAGTCCGCCTTGGCCGAAACGTCGGGATAATGCTTTGTTTTTTCCGTCATGGTGTTCCACTTCTGTTGATGTTGACGTCGTTTTGATATAAAGCTTTTAAAACAGATAACGGATATTATCAACAGAATCCTTGACGCAAAAGGCATTTTAAGGGATTCTTGGAAAAACGCGATTCACTTTAATTCTTTCAAGGACACGGCCATGGCGCAGAATACGGATTCGGACGGCGAAACGGAAATGCTGTTTTCCGAACAAAAAACAGACGGCGGACATTCCGGACGGTTTGAAAACACCGCCGTTGTCGCGGGGGCGGTTATTTCGCTGATATGGCTGGCCTTTGTCGCGGATTACGCCGTTTCGTCGGGTTGGTGGGCGTCGCGGCTGGACATGACGCCAGCCGAATTTTCCGGTTTCGCGGCGGGGATATTGTCGCCGTTCGCGTTCATCTGGGTGGCCGTCGCCTACTTTTCGTCCCAACGCCGCTATGTCAAAGAAGCCGGAAAACTGCGCGCTTACATTTCCGAATTCATGTACCCGAACGCCAAAAACAAAACGTATGTCAAGGCGTTGTTGGACGACATCCGTTCCCAGACGGCCGATTTGAACGCCGTTTACGACCGCCTGCGCGATTGCGCCGACAATGCCAAAGACGCTTTGGGCGACCGGATCGGCCGATTGACGGATCTGGCGGAAACGTTGGAACGCGGCATTGACGATTCCGCGCGCAAAATCCAAAGCGGCATCGATGATTTAAAGGCGGCGTCCCTGCTGGCGGATTCCCAATCGGCGCGGGGCGCGGAACTGATTGAAAAAGGGTTGAACGGGCTGCAGGAAGCCGCGCGGCAAACGAACGAAGCCTATTCGCGGCTGTCATCCGCCCTGCGATCCGACACGGACGCGTTGAAAAGCGCGGGCGACGGCCTGACCGACCAAACCGCCCGCCTGTCGGCCGAAGTCAGAGAGCAAAGCACCCTGCTGCACACCGCGGCCGAAAACGCGCGCGACGTGCTGACGCGCCAAACCGCCGCCGCGACGGCCGCGTTGACGGCACAGACGGACGCGCTGGTCGCCGCGGGAACGCGAGTGTTCGACACGCTGGACGAACAGGCGGCCGACATCCGGCAAAACGTGTCCAGCCATGTCGAACAAATCACCCGCGCGGGACAATCGGCGCGCGACGACATTTCCGCCGTCGCCCTTGATTTGGAACAACAAACGGCGATGCTGCAAACCGCGGCGGAAAACGCGCGCGACAACACGGAAAAAATGCTGGCCGGATTGGAACGCCGCATCGCGACGCTGGAGGAAATATTCGACCGCCAGAACAACGCCATTTCCGACAAGGACGCCCTGCTGACCGAAACGTCCGAAAAACTGCAAACGACGTTCAAGGAACAGAACGCCCTGCTGGATCAGGAGGCGGAAAAAATCGTCGCCCGTTTCCGCACGATCGAAACGACGCTGGACACTTACATCAACGAAATCAACGCGGCATCGACCACGGCGGTGGAACAGATTTCGACCGTTTCCGATTCCCTGAACGGCAAAGCCGACCAGATTTCGACCGCCGGCGGAAAAGCGTGTTCCGAAATGGATTCGGCCGCGAACCGGATTGAACAAAGCACCGCCCGTTTGGACGATGCGGCGCAAAATCTGAAAACGACGGGACAGACCGTCGCGGACGCCTTGACGCGACAGGCGCAGGATGTGAAATCCGCGTTGGACGGGACGGAAGACAAGCTTTCCGCCATTCAAACCGGCCTGCACGACGGGTTGGCGGAAATTGATGCCGGACTGACGGGGGCGGAGGAACGCGCCGAAACCGTCAGCCGCAAAATGGTCAAGCAGGCGGGCGAGCTGTCCGATTTGACGGGCGCGCTGGTGTCACAGGCGATCGTGACGGAAACGTCGCTGGCGCAACAACAAAAGTACGTTTCCAACGCCGCCGCGAAGCTGGAGGAAACGAAGTCCCTGCTGAAAGAACAGGCCGACGATTTGACAGGCATCGCCGATTTGTTGGACACGCGGGCGGCCGAAACGGTCGTACGCCTGTCGCGTTTGTTGGAAGACACGATCGGTCAGGCCGGCAAGGTCGTTGATCAGATTCAGGAAATCGACACCGTTTTGGCGGACAAGATCACGTCGCTGGATTCGTCGTCGCAGCGCGCCGTCGTCGCCGGAAACACTTTGCGCGAAGATTTGGAACGCCACAAATCGCTGCTGGACGCGTCGGCGCAGCGCGTCACCGCCTATGCCGAGGAATTGGGCGCGGAAATCACCCGCCGCACGACGCAAATGGACATTTCGTCCGAATTGCTGAAATCGCGGTCGGAAAAGGCCGTTTTGCAAATCGACGAACAGTTCCGCAAACTGACCGACGACGCGCAGGCCATGATCGACGCGACGCAAACGGCGGCCGCGTCTTTGACGGACAGTTCGGAAAAGGTCGAAACGCTGTTCGGCCGCCAGTCGGCCACCCTTTCCGCCGTTTCGGACAAGCTGGCGGAACAAAGCGCGCAGGTCGCCGCGTCGTTGCGCGAACAATCGGAACAGGCGGACAAGGATTTGGAACGTCTGGTTTCCCGCATCCGCTTGATCGAAGAGGGATTGAACGTCCAAACGAAAGAGCTGACCAACGCGTCGGAAATGACCGTGTCGCAACTGGAAACGGTCGGAACCGCGTTGACGCGCCAAACCGACGCGCTGGCCGCGTTGACGGAAACGGCGAAAACGAAAATGACGGAAACCGGCGCCGCCGCGACCGCCGCGGCCGAAAAGCTGTCCGCCGCCGCGCAGGACGCGTGTTCGCGCCAATCCGAATCCGTCGCCGTTTTGGAAACGAAACAGCGGGATTTCAAACAATCCGCGGACGAATTGATGCAACGTCTGACCCTGTTGCAGGATGAAATCGCCGAACAGACGGACGGGTTGCAGAAACAATCCGCCAAATCGACGCAGCAAGCTGTCATGGTGCGCGATTCCATGCAGCGGCACATCATCGATCTGGGGGATGTCGCGAACATCGTCGCCACGCAGTCGCGCATGGGCGAAGCCGCTTTGGGCAACCAAATCGACTATTTGAAAGAAGCGGCCGAAGACGTGATGACCCACATCCGCAACATCAACGACGCCGTGCGCAAAAACACGAACGATCTGTTGGCGGCGTCTTCGCGCATCGGGTTCGAGCTGGACGCCATGGGCGAAAACCTGCGCCAGCGCAACGACGAAGCGTCCAAAGCCGCCGAGGACAGCCTGAACCGGTCGCAGACGGCCGCGCGGTTTTTGGAGGAAAAGGCGCAGCTGCTGGCCACGATGACGGATCAGGTCGTCAGCGGCCTGAACAACGCGGGCAGCGAATTCGCGGCGCAGGCCAACCGGATCGAAGCGGCCGGCGAAATCGCCCGCGACCAAATCGAAACGACGGGGGACACGTTCCTTGTCCAATCGCACCAGCTGACCCGCATTTCGGAAGAAGCGCAAAAGGCCGTCAAAAACCTCAGCACCGTATTGCGCGAACGGGCGGTCGATTTCAACAAAACGGCCGAAAACGCCGGCGCGCAGGTGCGTTCCCTGAACGACACGGTGCAGCAAATCGGCAAAGAGTTCGAGGAAATGTCCAACAAAGGCGTCATCCAGATCGATCTGGCCGGTCAGCGTCTGCGTTCCATGATCAGCGAAGTCGCCGGAAATTCCGAACGCATCGCGGTCGAAGTGCGCAAATCCGGCGAACAGTTTGTCGATCAATCCGATCTGCTGTCCATCGCCGCGGACGACGCGTTGAAACGCCTGCAGGAACTGTTGTCCGTCATGCGCGACAACGCCAAGGAAATTCAGGATTCCGGCGAAAAGATTTCCGCGCAGTCGATCAAGCTGGGCGGCGCGTTCAACCGGCAGGTGCAGGCGTTGATTTCCGCGTCCCGTTCGGCCGAGGAATACCTGACCGCTTTGGATCGGAAAAAGGACGACGCCGACACGGAACGCTTTATGCGCGAAGCCTCTTTCATCATTGAAAAACTGCAGTCGCTGGGCGTTGACATGGCGCGCATTTACACGCCGAACGTCGAAGAAGACCTGTGGAAACGCTATTATTCCGGCGACCGCGGCGCGTTCATCCGCCACCTGTCCCGCGCCATTGACAAAAACCAAGTACGCAAAATGACCGAATTGTTCACCGAAAACGCCGAATTCCGCGAATACGTTTCGCGCTACATCGCCGAATTCGACGGCATTTTGGCGCGCGCGCAGGAAAACGAACGCGCCGACGTGCTGACCGGCGTTCTGCTGGGGTCGGAATCCGGACGCCTGTATATGATTCTGTCCCGCGTGTTCAACAAGGAAGCGTGATCCGATCCGGCGCGGTTCAACCGCCCGCCCGCAACACATACAACGAAAGCCCGCCGTTCCCTATGTCGGCGGGCTTGCTTTTTTAAAAATCCTTACGCGGCCAAAGCGACGTTTTGCGATTGAACGAAGCGGGTCATTTTTTCAACGGCGCGGTTTTCGATTTGACGCACCCGTTCGCGGGAAATCCCCAACCGTTCGCCCAACACGTCCAACGTGACCGGTTCTTCGGCCAACCGGCGCGCGCGCACCACTTCACGTTCGCGGTCGTTCAGCTGACTTAACGCGCGATTCAGCAAATCCTTGCGCAAACCGCTTTCCTGCCGTTCGGCCAGATCGTTTTCGATGTTGGTTTCGTCGGTCAGGAAATCCTGCCGTTCCGCGTATCCGTCGTCATACACGGGCGTGTTCAACGACACGTCGCCGTTCAACCGCATATCCATCGCGGTCACGTCCGATTCGGGAACGTTCAGATTTTGGGATATTTCCTTGACGCTGTCGGCGTCCAACGACGCGTCGCCGTACAGCCCCAGCCGCGCCTTGATTTTGCGCAGGTTGTAGAACAGGCGTTTTTGCGCCGCGATCGTGCCGATGCGCACCAGCGACCACGATTTCAAAATGAATTCGTTAACGGCCGCTTTGATCCACCACACGGCATAGGTGGACAGACGGTTTCCCTTTTCCGGTTCGAACCGTTTGACCGCCTGCATCAAACCGATGTTGGCTTCGGAAATCAAATCCTCCAGCGGCAGGCCGTAGAACCGGTAGGAAAAGGCGACTTTCGCCGCCAAACGCAAATGGGCGGAAATCAGCTTTTTCGCCGCGGACAAATCGCCGTGGCTGCGGAACCGGTTGGCCAGCATATATTCTTCCTCGGCGGACAGCACGGGAATGCGCCGGATGGATTCCAAATAAGAGTGGAGGCCGTTTTGAACGGCGGGTAACAAAGCTGTTGTCGTCATCGTCATATCCTTTCACAAAGCAACATGACATTCATGTCAAAGAACCTTTATCAAGCATTCTCATAATCAGGATATTACTAAAAAGTTTTTTGAAAAGCAATAGGAAAAATTGTTGTTTTTATCAATTCTAAACTTTTTGCCGTATGCCGCGCCGCCCTGCCCGCCACGCCCCGATGCAGGGCTTCCCCCCCCCCGCGGACATAAAATAAAGGCGGGGGTTTCCCTCCGCCTCTATTCGTTTGTAATGCTCCGGCATTAGAACAACTGCAACACGCTCTGCGCGGCCTGAGAAGCCAGCGACAACGAATTGATGCCCAGCTGCTGACGGGTCTGCAACGCCAACATATTGGCGCCTTCCTCGTTCATGTCAGCCAGCGTCAGTTTGTCGGCACCGGTCTGCAGGTTGTTGATCATGTTTTCCGTAAAGTCTTCGCGAATCTGAACCGTGGACAGGTTCTGACCGAATTCGGAAGCCTGAGCGCGCAACAGGGACGTGGCTTTGGTGATTTGATCCAAAGATTTGTCGATGCTGGCGTTGTCTTTCCATTCGGATTCGGACATCGTGAAGCCCAAGCCCGTCGAATCGAAAGTGACACCTTTCAATTCCAGCGTGCTGGTACGGGATTCGTTGAACACAACCGTCAGGTCGTCACCGTTCAGCAGGTTGATGCCTTTGTAGGACGTATCCTGAACCAACTGGTCGATCTGTTCCAAAACGGCGTCGAACTGGTTGGCGTATTTCGCGCGTTCGTTCGATCCGTTCGTGGCGGAATAGATGCTGGAACCCAGCAGGCTCTTGACAAAGTTGCTGCCGTTGTTGTCGGCGATGACCATATCGTCGCCCTGTTCGCCCGAAATGACCAAGTGGCCCTTGGAATCGAAGTCGGCGGCGATACCGTCCAGACCGTCAACCGCCTGACGGAATTCTTCAACCGTCATGCCGTCGGTGATCGTGACGGAATGTCCTTCGTCAAAACCGAACACTTGGTTGAAGTTTGTCTGAATGGGCATATCCTTCGCGGTGGATTCTGTTGTATCCATCTTAATGGTAGTCGGATCAATGTCGGCTCCGGTGGTATCATAGAAATCCACCTTGCCCTTAGCACCGCCGTAAACGGCTTTGATCGTCGTACCAGCCAACGCGTTATTGATTTCTGCAACAACGTTTTTCGTCTTAGCTTCGTCAGCGAAAGTATCCGCCGCACCGATCGCAATCGTTTTTCCGCCAACGGTCAGATTTTTCTCCGCCGTCAACGTAACCGTTGCACCAGCCAACGTTTTATCGGAATCGAAATCAGCCGTGGAACGGATGACCAAGGACGAGTTGTCCATCGTGTTGAACGACAGTTTGCCGTCTTTGACTTCGGCGTTCAAAACCTTGCGGCCGACCGTGTAAACGGTTTCGCGCATAAAGTCTTCCAACGTCATATCGGCATCAAACGTCTGTTTCGTCACGCTGTCACTAACAGTGGCTTCAGTCGTTTTGGTAACGCCTTCGTCTGCCGTACCTGTAGCGTCGAACGTAAATTCATACGTTTTATCGCCGACGATCATTTCGATCTTGGCTTTGTCTCCAATGCCAATATCGCGCAACGTCTGATCCTTGGAAACGTTGGACGTGCCTTCCATTTTCGTGGAATCGCCCAAACGGATCGTGAAGCTGTCGCCGGGGTTGACATTGGCCATAACGTCGGTCAACAGGTCGGTTTTGGCCGTCGCGGCGTTGAACGTGACGTTGTCGGACGTGGCTTTGGACGCCACGTTCGCCGTGTCGCGCGCGCTGTTCGCGATGGATTTGGCCTGTTCAACAAAGTCTTGCAGTGTGGTAATGCCCTTGTCGGCAACTTCCAACGTCGAAATGGCCTGGCCGATGCTGTCCAGCAACGTGGACAGGTCGTCAGCGCGCGAATTCAACGATTGCGCCGTAAAGTACGAAGAGGGGTTGTCCATGGCCGAGTTCACTTTGTAACCCGTGGACAAACGGTCCTGCGTCGTATCCATCAGCTTTTGCGTGTTTTTCAAGCTCAGCAGGTTGGAGCGCATGGAAGATGTCAGAGCAATTTTATCTGTAGACATGAGATTTCTCCTTTTCTTGGATTAATAACAGCCCGTTTCGGGGGTGACCCTTGCGCGGGCCGGTTTCTGGAAACGGCGCTTCGGCCGCCTTGTAAACTCCATTGTTAAAACGCTATCACAACATCGCCGTTCGTTCAATAGGCAAAATTTGCCCACGCCCTCCGGCATCGCGCCCGCCCGTTTCCGCCGCTCCCGCGTCCGCCGCGCGCGGGCAATGCAAAAACGGCGGAGTGTTACCCCCGCCGTTTCCACCGTCCCCTATCGGAATACCGACATCAGGACATTGATGATCAGTTTAATAATGTAAATTAAAACTCTCATCACAGCTCTCTCCTTGGCGGAAACATAACCGCGTTGGGAAGGAGCCAACCGAAAACAGGTTGACAAACTCAACCCGTTTTCATATCCTAAACTTAGATGGAGTTAGGTAAGTTAGCTCCTTCCAGTTAGGAAGATGTCCGGTGTTCCCGCACCGGACTTTTCTTTTATAAACAATATTATTTAACAGAACAAGTTTTTGATGC
>ERZ808246.2573-NODE-2573-length-11250-cov-6.976418_pt1 | contig 11250 bp, 12 predicted proteins | sample MGYA00521083_ERZ808246 | MGnify/ENA primary metagenome ERZ808246 (study PRJEB31516, sample SAMN03275577) | gut metagenome | biome: mammalia-associated habitat; material: feces | host: Papio cynocephalus | place: Kenya | collected 2012-07-07 ...
CACCTTCCCCTCAAGGGGAAGGCAACCGCCTGCGGGCGGGACGGGGGACCCCTCATCCGGCGCTGCGCGCCACCTGTCTCCCTGCGGGTCGGTCGGTCCGCGGGTCTGACACGCCACCGGCGTGTCATTCAATACCGCGAACCCCCCAGGGGGAAGGCTATGGGGGGTGCGGCCTCAGGGGGAAGGCTTGACGCCGCGGGGCGTCGGGGACGCCGCCCCCTACAGAGGGAAGGCTTGGGGGCGCGAAAGAGGCGCACCCGGACGGGTGCGCCTCTTTTTGTTTCTCACGCGAAATAACCCTTGATCTCCATCACGGCCGTTACGATACAGAACAGGCCGAAGGCCAGGATCAGCGTGCCGCCCAGCTTCTTTTTCTGCTTCACCTGGAACATCATGATACCCACCATGATCATGGACAGCCCCAGCAGCACCATGGACAGGCCGGGAATGTACAGCACGTTCATCTTCCGCAGCATCCACAGCAGCAGGGCCAGGACCAGCAGCACGATGGATATGTTCTTCTTCGTATTCATGGACATTGGCGTTTCTCTCCTCCCTTGGGGCGCGGCGCGCCCACTGGTTTGATTGTAGCGGAAAACCGGACAGAATACAAGGGTAATTTACCGCCCCAGCAGCACTTTCGCCTTGAGGAGGGCCGCCACGGTCTTGGCGTCGGTCAGTTCGCCGGACATACACAGCTCCACCGCCTCGTCGAAGGGCACGCGCACCGTCTCCAAAAACTCGTCGGCGTCCGGGTGCGTCTCGCCGAAGGTCAGCTCGCAGGCCAGGAACAGGTACAGCGTCTCGCCGTAGCAGCCGGGAGAGGCGATCAGCGCCCCCAGGTCCGTCCACGCCCCCGCCGAAGCCCCGATCTCCTCCTTCAGCTCCCGCCGGGCCGCGACGAAGGGGTCCTCGCCCGGCTCCCGTTTGCCGGCGGGTATCTCCGTCAGCACCCCGGAAAAGGCGTAGCGGTACTGCTTCACCAGCAGCACGTCGTCGCCGTCCAGGGCCAGAATGCCCACGCCGCCGGGGTGCTCCACCACCTCGCGGACGCCCTCTTTCCCATTGGGCAGGCGTACCTTGTCCTCCCGCACGCGCAGAATGCGGCCGCGGTAGACCTCACGGCTCTCCAGCGTTTTCTCGGTCATATCCATAGAAGCGTCTCCCTTCGTTTTTTGTCCCAGTATAGCACAGAAAGTTCAAAATTACCACCCCTCTATCCCCTTGCGCGGCGGAGGAAAATGTGGTATACTATCGTTCACGTTACCGGAAGGAGGTGTCTCCATGGACAAGTCCGGCACCAAGACCATCGCCCAGAACCGCAAGGCGTACCACGACTACTTCGTGGAGGACCGCTACGAGGCCGGCATCGAGCTGTTCGGCACGGAGGTCAAGTCCATCCGCGCCGGCACCCTGAACCTGAAGGACGCCTTCTGCGTGGCCAAGGACGGCGAGGTGTACGCGTACAGCTTTCACATCTCCCCCTACGACCACGGCAACATCTTCAACCGCGACCCGGACCGGCCCAAGCGGCTGCTGCTGCACAAGCGGGAGATACGGAAGCTCCACGATCTGCAAAAGCAGGAGGGCTATGCGCTGATACCGCTGTCGGTGTATTTCAAGAATTCCCGGGTGAAGGTGGAGCTGGGCCTGTGCAAGGGCAAAAAGACCTACGACAAGCGGGAGGCCGTGGCCAAGCGGGACGCCAAGCGGGAGATGGACCGCGCCATGCGGGAGAAGAACCGCGGGTATTAAATCGTATGACATTGCGCGGGAAGCGCGCATATTCTGATAATAAGTGAGGAAAACGGAATGGCAAATCCTATCGTGACTTTTGAAATGCAGGACGGCGGCAAGATCGTGGCCGAGCTGTATCCCGACATCGCGCCCCAGAGCGTGTACAACTTCATCGCCCTGGCCAACGCCGGGTACTACGACGGGCTGATCTTCCACCGGGTCATCCCCGGCTTTATGATCCAGGGCGGCTGCCCCGACGGCACCGGCATGGGCGGCCCGGGGTACTGCATCAAGGGCGAGTTTGCCGCCAACGGCGTGCAGAACGATCTGCGGCACACCCGCGGCGTGCTGAGCATGGCGCGGGCGCAGCCCATGGACAGCGCCGGCAGCCAGTTCTTCATCATGCACAAGGACGCGCCCCATCTGGATGGGCAGTACGCCGCCTTCGGCTGCGTGATGGACGGCATGGACGTGGTGGACCGCATCGTCAACCAGCCCCGGAACATGATGACCAACAAGCCTAAGAAGGACCAGATCATGGCGAAGGTCACCGTGGACACTCAGGGCGTGACGTATCCGGAGCCGGAGAAGCTGGCCGATCCCTTCGGGAGATAATGTGCATCGCGCAGGGGAGGGTCTCCCCTCCCCTGCGGGTCAAATATGGGGCTGCACCGGTTTCGACGGGGGTGTGGAGGCTGGATAAGCGGGCGGCGGCGCCTGACCGCCATAAAACGGGCAACTTAAAAATTAACTGACAACAATCGTATTGCTGTCGCTGCCTAACTAAAGGCAGCCGTCTGAACCGGAGAGGCCGCAGGCCGGGGAAGGCGTCGTTTATGCGGCGGACGTGCGGCGGGTAAGAGTTGCCCCGCCCATGCATTATGACTCTACTGAACCGCGCAGTCTGTCAGGTGTCTGCGCGGAGAGGGAATGCTGAAACCTGACTGCGCCCGGAGAAAGTCTTGTCAAAGCGCTTTCGGACAGGGGTTCGACTCCCCTCAGCTCCACCAAAAGCAAAGAGACACGCGGAAGCGTGTCTCTTTGCTTTTGGTGAGGTAATAAGTAACAGTGAATAGTGAAGAGGTATTTTGCAAGGCTGCGCCTTGCATTTTTATTGTCGTCAGGTATAATGAGTGCAAGGGGGTGCTCGTATGCATGACAGTCCGCTGGTGACAAAGTCCAAGGAATTCGCGCTCGCTGTTATAGCGACAAGCAGAGAATTGAGAAATGCCAGATGCGAAGGCGCCTTGATAAGCCAGTTTCTGCGCGCCGGAACAAGCATAGGCGCAAATATCAGAGAAGCCTTTTACGCCCATAGCCGCGCTGACTTCATCGCAAAGCTGCAAATCGCCCTGAAAGAGTGTTCTGAGGCGGAATACTGGTTAGAGCTGCTTACGGAAAGCGGGTACTGCCACGATAAAGAGCTGCTCAGCCGGTGTGCCGAGTTGAAAAGGATCCTCATCGCATCAATAAACACCGCAAAGAACAAGCAATAATGGTAAAAACAAAACCACCCTAACGGGTGGTTTTGCTTTTGCCGGGACTACTTCATTCGGCCGTCGCCGGCCATGAGGGCGGTCATCTCCTCGATGCGCTCCAGTGGGAACGGGGGCTCGCACAGGGGCTTCATGGCGATGGACATGAGCTTCATGGGATTGTCATCCGCCGCCACACGGTTGGAGCTGAGTGCGCCGCAGCGCTTACAGCGGTGGATGATCGCCCACTCGCCGCCCCTGCGTACCCAGACCGCCACCGGCTCCATGATGCCGCCGCAGTCGGCAGCCCGGTCGCCGGGCTCGATGTCTACGTGCAGGCTGGAGAGGCAGTTGGGGCAGTGGTTGCGGTGGTCACTGCCGGCCTCCTGCGGTGTGCAGAGTCGGCCGCAGACCTTGCAGGTGAAGGTGTCATTGCAGGGATGGGTCTTGTAGTAGCCTTTTTCAAAGGTCTTCCGCTTGTTTTCGCGGTTCATGGTGTTTCCTCCTGAAGATGTGTTTTCATGCTCCGGGAGGAATGGCGTGTATATAACCAGACCTCCCGGTCAGGCCACACGCTCCAGTGTCAGGGTATTGAGTTTCAAACGCGTCTCCTTAATAAAATGTGTATTGCGCCCTGTGGGCACTGACAACAGAGTACTCTCCGCGCCGCCGTTTGTCAAGAGCCTACGCGTGCCTGAACACCTTTTTCTCCAACGCAAAGATGCGCGGACTGAAGGTGTCCGGCTCCATCGTATCATACGTCTCGCGGTAGATCTCCATACGGCTGTCCACCGCGTCGATCAGGCTCAGCAGCTCCGCCTCGGCGCACAGCGGGCGCACCGCCGCGCCGAACTCCGGCTCACCGTGGTGGGAGAGGATCAGGTGCTGCAGCAGCACGGACTTCTCCTCCGGCACGCCCAGGCGGGCGGCAGTCTCCGCCGCGTCCTGCGCTCCCATGACCAGGTGCCCCAGCAGCTGCCCCTTAATAGAGTAATCCGTGGCCAGACCCAGCTGCGAGAACACGAACTCCTGCGCCTTGGCCATGTCGTGGAGCAGCGTCCCCGTCAGCAGCAGGCTGCGGTCTATCGTCTCCGGGTACATCCCCGCCAGGAAGTCCGCGATCTTCACCATGTTGGCGGTGTGCATCAGCAGGCCGCCCAGGAAGGCGTGGTGTACGCTCTTGGCGGCGGGGATGGACGCGAGCGTCTCCCCGTGGGCCTCCAGCATGGCCTCGGCCACGGCGCGGTAGTCCGGATCCGTGACAGACGCCGCCGCGCGGCGCAGGTCCTCCATCGCCGCACCGCAGTCGATGGGCGCGGTGGGCACCAGGGCGGACACATCCACCGGATCCTCCTGGACCGCCTGACGGATACGCGCGGCGGTAAACTGCGCGGTGCCCCGATACTCGCCCACGGTGCCCCGCACCTTGACCACAGTGCCCTCGTCGGCAGCGGTCAGCGGCCCGGTATAGTCCCAGACCTTCAGCTCCATGGCGCCGGTACGGTCGCTGAGCGCACCGGTCAGGAACGGCTTGCCGTTGGCGGCTACCTTAGGGTTGGCGGACTTGAGTATGTAGTAGCCCTCGACCTCGTCGCCGGGGGTCATGGCGTTGATGGGCTTGTTGTATTCCACAGGCATATCCTCCCTTTCTCCTATTACTGTTATGATACCACGTTTGCCGAAAGCGGGCAAGTGCCCGAGAAATTTTGCCGCTTCTCCGGCAACGTTACCGCCAGACAAAAATTTTGGCGGGCAAACACCGTTTGTATTTTGGTTCGCGACAGGAAAACTTGCAAAAGCCCCTCATTGTTAAGGACTTTTACAAGTTTCCTTTCGCGGCAATTCTTTACAGGCTTCGACATTTTATTTATGACATTTTTATGTACTCGCCGCAAAGATTAACGTGCAATTTATTTACGCAGTGCTATAATCTGAACATGATTTTTCGGGACGATCCGGACGTTCCGGAAAGAGAAAATCCACTTTACAAAGGAGAGTGTGTTTTTGTGCTGACATTCATCATCGGTCTGGTCATCCTGATCGGCGGCGCAGCCCTCTACGGGCGCTTCTGCGAAAAGGTCTTCGGGCCTGACGACCGCAAGACCCCCGCCTATACCAAGGAAGACGGCGTTGACTATGTCCCCATGAAGGGCTGGAAAAACAGCCTGATCAACCTGCTGAACATCGCGGGCACCGGCCCCATCATCGGGCCGATCCAGGGTATCCTCTTTGGGCCCATCGCGTTCCTGACCATCCCCATCGGCAACATCATCGGCGGCGCCATGCACGACTATTTCTCCGGCATGATCTGCTTGCGCGACGGCGGCACCCAGATGCCCGAGATGATCCGCCGCTACTCCACTAAGGGCGTCTACAAGTTCTACAACGTATTTGTCTGCATCATGCTGCTGTTGGTGGGCGCCGTGTTCATTTACACCCCCGGCGACATCGCCGCGACCCAGGTCTTCAACCTCAGCGGCAAGGCCAACGATCCCACCACGTGGATCATCTACGGTGTCATCTTCCTGTACTACCTGATCGCCACCGTGTTCCCCATCGATGCCATCATCGGCAAGATCTACCCCATCTTCGGCGGCATCCTGCTGTTCTCCGCCATCGGTGTGTTCATTGGCATCTTTGCCACGGGTATGCCCCTGCTGAACATCTGGGACGACTGGTCCTCTCCCGTGCTGGCGCTGGCCGACGGCACTCCCTTCACCTATGCTGAGTATTTTGAGACCAAGCACTTCCTGCCCATTTTCTTCGTAACGGTGGCCTGCGGCATTCTGTCCGGCTTCCACTCCACCCAGACCGCTATCATCTCCCGCACCATGAAGAGCGAGCGTCAGGGCCGCAACACCTTCTACAACATGATGGTGTTGGAGGGCTTCATCGCCATGGTCTGGGCTGCCGGTGCTATGGGCGTATACAACCTGGCGCTGCAGGAGCCCAATGCATCTCTGGCCACCAGTACTGTCGGCGTGGTCTGCAAGTACCTGCTGGGCAACGTGGGCGGCATCATCGCTCTGATCGGCGTTATCGTCCTGCCCATCACCTCCGGTGATACGGCGCTGCGCGCCCTGCGTCTGAGTCTGTCTGAGACGCTGCACATCGACCAGTCCACCAACGGCAAGCGCATCAAGCTGGCGCTGCCCATCTTCGCGCTGGTCATCGCCATCCTGGTGTTCGCCAAGATCAACAACGACGGCTTCATGATCCTGTGGCGTTACTTCGCCTGGGCCAACCAGACGCTGTCCCTGTTCGCCTTCCTGTGCATCACCGCGTGGATGTTCGAGAACGGCAAGGGCAAGTGGGCATGGATGCCCATGATCCCCGGCGGCTTCTACACCTTCATCTGCGTCACTTACATCGCCAATGCCCAGATCGGCTTCCATATTCCCTGGACGTTTGCCTACATTATCGGCGTGGCCTGCGCTGTGGCGTATGTGGTAGCCTGCTGTATGTACGGCAAGAAGCGCGCGGCTAAGCTGCTGGCCAAGTAAGCTCTCTCCTCTCCTCAAATCGGTTTGGCAATTAACGTACAAAACATGAGGGACGGCATACGCCGTCCCTTGTGTTTTTTTCTCCCGGCTGGTATAATCCCCTTATCAAAACGAAGGGAGCGCGCTCCATGAAACGCTGTCTTGTCCTCTCCGACTCATTCAAAGGCACGCTGTCCTCCCCGGACATCTGCCGCATCGCCCGCAGCCTCCACATCCCCGGCTGGCACATCGACGCCCTGCCGGTGGCCGATGGCGGCGAGGGCACCACGGACTGTTTTCTGGAGGCCTGCGGCGGGCAGCGTATCGCCGTTCCCGTGTCCGGTCCCTTCGGCGATACCCTCAACGGCTTCTACGGCCTGCTGCCCGACGACACGGCGGTGGTGGAATGCGCCGCCGCGGCAGGCCTGCACCAGGCCGAGGGCCGTCCCGACCCGGAGGCGGCCACCACCTACGGTGTGGGGCAGCTTCTGAGCCGCGCGCTGGATCACGGCGCAAAGCGTCTGATCCTGGGTCTGGGCGGCAGCTGCACCAACGACGGCGGCTGCGGCGCGGCGGCCGCGCTGGGCGTGCGGTTCTCTGACCGACAGGGCCGTCCCTTCGTGCCAACCGGCGGCACGCTGACAAACATCGCGGCTATCGACCTGTCCGGGCGGCACCCCGGCCTGCGGCCTGGTGTGCTGACGGTCATGTGCGACATCGACAACCCCCTGTACGGCGAAACCGGCGCGGCATACATCTTCGCCCCGCAAAAGGGCGCGGACGCGGCGTGCGTACAGCGTCTGGACGCGGGGCTTCGGCACCTTGCCGCGGTGCTGCGTGAGCAGTTGGGCGCGGAGGTGGATACCCTCCCCGGCGGCGGTGCCGCCGGTGGCTTCGGCGCGGGCTGCGCCGCGCTGCTGTGCGGCACCCTGCGCTCCGGCATCGAGACGGTGCTGGACACCGTGGACTTCGACCGCCGCGCGGCAGACTGCGGCCTGGTGGTCACCGGCGAGGGCTCCTTTGACGCCCAGAGCCTGGGCGGCAAGGCCATCAGCGGCGTGGCAGGCCGGTGTCAGCGGCTGCACGTCCCCGCAGCCGTACTGGCCGGACGGGTGGCGCTGACTCCGGAGCAATGGGCACCGCTGGGCCTGCGGGCGGTCCGCAGTATCAACCCCGCCGGGGTGACACTTGAGGAGGCCAGGACCAACGCCGCCGCCTATTACCGGGCGGCACTGGAAGCACTGCTGAAGGAGTGGAAGTGATATGGCACAGGTCATTGAGATACACGACTTTTCCGACCCGGCGCTGGACGTCTACGCCCGGGCCACGGAAAACCAGCTGGTCAACCGGGCCGACCCGGCCAACGCACTGTTCATCGCCGAGAGCCCGCTGGTCATCGGCCGTGCGCTGGACGCCGGGTGCGTGCCGGTTTCGTTCCTGATGGAGCCGCAGCACATCACTGGCAAGGGCGCTGAGATACTGGGCCGCTGTGACCCGGACCTCCCTGTCTACACGGCTTCCCTGGAGGTGCTGACGAAGCTCACCGGATTCCACCTGACCCGCGGGATGCTGTGCGCCATGCGCCGCCCTCCCCTGCCCTCCGTGGCGGAGGTCTGCGCCGGAGCACGGCGCATCGCCGTGCTGGAAAACGTAATGAATCCCACAAATGTGGGCGCCATTTTCCGCTGCGCGGCGGCGCTGGGTATGGACGCTGTCCTGCTGACCACAGCGGGCAGCGATCCCCTGTACCGCCGGGCCTCCCGGGTGAGCATGGGCAACGTCTTTCTGGTGCCATGGACCTATCTGCCGGAGGGCGACTGGACGGCGGCACTGCACGATCTGGGCTTCACCACCGTGGCTATGGCCCTGCGGGAGGACTCCCTTCGGCTGGATGACCCGCGCCTGTTGTCGGCGGAGAAGCTGGCGGTAGTGCTGGGCACCGAGGGCGACGGGCTGGCCGACGGCACCATCGCCCAATGCGACCACACGGTAATGATCCCCATGACCCACGGGGTGGACAGCCTGAATGTGGCTGCCGCGGCGGCTGTGGCCTTCTATCAGCTGGGCCTGCAGTGTCAATAAGCGAAAACTATCCCCCCGGCGAAGCCGGGGGGATACGCTGTATTTACAGGAACTTGTCCAGCTCCCGTTCCACATTGTCCATTTTCTTCACCTGGGGATGGTCCACACGATAGCCGGACTTGATGACCATATCCAGCGTCTGCAGGGCGGTCAGATCGGCCAGTGGGTCCGCCGCGCAGACGATCATGTCCGCGCACTTTCCCGGCGCGATGGACCCGGTCTCACCGGCGATGCCCGCCAGCGCCGCGTTGCCCAGCGTAGCGCTGTGCAGCGCGAATTCCGGCGTCACGCCGCAGTACTTCACAAAGTAGCACAGCTCGCGCCACATATCGTAGTGGGTGATGTAGGGGCAGCCGGTGTCGGTGCCCAGCCCCACGGGGATACCCTCCGCCAGACAGGCCTTCGCCATGGCGATGATGCCCTCGAACACCACCTTGCCGTTCTCCTGCTGCTCATAGGTGGCGTGGGAAATACTGCGGTCGAACAGCGCATAGGGCACGGCGGGCGAGATGGTAGACACCTGGAAAGCACCGCACTCCTTACACAGCTGCATGATGTGCTCATCCGGCTTCGCGCCGTGCTCGATGGAGTCCACGCCATTCTCCAGCGCCACCCGGACGCCCTCCGGGCTCTCCACATGGGCGGCCACCTGCATCCCCAGCGCGTGGGCCTTATCGCAGGCCGCCTTGACCAGCGCCGGCTGCATCCGCAGCACGCCCGGCTCGCCCACCACCTCGGCGTCCATAACGCCGCCGGTGATCATCAGCTTGATCAGGTCGGGCTTCTCCGCCGCGATCTTCTCCACGAAGGCCGCTGCCTCCTCCGGGGTGCGGGCCTCATAGGCCAGCGACCCGGCCATGTGTCCGCCGGGAACGGACACCGCCATATTGGATGCCACCACCCGGGGAGACAGTATCTCGCCCCGCCTGGCCGCGTCCCGGATGATCGTGTCAAAGTCCGCCACACCGCCCACGGTGCGAATGGTGGTCACGCCGGACAGCAGCTCCGTTTTGGCGTAACCCTCGCACATCTTCACGCCGATACGGCGCATCAGGCCGTTAGAGGTGATGAGCTTCACCAGCTTCTTGGGATCGGAGGGCTTCTTTCTCGGCTTGCCGGAGGCGGGCAGGTGGACATGAAGATTGATGAGCCCCGGCAGCAGGTATTTGCCGCCCAGGTCCACGCGCGCATAGTCCTCCGGCACATCGGCCGCGCCGCAGACAGCGGCGATGCGGTCCCCGTCCACACAGACGGCCAGCCCTGTTCGGGGCATCATGTCCCGCGTACCGTCCAGCACCACGCCGTTCACCAACGCATACTTTCCATGGTTTATGTACATATGCATCCCTCCTGTTGGGAAATTTTTTCGCATGATACCACAACGCGGGGGAAATTGCAACAGACAATTTCCCCCGCCAGCCAAAGCAAATCCATTCGCGTTCGACGTTCTCAGAATACGACCACCAGCAGCATTTTGAACTGCTCCTGCCCGTACACCGCGTGGGGGTGCCGCGCCGGCATGAGGATGGACTCGCCGGTGTGCAGCACGTGGGGCACGCCATCCACGGTCACGCGGCCCACGCCGTCCAGGCACGTCACCAGCGCGTCGCCGCCGGACTCGTGGGTGCTGATCTCCTCGTCCTTGTCGAAGGCGAACAGCGTCACGCTGACGGCGTCGTTCTGGGCCAGCGTCTTGCTGACCACCTGCCCCGGCTGATAGGCCACCTGCTCCCGCAGGGTCAGCACAGTGGACACATCGAGGTTTTTCATCATAGCGATACACTCCTTTTTATTGGGTAAACGGGGGCGGCAAAGCCGCCCCCGCTATTGAAAAACTCACTTGCCCAGGGCGGCCTTCAGGGCCTCCACACGGTCGGTCTTTTCCCAGGAAACACCCAGGTCCTCGCGGCCCATGTGGCCATAGGCCGCCAGCTGGCGGTAGATGGGCTTCCGCAGGTCCAGATCGCGGATGATGGCGGTGGGCCGCAGGTCAAAGACCTTCTCCACCGCGGCCTCCAGCTCGCTGTCGGACACCACGCCGGTGCCGAAGGTCTCCACCAGCACGCTGACGGGCTTGGCCACACCGATGGCGTAGGCCAGCTGCACCTGGCACTTGTCCGCCAGACCGGCGGCCACCACATTCTTGGCCACCCAGCGGGCGGCGTAGGCCGCGCTGCGGTCCACCTTGGTGGGATCCTTACCGGAGAAGGCGCCGCCGCCGTGGGGCGCGCTGCCGCCGTAGGTGTCCACGATGATCTTGCGGCCGGTCAGACCGGTATCGGCGGCGGGACCGCCGCTGACAAAGCGGCCGGTGGGGTTCACATAGATCTTCGTCTCGCCGTCCAGCAGTCCGGCGGGCACGGTGGGCTTGATGACCAGCTCGATCATGTCCTTGCGGATCTGCTCCAGAGAGACGTCGGGGCTGTGCTGGGTGGACAGCACCACGGTATCCACGCGGACGGGCTTGCCGTCCT
>ERZ808246.2576-NODE-2576-length-11241-cov-3.493116_pt1 | contig 11241 bp, 6 predicted proteins | sample MGYA00521083_ERZ808246 | MGnify/ENA primary metagenome ERZ808246 (study PRJEB31516, sample SAMN03275577) | gut metagenome | biome: mammalia-associated habitat; material: feces | host: Papio cynocephalus | place: Kenya | collected 2012-07-07 ...
TTTATCCTTTCTTTATTTACACCTTTTAATATATTTTATATTATCATGATTTACACCTTTTAGCAATGTTTTATATATAGTCGTTTACACCTTTTAGAGCCATTTTATGGATATTAGTTTACACCTTTTAAACTTTCGTTATTTAATTCTACTATTACTAAGCATGAAAAAAGTTGCAAGTTTTATTTACTTACAACTTTTATTTATAAATTAAATTTAGTTTTTTAAGCTTTATATTATTTTTTATTTAAATAATAAATTTGTCCACCATTCATAGGATTATTCCAACCCAAACCAACTAATATAAGCATACCTTTATATTCAGTAAATGCTTGAATATTATAACCATCTATTGTTAATTTTCCTGTTGTATCTCCAATTTTATCACTACCAATATTTAAAGAACTTATTTTTTCACCAGAATAACTATATATTGTTGTAGTTAAATATTTTTGAGCAGTTGTTTTTTTAGCAACATAAATATAATTATCATCAACATGAATAGTTGTACCATCTACCTTTATTGATGTTTTTTCAATTAAATTAAGATTTGTATCAAAATAATAAATATAATTATCTGTTCCATAAATAACAAACATATTATTAAATTCGTTGAATTTTGCATCTTTAATACTTGTTGATAAATTATCAAATGATAATTTTTCACCATTTGCAACAAGTGTATCTTTATCAACTCCTATTAATTCATTACTATTATATTTAACAACCCATAATTGATTATTGTAAAATAATATTCTTCCTGCCTCAGCATATTTTTCACTTTCTGCAGTAATATTATCTCTTCCTAAATTAATTGTTGAAGCACCAGCTTTCCAATCATTAGTAAATGGATTACTACGAACAATTGTTGTTACTTTATTAGTTGAATCAGCAGTATAGCTATAATATACATAATCTCCATGAGTTACAACACCTTGAACTAATCCAGAATGTGATTTTGCTGTATATCTATATCCATCAAAAGTATTTTCTTTTTCACTATTTTTATTTATTTCAACATATTCACCTAAAGAAGATTTTACTGTATTATAAATAAAATCAGTTGTTAAATTAATTGTTTCATCTTTGATTGTTAATTCATCTAATCCACCATAATTTGAATTCCAGTGAAGTGAAGAAACATAAACTTTATTATTTAATATAACTAAATTACTTACATTAAAGTTTGATGTTGTACCAGAAAAAATATTATCGTTTGCTATAACAAATTCTTTAACCACATTTCCACTATAATCATACATTCTTACACCAAGTTTCTTTTGATTATTAGTATTATATAATGCATAAATATATTCATTTGTTGCTTGAATTTTTTTAACAGTTAATGAAGCTTTTATTTCTTCAATCCAATACCAACTTTGAACATTGAAAGTTTTAGTTAATAAATTTTTATCTTGATCAAAAAATTTAATTGTATATGCATGGTTTGTTGTTACTTTATCAGTACCATCTTCATTTTTTGTAGTAGTTGTAGTTACAGTGTCCACTAAAGCAAAATATTGATTTAAAGCTTCATTATATCCAATATCTTTAATCGTTTGATTTGTTTCTAAACCACTAAAAGCTACATCTTCTAATTCATTTGTTTGTAAATCTAAAGTTTGCACAACCCCATTATTTGAAATAATAAATAATTTATTATTATAATATTTGATAAATCCACCATCAGAAGTTGAAGATGTTTTTAAATTAATATTTGATTTTATTGTTGTTGGTGCTTTTTGTGTTAACGGATTATATCTCATTATTGTTGTAGAACCATTTGATTGATTTGTAATAGAAAGATAAACATTATCACCATCTGTTGTTAATCCTTGTAAATAACCAGATATTGTTTTATTATCACCAAAATTAAGTGTTTTTACATCAAAATCTAATGTTTTATTTAAAAAACAATTTTGAACATTATTAGCATTAATAGCAGAAGTTGTTTTAGCATCATTTAAACTAATAGTCCTTGTATCATAATATTTATTATCGACATTTAAATTGATTGTAATATCAGTATCTTTGAATGTTGATTCAGAAATATATTTAATTGTATAACATGCCCAATAATAATCTTTTGTACTTGTTATATCATAATTAAATAATGTTTCTCCGTTAGAATAACTTGAAATAGTTTCACCATTATCAGTAGTAGAAATTCCTTTATAAACTGTTTCAACTATTGCATCTTTATATTCTTTACCCACCATTGTTCTAGTGTATTTTACATTAGAAAAATTACCCCTCAAAGCAGTAGCAAATCTTAAATATTCATTACCTTCAGTATCACTACCAGTTTGAACATAAATTTTAGATGCTTTAAATGTTGATTGTTTATTATCTATTTCTTGAATACTTAATTTTTTTATTCCACTTTTTTCATTAAAATAATCAGTAGTACTTTCTTTTAAATCATTATCATGATTAAGATTTATATTTATTAAACTACCTAATGTACATAATGTTAATGTACTTAAAATTAATAATTTTTTCATGTTTTTCCCCTTATAATGTTTCATTTGGAGTAGTATCTACAATATCATATACTCCATCATTTCTTTCAATTAAACCTGATCCACTCATAATATCTTCAAGTGAAATTTCTTTAATATTAATATTTGGTTTTTTATAATTTTTCATAATTTTCCTTTCGTTAAAGAGTTGTTACAATTAGTAACAACTCTAAATAATTTTATAAATTTTTATTATAATATTGTTGTATCAAATGTTGTTTTAATAATTTGTGGTCTAGCATTCCAACGACATACTAAGAAAGTACAAACACCATTTACAACAGTCATTCCTTGAACGTTATTACTATTTTGTTCTGTAATTAAATTCTCTACTAAAACATTATCTTTAATAAGGTTCCCAGACCAATCATAAACAGTAAATTGAGCAGTTCCATAAGCATTTGATTTTTCTTTAAATGCATAAATGTAATTTGCATCACTAGCAACACCTAAAGTAGCTGAGCATGATATACTATTTTCTACTTTTAATGATTTTCCACCTACAATATATATTTTTCCACCAGCATTAATAGCCATTTTATTAACTGTTGCGTTATATGTACCTGCTGTTTTATTACCTGAAAGTCCTTCAATATTTAATTCATAATCTTCTAAATCTGGAGCATTTGTTTCAGTAATAGTGCTTGCTTTTACTCTTTTAACTTTATTATTAAATGTAAATAAATAGATATATCCATCTTTGTACATTAAATAATCACCATTAGACCAAGTTTCAGTACGAATAAAGATATTTGTTTTACCAATATATTTTCCTGTATTAGCATCTATTTTAGTAATAAATGTTTCACCTTTAGGATTATTACTTGATAAATAAATATATTCATTACCACTACATATACCATGAGCATATTGATATGTATCATTTATTTGAGATCCTGATAACATTGTTTTATTGTATATAGGTGTTTTATTTTTATTTTGACAAGCTGAAATGTATTCATATAAATCATAACTTACTTGTGTAGATTGATTACCTTTACCAATAGGAGAAATTTTATACATACTTGAATTATTACCTTTAGACCATCTTAAAGCTGTAAAATAAATATTATCATCTAAAGAAACAATAGATTGAATATTAGCACTATCTAAAGCATCATAACCCATAATTTCTTGAGTATTAGTAGGTTGAATATCTTTAATTAAATTACCTTCATAATCATAAATACTAATTGCTGGAGAAATAACTCCATTAGCTTTATATAAAGCATAAATATAATTTTCATCACCAGTTAATTTACTAAATACTACTGTACTATTATTGCCTTTGTTGTTTTTAGCAGCATAAGAAGTTCTAAATTTACCAAATAAATTTTCTTGTTCTAATGAAGCATTAAATATACCTACACTATTATCAAAAGCAACAACATATTTTCTTGTTTTATGATTAAAATACATTGATTTAATATTTTTATTTTCAATACCTTTAAAAATCATATTTGGTATAAATTCAACTTTAGCAGTGCCATTTCCAGTAAATGAAGTAGGTAATCGCATGAAAACTCCTTCATTAGACATTACATAAACAAAATTATCTTTAACAAACATTGGAGTAATTGTTTCTCCTGAGAAAATAATAGGAGCTGAATATCCTTCAACAGCATGACTATAAGGATTATATTTAACAATACTTGCTGATTCTTTACCAATATTAGCGGTTGTTCCTGGTTCAAACAATACATAATAATAAATATATTCATCATCAGTACATGAAGCATAAATCCAGCTTATTGATTTACCATTTATATCATTAGCCCAATCTTTTTCTTTAGTAACAATATATTCATTATTACCAACATTTACATATTCTCCTAAAGAAGAATATTGTTCATTATTTGATGCTGATATTTCTAATTTTTCTATTGCACCTGCAACATAATTATTAAATGCTGATTTTAAATCTAAATTACTATCTTTAAATGAAATTCTAATTAAATTATCACCTTCATTTAATTGATACATTCCTAAATTAATATTTTGATAATTATTATATGCTTCTGACATATAATCAAATGGACCCACATTAGTAAATGTATAATTAGTATCTCTTATTTTTCCATTAATAGATAAATAAGCAAAATCATTAAAATCTATATCTTTAGCGTAGAATTTACCATTTTCATATTCTAAATAACCATTAGACATTTTTAAAGATAAATTAGCATTTATTTCTTCTTTAGAATTATATTTAAATTCAATATAATCTCCACTATCGAAATCTTTAACATAATTATCATATTTTGTTGCCCCTTTAATAGAAGCTTCACTAGCTAAAATATTTTTAGTAGTTGTTAATTTAATTCTAGTTGAAACATCTTCATTTTCTTTAGATGTAATAGTAATATTATATTTTTTACCAAATTCAGCTACACCTTTAAGACCAGATAAAGTATATTGATTTTCATATAATAATAAATAATTTCCACTAGAATAATTACCATATACAGTTGGTTTAAAGCTATTAATATCTTTACCTTCTTCAATAGTTGTATCACTAAAGACAACTAAATTTTCCAATGTTCCATTACTAAATTCTTCTTTTGACATGACTTTAATAGGAACATGACATGATATTATTTCATCATCATTTTCACCATATTTATAATTAACTTCAAATGAAGAAGTATCTAATGACAATTTTTCTTTTGAATAAGATAATAATGAATTATTTAAATCACTTATCTTAGTTCCATCGTTATATATAGCATCAACTTTTAATCCTTCAATATTAAATTTATCACCTTCAGTATAACAAACAATATATGGATTTTGTGTTACTTGTAAATGATCTAATTTTACATCTAATAAATCAATAGAAAGAGTTTCTGTGAAATCATAAATTGTTTCATAAACATCTTTACCTTCTTCATCTTTAATAACTTCACCATTCTCATCTTTTTTAACTTCAGTTTTAGTATAATTAAAGACTAAATCTCCACCATTTTCAGTAAAATCACTAGGAACAGTTAAAGAATATTCATTACCAGCAATTTCTTCAGTATATTCTCTTTGATTAACAGTATTACCAATAGTATAATTTCCTTCAACAATAAAATTAGATTTATCTGCATTAGCTTTACCATTTTTAAAGAAACCAATACCATCTTTAACTTTGACACTTATTCCTGTCATAACAGTTACTTCAGGTTCATTTTCTTTATCAAATTGTTCTTTTTTTTCAATCATTTCTTGATAATAATTTGACCATGAAATATAAGAAGTAAGAAAGACCGCTCCGATTGTTACTGCACATGCAGAACTAAGAGAAATTAATAAAATACGTTTAGTTAATAATAATTTTTTCATATTATTCCTCCTCTTTCTTTTTACCTGGCATAAATAAACAAATTAACCAAATTGCACAGCCAAAATATACAGCACAATTAATACCTACAATAGCAGGTTGCCACCATTGCCATGTATTAATAGAAAATGATGTTGTAACTTCTTCATCTTCACTTGGAACATAGATACTTGCTTGATATTTACTTTGAAGCCAACTATATAAAACATGTTTAACTGCTAATCTTAATTGATGTTGGAATCTAGCAGTTGTATTAGCTTGAGAATAATCATAAGTAATAGATTGACCTAATGAACATGCCATACCTAAATCTCCACCTGCTCTTAATTGTTCATCAATAGTACCTTTAATTCCAGTAGTCCAGTCTGTATCAACATAACCATTAAATCCCCATTCTTTTCTTAATACACCAGTCATTAAGCCAAAACTTCCACCAACCCATCTAGCACCAATTCTATTAAAAGCAGACATAATACCAGTCATATTTTCTTCTTGAATTGCTCTTTGGAATGGTCTTAAGTATGTTTCTCTTAAGGCTTGTTCAGATAACCATGTTGCACATGCATATCTTCCTGATTCACATTCATTTAAAGCAAAATGTTTCATTTCTACTGAACAACCATAATTTTGTAAACCTCTAACAATAATACAGCCTAAAACAGTTGTTAAATATGTATCTTCTGAGAAATATTCCCAGTTTCTTCCACCAAATGGTGATCTATGAAGATTAACTCCAGGTCCAAATACACCTTGTACACCTAAAGCTTTCATTTCATTAGCAAAATTAGTTGCATAATTATAAATTAATTTTCTATTAAAACTCATTGCTAAAATTGTTGTTGACGGATTACCTGTACCTCTAGGTTTACCAGCAAATCCTTTAATTTGAATCATAGAATCATAACAATATAATCTAGGTTTACCAATTGAAGAAATAGCTTTATTACCAGAATTAGCATTATTAACTAATCCTATTGCTTCATCATATTTTACTTGATTTAATACTTCTTCCCATCTTTCATCATTATAATTTTGACCTAATTGCAGTCCAAGTTCAGTAGGAGTACCCGTTGAATCAGCAAGTTTTAAAGAAGTTGAAGCACCCCAAGTAGGTTTTTCTAAATTAATATCTTCACCAAATTCATCAACAGTAGCATTATCATATCTTGAAGCTGCATCACTAGTATATAACCAAGCATCTTTAGCGCCTTCAGATAAAGCTCTTTTCTTTACTTCATCAGTCATAACCGGAATATTATAACCTTCAGCAAAATCACTTCTTGACATAAAAGGAATATTAGCATTATAGTCACTTTCAATACCATCAATAGAAAATCCATCAATAGCATCATCACCAGTAAATAAATTTTTAACTTCTACTCCTGTATATTTATCAGTTGGACATTTAATTGTTTCATCAACTTTATAAGTTAAAATAGCATCTTCATTATTAATTTTTTTAATATTATGAGAATCTGTCATTAACTTAATTTGATAATCTCCAGCTTCTAATTCATATCCAGCAAAATCATTATTATTTTTATCATAACAATCGTAAGATAAAAAATCATAAGCATCAATTTCAATACTAATAGTTTGACTTGTATTAGGTGCAAGTAATTCAGTTTTATTAAAGCCTACTAAAGAAACATAAGATTTCTCAATTCCACCTTTAGTGTAAGGTAATGTAACATAAGCTTCTACAACATCTTTACCAGCTTTATCACCAGTATTAGTTACTTCTACATCAATTTTAAATTTAGTATTTTCATTAATTGAAGTATTAATTTCTGGTTCTGTTTTTACAATTTTCCAATCAAAAGTTGTATAAGATAAACCATAACCAAATGGATATTGAACTATTCCATCATATCCTTTAGCTCCTTCTCCATATAAAGAAGTATTGTCTACATTATTATATACACCTTCATGATCAGCAGTTTCAAACCACTTATAACCAACATAAATACCTTCTACATAATCAACACCCCAGCCAGTTTCATTAGGACTATTAGTATAATTATTTTTACTATACCATGTTGAATAACTTGCTGGAGAATAATCAAATGAATAAGGAATTGTATCTGCTAATTTACCTGAAAATGGAGTATCACCATATAATAAACTTGGTATCGATGTAGCAGCTTGAGTACCAGTTACACCAACATAAACACAAGCATCTAAGCCTTTAATTGTGTTCATAAATGATAATTCCATCATATTACCAGCATTGATAATAACAATTACTTTTTCATAATTTTCACCTAAATATTTAAGCATTTCCTCTTCTTCAGTAGAAATTTCTAAATAATGACGAGAATTATCTGTTACTTGACCCGGGCCACCTTTTTCTTGATAATTAGGTAAATCAGCATTTTCATGACAAATTCGAGAAATAACTGCAATCGCAGTAGAAGAATATTCTTTAGCTCTTTGTAATAAATCTTGAGAATATTTATCCATTGATGGTTCTCTTAAAAGTCTAGCAGTAGCTCTATCAATATTGTTTGGATCTTTAATTAAATTAACAGGTTCGCACCATGATTTATAAAAATCTTGAATTTCACTATTAGTAGAAATACCATATCTTTTTAATGCTTTTATTAAATCAACTGCACTATTGATATCATCATCTTCTGGTCTAACTTGTCCAGAACAACCATTACCAATACCACCATAAACCCAATCAACTGAACCATAACCGAAAACATTAACTTTTTTATCATCAGTTTTAGATAAAGGTAAAACATTATCATTTTTTAATAATGTTGCTCCTTCTAATTCAACTTCTTTAGCAAGTTCACTAGCTGCTGCTTGAGCTTTATCAACAGCAGAATTATCTACTATTGGTGGACATAGATACGCTGTAAGCTGTAAAGCAAATGTATCAGCTACAGAATTTCCTATATTAACCGCGACAATTAAAGCAATCATGACAATGCTACAAATTACTCGATTAATAATCCAACCTTTAGTAACCTTACCATAAAGTTTTGTGAAGAAATTTTTTTCTTTCATATAACCTCCTAAGTACATTGCATATAAAAAAGCATAATCATAGCAATGATACCGATTTCATTGTTACAAATTATGCTATAAACAATCAATATGCTTATCATACACGTTTATTTTTTCTTCCTAATCGTGAAGATTATTTTCATTTTGAGGAATTAATATCATTAAATAAAAAACATTATCAATAACTTTTATATTAAGTGTTCCATTATATTTATCAACTATTGCTTTAATACTTTTAGTGCCAAATCCGTGATAACCATTTTTTTCTTTAGTAGTTTTAGGTAAACCTTCTTCATCAAAAATAATATTTCCAGAGAAACTATTAGAAATAACTATTGAAATCATATTAATTTTATTTTCAATAGCTAATGAAATAACTCTTTTATTAGTATCTTCTATTTTTAAACATGCTTCTATAGCATTATCTAAAGCATTACCAAATAATGAATAAATATCTACTTCATTCATAAATGACATTATTTCTCCATTAGCAATTACTGATAAAGCTATATTATTTTTATAACATCTAATACTTTTTTCTGTTAATATAACATTTATTGCTTCATTACTTGTTTTAACAAATGAATCATAAAATCCTACTGAACCTTCTATATCCTGAAGAGATTCACTTGATATAGTTTTTTGACCTTTAAGTTCTCTTATTTGATGTTTTAAATCATGACATTTTACATTAATCATATCAATATTTTCTTTGGATAAATTATATTGTTCTTCTGCTCGTTTCCATAAAGCTTGTAATGTTTGATTTTCTTTTTTTACTCTAGTTGAATCAATCATTGTAAATAAAGCATACAACAATAATACACAGCAAAAACAATTATATAAATTATTAATTAATCCAGTAACTATATCTTCACTATTACCAAATGCAACAATTAAAGAATTAAATAAAATATCAATAAATAAACCTACTCCAACAAAAATAAGCATTGTATCTGATTTAACATAAAAATCTTTTTTTCTTTCAATTCTTTTAGCAAATAAATAATAAAACAAAATATAAGATGCCACAAAACAAAAGAAATAGATCCAGCAATAAAAAAATGTATGTAAACTAAATTCTTTAAAAAATAAAATATTACTCGCATACATATCATAAATAGGAGGTCTATCCCAAATTATTAATGACATCACAAAGCTTGTTAATTCATAAGAAAAATGTTGAACTGTATAAGCAGCAAAACCAATAAATACCATGGTTATTAAAGACCTATCAAAAGAAAATTTTAATACTCCAATAGAAAATAAAAATATTAAAGGAAATACCAAAGTAGTAACAAAAGTACTACCAATAGGTAATAAACCCAGTAATAAAGCAAAACCAATATTTAATAAAATACCAAAAATTAATCTTAGCCAAAATAGTGGTTTCTTTTTTAAAGTTATACCAAATAATAATTCACCAATATATATTTCAATAACGAATATGATTTTATAAACAAATAAATTTGACATATTATTTCTTATCACCAAAAACAAAATAATTGTTTAATTTTTCCATAAAATTTTTCTTTTTTAAATGTGAAATTTGAATGATATCATTACCAACTTTACATTCATAACCTTTAACACTATTAACATGCGCAAGATTAACAAAATAACATCTATTACAAAATTCAAATTGTTCATTTTCTAATTCTTTACTAGCTTTGTTCATCGTACCATATACTTCATAATCACCATATATAGTATGATAAATTAAAGAATGTCCCATTACTTCAATATAATAAATTTCTGAAGGTGAAATAGTAATATTTTCTTTTATAGTTTTAATTAACATCTTTTTTTGTTGAGATTTCTTTTTAGCTTTTAAATTCACCATTGCACGATCAATTTTCATAGACAATTTATAATAATTAACAGGTTTAACTATAAAATCAAAAGCAGATACTTCATATCCTTTAATTGCATATTGAGCCATATTAGTAACAAATATAATCATGACATCTTTATCATGTTTTCTTAATAATGTTGATGTTTCAAATCCATTACCATCAGGTAATTCAATATCAATTAACACTAAATCACTAGTAACATATTTATCTATAAAATCTTTTACTAAGCTATAAATTTTAATTTCAAATTTAATATTCTTTTCTTCACCATATTTTAAAAAATATTCGCTTAATAATCTACTAGCCTCATTATCATCTTCTAAGATAGCAATTTTGTAAGATTCATTATTTTGTAAATTTTCTTGAATTAAATCTTTTCCCATTTTTACCTCTTAGTCTTTTTTTTGATAATATAACATTTATTATCCTTTGTCAAATAATCTAAAATACTAATTTTCTTTATCAACATTAAATATATCCTAAACTCTCGTAAAAAAATATACGCTGATTGATAATATAT
>ERZ808246.2578-NODE-2578-length-11232-cov-3.076854_pt1 | contig 11232 bp, 6 predicted proteins | sample MGYA00521083_ERZ808246 | MGnify/ENA primary metagenome ERZ808246 (study PRJEB31516, sample SAMN03275577) | gut metagenome | biome: mammalia-associated habitat; material: feces | host: Papio cynocephalus | place: Kenya | collected 2012-07-07 ...
TGACCTCATGGGTGATCCAGCGCTTGAACGCCTTTGCCTCCGGCTTACGGGAACTGAGCACCAGCGAATACAGCCCTGGCTCGTTGATGATTGTCATTCGCTGTTTCCCACCAAGGGTATCAATAGTACTGATACCCTTTTCATCATCGTCCAGACGTTCAACTGTCATGCTTGGATTGCCAATCTCCAGCGCTCGGCATACGTCAGCCGCTACAAACCACGGTTCACCGTCGATGGTAAGCGTTCGGATTTTGCCGAAGGCCGCGTTTTCAAAGGTCATCAGTTTGTTATCCATGCCCAGCTCGTCCGCAAGGCCCTTCCACGCCCGATAGTGGTATTCATCCGTGGAGCAGATAACGCCGTCAAGGTCGATAATAACGGCCTGAAGCTGTTTTGCGCTGATGTTGTCAGTAAGCATATAGTCCTTGCCGTAAAGCTTTATGCTGATGCTGTCACCAGAGAGAAGTATTACCGCGGCCTTTTCCCTATCGACATTGACCTTAATTGTGCGTCCTCTGTACTGAACGGTAAAGGAATAGCCGGTCCACTTTTCGGGGCAGTAGGGCTTGAAGGAAAGTGCGTTGTTATAAAGGCGCATTCCGGCAAACCCCTGCACGATTGCCAGCCATCCGCCGCTCATGGACGTGATATGGAGGCCGTCGCAGGTGTCATTATTGTAGTTATCAAGATCGAGGCGGGCCGTGCGCAAGTAAAGCTCCATGGCCTTATCGCGTTTACCCAGTTCAGAGGCGAGGACGGAGTGGATGCAGGCAGACAGTGAGGACTCGTGCACCGTCATAGGCTCGTAGAATTCAAAATTTCTTTCCTTTTGCTCGCGTGTGAAACAGTCAGAGAACATATATATGCCCTGCAACACGTCTGCCTGCTTGATGAAGCAAGAGCGCAGTATCTTGTCCCAGCTCCACTTCTGGTTCAAAGGCCTGTCCTCGGAACGAAGCGTGTCAACAGTGCGCAAGTCTTTATCAAGGAAGCAGTCGTTCTGAACGAAGATGCCCAGATCTTTATCCTCGCCGAAATACATATTGTCCCGGATATCCGCCCACTTTGCCTTTTCCTCTTTGGAGACATTGAGAGCCTCTTCTTTGCTGTCGGTGAGATTTTCAAGCGTATATTCCAGTGTCCAGCGGCAGAGGGTGTTGGTGTACCAGTTGTTGTTCACGTTGTTCTCGTACTCATTGGGGCCGGTGACGCCGTGGAGCATATACTTCTCCTGTCTCTTGGAATAGTGCACACGGCTTGCCCAGAAGCGGGAAATGCCGACCAATACATCAAGGCCGTAGTTCTCAAGATATGTGCGATCACCCGTGTAGTTGGTGTAGTTATAGATGGCATAAGCAATTGCACCGTTGCGGTGTATCTCCTCAAAGGTTATTTCCCACTCATTGTGGCACTCAACGCCGGTGAAGGTGACCATTGGGTAAAGTGCTCCATCAAGTCCCTGCTGACTGGCGTTATACTTTGCACTGTCAAGCTGGTCATAGCGGTATTTGAGAAGTTTTTCGTTCACCTTCGGTTCCACGACCGCGAGATACATAGGCAGAATAAACGCTTCGGTGTCCCAATAGGTGGCACCGCCGTATTTTTCTCCAGTAAAGCCCTTTGGTCCGATATTCAGTCTTTCGTCTTCACCGTAATAGGTTGAGAAGAGCTGAAATATATTAAATCTTATGCCCTGCTGAGCTTCATCATCGCCGCTGACAGTGACATCGCACTTGTCCCAGCGCTTTTCCCATGCCTCAGTCTGGGCTGTGAGTTTTTTCTCAAATCCCTCCGAACCGGATAGAAGCTTTAAGGCCAGCGCTTTATGAGACGAAGCCACGGTATCACGGTCAGTTATAACCGCAACAGATTTTTCAAAAACCGCTTTTTCGCCCTCGCCGAGACCGAAATCGAAACACTCATATACATAGCCGCTTCCCACGCCACTGTATCTTTTTGCTTTTACAGACAAAGTGTTTTTCATGCCGGCGCTTACAGTAAAACGAGGCGTGCCAAAAGGATTTTCCTTCGTACGCATGGACAGATAGTTCTCGGTGCCATCGACTATATCCCAGAAGCGCTCATCATAATTGCTGTCAAGGTTCTTCACATTACTGTCAAGGGCAGAGGTGAGCTTAACATTGGCCTTCCCTTCTATGATAAGCTGAAACTCGGCAGTCCTGCGCTCAACGATACTGAAGAAACGCCGGAACGTGAGCTTCACGCTGTCAACAGTATAGCTTCTTGTAAGCAGGCCGGAGCGCATATCTAACTCTTCATAGTAATCCGAGAAGTTGGAGGTATGAAGGTCAACCGTTTTTCCATTGATCTCAACGCCTATTGCGGCAAAATTCACCGCATTGATAACCTTGCCAAAATACTTCGGATATCCGTTCTTCCACCAGCCCACACGAGTCTTGTCTGGAAACCAGATGCCCGCAATGTATGTCCCTGTATGGCTGTCGCCGGAAAAGCCCTCTTCGAAGTTGCCGCGCATGCCCATGTAGCCGTTACCGATGGATGTTAGGCTCTCATAAAGGCGGATATCCCCTTCATTGAAAGCATGGGTGGAAAGCTTCCACGCATGAATATCAAATACTCTTTTATACATATACTTCTCCTATAATAAACGCACGGTTTTCTCCGTGCGTTTACATTCGTAATCACTCAAAACCAAACTCTGTCAGCGCTTCTATCAAATCGTGAGACAATGCCATAGATTGCAGCTCAGGAATTACTGCTGCCAGGTTTTTTTGAGCACAAATACAGTTATATATCTTTTCTTTAAGCTCGTAACCGATCCTGCAGTGCTGTAAAAGCTTGAAAATCCTCTTGCTGCGGTCAATATCGGCAAGCTCAGCATTGAGCACTTGCAGCTCAATTTTGCCACTGTTCTTTCCAAATGTGACAGTCAGCACCTTTTTTTCTGTATCGTAAGTCTTTTCATAGGCAACGTCGGATTTGACTGTGCTGTTTTTTATGCCGTAGAAACACACTCTGTATCGGCGCATCGCGGGTCTTACACGGAAGCTGTCTTCATCTGGTTTAATGGAAAACCGCATTGCATCCTCGCTCCACTTGACTTCAAACCGCGTCAAGGCAGCATGCTCATCACTGCCGTCGTCCTCATACATGGTGTATTCGCCGCTATCACCGCAGAACACATTCACGTCAATGGCCTCAGGCAGCTCTGCACCAAAACGTTCAGCTTCCTGTTCACCTGTAAGAGGCACAATCGCACCGGCTTTGGCAAAGACGGGTATCTGTGAAAGGGGCCTGTGCAGGATTTTCATCCCGCCCCCGGAATATCTCTGTGCGGTGAAAAAATCGTAATAAGTGCCCTCTGGCAGCCATGCAGCAACGCTCCCCATGCCGGTCTCTGCACTTGCGGGTGAGGTAATAGGACAAACGATGAGCTGTGAGCCAAAATAATACTGGTTGGGAACCTGATAGGCTTCCTCTGCGCGGGGATAGAGGTAATACATAGGGCGCAGAGGCATAATACCGTGTCTAGCTGACTCGAAATTCATCGTATAAAGATAGGGAACAAGGCGATGACGCAGACGCAGAAAGGCTTTCAGTATGCTGCATACTTCGCCAGAATAGTTCCACGGTTCTCTGCCGCTGAAGAGGTTAGATGTGCTGTGCAGACGCATGATGGGTGAGAAAGCACCGAACTGTACCCAGCGAACAGTCAGTTCCTCGTCGTATGTTCCGGCGCAATGTCCGCCAATATCATGGCTCCACCAGCCGTATCCGATATTCGCGGCTGTAGCTGTGAAATAGGGCTGGAAGCGGAGAGAGTCCCAGCTGATGATCGTGTCACCGGAGAAGCCGATGGGGTAACGGTGGCTACCGGGGCCGGCGTAGCGGGATAAAATCAACGGGCGTTGGTTTGTCTCAGCACTGTGGAGAGTATGAAAATGATTCAGGAGCCACAAAGGATCTGCGCCGTCAATGCAGGATGCGTCACCCTGTTGCCAGTCGATCCACCAGAAATCCACGCCCTCGTCCTCACGGGGCTTTAAGAGGCATTTAAAATATGTATCGACAAAATCCTTGCTACACATATCAAAGGGGATATCCCGACCGGACGCAGGGTCGAGCCCCATGCGCACGGCGGCCTCGACGTACTGCTCCTCATGGGGCTGTATGCCCTCTGCGGGATGGAGATTGAGAGCGCATTTTAAGCCGCGGGAATGGAGCTGACTCAGGAAATTCTTTGGATCACGAAACAGCTCTTTATTCCATGTGTATCCCGTCCAGCCCTTGCCCTGCTTGGCTGTTATATCTGTAATATGCCAGTCCATGTCCATGACAGCTACACTGAACGGTACCCGCTCGGCGCGGAATCTGTCCATGAGGTTCAGGTATTCGCCATCAGAATAGGCGTGGAAACGGCTCCACCAATTGCCGAGAGCATAACGTGGCAGCATAGGTGGCCTTCCGCTAAGTTCGAAAAAGTCATTAAGAGCCGCCTGATATTCAAGGCCGTAACCGAAGAAATATAGGTCGATTACTTTTTCTGTGCGAGACATTATGGCTCCGTCGCTCTCAATAAGCGGTGAATCACTGTCATCAATGACACTGTATCCCTGAAGACGCGACTGGATGCCCTTTCTGAGCGGTATCTCGCCATCAGCCATGTCAAGTGTGCGTGCAGTGCCGCCGAGATTCTCGCGCAGCTTATCGCCATAGTGCCAAGTGCTATAAATGCCACGAGTCTCACTTCTAACTTTTATAGAAAGTCCGCCAGGGGAGAAAGGCTTTTCATCGTAAAACAGGCTTAGATATTCCGTGTGTATTTCCAGCTTGCCATTATGACGGCAGGCTTCAAATTTCGGCGCATCAAAATTTCTGCAGCATGCAAATACGGAAGGCCTATCCTCAAATATATTGCTTTCACAGTATTCGAGGCGTAACATTCGTGAGGCGAGCACAGTAATTCTATAATGCTCACCGGTCACGCACTGCATATCGTTGCTTTTGCCGTTTATGATGCCATAAGACATACGAGTTTACTCCTTTGCACCTGGAAGGTTAAGAATAATCGCGCGGCCATCAACAGCAAGCATTCCTGCGTGTACTTCAACGTTCTCGCCGTTGATAAGATTAGTGTACAGTCCGTTTGGAAGATCTATATCGATAAGAGAGGCTTCACCGGTCACGGGGAAGATACCGATGTATCTATCACCGCCTTTGGAGTGAGTCGCTACGAGCACATCACCGGGAAGTGCCTTAACTTCATAAGTGCTGTCTGCAAAGACGGGGCTTTTTTTGATCTCATATAGGCGGGACATAAGTGCGGAGTAGTCCTTGCCGGTGTTCCACTGCACTTTATCTGCATCGAACAAGTTAGGAAGGTGTTTTACGCCGTTTTCCTGCCCCGCGTAGAGAAGAGTCATACCCTTCTGGAAGTATATAAACGCAGTCCAGACGAGGAGTTTCTTCTCATCCGGAATTATAAAAGCACCTCTTGCATTGTCATGGTTTTCAAGGTAGCGGAGCTTGACATAGTTGTCAGGATAGATAGCTTCCTGTCGATTGATGTCTTCTGCGTACTGAGCAAGGCTAATTTTGCCCTTGAGATAATCCTTGAAGCGATAATATATGTCGTACTCGTAGCTGACATCGAATGCCTGGTAAACTTCCGAGTCGGACAGGCTCACCATTCCGCGTGCACGGTTGGCAACGGTAAATACGGGTTCAACGGACTCGCTCAGCCAGAAGCAATCGGGGTTGACCTTCGCAACCTCTTCCCTTGCCTTCAGCCAGAACTCGAGAGGGATCAACGGGGCAACATCGCAGCGGAAGCCGTCTACAATACCAGCCCACATTTTGAGCGTCTCTATCTGGTAATCCCAGAGATCCCTATTGTTGTAATCAAGATCAATTACATCAAGCCATTCCCCCACCTTGTTGCCGAAACATCCGTCCGGCTTGTGATAGAACCATTCGGGATGATTCTTGGCCAGCCAGGAGTCGGGAGACGTGTGGTTATATACAACGTCGATGATGCACTTCATGCCGCGCGCGTGAATATCGGTGACAAGTTGCTTCAGGTCATCAATCGTTCCATACTCGGGATTGATCTTGCGGTAATCAGAGATAGCATAAGGGCTGCCGAGCTCACCCTTGCGCTCCTCCTTGCCAATGGGATGGATTGGCAAAAGCCACACGATATCGGTACCAAGTGCCTTTATGCGGTCAAGGTCTTTTCTAACGCCATTGAAGTTTCCTTCTTCACTGTAATTGCGCACGAAAATAGAATACATGACCTGATTTCTATAGAATTTGGAAGTATTTACAGCCATAGAAAACCTCCTTAGCCCTTGATTGCAGACGAGGAAATACCTGCAATAAACTTCTTTTGGAAAATGATATAGAATATTACGACGGGGATGATTGCGATGCTTGTTGCGGCGAATAGGCCGGCATAATCCGTGGAATATTGCCCACTGAAGAGGTTTAACGCTACAGGCAGGAGCTGTTTCTTCGTATCGCGGATCATAAGGAACGGCCAGAGGTAGTCGTCCCACGCCCAGAGAAACTGGAAAACAGACATGGAAACGATGGCGTTATTCAGCTGGGGAATGATGATGCGATGGAAAATATAGAACTCATTTGCTCCGTCCATTCGTGCCGCTTCTATGAGCTCGTTGGGGATAACTGCACAGGACTGACGCATCAAAAAGATGCCGAAGGCAGTGAAGATGCTCGGAACAATAAGCGCCTGATAGGTGTTGATCCATTTCAGTGACTGCATAATACTGTATCTGGGAATGAGGGTAACGACACCGGGAATCATCATCGTCATCAGGATCATCGTGAACAGCGCATCACGCCCTTTGAATCTGTATTTGCAGAGCACATAGCCCGCAATGGTGCTTGTGTACACGGTTATGCCCGTAATTAGCAGGGCGTAAATTAGGCTGTTTCCAAAATACCGGAAGAAGTCAAACTTATTGAGGACATCAGAATAATTCTGGAAAGAAAAATGCTGCGGGAACAACGTTTGTGCCAGGGAGCTGATCTCGGCATTGGTCTTGAAGGATGAGCAGAGCATCCAGATAAAAGGAAACACTGCCAGGAGGCAGAAGAACAACAAAATGGCGTTTAAGAACACAGAACTTAACTTTTTCATTTTCTTACACCTGCCCTTCGTTCTGACCCGAAATCCTAAAGGATATCGCAGTCAGTATCGCAATAAAGATAAACAGCACAAAGGATAGTGCCGAGGCATATCCAAAATTATACTTGGAGAAAGCCTCCTGATAGATGAGATAAGATGCCAGATATGTCTGAGTTCCAGGCCCGCCTCCTGTGAGAACCATTACCGGGATATAGGTCTGGAAATAGGAAATAAGCGAAGTGATTACTATAAAAACGATCGTGGGCTTAAGCAGCGGCAGTGTTACAAATCTGAATCTCTGCCATGCAGTCGCGCCATCGGTCTCTGCGGCCTCATAGCACTCCACGGGCAGCGAGTACATTGCACCCAGCAGAAGAATAACCGCATAGCCGAAATCCTTCCATATTGTCAATATAAGAATGGCTATCATGGCATAACGGCCATCATAAAGCCAGTTGATATTCGAATTTAGTACCCGATCTAGAAAGCCAATCTGAGGATCAAATATGAACTTCCACACAAACGTTACCGCCACAAGAGGGGTAATTGTGGGGAGGTAGAAAAGTATGCGATAAAGGGACTTGTGCTTAATTAGTTTGGAGAATATGGCACATGAAAGCGCAAGACCGATAATCACGCGGAAAGCAGTTGCAACAGCTGCGAAACCGAAGGTGTTTTTCATGGATAGCCAGAACAGATCGCTCGTAAAGACCTTTTTCCAATTGCCGAGTCCCAGATAGATCATCTGGTTTTTCAGCGGATTCCATCTGTAAAAGCTGCCAAACAGCACAGCAATAATAGGGAGAATAAAGAAGACGAGAAAGAAAACGACGAGTGCTGCAACGACAATGTTGCGCATTACGATCTCGCTCTTGCTCTGAGCAGGATTATTCAGTCTTATATTTCCTCTCATATTTCATATCCTTTCAAGGGAAATAGGGCACCGACACGACACTGCCGGTGCCCTCTATATTGATACAGCTTACTTTGCGTACTTGTAAAGGGGCTCGCGAGACTCAAAATCGAGAGTTGCAAGGTCTTCGTTGATAGCTGCTTCACAATCAGCAAGCGCCGTATCGATGTCCTTGCCGTTGTAGAAAATCTCTTCAAGAGCAATCTTCATGTTGTCCTCAAGCGTGCTGGGCATGGGGCCGGGCCAAATGTAGCGGTCAATGTGCTTTGCAAGAACCTTGATGCTGGGAACAGCAAGCAGGTCTGCATCGCTCTGCAGAGAAATCTTCATCGGGAATACAGCGTTCTGAGTACAGAATTCCTTCTGGATGCTGTCGTTTGCAAGGAAGAAGCGAACGATGTCCTGAGCAACAGCCTGCTGGTCGGCAGGAGCGTTCTTGTTGATACCGAAGGTGGACTCGCCGTTGTATCTGTGGTACGCATAAGTGTTGGAAGGATCAACGGTGGGAATCTCAAAGCAATCATAGTGGGTGTCGGGGAAGTTGTTGTTGAACACACCGGTCATGAAGCCCCAGCCAAGGTACATAGCAACCAGCCCCTGGCCAAAGTTGTCGCCAGAGTTATTGCCGAAGCTGTAGTCGCAGACACCATCAACGACGTACATATCGTGCAGGCGGGTGATAACTTTTTTCATGGCCTCGTTATTGATGGAAGCGGTGCCATCCTCATTGAAGAGGTTCTGACCGTACTGGTACTGCATACCGAGAACGTCGCCCTGAATGCCGCCATTGTAGCTGAAGCCAGCCTGAACAAGGTCGCCATTTTCGTCGCGAATGGTGAGCTTCTTGGCAACTTCGCGGAATTCGTCCCAGGTGGTGGGGATGTCAGCCTCGGTGAGGCCTGCAGCTGCCCACATGTCGGTGTTGTAGTACATGGTTGCGGTCATAAGGCCGTAGTCAGTATAGTAGACCTTCCCGTCTACAAGGTGGCCGGAAACGCCGACAAAGTCCGCTTCCATATCTTCGACAGGAATATCGTAGGGAGCCATGTAGTCGATGAGCAGGTCGTGCTTGCTGTTATGCACATTAAAGATTGCGGGACCATCGTTGCCCTGAAGAGCGAGAGGCAGCTTGGTGAAGTAATCATCCCAAGGATTCTCGACAAGAGTGATGGTCACGTTGGGGTGAATTGCAGTGTACTTATCCGCCAGAGACTGGAACAGATTTGCTGCACCAGACCAGAACCAGAGTTCTACTTCGATGTCCTTGCCGTCGTTAATGGGAACATTGGGGTCATACTGGATAGCTGAGCCAATAACGGGGAGCGCATCTGCTGTGGGTGTTTCGGCTGTGGAAGCTTTGGTTGCGGGTTCAGCCGTCTGCTCAGGCTCAGCGGTCTGAGCAGGTGCGCTACAGGCCGTCATGCTGAGAGCCATAACAAGAGCGAGGCAAAGTGCGATGATTTTCTTTGACATTTTTGTTCCTCCATTTAATTTTGTTGTTAGCGTCTTTAGGTATATCGCTAAACTACCTGTATAATATATTTCTTCAACGTGTTTGTCAATAGTAAACTGTATCATCGCTTTATTTTTGTAACAAAGCAACAAAAATAGCCTGCATTTTTGTGCACCTTCTCCTCGGTCTAAGCAAACAATTAGTTTATCGCTAAACTAGTTATCGAAATTTCTATCTACGTCAATACTGTTAGTTTTTTTCTCAGCACCTTGCATTTTTTTAATTGTTGGTTTATTATTAGTTTATCTTTAAACCAAGTGGAGTTTGAATATATGGTTACACTGAAGGACATTGCGAAAGAAGCCGGAGTTAGCGTTATGACCGTCTCAAATATTGTAAACGGCAATTACACTAAGGTCTCCAAAGAAACGGCAGAGCACGTGCAAAAGATCATTAGCCAAATGGGGTATGTTCCTAACGCCTCTGCAAGAAGCCTTGCAAAAAGCAAAACCAACATCATCGCAATTATTATGCGTGGCGAGGAAAACGAAAATCCAATGCTGAACCCATATTATTCTGCCATGGTGGGGGCAATGATCCGGAAAATTCAACAGCACGGCTACTATGCGATGGTGAACATTATGAAGTCCCATCAGGATATTCTACAGAGCCTGCGAACCTGGAATGTAGACGGTGCGATATTCCTAGGCCTCTTTGATGACGAGATAGAAGCCATGTATTCTGTATGCGATGTGCCGATGGTCTTTGTCGACAGCTACAGTAACGTGCGTCAGCTTTCAAATATCGGAATTGACGATTTTAAGGGTGGGCAGCTTGCTGCAAACCATTTTATCTCCCGAGGCCATCGCAGCGTTGCATTTGTCGGTCCTACCATGAAATATAATGGTGTTATCCGGCACCGTTTCGACGGCTTCAACTCCGTTCTGCGTGTGAATGGTATGGAGGTCAGCCCTGAGCATATTTTTGAGATTGAGTCGGATGTGCGTCAGGACGCAATTGTCGCTCTGGGTAAACACATTGCATCCATGAGGAAAGAGTTTTCCGCAATCTTCATCACAAGCGATCAGATTGCATCCTATGTTGTGCAGGGGCTCGTCTCGGGAGGGGTGTCCGTGCCGGAGGAGATGTCCGTTATCGGCTTTGATAACCTAGAGATATGCTGTCAAATATCTCCGCAGCTCACTACGATTGCGCAGGACCTTAATCAGAAGGCACACTTCGCTGTATCAACCCTGTTTCAACGTCTGGCCGATCCGTCTCTTCCCGCTCAGTCCATGGTACTGGATGTGAAGCTGGTTGTGAGAGATTCCGTTACATCATTGTAACAGCTCATATAGTTTTTCCATTTAGGCCGTATCTAAAAACTGGCAGAACGACCAACAGCGAAGGATTCTTGTTCTGCGAAATCCATTTTCCATAGGATACCGGATGTATTCCTATGGAAAATGATGTCATACAGGGAATAAATAGCCGCCGCCTAGGCGTTTTGGCAGTTCTCGGACAGGCTCTAGTTCAGTTTATATAGCAGGCTGCTGTTGCTGCCGTTCCCCCGGTACCGTTGCTCTGTTTGAATCAGCCCCGCTTTCCGCAAGTCCCGGATGGCACGGCGGGTAGTGGATTTGGAGAGATGCAGTTCTTTGGAAACAGTGGGAATTGACGGCCAGCAGATGCCGTCCTTGTTGGCGCGGTCGGCGAGATAGATGTACACAGCAA
>ERZ808246.2581-NODE-2581-length-11220-cov-2.998477_pt1 | contig 11220 bp, 8 predicted proteins | sample MGYA00521083_ERZ808246 | MGnify/ENA primary metagenome ERZ808246 (study PRJEB31516, sample SAMN03275577) | gut metagenome | biome: mammalia-associated habitat; material: feces | host: Papio cynocephalus | place: Kenya | collected 2012-07-07 ...
CCCGCCACGCCGTTCTTATGTCATTACGTTATTGTTGTTTATCCTGCGTTTCTTCTTCTGCCTGAATATTTTTTTCAAGCACGCTGCCCTTTGGCACTTCTTTCAACTCGTCACGAACGAAAATCATGGCGTTATACGGCTCGTCCGACACTTTTGCGCCGCGAACCACGCTGACCGCGACAGGCATAACCCCTATGAGTTCCCATCCGCCGACGGATTCGCGAAGAATGATATTTGAAAATCCCGAAATCTGCGCGACGGCGTCCGCCGTATTTTTCCCCGATACCCTGCCCGGACAAGGCACAACCTTGTATACCCTCATAACATACCTCCTGAACGATTGCCGACCGACACGTCGGCTTTAACGATAACAGTATACAATAAAAACAAAGTTTTGAAAAGAAAAAACGACTTGTTTCAAAAATTTAAGGTTAAAAAATTTGACTTAAATCTACGAATATAGTAAAATAACAGTCGAGCGTTACCCGCATATAAAAACAACCGTGCGGCGCACGGATATAAATACGCTTCCGTAGTTAAATGGATATAACAAACCCCTCCTAAGGGTTAGTTGTGGGTTCGATTCCCGCCGGGAGTACCATAAAAAGACGAATGCAATTCTGCATTCGTCTTTTTTACTGTTTTCAGATAAATTTGCCCGTATTCGTCGTCGCCGCGCACCGCGCAAGCCTCATTGAGAATTAAAGCATTAAAAGGTGCAAACAACCGATAAATTTATGTTCCGAAAAGTGCAAATAACGCCTTAAAAAACACCGAAAAAGGTGCAGATAACTTCTTGAATCGTTACGGCAATCGCTCTTAGCTCGGAATAAAACAACGGCCGACAGTTTTTCGTTCGTTTAACGAATATCGTCGAACATGGCGATCAATTCGGATATATCGCTTAAATCAGACAGCGATTCGGCTTTACAATAATATTCGCCAAAATTCATGTTTTCAGACGACTTCAACCGTTCATGCGTCGTAAACCCGCAAATATAGGCATCTTTTATACACTGCGGAGTAAAAGAATCGCCGTAATCGACGACGTTATCCGGCAATTTCAATTTTATACCGACATAATAGTCTTTCGGTATATCGTTAAACTGATCGAGCGGAACCAGAAGTCTTTTGTGATTTGCAAAAACAGCCGTCTTAATATCGACAGTCTTATTCGCAGAAGTTCTGAAATCAAACGAATCGACGTTCGTCGTACCCGTATAAATCTCAAACATTTCGTCTGAATTCCCGGGGACTTTCCCGTTCTGCTCCAAAAAGCGATAAAAAGCCATTTCTCCCGCTTTCCCCGCAAAAGTCCGCTTTATGCGATATAACAATCTGTCCGAATCCGACAATCCGTTTTTCATCATACGATCGTATTGATTTTTACTGCAAATAATTTTATTTGAAAATTCCCAGCAGCGTGCGATATCGTCTTCCGACAGAATTATTTTATTCGACGGCACAATCATTACCCCCATAGTATAATTTTTTATTTCTTTACAAGAAACATAGCGTAATCCGAGGTTTTCAGATATCCATTATAACAACTCTTTTATCATTTTTGCTATAACATAAGCAAGTTTGGGCGGAACGGCGTTGCCGATCTGCTTGCATACGACCGTTTTATTACCGAGAAATTCAAACGAATCCGGAAAACTCTGAATTCTTGCCGCCTCGCGCGGAGTAATCGTCCTGTTTTCGTAAGGATGGATGAATTTACCGCCCGACGGTGTATCGAACCTTGTAGTAACCGTCGGGGCTATTCCGTCGGGATTTAATCGCCCGTACGAACCGCTGTGAACGGAATTTATCCGTTCGTGCAATACCGTATAATTTTCGTCTATGCCGATCCGTATCATACGGTTTATCGCTTTTTCGCTGTGGCGCGAGCATATATGATTTTTCGTCGTTCCGCCGTTTCTTAAAAATTCCTGATACGAATTTTCCGGCGTTAAGCCGGTCACGACTCCGTCCGACGTCGGCGCGGGCAAATCGGATATTGCCTGCCATACAGTAACGGGCTCGAAAAAATCGGGATACTCGCCCGTTATCACGGACTTTGCGCGTCCGATTAACTCGTCTATATCGAAATCTTTCATCGCCCCGATTATGATCATTCTTTCGCGTGCCTGCGGAATTCCGAATTCCCTTGCTTTAACGAGTTTATATCGCACGCAGTACGCCTGTCCGTCGAAATTATCGGGATCGGAAAACGACTTTATTATTTCTCCGAATATCTCGCCGTTTTTCAAGGTTCTGATACCTTTTACGTTTTCAATTACGAACGCTTTCGGGCGTACGGTTTTTACGATGTCGACATATCTTCTGAAAAGATAGTTGCGCGGATCGTCTATAAAGCCGTTTTTTCTGATTCTTGCGCCCGCCATCGAAAACCCCTGACACGGAGGTCCTCCGATTATAACTTCGGCGCAGCCGCGCGTAAAGATTTTATCGTTATCTACGTCTGCGATGTCTTCAGCCAGCACCTTCGTGTTTCTGTGATTGAACGCGTAAGATTCCGCTATTGCTTTATCGTATTCCACAGCCGTGGTAATTTCATATCCGGCTTTCTCGAATCCGCACGAAAATCCGCCGCATCCCGCAAACAAATCAATCGTTTTTATCATTCGCGCCGCTCCCCGTTCTGTATTTTAACGCATAGTTTCTGACATACGCGGTTTCTTCGTCGGTCAGACCGTACACATCCGCAAGCATATCGTCGATTTCGTCGATTTCGCCTTTACACTCTTTATGCTTGTATTCGTAATCGACCTGTTTCGTTCCGACATAGGTTTTCGTCTGTTCGAGCCGATTTTCAAGTTTCGTCGCCAGAGCGTCGAATATCTCATATCGCTCGTCGGGTAAATCCGGAAAATAAAAACCTTTCATCTCTTTCGCGGTAAGATGCCAACAATCGGACGTCATAGTCCAATACAGCCAGAATAAACTCGAATTCAATGCGCAATACGCAAACGGATAATCGGTTGCATAGTTAAACGCTTTATATTCTTTCGAGCCCGGATTAAACGAAAACGCCTTTATCCAGAAACATCCGCGCATATTCACATATATAGATTTTCCGTCCGTAACCCGTTTATCGAACAGATTGTCTTTCGTATCGGTATGTATTTTCAGATAGATGCTCTCTTCGACATCGTTGCCTATCTTAGGGATAAATTTGTCTTCCGCATGCCGATTTTCTTTAACCCGACAGCCGCGGAATAAATCTCTTCGTTCGTCTTTATACCAATGTCTGTAGTCGGACGTGTACAGTTTATGTACGCCCGAACCTTTCTTCGCCATTATGACGTTCAATTTCTGATGCACGCCTCCGAACAGACAATCGGGTCTGTCGGCAAAACTCAATATAAACTGCCCGCTTGTATTTTCGGCGACGTACTCTCTGACAGCCGCCATTCTGGAAGTCGACACATAAGACAGAGGTACGACCAGACCGAGGATCCCGTCGTCCTTTAACGACAAGACGGAATTTTTTATAACGTCGGCGTAAACGTTGCCGAAATCGTTCGGCAAACTTTTCCCGCTTATATATTTTCCGTATTCGACGTAAGGCGGATTGCCGACAATGCAATCGAACATACCGTCGAATCGTCCGTCGTAAACGACGTAGTCCGTATTTGAAAAATCGGCATTCAACGCCTCGGCGACCGGATTATAGTATTCGGGATTTTTTATATGACGACAAATTCCGAAAAAAAGACGAATCTTGCTTATATCGGTCGAATCTTCGTCTATATCGTTGCCGTACAGCGTTTTGCTTATACGATAAACGTCAGCATCTCCATACGTCGGATACAGATCGGTAAGTATGCTTAATTTCACGCCGAATACGCTCAACAGAAATTCGCCCGTGCCGCATGTCGGGTCAAAAAAAGTCTTATCGAACAACAGCGAAACGACGTCGTATTCGGGGCAAGCCGAAAGCCGCTCCGCCGCATCGCTCCATGAACAAACGAGCACGCCGTCGACTCCCGCGGCGATCATAACCGCACAATTACGGACTATATAACCGCACACGTCTTCGGGGGTATAATACACCCCTTTGCTTTTTCTGACGGAAGTCTTTTCGTTTATACCGGCAAGCGCGACCTGCAAATCGTCGTCGGTCAAACCGGACACTCCGAGGTCGAAATCGTATTTACGGATATTGTCGCCAAGCAACGTGACGAGCGCGTTGCGAACCGCTCCTCGAGCATGTTTTTCCATGGCGTTGACGCGTGCCGAGACGATCCCGCTTATTTTGTTGTATATGTTTAATGAACCGTCCATTTTGTCACGACCGTCGATTTTCGACATATTCATTGTATCACATATGAACCGTTTTGGCAAACGACTGTATAAAAAAACACCGTAACGGCGACATCGTTTCGGTGTTTTTGATTAAATCGATAGGTCAGATAAGGATATTTTTACCCCGGCGAAGAGAATATTCCCTGCCGTCGATTGCGACCTTGACGGGTTTATCGCTTTCGACTTTCAGTCCGACAACCGTTCCGTTTTTCATTTTCGCGGAAACGATCAACCCTCCGCGGGCGCGTAAATTTCTGAATTCCACCGTTCCGTGTCTCATTTCGTCGGATATTGCGGCAAAAAGTTTTATGCCGTCGTCAGTATCGTCGATAAGCGTAAGATGAACGGCGTCACAGAAACCGTAAAGGCTTTCAAGCGTAAACGGACGGTAATGAAACCATGTATAACCGTAATACTTATAGTCTCCGTTCAGGTGAAATCCGTTTTCTCCGACGAAACCTTTTACAAATTGACCGAGTTTTTCGTAAGCCGAATTCCCGCGGCGCGCCAAAGCGTAAATCTGCGCCGCCATGGCAAACGAAAATCCGACCCAATAACCCGTACCCAGACTTTCGAGATGAGCGATAGTCGCATCGTATATTCGCTTATGCTCATCCGTATCGTAATTTATAAGTCTCAACGGATAAAGGCACATCAGGTGTGAAAAATGCCGATGAGTTTCCGGCAGTCGTTGCGTTTTATCCAGCATGACGACACCGTCTTCGTCGATTGCGATGTCGTCGAGGCGGGATAAAATATCCTCGTATTCCGACGTGTCTTCGCCGAGTTCGGCGGCATAATCTTTAAGCGTTTTATACAGGTATGTCATCAACGCCAGATCGAAATTTGAGTTCGGCGTAAGATACGCGCGCGGCGTATTGTCGAATATCTCGGGCGAGGACGAAAGCGGCAGATACAATTTACCGTTTACCTCTTTCAGCAAGCCTTTGACAGCCGAGCCGACCTCCTTAAAAAACGGATACGCTCTGTTTCTGAGAAATTTTTCGTCGTCGGTATACCGATAATAGTCGTCGAAACTCTGCGCCGCCCAGATCGTCATCGTAGGCGACAGAGAATACTGCGCCCAGCCGCCCATAGGCTTACCGTCTGCGGTCGAGCACGACGGAATCAGCAACCCCTCTACGCCGAAAAACTCGTCTGCGAACTTTTCAAAAGCGGGGCGAAGTTTCCACAGATAATCGATGAACGCGACGCCCTCGTCCGATCTGTTCGCCGCAAGGTATGACATATACGACAACTCGGTATTGGTGTCGTGGTGATAATCGCCTTTCCATGGCGGCAACGCGTCGTTATCCGCCGTCCATACGCCTTGCAAAGGCATCGGGTAATATCCCTTTCTCGAACAACAGCGGAACAGATACCAACTCTTTTTATATGTATCGTCAATCGCTTTATTGCCCGTTTTTACGGATGATTTAGCGTTATATTCCGCCCATGATTTTTTATGTCGGAAAAGCAATCCGTCAAAGCCTTCTTTTGCCGCGGTCGAAAGCGCATTTTTAGCGTAAGCGACGTAATTTTTATCGTCGTCGGTCGTCGAAAGCGTATAGTAAACGACGTTGCCGCGACGCAACGCGCATATACCGAACGCATAATCCGTAAGCGTGTTCTGTTCGTACCAACCGAATTCTCCGTCGTTTTTGACGACTGCTTTCGGATACCCCATGGTTACGCCCTTATCTTTATCTCCTATACCCGACCCGTTTTCGGAAACGTCCGACAGATAAGTCGGAATATGAAACGACAGTTTTGCCTCGCGGTACAGTCTGATCGCTCCGACAAGCGTAATATAATCGGTAAAGATTTCCGCTATGAGGTCGTCTCCGTCATAAACACGGATCTCGGCGGCTTTAATGTCGAGAACGTATCTGACGTCTTTCGGCGTCGGCGTAAAAGATAACTCGATTCTGCCCGCCGTTATCTTCGACGGATAGGGTTTGCCCATGAAAATATCTTCAAACAACCTTGCGCGTTCACGCCATTCGTCCTCGTTTCCGCCGGTCGACAGTTTTACGAGGTTTGCGTAATTAAAGCCTTTTTCGAGCGTGGTTTCGCTCGGGCGGAGATCCCACAAATCGGCTCGGTCAACCGTTATTTTCAACGAATTGCCGCCGTATACGATACTGCCGATTTTGCCGTTGCCTATCGGCGCGCCCTCGTCCCAACGCTCTGATTTCAATTCGATTTTATCCATTTTATTTCCATAGGCTGAAGAGATATAACCGTCTTATTGCCTTGCATATCGTAAAAATCGGTCGTCTGCGATTCGTCGGAATTGTTTACTATCGCGTATTTCTTCGCACTTGGATAATAGTTACATTCCGCGGCGGGGTTAGCAGCATAACATACGTTTAAGTCTTTGTTCGCTACCCAGCACATTGCCTTATACAATAATCTCGAATTCCCGAAACTGTACGGTATTCCCGTTATATAAAAACTCCTGCCCTTTCCGTACTCGTTTACAGCCATTTTCACTTCGCCGACGTTTACGTTTCGCTTAAATCTGTCGCTGAAAGTTATATCAAGCACTTTAGCGTCTTCTAAAGCGTAAATATTCTTTTTGTCTTCGCCGTAGTCTATGTTGTCTAAACCGTCCGTGAGTTCATGTTTTACTTTCCGGATATTGTATTTATCTATTGAGAGAGTATAGCCTATCTCTTCGTCTACGCCCATCACGTCCGCAAGTTGGAAGTATCTTCCGTTAGCCTCACAAGCAGTAGGTTCGCCTACCCCGATAAATCCGCCCCCGTTATATACGAACTTTCTTACAGCCGTCTGTAACTTTTCGTCGAGCCATTCTCTTCCGCCCGAATACGACGTATACGCGTCGCCCGCGTTTATTATGACGTCTATGTCCTGCGGCACTCCGTCTTTAACCTCGTCGAACGACAGAAACTCTATATCCACCGGAAGTCCGCTTATCGCCTCCAATATTCCCTGATACGAGTATATCTGCTGATACCACAGTTCGTGCGCGCACATATGGCTCATCCAGCTTCTCTTTTTTCCCCATGCGTTGAGTAAGCCGACCTTTAATCTGCAATACGGTTTTTTATTGTCTACCGCGTCGTATATCGTTCTGAATTCGTCCGCTATCTCCGCCACTCTGTTTACGAATTTCGGAAATTTCGCCGCCAGAGACAAATATCCTCCGAAACCCATTCTGTCTATGGGCTTACGCATTATTGCCCTTCTCGCCGTACGCCAGTTGCGGTCGAGTTCGTCTACGGCGTTGTCTTCGTTCCCGTCGAAGAACGTATCTGGGAAGAAATACGGCAAAAATCTTCCTTCGTGGTACCTGACGTACGGTATTTCGGATAACATTCTTACGGTTACCCCTCCGCCGACGGAACCTACTACCGCATCCAAGCCAATATCCTTGAAATGCTCGCCGTACGGCTCCGACCCTATCCAGTCGTCGCCGAGGAACATCATTGCCTCTTTGCCGTAACTATGGCATATGTCAACGAGTTCTTTTATCGTCCTGCTTACGAACCTCTCGACGAAGTCCATATACTTTCTGAACTTTTCGGTCGGCGTTCTGAAACAGTTGTTGTAATACCCGCTGTCTACGAAATCTTCGGCAGTAAGTTTTATTCCGCTCTCTTTTTCAAAGTCTGCGATAAGTATCGGGTTAGCGGTCTGCGCATAGCCGAACCACTCGACCTGTTTTTCTTTGCCGAGATTATTGAAAATGAGCGTAAACTGATAGAGAAACGTGGTAAATCTTACGACGTTCGTTTCGGGATTTTCTTCGCACCACTTTTTCATATGCCCGACGATATACTTCTTCGTATTCGGGAAGGCGGGGTCGTATGTCAGTTGTTTCTCGCAGGTCCACCCGTTCGTAAGATAATTGTATATCTGCACGGGGTGCCAGGTCACTCTTGCCAAAAACGTCACCGTGTATTCATGGAAAGGTTTACAGTTTTCTATCTCCACAATTCCTTTCTTCTGACATACCTTCCAGGTTTTTACCTCTTCGCCCGTGGTTCTGTCGTATACCTGCCACAGGTTGAGATAAGAATAATCCGGGTCGAATTCGTCGGCTAAAAAACCTTTCATTATCTCTATTCCGAGAGTGTCGCCCGTGGCAAGATTACGCTCCGAAAGCAAAAATATCCTCTGCGCCTCTTCGGGATGTTTTCTCGCCCACTCGTTATCTCCGCGCACGACGAAATAGGTGTTGTACACCTTTCCGAACTGCCCCGCATTTTGCGGCAAACGGGTTCCGTCGCAGTCTCTTACCGCGTCCGCTCCCCACTTCTCCGCTATTTCCTTTGTCCCCTCCACGAAACTCTCGTCCGTAGGTATCGTAAATCTTCCTTTGCTCATTTTTACTCCTTATTGTTTTCTATGACGCCTCTGCCGAAAGGCAATGCAGACGGATAGATATTGCCGAAATTTATTTCTTTGACAAACGGAGAAATATCTTCGACATGCTCGCCGTTGATATATACGTCTTCGTAAGTCATCCCGCTTAACACGCAATCTATATACGGGTCGAAAAGTTCCAACCCCTTTTCTTTTATGTATTGTGATTTAGGTCCGACCGTCATGAAATACGCATTCGGATATTTGCTTTTATCCAGTAAAATCCTGACGTTTCTGAAATTTATGCCCTTTACGTTACTGCCGACTTCAAAAGTCGCGAAATTACCCGTTACGGGGTCGCAATTAAGATAATTCGGCTGCCTGTCAACGGGTTCGCGGGTATCGGCGGAGATGTTTTCAAACGAAATATTCTCTATTCGCCCGACGCCGACGGGTTTTTCGGGTCTGTCGGTATACGCAGGCGTCTGCAGATACATTTTGAAAGTCGCCGCGCCGACGACGTTTTTTATACGGAGATTTTTAATGTAACAGTCTTCTGTCGTACCGTCGTCGTAAGGGTAAATGCCCGGTTGGATGCGCATGGACTTATGCGCGTTTTCTCCGCCGGCGGCATAAACTCCGTCGACGACCAAGTTTTCTATCCTGCCGAAATTTATGGACGAATTATCCCAGTCGTATGCGTTGAGCGCGATAAGATCGTCTTCGGTATGTCCCGAAAGATTTTCTATCACGCCGTTTACCGTATTTCCGTTTATATGCAACCCGTCGGCAAAACAGCCGTCGAAAACTATATTCTTTATTTCAAAACCGTCGATTTCACCGATCTGAACCGCAAAACCCGCAGTATGACGGAACGTCAGATTTTCAAGCCTTAAATGCTTTACGCAAGAAAACAAAAAACACGTCGACACGCCGTGAAGACCGTCTTCCTCGTCGAACGCGCCGCTTGCGCCGTATCCTAGCCTTTCGTCGTTTTCTTCCGCCCAGATACCGCCCTCGATCGAGATGTCTTCGTCTCTTTTATGCGTTTCGGCAATTCTGCACGTCGAACCGTCGGCGACGCTTTCGTTTCTTAAAAGCAACGTCTTTACGCCTTTTATCAGTATAATCTCTGCGTCTTTATCCGCAAGAATATCCGCACCCGACTTCAATACGACAGACTTATCGATATAATACCTGCCCGTCGGGATATATAGTTTCTTGTTTTTTGAGAGCGCGGCAGAAAAAGCCTCGCTCCATATCGCGCCGTCGCGATACGGTTTGACGGCGATCGACGAAAAATCTTTTACGTTCAGTCTGCCGTCTGCCATTTTGTCGGTGTACCCCCTACATATCTCCAATAATTGCCGACGCCCGTCGGGCGGGTTTCGCTGTAATAATATATCGTCGCGTTTTTCACTACCGACGCCGAAGAAAATCCGTTATATACCTCGTCTGAAACGTCTATCCAGCCCCAATCGTCTTTCGTGCCGCGATAATATATTTCTTTTAAGTTCTTCCATAAACCGACGTAATCGATTTTCCCAAGCGACAACGGCAAAACGATTTTTGTTATTTCGCTTGCGAACGCATAAGGTTCTATCGACGTTACGCCTTCCGGAACTTCGATGAACGAATATCTGTGTCCGACCGTAAGTCTTGCCGGTACTTTCGTTATCCTTGACGGAAGAGTAAACGACCTTAACCCCGTACAACCCTGAAAAGACGCAGCGCCCAGAGATTCGACGGTCTCGGGTAAATCTATCTCTATCAGCCCGGCACATTCCCAGAATGCATTGTCGCCTATTTTTTTCAATCCTGACGGCAGACGAACAGTTTTCAACGTCGATTTCGCGCTGAATGCCGCCGCGCCTATTTCGGTCACGGGTAAGCCTTTATAGTCGTCGGGAAGTTCGAGATTGACCGGACTGCCCGTAAAGCCTATGACCGAATACGAATTTTCGTTTTTATCGGCGTAATCGAATGCCGTACCGCGCGTATACGATATAACGCCGACCGTCGCGGATTTTACGACGGGTTTATCGAAATCGAAATTCCATTCGATTACGGTTTCGCCGCCGCCGCCCGCGGGTGCCGGTACGTCGGATATACGTTCTCCGTTTCTGACGGTTCTGACTATATCGCTTTCGCCGTCCTGAGCAAACGTTACGGTGAATGTCTGCCCCGAATTTCCTGCAGTACACCCCGTAAGCGGTAATATTAAAACAACAATCGCAAAAAACGCGATTATAAATGATTTTATTTTAGACATTGCTTTCATCCGCCGAGTATTCTTTTATTTGCATAGTATTTTTTTTCGGCAATTTATCGAAACGGGGTCGTTGCAAAATCTCGCGGTTTTACTTCGACCCCTTCCGAACATTGAATTTAATTATTTTTCCGCAATATCTTTATAATACAAATTATATTAAATATCGCGAAAATAGTAAAGTTATTTTACAAGCGAAAATGTTGTATTTTTCGCATCGTTTCGTTGTATGCCAGCCAAGAGTAATACGAACCGTGGTCTGACGACGTATTTTTGACTAATACGTCGTTGCGCTCGCGGCT
>ERZ808246.2585-NODE-2585-length-11210-cov-24.149798_pt1 | contig 11210 bp, 6 predicted proteins | sample MGYA00521083_ERZ808246 | MGnify/ENA primary metagenome ERZ808246 (study PRJEB31516, sample SAMN03275577) | gut metagenome | biome: mammalia-associated habitat; material: feces | host: Papio cynocephalus | place: Kenya | collected 2012-07-07 ...
ATCGTAGGCTTGTTCACGGGGTGCGGTTCATCGGAAGATCCGTCCGGCGCTCCGGCGGCCGGCAGTACGGACAACGGCACAAGCGTGACATACTCCGTGGCCGACGCGAAGGAATCCATACGCATAGCCTCCGGGTCGGAGAACAAGGAAGTGGGCGACGCCGTCAGGCAGGCGGCCAAACAGGCGAATGTGTCGGTGACCGTCGACTACATGGGATCGCTCGACATCGTGGACGCGCTGCGCAACAAGGGCCGTCATGCGGGCCGGGACTACGACGCGGTGTGGCCGGCCAGCAGCATGTGGATCACACTGGGGGACACAGGGCACCTCGTCAAGGACCAGATTTCCACGTCCACCACGCCGGTGGTGTTCGGCGTGAAGCGGAGCAAAGCGGAGGCATTGGGCTGGACGAACGCGGACGGTACCACGAAGCCGGTGCCGACGAAGGACATCATGGACGCGGTGAAAGCCAAGAAACTGTCATTTACCATGACGTCCGCCACACAGTCGAATTCCGGCGCATCGGCGTACCTGGCCTTCCTGACGGCATTGCGCGGCGGTGATGCGGCGCTCGCCGAAGCCGATCTGAACGACGCGTCGCTGCGATCGTCCGTGAAAACCCTGCTTTCGGGCATCGACCAGTCGTCCGGCTCATCCGACTGGCTCAAAGACATGCTGGTCAACGATCCGGATTCCCACGATTCGATGGTGAACTACGAATCGCTGGTCATCCAGGCCGACAAGGAGCTGACGGCGAAGAACAAGGAACCGTTGCTGGCGATCTATCCTTCCGACGGTATCGCGGTCGCCGATTCGCCTCTTGGCTACGTGGACCGCGGACAGGGCAAGGAACGGGCTTTTGCACGGTTTAGCACGGCGGTGACGTCGAAAACATCCAAAAAACTGTTCGAGGAAGCGGGGCGCAGGACCGGCGCGGATGGTTCGTTGGCATATGGGCGGACCGCGAAAGTGAAGGATTCGTTCCGTGGGGAGTGGGGCATCGATACGGACACTTCGGTGCTGAAGACCATCGCCATGCCTTCGGCGGACGTCATCGAACGGGCGCTCGGCCTGTACCAGACCGTCCTGCGCAAGCCGTCCTACACCCTGTGGGTGGTGGATTATTCCTCTTCCATGTCCGGCAAGGGCAAAAGCGGTGCGGTGAAGGGCCTGCAGGCGGCGCTCGACACCGATCAGGCAAGGGCCTCGCATATCGAGCCCGGCGACGACGACGTCAACGTGTTCATCCCATTCAACGAGCGGGCCAAGGTGGAGCAGACCGTGAAGGGCAGGCAGACCGCGCCATTGCTTGCCGCCGGCGAACAGAAGATCGCCGCAGGCGGCGCCGACGTCTACAACGCGTTGAACGTCGCATTGCGCAACCTGCCCGACAATCGCGATGATTACACGGTGGCGATCGTCCTGCTGACCGACGGCCGGTCGAAGACCTCGAATCGTGATGCGTTCGAACGCCTCTATGAGTCCGAAGGCAAGGGCGTCCCGGTGTACTCCGTCATGGTCGGCGATGCGGATCGGAGCCAGCTCGACGATCTGGCCAAACTGTCGAACGGCAAGGTGTTCGATGGACGCAACGGCGATCTGAGCGGCATCTTCCGCGAGGTGAAGGGGTACAACTGACGGTGATCCATGCGCGTCTCGCACGAGAACGTGGCGTGAAACACTTTGTGAAACTGTCGCCGGGAGTGTGTGCGTGCGAACGTTGCGGGGCGGATCGTTCCCGTGGGACCGCCTTACAACGCTGGAGTCATGGCAAAGTGGCTTGCGCGCATGCATGCAGTATATATACGCGCAAGCCACTTCGGCGTTTGCGCCTCGGCATCTGAGGATGATTGCCGATGACGATCGGGATGGGGATGGATTGGTGCTTTAGTACTTATTCGCCCCGGATCCGACGAAGTTCACTTGGAAGCCGCGATGGTAGTGCAGAAACATGTCTGCGCCATAGCGGTCGACCGGACGATGGGTGAATAGCATGCGGATGGCGAAGGCGGTCTGCACGTCCTCGGGCAGATTCATGAATTCCTTATGCGCATCCCAATAAGGATTCATGGTGATGGCCGCGTCCGGTACATAGGCATAGCCGTAACCGTCCTCGTTCACGTAGCCCATGAATGGCAGGTCCCAGGCGTTGTGGTCGGTGAGTTCCTGCTTGAAGTCTTCGACTTTGTCGAGCGCCTCATCGCTGATTCCCAGGCTTCTGGCCACTTTGTTGGCCTCTTTGGTTTTTGCGTCGGCGTTCTGGTCGAACATATTGAGGTCTACTGTGATGATGGGTGCCTCTTCGGTCATGAGAGCTTCCTTTCGTAGGATGTTTCGAACGTCAATAGTGTTTGTTTTTCATGTTTGTTTTTTGTAAAAAGCAAACATGTGTGGCGGTTTAAATACTATGTGTTTTGCGGGTGGTTGTTCATCCATGACTAACGATAGCACGATTATTGAATCCAAAAACCGTTGGTAAATAGCCATGTTGATATTTCCTGCCGTCGAAGTGTTGCGAGACCGCCGATTTGCTGAGGGGTAAAAAAATAGGAAAAAGATAACATTATGCGTGTTGTTTTTATTGTGGAATCATGTGTTGTTTTTATGTTTGTATGAACATGGAGAGTTGATTGTGGTCTGTGCCGGCACGTTCGGTTTTGATCGATTGCGGATTATCCTTGAATTCCGGCTGACGGCAGAACGAATCTCCCGTTTTACGCGCATGGAGGATTAGGCGCCTATGAAGACGCAACTCACAACGCGGATTTGCCGGTGAGATGACGGTAGAGCTCCGGATCGACCGGTTTCGCGAGCCTGAGCGTGGAGACGACGACCGGTGACTCGCTGCCATCCGCACCACGGTTCACCGATTCACGCACGTCGCCCAATGCGACCGCATCGCCGACGAAATAATAGGATTTCTCCTGTTCCTCGGCCTTGCGACGGATGAAGATCGGCACGAAATGACGGTTTCGCCACTCCGGACCGTGTTCCGTCCCGTCCAGCAGCCAACGGAATTCGTTCGACTTCAACGAACGGTTGTTCTTGCTGAACCATTCGATCTCACCCGGATTGAGGAACCGATCGCCATACTGGCTCGCCTCATACTTGATGAAAATCGGCAACGAACCGGTCTCGGCATCCAGCTTGTATCCGCCGACGTTCTGTGGCACCTGCTCCGCGGGCCATCCGCATAGCCTCATCACGTCGAAAACGCTGTACTTCTCCCCATATAGGAATCCATGGTTCTGACGGATGCGATGCTTGCGAGCCGATCGCGCCAACGCCAATGCGTTGAACAAGCCGGCTTCGACGGTATCCGTGAAGAACGTGCGGAACGTCGTCTGTCCAAGCATCGAGCGGAGCTCATCGGTCAGCCGATACTTCCCATCATCGCCGAGTCGCACCAACGGCGTCTGCCCGAACCTTCTGCTGTTCGCGGCGATGAAATAGGAATAATCCAATGTGGCGAACGCGGAACGGCATTGCAGGACACTGCGGTCCGCATCCGGGAAGAACACGGCCAACAGCGCGCGCAGCCCGTCGACGCCCACCGCATGTTGGGAAGCGATATTGCGGAAAACCGCCAGGGCCTCATCGGAACAATCCGGATCGATCATCCGCCAATCCACATCACACAACGCTGCCAAAACCAGCAATTCATGGGGACGCAAACCGCGCAGCTGCGTGGCTGTCAGCATCTTCAGCGCGCCGTTTTGCGCGTCGGAAGTCGGCTCAAGCCGTTCGATATACGAAGCGGTCGCATGCCTGCCACGCGACAGGCTCTTCTCCCGCGACCGCACGAACGACAGATAATCGTCGCTCTTTGACGCCATGGTGAACACTAACGATGCGTCACGCCGCGCGAAATCCATCAGCATCGGCACACGTCCCAACTCATAACGCATCTGCTGATACTGCTGGCTCAACAGCTTCATATTCGATAGATCGGCCGTACCCAGCGAGGCGAGCACGCGCTCGCGGGCGATCTTGTCGAAACTGATGGAAGAGACGCCGATGGTCTCGCGCTGCAGGTTCCTGCGCGCCACGTCCCGGTCGCCGGTGTTGCCATACAAGGCGATCGGAATCAGATAGTTGTTCGCATAGTTGCCGATGAAATCGATGATGACCACGCAGTCCTTGCCGCTGGCTTTGCGCAGGCCGCGGCCGAGCTGCTGCGTGAAGACGATGCTGGATTTCGTCTGCCGGAGCATCACGATCTGGTTGATGTGCGGAATGTCCACGCCTTCGTTGAATAGGTCGACGGTGAAGATGTAGTCCAGTTCGCCGTTTTCCAGCTGTTCTACGGCTTCGTCGCGTTCGGCTTGCGTGTTTTCGCCGGTGATGGCCTTCGTACGGTACGGCCGCTCCGCCTGCTGGTTGATCTGTTGGTTGAACAGGTCGGAAAGCCGTTTCGCCTCATCGCGTCGGCTGCAGAACACCAGGCCCTGCACGGGGGTTCCGGCCTCGCTGTAGATCTGGATCTTGTCGATGATGTAGCGCACGCGGTTCGGGTCGGCGAGCTCCTCAAGCCAATGGCTCAGCTCGTTGCGTTCCCGATCGGTCATGGCGTCGGCCCTGACGTCCTTGCCGGCAAGCTTCTCGTCGGGCGCGTCCCGGATGTACTCGTGCACCCCGTAATAGTGGAACGGGCAGAGCATGTTCTCCTCGAGCGCCTGCTGCAGACGGATCTCGTAGGCCACGTTGTTGCCGAACAGTTCGAAGATGTTCGCGCCATCGGTGCGTTCCGGCGTCGCGGTCATGCCAAGCATGAATTCCGGTTCGAAATGGTCGATGATGCGTTTGTATGAATCGGCGGCCGCGTGGTGCACCTCGTCGACGAGAATATAGTCGAACTCGTCCTTTGCGAACCGTGCGAGTGTTTCCGGACGCGACATGGTCTGTACTGTGGCGAACACGTATTTGCGATCCGATTCCTTGCTGCTGCCGGAAAACAGGCCAAGCTCATTCGCCGGGCAGCCGAGCACTCGTTGGAACGATTCCTCGGCTTTTTTGAGTATCTGCTCCTGCTGCGCGATGTACAGCATGCGACGCGGCTTGACCTGCCACACGTCGAATGCGGACAGATACGTCTTGCCTGTGCCAGTCGCGGAAATGATGATCGCACGGCTTTCGCCCTGTTTGCGCAGTTGCGCGAGATTCATCAACGCCTCCACCTGCATGGCGTTCGGCTGGATGTCCTGCGATTGCTCCGCTTCCTTGATTCGCTTGCGATTCGGCTGAAGCGTCGACGCGTATTTCCTGAAATCCTCTTCGTAAAGTTTCAGCCAGGCGTCGGTGAGCGGTTTCGATTCGCTGATCTGCGATTCGATTTCCTCAGTGAGCTGTTCGGCGAGCCCGCTGCTGTCGGCGGTGGCCACTTTGAGGTTCCACTCGCGGTTGGCGTTCAGCGCGTTGACTGTGAGGTTCGAACTGCCGACATACGCGGAATACAGCGCTCCCTCATCCTTTATATGACGGAAGACATAGCCTTTGGGATGATAAGGATAATCGGTGGTGTTTTCGGAGTCCTGGCCCTGTCCCGGCTGCCAGACCTGTACTTGGATGCCGGTCTCCTGCTGGAGCTTCAACAGTTCCCTGAACGCTTTGGGCGAATTGAAGTAATTGAATGTCGACGTGATGATCCTGCCGGCCCGATGATCGTTGTTGTCGGCGAAATCGAGGAAATACTGTTTGAGGACCTGCAACGCGCTTTGGCTGACGAAGGCGACGGACATGTCGAAATCCTGGCTGCGCTGCAGTTCGTCCTTGATGGCATGCTCCATGGTCCGGCCATCATGATTGGCGATCAAAGTCGGCTCGTAACGCGTGTCGACGTTGTCCTTCTTCTCCACGAAACCGGACAGCAACGCCTCCACCAGCGAGGAATTCGGCTGGCCGTCCGTGAATGTGGCGGTCATCTTTGCTCCTTTGTGGATTCGCCGGTGAAATCCATGCCGGAAATCAATCGCACCGCCTCGCGGTCGGCGGGCGCCCAATCCAAATCGGGCATTGCGGATGGCGTCACCCAACGAATCTCATGATGCTCGGTCAGATGGGGAGTGCCGCTCAACAGATGGCAGACGAACGATGTGAGCACGACGGTGCCGAAATCGTAATCGTAGGAGGACGTGCACACTTCGTCCGCGACTTCGACCTCGCATAGCAGTTCCTCTTCGATTTCTCGGTGCAATGCTTGGCGGGCGGTCTCATGCGGTTCGATCTTGCCGCCGGGAAACTCCCAGAATCCTGCGAGCGATCGGCCTTCGCCGCGTTGTGCACACAGCACCTTGCCGTTTTTGACAATGGCCGCGCCGACGACGTTGATGATTTTGCGTGGTGTCTGTTGCGATTCGTCGGTTGCCATGGTGCGCTCCCTGCGTGGGTTGGTTATGCGGCTGTTGCGGCCAGGTCCAGGATACAACGGGGGAGAATGCGCCAGGCCCGAAAGTCATTGATATGGCGTGACAGTGTTGCGAGGGGGATTCTGGGCGTGGTGCGGAGGGTGTTCTCCGCAAACCTGCAAACCCGCGGAGTCACTTGCATTCCCGGGTGAACCGGCAATTCGGATACCCGGTGCAACCGTAGAACTTGCGTGACGGATCCGAGCCGGCATGCCGCAATCGCAACGCCTCCCCGCAATTCGGGCATTGCGGAGGCAGTTTCACGCCGCGGAAGATGTTCGGGCAGATCCTGTCGTGCAATTCATACATGAACCGCGACGGACGCGTCTGGTCGACCACGAAAAACAGTTTCTTCCTGCAACGCGTCATCGCCACATAGAACAGACGACGTTCCTCCGCATGCGGCATGCGCTCCACTTCCGGCAGCAGCAGGCCGAGCAGCGGTTCCTCGGGAATGGCGCTTGGGAACCCCTTCAATCCGCCGGAACAGCATAGCAGGAACACGAAGTCGCGTTGCAGGCCCTTGGATTTGTGCACGGTCATGAATTCGATGTCCATGTCCGGCTTCTCAAGGAAGACGATGTCGCCGGTACGCTCGTCGATTCGGAACAGTCCGTCACGGTCGTTGCGCGACAGCAGATTCAGGTCGCTTCTGTAACGGCCCAACATCAGCACTGACGCGGACTTCGGCAGTTTGCGCAGTTGCTCCACGATCGCATCGAAGCGCTCCTCCTGTGTGGTTCCGCCAAGCGCCTTCAGCGAGTAGTCCTTTTTGTCCGACGGATTGTGCAGATGCTTGACGTACAGGTTTTTGTCCTGCATGACGAACTTGCCGCTCGCCTCGATGAGGCTTTGTCGGAATCGGCGCGTGGTGGTGATCTGGAACATGCGTGTCGGACCCCAATCGCGCCAGATTTCGGCGAAGTCGAGGATGAGATGGATGTCGCTTCCGGCGAAACGGTAGATTGACTGCCAGTCGTCGCCCACGCAGAACAGCGTGAAATCGTTCTGCTCGCGCAATGCGCGGATCAGTTCGTAGCGCGGTCTCGACATGTCCTGGTATTCGTCGATGAGCACGTATTTGTACGGGTGCCGGTAGTCGTTGCGTTTGACGCATTGGATGGCGTCGACAATCATGCCGGGGAAGTCGATGCCCTGCGTTGCGCGGAAATTGTCGAGATACGCGGCGTAAAGCGGTTCGATGAGCTGCAGCATCTCACGGTTGCGTCCGACATGCTTGCCGCCGCGCCTTTCGTTGAGCTCGCGCATGCCGTCGATGTCGATGTTGTTCTGCCGCATGTGCTGGATGATGGTCTGCGCGTTTTCGATGAGGCTCTGCTTGTATTGGTTGAAGTTGTAATCGTCCGTCGGCAGTTGGAAATCCTCATGTTTCGCGGCGGTTCCGTACTTGCTGAACAACTCCTTCGACATGAGCTTGAACGCCAGCAGCCGGTAGCGGATGTTTTGTGCGAGCAGCCGTTCGAACGTGGCGCGCACCACGCCGTTCGACGCGTGCCCGTCGATGATGGGGCGTTGCGCGATGGTGGACGCGCGGCAGATCTCCAAGCCGAGGCTGTGGAACGTGCATGCGCGGATGGCCTTGCCGGTGCTTGCCATGATGCGCTGTGACATGTCGTCCGCGGATTTTTTGGTGAACGACAGCACGAGGATCTCCTCGGGCGCGGCGCGTTCCGTGGCGAGCAGCCATGCGATGTAGCCGACGATGGTGGTGGTTTTGCCGGTTCCCGCGCCCGCGAGCACGAGGGTGTTGTGCCCGGCGCCGGCGATCGCGCTGACCTGCTCGTCGCTCAGCTCATGCTTTTCGATCGCGCCGATGGCCGCGCGCGCCCGTTCGATCCGTTCTGCCGGCAGCAGTGGTTGTGGGGCGAGCTTCGCGGGACGGCGTTGTACGGCGGATCTGATGGGCGCGGTGCGGGCTTTGCTCGCCGGATGCGGTTGCCGGCGACCGGCTGTTTTGATGGACGGTTCGAGCGTTGGCCGGTCGGATGTTGCTCGCGTTGGCTGACTTGTCGGTGCGTTTGCGGTCGCGGTGCGTGCGGGCTGTGGCGGTTCGGCGCCTAGCGCGCTTTTGAGCATGCTCAACAATCCCATAACGCTCCTTCCCTGTTACCGTGCAAGGGGCATTATATGCGGTTGCCGCCGTTGCCGGCGCGACCGGGCGCGCGCGTCACGCTTCGAACGGGTAGGTGAGTCCCCAGTCGGCGCGCAGCGAATCCATGAGTTCCATGATGCGCAGCGTGTCGGCATGCGGCATCTCATCGCATTCGGTGCGTCCGTCGAGCATGGCCCGTGCGGCCGACGCCACCTCATACTCGTAGCCGGTCAGCTGCGCGGGCACGTCATAATGCGCGGTGACGGTATGGTCGCCGTCGAACACGTCGATCGATTCGACGTTGTTGATGTTCTGGCATGTGAGATACCCCTTCGTGCCCCACACCGATCCCATACGGTCGCTATGGCACAGGATCGAGCTCTGCGCGGTGGCCATCACGCCGTTCTTGTAATAGAACGTCATCGAATCGTGCGCGTCGACGCCGGTCTCATACGGGCGCATGGACGATTCGATGCGTTCGATCGGCGCGTTGTGCATGATCATGTCGATGAAATTGATCGGATACACGCCGACATCCAGCAGCGCGCCGCCGGCCAACGCCGGATCGGTGATGCGCGCCTTAGCCGTGGTGGGGTAGCACAGATTCGCGTCGATCGCCTGCACCTCGCCGATCGTACCCGAGCCGATGATGTCGTCGATCATCGTGCGCGACGGCATATAGCGCGTCCAGATCGCCTCCGTGCACAGCATGCCGGTCTCGTCCGAAACGTCCAGCATGCCACGGGCCTGCTCCGTGTTCGCGCCGAACGCCTTCTCCACCAGCACGCCTTTGCCGGCGCGCATGCACAGCTTCGCCTGCTCGGCATGGAAATTATGCGGCGTGGCGATGTATACCAGCTGCACCTTCGGATCCGCCACGAGCTGCTCATACGAGCCATACGATACTGGGAAACCGTACTGCGCCGCGAAAGCCGCCGCGCGTTCGCCATCGCGCGCCGCGACGGCATAGGGGGCGACCAGATCGCGATAGCGGTCGTCCTGTGCCATCTTCGTCAACGTTTCCGCCATGTGCTGCGCGATACGTCCCGCGCCGAGAATCGCGACATTGATCTGTGCCATAGTTGCTCCTTGTCCGCCGAATGGTTGGAAAGCTGCGTTGCTTACGACCAGCGTACGCCATACGCATACTGGTACGCGCCGGAGCGGGCGATGCGGCATGCCGCTGCCGCCGCGCGGACCGCGCGCGATGGCAGCCATGCGATGGTCTGCCGGTGGCGATCGGCCCTCTCGCCCATAATGGGATGCCGTGACGGCAGGACATCGCGAACAGACCAGGCAGGCGGCCAAACCCAAGAAATCCAAGGGAGCCGCCAGAACCGGCAAACCCGAAAAATACGAGCGCGGCACACGCAGCTACACCATGTCGCACATCCGCGGCAAGGACACCGCCATCGAACGGATGGTGCGCAGTTTCCTGTTCGCCAAAGGCCTGCGATTCCGTAAAAACGACAAACGCTATCCGGGACACCCGGACGTGGTGCTGCCGAAATACCACACGATGGTGTTCGTCAACGGCTGCTTCTGGCACATGCACGAAGACTGCCCGAAAGCCACGCGCGTGCCGAAATCGAACGTGGAATTCTGGACCGCGAAACTCCTGCGCAACCGCGAGCGCGACGCTCGCCAGCATGCCGAGCTGGAAGCCGCGGGCTGGCGCGTCATCGTGGTGTGGGAATGCGAGCTTGGCGCGAAGACGCGTGACGAACGGCTGGAACGTCTCTACCGTGACATCGTGGACGCATGAAGGCGCGGGGCGCATGAGGACGCGGGAGCGGGCCGGATCCGCCGGTTTGCCGACTGGCCCATGCCGGTTCGTGCCGGCCGAAGCGGCCGGAACCGGCTGGTGAGCGCCGGCGAACGATGTTCACTGGAACGTGGTAGAAACGGAACCATGGGAAATACTGAACACAGCGCGCAGCCGCAGATGTCGCATCGCGCGCAGATCGCCAATCCGTTCCGTGCCATGGTATTCGGCGCGATGGCCGACGAGATGATCGCCTCCGGCGCAGACGTGGTCAAACTGAGTTTGGGGGAGCCGGACTTCGGTGCGCCGCCGGCCGTACGTGACGCCATGCGCGAGCAGTATGACGGCCGTCCGCTGCCGTACACCGCCGCGATGGGCCTGCCCGAATTGCGTCAGGCGATTTCCGATTTCTACCGGGACCGCCACCACGTCGACGTCGATCCGAAACGCATCGCGATCACGGCCGGCGGCTCCACCGCGCTGTTGCTGTCTGCCGCGTTGACGGTGAACGAGGGCGACGAGGTGCTGATCGCCGACCCGTCGTACCCCTGCAACCGCGAGCTGGTGCGCGCGTTCGGCGGCAATGTCGTGGACGTGCCGACTTCCGCGGCGACCCGCTTCCATCTGACGCCGGAACTGTGCAAGGAATACTGGTCGGACCGCACCAAGGCCGTCATGATCACCTCGCCGTCGAATCCGACCGGTACCACCATCGCCTTCGACACCCTCAACGCCGTGTGCGATCTGGCCCGCGAGCGTGGCGCGTGGCGCATCGTGGACGAAACCTACCTTGATCTGGCCGACCGTGAGCCGGACGGCTCCGAAGTGAAGTCGGTGCTCGCCTGCGATCCGGACGCCATCGTCTGCTCCAGTTTCTCCAAGTTCTTCGGCATGACCGGCTGGAGGCTCGGCTGGATGGTCGTGCCCG
>ERZ808246.2586-NODE-2586-length-11208-cov-4.937326_pt1 | contig 11208 bp, 14 predicted proteins | sample MGYA00521083_ERZ808246 | MGnify/ENA primary metagenome ERZ808246 (study PRJEB31516, sample SAMN03275577) | gut metagenome | biome: mammalia-associated habitat; material: feces | host: Papio cynocephalus | place: Kenya | collected 2012-07-07 ...
GAATAGGGCTTACGACGCACCTTTTCGGTGAGCTGGCCGCCCTCCTCGTGGCCCACATAGCCGGGAGGCGAGCCTACCAGACGGGACACGGTGTGCTTCTCCATGTACTCGGACATATCGATGCGGATCATGTCGTTCTCGTTGCCGAACATGGCCTCAGCCAAGGCCTTGCACAGCTCGGTCTTGCCCACGCCCGTGGGGCCCAGGAACAGGAACGAACCGATGGGCCGCTTGGGGTCCTTCAGTCCTACACGGCTGCGGCGGATGGCCTTGGCCACGGCGGTGACGGCCTCGTCCTGGCCCACCACACGCTTGTGCAGGGTCTCCTCCAGCTTCAGCATGCGCTGGCTCTCGTCCTCGGTGAGGCGGGTGACGGGGATGCCGGTCCAGCCGGCCACCACCTTGGCGATGTCCTCCTCACCCACGGTGCCGCGGCTGACGGAGAGACTCTTGCGCCAATTGTCCCGCTCGATCTCCACCTGCTGGACGTAGTTCTGCTCGATGTCCCGGAGCTGGGCGGCCTTTTCATAGTCCTGCTTGGCGATGACCTCGGCCTTCTCCTTACGCAGGGCGGCCAGCTTCTCCTCCAGGCTCTTCAGCTCCGGAGAGGCGGACTCGGCATCCATACGCACCCGGCTGGCGGCCTCGTCCATCAGGTCGATGGCCTTGTCGGGCAGGAACCGGTCATTGATATACCGCACGGACAGGCGCACGGCGGCCTCAATGGCCTCGTCGGTGATGGTCAGCTTATGATGCGCCTCGTACTTGTCCCGCAGGCCCTTGAGGATCTCGATGGCCGTTTCGGGGGTGGGCTCGCCCACGGTCACCGGCTGGAACCGGCGCTCCAAGGCGGCATCCTTCTCGATGTACTTGCGGTACTCGTTGAGGGTAGTGGCGCCCACCACGCGAATTTCGCCCCTGGACAGGGCGGGCTTGAGGATGTTGGCGGCATCCACGGCGCCCTCGGCAGAGCCGGCGCCCACGATGGTGTGCAGCTCGTCGATGAAGAGGATGACGTTGCCGTCCTTCTTCACCTCGTCGATGGTCTTTTTGATGCGCTCCTCAAATTCGCCACGGTACTTGGTGCCGGCCACCATGCCGGACAGGTCCAGGGACAGGACCTTCTTGTCCAGCAGCTCCTCGGGCACGTCCGCGGCGGCAATGCGCTGGGCCAGGCCCTCGGCGATGGCGGTCTTGCCTACGCCGGGCTCGCCGATGAGCACGGGGTTGTTCTTGGTGCGGCGGGACAGGATCTGGATGACCCGCTGAATCTCCTTTTCGCGGCCAATGACCGGGTCCAGTTTGCCCTGGCGGGCGGCCTCCGTCAGATCCCGGGTGAACTCGGAGAGGGTCTTGCCCTTCTTGCCGTCCTCCCGGTGGGAGACGGGCATGCTGCCGCCTGCGGCGGCCCGGGGCCCCTCATTGATCTTCTGCACTACGGAGCTGTACATCTTCTTGGGGTCGATACCCACGGTGTCCAGCACACGGATGGCCATGTTGTTGCCTTCCCGCAGCAGGCCCATGAGCAGATGCTCGGTGCCGATGTACCCGGCGCCCATGCGCATGGCCTCGGACACGGCCAGCTCCACGGCACTCTTGGCCCGGGGGGTCAGCCCCTGGGAGGGCGCTGCGCCGGACAGACCCTTGCCCACGCTGCGCTCCAGCACGGTGCAGATCATGTCCTCGGTCATGCCGTATTCCTGCATGACCCGGTGGGCGATGCCGTCTTCTTCCCGCATCAGCCCCAGCAAAATATGCTCACAGCCCACATAGCCGTGGCCCATTTCTTCCGCGGCCTCCTGGGCCAGGCGCAGAGCCTCCTCTGCACGGGGGGTAAATTGATTCTCATGAGTCATATAAAACACTTCCTCTCGGTATCGTAATTAATAAGTGGCCGGCCGCCCTCACTGCTGCGAGGGCAGGGCGCGAAGCTCATCCCGCAGGCGGGCGGCTTCCTCGTAATTTTCGCTTTCTACGGCGGCCTTCAGCCGCTCCTGCAGGGAGTTGCGCTTGCACTCATAGCGCAGGGCCTCCTGCTGGGCCTTGTCGACCAGGCCGGCGGATCTCTCCTCCCGGACGGGCTGCTCCAGCACTTCCGGCTGACCCGGCTCGGGAAACTCCGTCAGCATCCGGGAGCCAAAGCTGTCCATAAACGGCTCCAGCAGGGAGAAGGGGCGGCTGAAAAAGTTATCGCCGAACAAACTCATGGGCCGCATGCTGCGGCGCAGAGAGCCGGTGTAGCCCATGGCCTGGGCACAATCCTGGCACAGATGCACCTGGGTCACATGACCGTTTACGCTGCTCTTATAGAAAAAGGTCGCTTCGTTCTTTCCGCAATGTTCACACTTCATAATATGTTCCTCCTAACTTCCATTCAAACCAGATGGATGAGAATTTGTTTCAAAATATCCGCCCGCAGGGCGTCCCGCCGATCCTTGGGGACCGTGCGCAGGGCGCTGTCGGACAGAGCGGACAGGGCCGTTTGGGCGGCCACAGGCGCCACGGCCTCGGACTGGGCCAGATTGGTGAGGATGGCCTGGGCGCTGCGCCCATCCAGCTCATCGCCGATGGAATTGATGACATGCATCAAAAGCGCCTGCCGGTCCATCTGCACCCGCCGGATGCGGATGTATCCGCCGCCGCCCCGGCGGCTTTCCACAATGTAGCCATGCTCCGGGGAGAAGCGGGTGGACATCACATAGTTGATCTGGCTGGGGACGCACCCGAACCGCTGCGCCAGGTCACTGCGCTGCAGCTCCAGCACGCCGTTGGCCTCATCCAATGCGTCCTGAATGAATCCTGCGATCAAATCCGAAATACCCATGTCTGCTTCCTCCGATCTTGACTTTGACTTTCTTTGACCTTGACTGTAGTATAGCACGGAAACCCACAAAGTCAATAGGTAATATTTGACTTTCTTTGACCTTTTTGAAAACAATCTGTGAACAGGTATGTTTTTTTGTTTTCTTTTGCCAAAATGAAATTTTTCCCAATAGATTATACTTGCTTTTTGGATTTCTTGTGTTACAATGGGGGTACAAATCTTAATGGAGGTGCTCTTATGGCTTATCAGATCGGTTCTGCTTGCGTCAGCTGCGGCGCTTGTGCAGATGCTTGCCCCGTGGGTGCTATTTCCCAGGGCGATGCTACCTATGTGATCGATGCAAACGCTTGCCTGGACTGCGGTTCCTGCAGCGATGTTTGCCCCAACGGCGCTATCAGCCCCGCTGAATAAATCTTACATAGTAGCAAGACAGACACCGCAGGGCTTTGCCCTGCGGTGTTTTTTGCCGGCGAAAAGGCTACGTTTTTTCTGCCAAAAGATCTGCGGACGGTCCCGGGGCATTGCCCTGGGGCGGTTTTTATATTATAATAGGAAAAAATCGGACGGGAAAGGGGGCGCCGCCATGGTAAAACAGGATCAGCTTTGGCCCGGCGGCTTCCGATTCCTGTTTGACGATGGGCTGTTTCAGCCGGGGACGGATTCGTTCCTGCTGGGGAGCTTTCCCCGGCTGCGGCGGAGCGAGCGGGTGTGCGACCTGGGGGCTGGGACGGGCCTGCTGGGTCTGCTGTTGCTGGCAAGAGAGCCGGACCTGCAGGTGACCAATGTGGAGCTGCAGGCGGCGGCGGTGGCCCTGGCGGAGCAAAACACAGCCATGAACGGCCTGTCGGCCCGGGTGACCAACCTCCGGGCGGACCTGCGGGAGCCGGGGCAGCTGCCCGGGGCGGGCAGCTTTGACCTGGTGGTGAGCAATCCGCCGTATTTTGACGCGGCCCGGGGGGCCGTGGCGCAGACGGAGAGCCAGAGCCTGGCCCGGTCGGATGAGACCTGTACCCTGCCCCAGCTCTGCGCCGCCGCCGGGCGGCTGCTGCGCTATGGCGGCAGATTCTGCCTGGTGTTCCGCACAGAGCGGATGCCGGAGCTGTTTGCCTGCCTGCGGGCCTGCGCCCTGGAGCCCAAGCGGCTACGGCTGGTACAGAATACCGCACAGAGCGCCCCTAAGCTGCTGCTGCTGGAGGCCAAAAAGGGCGGCCGGCCGGGCCTTGCCGTGCTGCCGCCGCTGCTGCTGCGGGATCCGGACGGCGGGGAGAGCAAGGAGCTTTCGCAGATCTATTTTCGGGATAAGGAGTAGAAATCTATGGCTGGAACGCTGTATTTGGTGGCCACACCCATCGGAAATCTGGGGGACTTTTCCCCCCGGGGCGTGGAGACCCTGGAGCGGGCGGACTTCATCGCCGCCGAGGACACGCGGGTGTCCATGAAGCTGCTGAATCATTTCGGCATCAAAAAGCCCCTGGTCAGCTATCACGAGCACAACCGTGTCTCGGCGGGACAGGCCATCCTGGCCCGGCTGCTGGCAGGGGAGACCTGCGCCCTGGTGACGGACGCCGGAACCCCGGCCATCAGCGACCCCGGGGAGGACCTGGTGCGCCTGTGCGGGGAAAACGGCGTCACCGTAGAGGCCGTTCCCGGCTGCTGCGCGGCCATCTGCGCCCTGGCGGTGTCGGGGCTGCCCACGGGGCGGTTCACCTTTGAGGGCTTTCTCTCGGCCAATAAAAAAGAGCGCCGCACGGCGCTGCTGAAGCTGCAGAATGAGGAGCGGACCATGGTGTTTCACGAGGCGCCCCACAAGCTGCGATCTACGCTGGCGGATATGGCGGAAATTCTGGGCGACCGGCCCGTGGCCCTGTGCCGGGAGCTGACCAAGCTCCACGAGGAGACGGTGCGCACCACCCTTTCCCGGGCGGCGGCCCTGTATGCGGAGAAGGAGCCCCGGGGGGAATATGTGCTGGTGGTGGCCGGGGCGCAGCCGACGGAGGAGCCGGCGGTGACCCTGGAGGAGGGCGTGAGCCGGGTGCAGCAGCTGCGGGCGGAGGGCATGAAAATGAAGGAAGCCGTCCGCACGGTGGCCGGGCAGACGGAGCTGAACAGGAACGAGCTCTATGACGCCGTATTGAAGGCGGAAAAATAAAGCCGCAGAACAGATCCGGCAGACAAAAAGCAGGGGAGTATCCACTCCCCTGCTTTTTTATCAGCGGGCTTTTTTCAATTGCGCCAGACATTTGAGACAAATGTGCTTGCCCCGAAAGTCCAGAATCTGCTCCTTGTTTTCGCAGAAAATGCACCGATCCTCGTGTTTGCGCAGGATCACGGAATCCCCGTCCACATAGATCTCCAGGGGATCCTTTTCCGCAATGTTCAGCGTGCGCCGCAGCTCTGCAGGCAGAACGATTCGGCCAAGCTCGTCAACTTTTCGAACGATACCGGTAGATTTCACACAAATACTCCCTTTTTCCTTATTGGTGTTTACTCATTATGTCACAACGTGTCTCTGAAGTCAACCAAACTTCGGCAAATTCTCCCTATTTCATATTTATTATTCGCCTGGTTTGTGCATATAGTCCTATGAGGTGAGGAAAATGGCAATGGCATTCATCTGGGTCGCCATAACGGCGGCGTCCGTTGTCTGCGGCGCCGCCAACGGCTCCATGGCGGCGGTTTCCGCCGCGGCGCTGGATGGCGCACGGGCCGCCGTGGAGCTGTGCATCTCCCTGGCGGGGGTACTGTGCCTGTGGTCGGGCTTTATGGAGCTTTTAAAGCGGTGCGGGCTGGAAGCGAAGCTGGCGGCATTGTTTCGGCCGCTGCTGCGGCGGCTGCTGCCCGGCGCCTGCCGGGATCCGGAGACTATGGCGGCGGTGAGCGGCAACCTGTCGGCCAACCTCCTGGGCCTGGGCAACGCCGCCACGCCCCTGGGTATCCGGGCTGCCCGGCGCATGGCCCTGGGGGCGGAGGGTACCGCCAGCAATGAGCTGTGCCGCCTGGTGGTGCTGAACACCGCCTCCGTGCAGCTGCTGCCCACTACCGTGGCGGCGGTGCGGGCGGGGTGCGGATCCGCCGCGCCCTTTGACATACTGCCGGCGGTGTGGATCAGCTCCCTTATATCGGTGTCTGTGGGGCTGCTCACCGCGCGGCTCCTGGAACGGGTGGTGCGATGATGACCCTTGCGCGGCTGAGTGATTATCTGATCCCCCTGCTGCTGGCCGGGGCGGCGGCATACGCCCTGGGACGCCGGGTGGATGTATTCTCCGCCCTGACGGCCGGGGCCGGGGAGGGACTGCATGTTGTGCTGCGGATCCTGCCGCCCCTGGTGGCCCTGCTGACGGCGGTGTATATGCTCCGGGCCAGCGGCGCTCTGGAGGTGCTGACCCGGGTGCTGACCCCGGCGCTGACATTTTTGGGCATCCCGCCGGAAACGGTGGGGCTGCTGCTCATACGCCCGGTCAGCGGCAGCGGGGCCCTGGCCGTGGGCAGCGAGATCATGCAGACCTACGGCCCGGACAGCGCCATCGGCCGCACGGCGGCGGTGATGCTGGGGAGCACCGAGACCACCTTCTACACCGTGGCGGTATATTACGGCGCGGCGGGTATCCGCCGCACCCGGCACACCATCCCGGCGGCCCTGGCGGCGGATCTCACGGGCTTTCTGGCCGCGGCCTGGACGGTGCGGTGGATGTTTTGAATTTTTGAATGAAAACGGCAGAATAATTCCGGCCCCATAGGGCGAAATTATGTGAGAGCGGGTTCTGCTGACCCCTAAAACCCGAGGGGCCTTATAAAATATTCGATATTGAATATTAAATATAAAATATATACGAATTATACACTTTCAAATACAATTGGTCAAGGGGTGAGCAAAAAATGGAACAATTTTTGCCGAAAAAACAAGAAAAAGAGGTTATATCCATTCGAATATCAACCAATTTGCTTGCAACAGTGGACCAAAAATCTGCTGCATTTGACATCAGCAGAAATGAATTTATCAACCAGTGTATTCTCTTTGCCCTGAAACACATGGACGAATGATAAAAGAACTCGCCATCTTACCGATGGCGAGTTCTTTTATCACTATAACTGTAAGGTTTTCAGACGGGCGTCACATCTTCTCCGGGGCGGAGCAGCCGATGAGCTCCATACCGTTTTTCAGGACGCTGCGGGCGGTGTCCGCCAGCAGGAGCCGGGCGTTGAGCAGGCCCTCGGCCTCGCCCTTGATGCGGCAGGCGTTGTAGAACTTGTGGAAGGCAGCGGCCAGGTCCGTGAGATAGCGGTTGATGAAGCTGGGGTCATAGTCCCGGGCAGCCAGGCGCACGATGTCGCAATAATTGGCAATCTGCTTGATGAGGGCCAGCTCCGTGGGATCCGTCAGCAGGGAGAAATCCACAGTGCCGCAGGCCGGTACGGCGTGGCCGTCGGCGGCCAGATTCTTCAGCAGGGTGCAGATGCGGGCGTGGGCGTACTGGACGTAATAGACGGGGTTTTCGCTGTCCTCCCGGACAGCCAGGCCCAGGTCGAACTCCATCTGAGTCTCGGGCTTGGCATTGAAGAAGTAGCGGCAGGCGTCCACGGGGACCATATCCAGCAGGTCCGTGAGAGACACGGCCTTGCCGGTGCGCTTGGACATGCGGACGATCTCCCCGTCCTGCACCAGCTTCACCAGCTGCATGAGCACGATGTCCAGCCGGTTCGTGCCGTCCAGGCCCAGGGCGTCCATGGCGCCCTTCAGCCGGGCCACATGGCCGTGGTGGTCAGCGCCCCAGATGTTAATAACCTTGTCAAAGCCGCGGACGGCAAATTTGTTGCGATGGTAGGCGATGTCGGCGGCGAAGTAGGTGTAGAAGCCGTTGGCACGGCGGAGGACGTCGTCCTTTAGCCCCAGCTTTTCGATGGCCTCATCGCTCTTACCGGCGGCCTTCAGCTGTCGGGCGAGGATCTCGCTGGTTTTCAGCCACAGGGCGCCGTCCTTTTCATAGGTGTAGCCCCGCTTGGTCAGCTCCGCCACGGAGTCGGCCACATAGCCGCTCTCGTGGAGGCTGGACTCGAAGAACCACTCGTCGTACCGGATGCCGTACCGGGCCAGGTCGGCCTTCATCTTGGGGATGTTGTGGGAAAGGCCAAATTTAGCCAGGGTGTCGTGGCGGGTCTTTTCGTCCACATGCAGCAGGTCGTCGCCGTGGGCATCGGCATAGAGCTGGGCCAGCTCCCGGATGTCGTCGCCGTGGTAGCCGTCCTCGGGAAACTCTACCGCGTCCTCATCCCGGAAGATCTGGAAATACCGGGCCTCCAGGCTCTTGGCAAATTTCTCGATCTGATTGCCGGCGTCGTTTACATAGAACTCCCGCCAGACATCGGCGCCGGATTTCTGCAGCACCGAGGCCAGGGTGTCGCCCAGAACGCCGCCCCGGGCGTTGCCCATGTGCATGGGGCCGGTGGGGTTGGCGGAGACGAACTCCACCATGTATTTCTTACCGGAGAGCATGTTGTTTTTGCCGTAGTCTGCGCCCGCCTGCTGCACGGCGCAGACGGTCTCGCCGAACCAGCGGGTGCCCAGGGTGAAATTCAGAAAGCCGGGGCCCGCCATGGCGGCGGAGGTAAAGTAGCTGCCGGAAAGGTCCATGCTGTCCAGCAGGATCTGAGCCACCTCCCGGGGGTTTTTGCGCAGGGCCTTGGCGGCGGCCAGGCAGAAGGTGGTGGTGTAGTCGCCGTTGGCGGTGTCCTTGGGGATCTCCACCGAGGGCTGCACAGGGCAGTCGGCGGGCAGGAGTCCGGCCGCGGCGGCCTTGCGGTAGGCGGTCAGGGTCAGCTCCAGCACCTGGTCCTTGGCGTTTTGTATCATATTCATAGCAGTTACTCCTTAAATTTTCTTTAGAAACACATTTTATCAAAAAGCCTCGCAGAGTTTGCCGCCCGCAGGCGGCAAGCCTTTTCACCAGCTATTTTTTTAGAAATAAGCTGACCCGCAGCGCGCTCACGGGCTGCATGCCGACCAGCAGCATATACTCCAGGATCACCGAGCCGTCCTTTTGCCCGGCCAGGTCCCAGGTGACCTCCCTGGCTTTCACATTCAGGGTGAGAGTTCCCTGGGGGGTCTTGATCTGCGTGGCGGTGACGGCGGCGGGATCCAAAAGCAGGCCGTAGCCCTCCCCCTCGTTGACCAAAATGGCCCGGCGGGTGGCGGTCTCCAACTTAACGTCCGAGCGGATGGCGGATCTTTCATCCTCACAGTTCACGGCCTCGTACTGCAGGTGCCAGCCGTAGTCGGTTTTTTCCACGGTGGCGGTGCCCTCCATGCGGATCACGTCCTCCACGCCGCCGAACACGCTGCGGCTGGCGATGCGAATTTGTGCGGTCCCTTCCATAGCGTGCCTCCTTGTCGGCGTTTGATACCTGTCCGCGATGCCGCCGGGCACGGGATGAGCCCCCCGAAGTATATAATACATGCAGAGGGGAGGAGCCCACGCGGCGTCCGGGGGCCGATCCGTCCGGATCCGGCCATACTAACCAATCAATTATACTATGGATCGCCGCCTATCACAAGGAAAATTTGGCGCGGATGCCCATTTTTTTCAGTGGCAATTTCTCCTTTCTTCTGCTATACTGAAACGCAAATAGGGAAGCGAACGGCAAGGAGGTGCCTGAAAATGGAGCTTAAACTGACGCAAAAACAGTTCCGGCGGCTGCTGGACCTGGTGTATATCGGCAACTGGGTGCTCAACTCCACCCGGGGGGACGACCGCATCCGGGATTACGACCAGGTGGAGAGCCTGGTGTTTTCCCACTGCCTGGGCCGGGGCATGGAGAAGCTGACAGAGCTGTACCAGGGGGAGCTGATCCCCTCCCGGGCCTTTGCCGAGGGCGGCATCCACGAGGCCATCATGGCCTATGAGGACAACGTGTTCTTCGAGATCCTGGCCCAGGAGCTGGCCCTGCGGGATCTGGACGATCCCCCCATCACGGAGGAGAATTACGACGAGGTCATGGAGCGGATGAACGAGTATCTGGGAGAGTTCCAGCGCCACGGCACCGACCATGTGACGGTGGAGATGGAGGAGTAGGATGTAAAAAAGAGGCGCCCGCCGGGGCGCCTCTTTTTTGGTGAAGCGGTAAGAGAAAAAAGCTGGGCGGCAGTCATCGGTACGTCACCGTGACCCAGGGATACTCCGCCTGCAGGTCCGCGAAGATCTCCCGCAGGGTGCCGCTGTATTTTTGCAGCTCTCCCGCCATGGCGCCCAGGCCCTCCACAACGATGCGGCGGGGGACAGCGGGGAAAAACACATCCCGCAGGCAGTCCCACATGGCGTCCCAGTTCCTGCCATAATAGGCTGGGAAACCGAAGGCTTTGCGGATGCGTTCATGCAGCGCGGCCCAGTCCCCGCAGTCGTCCAGCTTCAGCACAACGGGATCCTCCGCAAGGGGTGTTATGGCATATCGGTTCATAAAAAAGCTCCTCTCTGTTAGGCGATCTCCACAAAAGTAGAATAATGGTCATAAGACACAAAGATCAGTCCATCATTGGAATATAGAATTCGGTCTGTTCCTCGAAAACCATGTGTATAGTTGATGTCGGCTTCATGCCAAATTCGACCCGGCTTAGAAGGCAAATGCCCGTTCTTATTCTTGTATATTCCCATTGCCACCATTTTACCGGGGGCTACAACGGACAGATTTGCCAGTGCCGGAATCCACCCCAATCGTCTAGCCTCGGTACTGGAAATATAATAGTCTGGCAGTTGTCCAAACATTTTTAACCACCAGTCAGCTCCCTTCAATCCTGATTTTGTAGCAGTTCCCGCCTGCTTCAATTCTAACCATTGTATGGAGCATCTACATTGCGCGTGAAGTGGTGGAGAATCTGTGATCGTATCAAACGGAAGACAGTAAATCTGCCCATGCTTATCCTCACATTTTGCACATCTCCGAAAATCCCCAGCCGATCTCCAATATTTATACTTTGTACTATGCATAGAAGTTCCCCTTTCAAATATCTCTGAATAAGTTGAAAACAAGAAGCTTTCAACTTATTAGAAAAAAGGGGAATAGTTGCACTCAATTATGCAACACTGGTTGGAATTTTTGAAAAAGCAAAAGACTCATTTACAAAAACAAAAAAGATAAACGCGGTTTGCCATATTTCACACCACCTGGAACAGGAAGAACTTCAGATAGTCCGTCTCGTCCACGCCCCATAGGATGGGATGGTCGCAGGCCTGCTGGCGCTGCTCGATCTGCCGCAGCTGCACCCCGGCGTCCTTGGCGGCGCTGCGGAGCATGGCCATGAATCGCTCCGTGGAGGCAAAATGGCTGCACGAGCAGGTGGCCAGATACCCGCCCCGTGGCAGCAGCTTCATGGCCCGGTAGTTGATCTCCTTGTA
>ERZ808246.2589-NODE-2589-length-11195-cov-47.621993_pt1 | contig 11195 bp, 10 predicted proteins | sample MGYA00521083_ERZ808246 | MGnify/ENA primary metagenome ERZ808246 (study PRJEB31516, sample SAMN03275577) | gut metagenome | biome: mammalia-associated habitat; material: feces | host: Papio cynocephalus | place: Kenya | collected 2012-07-07 ...
GCATCAGTAGCACTTGTGTGCGAGCCAGTATGCGTAGGCACCCTGGATGGAGCCGTAGCGCTGGGCGCAATAACCCCAGAACCACTTGAGCTGGGTCTGGTAGTTGGTGGCCCAATCGGCGCCAGCGCTGACCATCTTCGAACCCGGAAGCGCCTGCGGCAGGCCGTATGCGCCAGAGCTTGGATTGGTGGCGGACACGTTCCAGCCGGACTCATGTGAGATGATGTACACGGTCGCGGTGAAGTCCTCTTCGCTGTGGCCGTTGGACAGCAGGTAGTCGTGGGCCCACTGCTGCATCTCGCCGGCAGGGACGGTGGTTCCGATGGTCGCGGCGGCAGTGGAAGGCGTTGTGGAGCCGGTGCCCACAAGAATCACCTTGTCGGTCGGTGCTTTCTTCACGTATGAGCTGATCATATTGGAGGAGATGACCTTGTCGCCCGACTTGGTGACGAGATTCGTGGTCTCCATCACGCCTTCCTGGCCTTCGGTCTCGACCTTCTCCTGACCCTTAGGCAGGGAAGAAGTCTCCTTCTTCACCGTGTTGAACGGAATCGCGGTATCCGTCACGGCGACGGAAGCGCCCGCACGGTTGATGGTGATGACGGTTTTCTCATTGACCTTCGTGGTCAGTGCCGGCGAGACGGTGTCTTCCGGATCCAAGGTGATGTCACCGGCATCCAGCACTGACTTCACATCGGTGAAATCGGTGCCGGGGACCACGCGGGTCTTGCCGTTGATCTTCACGGTGACATACGAGGTGTTGCCCTTCAGCGCCTCACGCGCGTTGCCACGGGAAGCCTCGTTGGCATCGGAAACGGAGTACGCGGAAACCGATTGGGGCTTCTCCTTATCCGCATCCGCTGTGGCGTACAGGTTATGGGACACGAAGCCGCCGGTGGCCAACAGCCCTACTGCCGCGACCGTTGCGGCAATCTTCACCAGCTGGGACTTGCTCGGCAGAGACAAGGTGGCCGGTTGGGCATGTCGTTTATGACTAGCCATTCTGCTCCTACATCGCTTACAGTTCCTCGGCGGATTCAATCGCTTTTCGAATGCGCTGCGCGCGGCCGCATGGGCTCCGCCGGAAAACGCGCAACTACATACAGTCTAGCGCACTCCGAGGAATTCGATTGATGGGCGACGAAAACGTTGTCATTCCGCGGAAACGCCAGAGGGGGTGTCGGGGCCGCCGTCCGAAGCGTTCATGTCGAGCGCCCTGGCCTGTTCGATGAGGGCGTCCAGGTCGGAGGCGCGCAACGCACCTGCCTGCTGGAACACGATCTGCCTGTTCTTGACGACCATCAGCGTCGGCACCGCCTGCACCTTGGCCGCGGAAGCCAGATCGGGATTCTGGTCGATGTCCACCTTCGCGAAGTAGACGTCCGGATTCGCCTCGCTCGCCTTCTCGAACGTCGGGCCGAACGCACGGCACGGACCGCACCAGGTAGCCCAGAAATCAACGAACACCAGATCGTTCGATTCGACGACCTGGTTGAAATCCTGCGAAGTGACTGCATGAGTTGCCATATCCGTTCCTGCTTTCTGACGTTCTCTTCGATGTTCTTCGGTGTTCCGAGATGTTCCGACATTCCGATTTTTCGACGCCGCATATGCCGGCATATGCGATATGCTTGGCCGGCCCGTGGCCGGAATCCCCGTCCGCGAAAAGTATATAGTCGCGCGCTGCGCCGACGCAATGCCATATTCGATTGCGCTACCGGAGGAATCGAAATCGGAGGAATCGAAATCGAGTGAAATTCACATACCGTGCGCGATAATGGAACCATGCCAGTGATGAATGATGAAGTGCCCGACGAGGGCGATTTCGACGCCAACCGCCATCGCGGGGAATTCGACGACATAACACCGGAGGATTTCATCCGCGGAATGGGCAATCCCCCAGGATGGCTCTCATCCGACGAGATCAGACGTATGCGCCGCGAAATGCCGATCCCGTACGTCGTGGTGGTGCCGGTGCGCACCGACGACCTCGGCAGGGTGACGCAGGTCGGCTCGCTGCTGCGCGTCAGCGACGACGGCGGCATCGAACGCACGCTGATCGCCGGCCGAGTGCTGTATCACGAATCGCTGCGCGAAGCGGTGGCGCGCAACGTGGCGAAGGACCTGGGAGACATCGCACTGCCGCAACTGCCGGTCAGTCTGCAGCCGTTCACCGTGGCCGAATTCTATCCGACGCCCGGCCTGTCCGACTACTACGATCCGCGTCAGCATGCGATCGCGCTGTGCTACGTGGTGCCGATCGCCGGCGATTGCAAGCCGCAGGACGAGACGCTCGACGTGGAATGGGTCGATCCGGACAGCGACATGCTTGACACGTTCGTGGGGCAGATGAGCAACGGCTACGGCACGATCGTGCGCCAGGCGCTCGCATGGACGGGCAAGTGACGGAGTGTGCGGGGCCGGAAAGCGGAATCAGGCGGAACGGTCAGGTCAAACAGGGCAAGCAGGGAAAATATGGAGAAGGAGAGCAGGACGCATGGCGATTGATCTGAAGAACAATGTGTATTGCGATGGCGAAGGTATGCCGGTCGTGCTGGTGCACGGCTTCCCGGTGGACCACCGCATGTGGGACAAGTGCGCCGAGGAACTGCGGAAAGCAGCTGCGAAACAAGGCGTGAAACAATTCGCGATATGGGCGCCGGACATGCCCGGAGCCGGCGAAGGACCGATTCCGTCGGACGAGGACAGCGGCGGCAAGGACGCGGACGGCGCGTTCCCATACGGACTTGACCGCATGGCGGACGCATACGTGGACCTCCTGCATGAGGCCGGCTACGACAAAGCGATCTGGGTGGGCCTGTCGATGGGCGGCTATCTGATCCTCGACATCCAGCGGCTGCACCCGGAAGCGGTGGCCGCGCTCGCATTGTGCGACACGAAAGCCGATGCGGATTCCGCGCAGATGCGTGTGAAGCGCGTCGCCATCGCCGAGGAATGCGAGACGACCGGCACGCATGAGCCGGTGATGGGATTCGCGGTGCCGTCTGACGCCGATTCCACGGTGAAGCGGTCGGAAGCGTACTGCAGGCAGTTCGAGACGTGGATCAACGAGCAGCCGGCGGCGGGCATCGCATGGCGCGAGCGCATGGCGGCCGGACGCCCCGACCTCAACGACGTGCTGCCGGAGATCGACGTGCCGGTCGCCGTGGTCTGCGGCGACAAGGATCCATCCAGCCCTCCGGCCGTGATGGGACCGGTCGCCGACGCGATGGCGAAGGCCGACGTGTCGATGACGGTGGTCGACGATTGCGGACATTTCAGCGCATACGAGCATCCCGACCAGGTGGCCGCGGCGCTGCTGGAACTGGTGCGCCGGGTCGGATGACGTCGTGGCACACGTCCATCGCACGCATGTCATACGAATATCGCATATACATCGCACGTATATAAGTTGTATATAAAACGTATATAAAAAATATGTACATTGCATATACGACGGATATACTCCATATATAAATCGCAGTGAAATTCAGCGTAACGAAAGAAGCAAACCGACCATGAGCATGTTCTCACCATTGGCGTTGACGCAGGCATTGCCGTTCCTGCCGCTCGCCCAAGGCGACATCGATTACGAAGTGGCGCGACGCGGCGAACCCGACCTGTTCGCCAAAGTGCTGGCGGAACCGGCCACGAAAGTCATCCTCGTCAAGGACGGCAAAGTCGCTGTGCCGCACGGCCAAGGCGCGATCGCCGACTATGCCAACGTGAACATGCGTCTCGCACAGCTTCCGGGCGCCTACGTTTCCGCGGAACTCGAATCGCACCCGTCGGCGCTCGCCATGTTCCTCGGCACCTATGGCGGACGATTGGGAGGGCATGTGGTCGCCGTGGACGTGACGCGCGTGCGGCCGGCACCCGAATCCGCGGCGGCGGACGAAACGACGCGTGGCGGCGGTGCGGACGATGCGTTCGCCGAAGTGAAGCCGGGCCGATCGCAGGAGAAGACCACGAAATCGTTGCTGGAAAACGCCGCGACGCGATTCGATTGGGTGGATCTGCGCGGATTCGCACCACATGCCAGCGCGCGCGAAGCCGGCCAGGCCACATCCGCGATCTCCTTGGGCGTATGGCATGCGAGGCAACGCCACTGCCCGACCTGCGGAGCCCCCGTCGAACCGGCGCTCGGCGGATGGGCGCAGCGCTGCACGAGCGAAGCGGACGGCAATCGTCTGCTCTTCCCCAGGATCGAACCGGCCGTCATCACCGCGATCGTTGACCATGACGACCGCCTGCTGCTGCAGCACAACAGCGCGTGGGGGAACAGCGGCCTGTATTCGGTGTCGGCAGGATTCGTGGAGGCCGGCGAGAACCTGGAGCACGCATGCCGGCGCGAAGCCAAGGAGGAGGTCGGCATCGAGGTCGGCGAGCTCAAGTATCTCGGGTCGCAGCCGTGGCCGTTCCCCGCGTCGCTCATGATGGCGTTCAAGGGCGTGGCGGTCAATACGGACGTGCGCGTGGACGGCGAGGAGACGCTCCAGGCACGGTGGGTGACGCGCGACGAGTACATGAACGAACTGGTTTCGGGACGCATGGAGGCGCCGGGCAAGGCCACGATCGCGCGTTACATGATCGAGGAATGGCTCGGCCACGACCTGCCGTAGGGCGCCGGGCGATTCCGGGGTGACTGCCGGGCGGTTGCCGTAGGTCCGCGCGATTGCCGTACAATGGCGGCATGAGCGAAGACAACGACACCAAGCTGAACCTCGACGTGCCTGAGCACCTCGAATACTCCGATGAACACGTGTGGGTGGACGCATCCGTCGAACCCGCCATGGTGGGCGTCACCGAATATGCCGTCGGACAGTTCGGCGAACTGGTGTACATCGACCTGCCCGAGGTCGGCACCCAGGTTGAGGCGGGCGACGAAGTGGCGGAATTCGAGTCGTCCAAAGCCGTCACGGCGCTGGTCTCCCCGGTCGCGGGCACGATCCGTTACGTCAACAACGAGGCCGCCGACGATCCGAGCATCGTCACCGGAGACCCGTACGGCGAGGGCTGGATCTTCAAAATCGAACTCGAGGACGACGAGCCGGATCTGCTCACCGCCGACGAGTACGCCAAAATCGTGGCCCAGTAGACCCGGCCGACGAACTCCGGAAACGGGAATCCCGGCTTGGCGGCCCGTCCGCCGGCATTCCTGATATTCCGGTTTCAGGATTTCGCTTTCCGGAATTTCGCTGTGGCATAATCGCTTGTTCGAACGTGACTCCTATAGTGTGCGTATGAGTGAAATTCAGCCGTTGCCACAGTTCCCGCCGCAGCACGATCGGCGCATCGATTCGCAGCGGACGGGCAGAGGGAACGACGCTCCATCCGACGACATGGCCACCGTGCCGATTCCCGCACGCAAGGCGGCCACCACCTTCGACACGGCCTCCAAGCATGAGCGGATCGAAGCCAAACCGCTGCTGACCAGGCTGTTCCGCCACGCAGTCACCGGCACGTTCGGCATCTGGCTGAAATTCTCCACCGCATTGGTGCACGCCTTGGACTGGTATCCACGCGTGGAACCATACGTCGGCTATGGCACCGAGCACTACTCCCGTCTGATCTGCCGTACCGTGTACGGGCCCTTCAAGCGTCAGGCCGGACGGCTGTCCCGCGGCATCCGCGGCATGCTGATGGTGCCGTCGCCGCATACCAAGGTGCGTCTCGCGATCGACGACGTGCCGATCGAAACCGTGCAGGTGGGCGCGTCCGAAGTGTACGACGCGGTCGACAGCCGTCCCGACACCTCCAGCGAATTCGTGGCGTCCGACGACGCCGGCTACCTCGACCTCGTCGCCGAGCATTCGCTCGAACCCGGCATCCACAACGTGTCGTACAAAGTGCGCAGCCGCAAGCCGGTCGACGCCAATCTATTCACCATTCCAAGCGGCACCAAGGTAGGCGTGATCTCCGACGTGGACGACACCATCATGGTCACGCAGGCGCCGAGCCTGGTGAAGGCCGCATACAATCTGCTGCTGCTCAACCCCCGCAAGAAAGTGCCGGTGCCCAGCATGAACCTGCTGTTCACCCGCATCGCGGACATGTTCCCGGACGCCCCGTTCTTCTACCTTTCCACTTCCCCGTGGAACGTGGAAAGCTCGATTCGGCATCTCATCACGAACCATGGCTTTCCGGAAGGGCCGCTGCTGCTGCGCGACCTCGACCCGCGTCCGAAGACGTTCATCCCGTCGGGCGTGCAGCACAAGCTTGAATTCGCCGAACAGCTGATGGCGGATTTCCCGGACATGAAGTTCATTCTGATCGGCGACGACGGGCAGAAGGATCCGACCACGTACGCCACGATCGCACGCCGGTATCCGGGACGCGTGCTGGCAATCGCCATCCGGCAGCTGTCGCCGCGCGAGGTCGGGGGGACGCTCGGCTCCGTGGCCGGCCGTGCGTCCACGCAGCCGATCCCGGTGACCGACGTGCCGGTGTTCACGGGAACGACGGGATCGAACATCATGAAGACGATGCTGCCATACCTGCGTTCCATACGTTTCGATGATTGACGGCGATTGACGGTTCGCCTGCCGAAACGACGGAAACGTATGATGCAGGCCAGTATAATCGCGTGCATGAGTGAATTTCGGGGCATGAACGACCCGTCCGCATCGGAGCAGGATGGGCGCGGCGCGATTCCACGCGCGAAACGGGTGCCGAAGGAGCGCACCTTCCACGGCGACGCCTTCATCGACCAATACGAATGGCTGCGGGACAAGGAATCGCAGGATGTACGCGACTACGTGGCGGCGCAGAACCGCTACTGCGAACGGCGTATGAAACCGCTCGAATCGCTGCGGAAGACCCTGTTCGACGAATTCAAATCGCATGTGCAGGAAACCGACATGTCCGTGCCGACGCGCATGGACGGCTACTGGTATTTCACCCGCACCAAACAGGGCGAACAATACGCCACGCAATGCCGCGTGCCGATCCGAGACGAGGACGATTGGGATCCGCCGACGGTGGAGGCCGGCGTTCCGCTCGACGGCGAGCAGGTGGTGTTCGACACGAACGCCGAGGCGGAGGGGCATGATTTCTTCCGCATCGGTGGCATGGACATCTCCAAGGACGGTCGCTGGATGCTGTACGGCACCGATACGAGCGGCGACGAACGCTACGATTTCCGCATCCGCGACCTTGAGACCGGCGAGGAGCTGTCGGAACGGTTCGACGGCATCGGCGGCGCCTGCTTTACGCCTGACGCACGATGGGTGTTCTACGTGCTGCTGGACGACGCATGGCGTCCGTACGCGGTGAAGCGCCACCGCGTCGGAACCCCCGTGGCCGATGACGTGGAAGTCTACCATGAGGCGGACGAACGCTTCTGGGTGGGCATCGGACTGTCCTTCGACGAACGCAACATCGTGATCGGCACCGGATCGAAAACCACCACCGAAGTACTGCTGCTGTCCACCGACACCCCGGAAGGGGAGTTCCAGGCGTTCATTCCGCGCGAAACCGACGTGGAATACGATGTGAGCTTCTCCTGCTTCGAAGGCGCTGGCGAAAACGGCGAGGACATCCCGCTCGCAGTGGTCTACCACAACGCATTGAATCCGAATTTCGAAATCGACGTGATCGACATGCGGACGCACGAACCGCCGTACCGGCTGGGCGAAGGTACGCGCGTGGCGGTCGGCTCTCCCTACGGATGCGAGCATGGCGACGATGTGGAGCCGGGCGCATCCTCCATGCCGATCGGCACGCCATACTCGAATCCTTGCAATCCCGCCATCCTGCAGGGCGCGCACGGCCTGGGAATCGAAGGCATCTCGATCCACCGGCATTTCGTGGCGCTGCAATACCGTGCGGAAAGCCTGCCGCACGTCGCGGTGATGACCAAAACCGCCGCCGCCGAGGATTTCCTGGCCGGCCGCCCATGGCGATTCACCGAACTCGTGCCGCACGCGCTGGAAGGCGATTGGGACGTCGACGAATCCGTGGATGAGATCAACGAGGAACGCTCCGAAGTCTGGGGCAAGATGGATTCGCTCGCCGCGGCGCAGGGCGACGGCGCGGCCGTGCATGGCGTCTCCCGTAAGGCGATGACCTCGTCCGACGGCGCCACCGCCGACCGAATGCCAGGGGAGACGCGGCGCCTGTATTCGATCGGCGTGGGCGGCAACCCTTCGTACGACGCGCCGCGCATGCGATACTCGTTCGCCAGCTACACGCGTCCGGGCGAATTGCATGATTACGATCCGGCCACCGGAGAGGATCGTCTGCTGAAACGCGCCACCGTGCTCGGCGGCTTCGATCCGCGCGATTACATGGAGCGCCGCGTGTGGGCCACCGCGCGCGACGGAGAACGCATCCCCATCTCGCTGGTGTGGCGGCGCGATGTGCCGACCTGCGATTCCGCCATGTTCATCACCGGCTACGGCGCATACGAGATCAGCTCCGATCCGGGATTCGCGGTGTCTCGCATCAGCATGCTCGACCGTGGCGTGCTGTACGCCGTGCCGCACATCCGCGGTGGCGGCGAAATGGGCCGCGCCTGGTACGAGCAGGGGCATCTGCTCAACAAGAAGCATTCGTTCGAGGACTTCATCGACGCCACACGCGCATTGCAACAGGCCGGATTGGCTTCGCCCCGCCGCACGGTGGCGAACGGCGGCTCCGCGGGTGGCCTGCTCATGGGCGCGGTCGCCAACATGGCCCCGGAATGCTATGCGGGCGTGGAGGCGGACGTGCCGTTCGTGGACGCGCTGACCTCGATTCTCGACCCGTCGCTGCCGTTGACCGTCACCGAATGGGACGAGTGGGGCGATCCGCTGCATGACGCGGATGTGTACGCGTATATGAAGTCGTATACGCCGTACGAGAACGCGCCGGACGACAGGGACGACGAAAGGGTGGCCGTTTTCCCGAAGATCTTCATCACCACGTCGATGAACGACACCCGCGTGCTGTACGTGGAGCCGATGAAATGGCTGGCCCGACTGCAGCATGCCGGCGTGGACGCCGTCGCGAAAATCGAGGTGGAGGCCGGACACGGGGGCACGTCCGGACGGTACAAGCAGTGGGAGGAGGTCTCGTACGAGAACGCCTGGTGCCTGTCGGTGATGGGTATCGGCAGCTGAACGGGGTGTCCACTTGCTGAGCTGTTTTGGTCCGATAGGTGAATCACTGACTAGAGTCGCGTGCTATGAGTGATTCTGCAAAGAAGTACACCATCGCCGTTATTCCGGGCGATGGCATTGGCAAGGAAGTGACTCCGTGGGCCCAGAAGGCTCTGGAGAAGGCGGCCGAAGGCGTCGCCGAATTCGAGTACGAGCATTTCGACCTGGGCGCCGAGCGTTATCTGCGCGACGGCGCGATCCTTCCGGAGGAGGAAGAGGAGCGCATCAAGAAGACCGACGCCATCCTGTTGGGCGCCGTCGGCGACCCGCGCATCAAGGCCGGCATCCTGGAACGCGGCCTGCTGCTCAAGCTCCGCTTCGACCTGGACCAGTATGTGAACCTGCGTCCGTCCAAGCTGTACAAGGGCGTCACCTCGCCGCTCGCCAACCCGGGCGACATCGACTTCGTGGTCGTGCGTGAAGGCACCGAAGGCCTCTACTGCGGTGCCGGCGGAGCCGTCCGCCGCGGCACCCCGAACGAGGTGGCCACCGAAGTGTCCATCAACACCGCCTACGGCGTGGAGCGCGTGGTGCGCTACGCCTTCCAGCTGGCCATGAAGCGCAGGAAGCACGTGACCTTGGTGCACAAGAAGAACGTGCTCGTCAACGCCGGCGACATGTGGCAGCGCATCGTCGACAAGGTGGCCGAGGAATACCCGGAGGTCACCCACGACTACCTGCACATCGACGCGACCACCATCTTCCTAGTGTCCAACCCGTCCCGCTTCGACGTGATTCTGACCGACAATCTGTTCGGCGACATCATCACCGACGAGGCCGGTGCCGTGGTCGGCGGCGTCGGATACTCCGCCTCCGGCTGCATCAACGCGTCCAACGAATACCCGTCCATGTTCGAACCGATCCACGGTTCCGCACCGGACATCGCCGGACAGAACAAGGCCAACCCGACCGCCGCCATCCTGTCCGCCGCCATGCTGCTCGAGCATCTCGGCTTCGACGATGCCGCCAAGAAGATCCATACCGCCGTGGAGGCCGACATCGAAGAGCTCGGCTCCACCACGCGTTCCACCGACGAGGTCGGCCGCGACATCCTGGCACGCATGTGAGATGACACGTAACGGCATGTGACAGCATGTGACGGTTCGGGCATCCGAAGAACCGGATGATTCCGAGTCCCCGTCCCATCCTGTGAGACGTCCATCGAAAAGGGTTTTCCCGAATCGACGGACGTCTTCGCATATTCAGGGATTTTTCAGGGGCATCCTACGGTGAAACCGCGGGAAAACGGGCAAACCTTGGGATACTGTTGAGACATGAGTGATAACAACGCCGATTTCAACGGCAACGGTCAAATCGACAATCCAACGTCAGGTGATGCGACCCAGGCCGACTTCGACCAAACATATGGTTCCGCGCAAGGCGATGCGCAGATGCGCGGTCCGGAAACGCAGCCGGGCGCCTCGCCTTACGGCCAGCCCGTCGACCACGGCCAGCAGACGCAGCCGAATTACGACCAGTCATCCTATGACCAGTCATCCTACGGCCAGCCCGTATCGCCGGCTCCTTCCTATGATCCCAACGGCGCATATGGTCAGCCGTCATATGGTCAGCCGGCCTATAGTCAGCCGGCCTATGACCAGTCCGCATACGGCCAGCCCGCCTACACGCAACAATCCGCCTATGGCCAGCCGAATTACGGCCAGCAGGGCTACGCGCCCTACAACCAGTCCGCCTACACGCAACAGCCCGCCTATGGCCAGCCCGTCCCCATGGGATATTCGCAGAAGTCGAAAGTGGCCGCGGGACTGCTCGCCATCTTCCTCGGCGGCTTCGGCGTGCACAACTTCTACCTGGGCAACACCGGCAAAGCCGTCGCACAGCTGCTGCTGACGCTCATCGGCTGGATCATCATCATCGGTCCGGCTGCCGCCGGCATCTGGGGCCTGGTGGAAGGCATCCTGATCCTATGCTCCCATACGGGCTCTCAGTGGCACCGTGACGGCAAAGGCGTGGAACTGCAGGATTGATGGTCCGGGGACTATACAAACAGCCGGGCGGCAAACTCGTAGGAGTCTCCGTCCGGCTTTCCCATGC
>ERZ808246.2590-NODE-2590-length-11195-cov-2.208438_pt1 | contig 11195 bp, 10 predicted proteins | sample MGYA00521083_ERZ808246 | MGnify/ENA primary metagenome ERZ808246 (study PRJEB31516, sample SAMN03275577) | gut metagenome | biome: mammalia-associated habitat; material: feces | host: Papio cynocephalus | place: Kenya | collected 2012-07-07 ...
ATTTTTCAAATCGGAAAAGACGGCATCGGCGACACTTTTATCCGTCAGATCGACGAAGCGCTGGAAAAGCGCGAACTGATCAAAATCACGCTGCTTGAAACATGCGAACATACGCCAAAAGAAGCCGCCGCGATTCTGTGCGACAAAACCGGCGCTCAGTCGGTGCAGATCATCGGACGCAAGGTCGTTTTGTACCGCGAATCGTCCGAGGAAGAAAACCGCACCATCACACTGCCGCAAAAAGGCGGCAAAAAGGCATGAAAATCGGCATATTCGGCGGAACGTTCAATCCTCCGCACATCGGTCATATTCGGGCGGCGCAGTGCTTCTGCCGCGAAATTTCGCCCGATATTCTGTATATTCTGCCGTCCTGTCTTCCTCCGCACAAGGTCATCGACATCGGCGACAACCCGGCTCACCGTTTTGCCATGGCGCGCCTTGCATTCGCGTCTCTTGACTGCGACACTGTTTTTTCGGCTATGGAGCTGTGCCGCCGCGGCAAAAGCTTCACTTCCGATACGTTGAAAGAGTTAAAAGCACTGCATCCCGACGGGGAATTTTTCCTGTATGTCGGCGGAGATATGCTGAAAAGCTTCGAACAGTGGCACGAGTTCCGCGCGATTATGGATTCGTGTACCCTTGTGATCGCGCCGAGACTGCCCGAGGAGGAAACGGTTCTTTCCGACCTGTGCCGCACCTTTGCCGCGCGGTACGGCTGTCGGTATCATCTTCTTTCGCTTGTGCCGTTTGAAGCCGCCAGCACCCTCATCCGACAAAAAATTCAAGCCGGGAAAACGGAAGAATGCAAAAACCTCTTGACCGACGATATTCTCGGGTATATAATAAAAAACGGGCTGTATGCCGACGGAAACGCCGTTTCGGACATCACCTCCGAAGAAACGCTGCAAAAAGCCGAAAGCGAACTTCCCCTATTTCTCGACGAAAAACGGATAACGCACACTCTTTCGGTGCGCGACACGGCGCTTGCGCTGTGCGAAATTTTCTTTCCGCTTTTCGGATACGAAAAAGAAAGAATGCGCGATGTATCGCTTGCCGCTTTGTGTCATGACATGACCAAAAACCGAACGGAAGCCGAACTGGTTTCCTATCTTTCCCGATTTATGCGGAACTTTGAGGGGGCAAGCGCCGTCTATCATGCATACGCCTCGGCATATTTTGCGCTGGAACGCTACAAGGCAAACGCCCTTGTGTTCCGAAGCATTTATTATCACACGACGGGCTGCGCCGATATGGATCTGTTTGAAAAAATCATTTTTCTCTCGGATTACATCGAACCGAACCGAACCTATCCGTCCTGCAGAGCGCTTTACGATACGGTCTTTTCCTCCCTGTCGGCTGCCGAAAACGGTTCTTTGACCCGTGCGCGCACCGAAGAGATATTAAACCGTGCGGTTCTGCAATCCTTAAACGACACCTATTCTCATCTCACCGCCGAAAACCGCCCGATCTGTGCGGAGCTTTTTTCGGCACGGGATTTTCTGTTAAAAGAGCTGTCCGTCTCATCGAACGGATAAACGAAGGAGAACATTATGTTAAACAATTCGGAACGCCGTGAAAAGACGCTGGAATACATGCGCTCCCTTTCGCTGCCCGTGCGGCTGCACGAACATGCGGCGGCATTCACCATGGAGGAAATGAACGAAAACGCAAGCGAACTTTCCGAATACGGAATCGTGGTCAAAAATCTCTTTCTGAAAGAACACAACAGCGATCGGTATATCTTAGTGGTTGCCGACGGCGAAAAACGCGTCGATATTAAATCGATCCGCCATTATCTCGGAATCAAGCCGTTAAGCTTTGCCACCGAAGAACAGCTGGAAGAAACGCTTTTTGTCCCCGGCGGCTCGGTTACGCCGCTTGCCGTCCTGTTTGACGAAGCGCATGCCGTTTCGGTCGTCATCGACGATGATCTGCGCACGGGCGGAAAAATGCTCGGCGTTCATCCGTGCGACAATACCGCCACGGTTTTTATGACGTATGCGGAACTGGAAAAATTCGCCGAGAGCTGCGGTCACACACTCATCAACATGCAGGTATGATTTCGGTGCCCTGCGGCACGAAAAAGGGAAAAACAAATGGAACAAAAGAAAAAAAGCGGCGGAAATAAGCCGTGGAAATCCAAAAAAGAGAAAAAACGCATGTCCAAAGGCGTCCGCATTACGCTGTTTGTAGTTCTGGGGCTTTTGCTGGTTCTGCTGATCGGAGCCGCCGCCGCGGCAATCTGGGCGAATCACTATATGAACCGTGACCCCGAACAGCGCGCCGACACCGATAAGATTCTGCCGGACAGCAGTATGTTTGAATATGACGGAGAATTGCCCGACACCAAAGACGCCGTCGGACGAAAACCGGGATTTTACAACATTCTGATTATCGGACGCGACAAAGTGGCGCTGAATACCGACGTCATTATGTGCGCTTCGTTCGATATCACACAAAATAAAGCCGCAACCGTACAGATTCCGCGCGACTCGTACGTAAAGGACAAAAACGGCAACACCTCCAAAATCAACGCGGTTTTTGCGCGCGGTTATTCCGCGGCAAGAAAAGAACTCACGTCCCTCAAGCAAAGCGCCAAGGGCAAAAGCGATACGGAGCTTGCCGAACTGTGTCAAAAGTCCGACTTGAATATCGACGCGCAGACGCTTCGGGATTTTGCCGACGGCAAAATCAAACAGGACGCGCTGTGTACCCGTTTCGGCATGGAATTTTTACAGGATGTCATCACCCGGACATTCGGCATTTATTTTGACTATTATGCCGTTGTTTCCACCGACGCATTTGTCAAAATCGTGGACGCCGTGGGCGGCGTGGATGTCAACGTACAGGAAAACATGGATTACGAAGATCCCGAACAGGATTTGTATATTCATATCAAAAAAGGTCCGCAGCACCTGAACGGCAAGCAAGCCGAGGGGTTTGTCCGCTTCCGTCACGGTTATGTGCAGGCGGATATTGCCCGTATGGACGCGCAAAAAATCTTTCTGACCGCTTTCTTCAAAAAACTTTTGAGTTTTTCGTCGGTAACGCGTGTGGATGATATTGTGCGCGCCGTATACGATTCGGTCGATACCGATATGTCGCTCGAAAATGCGCTGGGCTTTGTCAAACCGGCGCTGGGCGTGGAGCTTTCGGAAATTACCATGCTCAATATGCAGGGAACGCCGTATCGCAACGGAATGTATTATTCTTTGAACAAAACCGAGAATCTGAAAATCGTCAACGCCTATTTCAACGTTTTCACACATGATCTCAGTGCCAACGCCGTAAGTGTGGAGGAACTGGTGCAATCAAGCGCCTCCGATTCCGATTCGTCCAAAGGACGCACCATGGAGGATATCGACGAAAATCAGATTGATCTCGGCTTTATAAAGGGCGGCGGATATCACGGCGGAAACGAAGAACCCGAGCCGTCGGTTCCGGTTATCGCACAGCCCGACGACCCCAATACGGATGCGGAGCAAAATCCCGAACCGCTTCCGGACGGAAAAGAGGAAAATACCGAAAATAACGAAGAGGACGGAAGGGCCGATTCGGAAAACGGCGAAAAGGAAAATCCCCCGTCCGAAACGGGAGAATCTTCATCGGAAAATCCGTCTGAAAATCCGACAGAGAATCCGTCCGACGACCCGTCGCACGACCCGTCGGAGGGTTCGACCGAGACGGGCGCCGATGTTCCGCCGCCGGCTGCGGCATAAAATCCGTCGAAGCGGCAAAACCGAAATTCTGTTTACCGAAACATTACCGAAAGGAATTATAAAACGCATGACCGAAAACGAAAAAATCGAACAAACCAATCTGCATGACGAAGCGGCAAAATCCATTCCCGCTCCCGACACCGCCGAAGAAAAGGCATTGTCCGACGGAAAAGCGCTGGCGCTTTCGATTGCGGAAATTCTCGATAAGAAAAAAGCACAGGATATCCGTATCCTCAATGTCAACCGCAAAACCGTCATCGCCGATTATTTTGTCATTGCCGGCGGCTCATCGCGCACACAGGTCAACTCGCTTGCCGATGAGGTGGAATATCAGCTCGGACTTTCGGGCATAACGCCGACGCGCGTGGAGGGCAGAGGCGACGGCTCGTGGGTGCTGTTGGATTTTGACAGCGTCTTGGTTCACGTATTCGGACGGGACGCGCGCGAATTTTACAAGCTGGAAAAGCTGTGGGCAGAGGGAACGCCCGTTGAATTTACCCCGACGGAAAACTGATTTTCCGCAAAGTTTGCGCCGCGCGCACGGATGATACGCATGTAAAATCGGTATGCGAAAAATTGCATGCAAAAAAATGGCAAACCCCGTCCGTTCGGCGGTTGTGTGCCACGATGCGTGCCAAAATGCACACAAAAGTGCGTACAAAGATGTGCGCTAAAGTGCGCGCAAAACCTAAAAAAAGCATTTTTTCGGCTTCAAATATTGTGAAAAGCTCATTTGCATAAGGAGAAAGACACCATGAAACACGATTTCAAGCAAATTGAAAAACACTGGCAGGAGGAATGGGAAAAAGCGGGCGCATTTCACGCCAAGGAGGATTATTCCCTCCCGAAATTCTATCCGCTGGTTGAATTTCCTTATCCCTCGGGACAAGGACTGCATGTGGGACATCCGCGCTCTTATACGGCGCTGGATATTGTGGCGCGCAAAAAGCGCATGCTCGGATATAACGTTTTGTATCCGATGGGCTGGGACGCATTCGGCTTGCCGACCGAGAATTTTGCCATCAAGAACAAAATTCATCCCCGTATCGTCACCGAACGCAACGTAAACCGTTTCCGCAGCCAGCTGCAGGCTCTCGGTCTTTCGTTTGACTGGTCGCGCGAAATCAATACCACCGACCCGTCGTATTACAAATGGACGCAGTGGATCTTTCTTCAGCTTTTCAAAAAAGGACTTGCTTATAAAAAGAAAATGTCGGTAAACTGGTGTACCTCCTGTAAGTGCGTTTTGGCAAACGAGGAGGTCGTGGACGGCGTATGCGAACGCTGCGGTTCTCAGGTTATCCGTACCGAAAAAAGCCAGTGGATGCTGAAAATCACGGCATATGCGCAGCGTCTGATCGACGATCTGGACACGGTGGATTTCATCGAACGCGTCAAGACGCAGCAGAAAAACTGGATCGGCCGTTCGGTCGGCGCACAGGTCACCTTTACGGCGACAAACGGCGACACCTTTGATATTTATACCACCCGTCCCGACACGCTGTTCGGCGTAACGTATATGGTTCTTTCGCCCGAACATCCGATTTTGGAAAAATGGCGCGGACAGATTCAAAACATCGACGAAGTGGACGCATATAAAGCCGAGGCCGCCAAAAAGAGCGATTTTGAACGTTCGGAACTTGCCGATCAGAAAGAAAAAACCGGCGTTAAACTGAACGGCATTGCCGCAATCAATCCCGTAAACGGCGCGGAAATTCCGATTTTCATTTCGGATTATGTTTTGATTACGTACGGCACGGGCGCGATTATGGCAGTACCGGCGCACGACACGCGTGACTATGCTTTTGCCAAGAAATTCGGCGTACCGATGATCGAAGTGGTCGCCGGCGGCGACATTTCCGAACAGGCATACACCGATGTGGCAGAGGGTACGCTCATCAACTCCGGTTTTCTGACCGGTCTTTCGGTGGAGGAGGCAAAGCACGCCATTGTAAAATGGCTGGAGGAAAAGGGAATCGGAAAAGCACAGGTAAATTTCAAGCTGCGTGACTGGGTATTCTCCCGTCAGCGTTATTGGGGCGAACCGATTCCGATTGTTCATTGCCCGACCTGCGGTTATGTTCCCGTTCCCGAAGATCAGCTGCCGCTGACGCTGCCCGAGGTGGATTCGTATCTGCCGGGCGAGAACGGTGAAAGTCCGCTTGCCAAGCTGACCGACTGGGTAAACTGCACCTGCCCGAAATGCGGCGGTGCGGCACAGCGCGAGACCGATACCATGCCGCAATGGGCAGGGTCTTCGTGGTATTTCCTGCGTTACTGCGATCCGCACAACGATAAGGAACTTGCCTCTCCCGAAGCGCTGCGCTACTGGATGCCGGTCGATTGGTACAACGGCGGTATGGAACATACCACTCTGCACCTTTTGTATTCGCGCTTCTGGGCAAAATTCCTTTATGATATCAAGGTTCTCGAACAGCCCGAGCCGTACCGCAAGCGTACATCGCACGGTATGATTCTCGGCGAAAACGGCGAAAAAATGTCGAAATCGCGCGGCAATGTCGTCAATCCCGACGATATCGTCAACGAATACGGCGCGGATACGCTGCGCATGTATGAAATGTTCATCGGCGATTTCGAAAAAGCCGCTCCCTGGTCGTCCCAGAGCATCAAGGGCTGCAAGCGTTTCTTGGAGCGTTTTGCCGGACTTTGCGATATGGCAAGCGGTCACGGCGTAACGCCCGAGCTGGAAGTGTCGTTCCACAAGACCATTAAGAAAGTCTCCGCCGATATCGACGAGCTGAAGCATAATACCGCGATCGCCGCCATGATGTCGCTGATGAACGAAATTTATGACCGCAAGAGCCTGACTTTGGATGAGCTGGATATTTTCACCCGTCTGCTCTGCCCGTTTGCTCCGCATCTTGCCGAGGAAATTTGGCACACGACTCTCGGTCACTCTGATTTCTGTTCGCTTGCCGCTTTCCCCGAATATGACGAATCCAAAACCGTGGATTCCGAGGTGGAATACGGCGTACAGATCTGCGGCAAATTCCGCGGCACCATCAAACTCCCCGTCGGCACGGCAAAAGAGGACGCCATAAGCGCCGTTCGGAACGCTCCCGATTTCGGAAAATTCCTGGAGGGCAAACAGACCGTCAAGGAAATTTTCGTACCCGATAAGCTGATTAATATCGTTGTAAAATGATTATTCACCACCTCTTTGCATAATCCGATTTTATGAAGAAAAAATTATCCGGGAGGAACATATGACTGAATCGATACAATTAATTCCGCTGGAGGAAAGTGACCGTGAGCAATTTATAAAGGACAATCAAGAAGCCTTTCTTTACGGTGCAACGGAAGAATTCGGACTGCGGGATAACCATTTTGAAGAAGAAGGTCAGATTATTTCCCGCAAAACGATCGAGGATTCCATTGACGACGGAGAAGCATATCGCATAGTTTCGGACGGAAAAAATGTCGGCGGAATCGTAATCAAAACGGATGGCGAACGGGGCGATTTGGATTTGTTGTTCGTATCGCCTCTTTCACACAGCAAGGGAATCGGATATACCGCATGGTGTGAAATGGAAAAACTGCATCCCGAAGTAAAAATCTGGGAAACGGTAACGCCGTATTTCGAGCAGCGAAATATTCATTTTTATGTAAACCGCTGCGGATTTCATATAGTAGAGTTTTTTAATCGATTTCATCCCGATCCGAATGATCCCGAAGAAAGCGTCTCCGACCTCGATGAACAATTTCCGGATGGGATGTTCCGATTTGAAAAGGTCATACGCTGAATTTCGCTTTACCCGACATTTTTGACAGATCAATGTACTTTTATCTTCTTTTTTGCCGGACAGCTTCAAAAGCGCTTGCTGCGGAAGCCCGGATATAAGTCGAAATGCGTAATAAATTTGAAAAACGGAGAAGCAAGTCTCTTACGGCTTGCTTCTTACGTTTTGTGCGGTTACACAAGACGATTCATACCGTCAAACCGGCGTTCTGTAATACACCGGCACTCCATTTTCGGGACATTTTTCTTTTCCTCGCTTTGAAAAAGCACAATCATAAAACCAATCTTTTTTCAATACAATAAAACCGTACCGAAAAAACAAAGGGGGGGGCGCAGCGATGAAGCCGACCGCACGGCGCGGAAAAGCGGCAGCCGATAACGTAAAGGCAACGGTTGCCGGTATTTTTCTCAATTTTCTTTTCAGCTTCGTATCGCGCCGCATACTGGTGCTTTGCATGGGTCCGGATTATGTGGGACTCGGCAGTCTCGTCGGCAATATCGCGATATTGCTGACCCTTTTGGATTTCGGCGCGTCCTCCGCCGTCATATACCGTCTGTACCGTCCTCTCGCCGACGGCGACGAAACGGCGGTTTCGCAAAAATTATCGTATTATCCGCGCCTGTGCCGCCTTTCCGCCGTTCTGACAAGTGCCGCCGGGCTTTTATATCTGCCGTTTGTCCCCGACGCCGCCGTCGGATTTTCCGACACCGAAATACTGTATACCGCCTATCTCCTGCGGCTTATCCCCATGTCGGCAAGCTATTTGTTTTCGCCGTTCCGCGTTTTGCTGTTTGCCGACCAGAAAAACTATACCTGTCAATGGATTTCCTATATTTTCGGCGGACTTTGCGTTTTATCCGAGGGAATCGGACTGTTGATTTTTCACAGCTATATGTTCAGTCTTTTCTGTCATCCCGTTCTGTCGCTGACGGAAGATTTCATCGTCCGCCGCTATGCAAAAAAGCAGTATCCCGACGTAACCTTTTCGGGCAGTCAAACGGTTCCCGTATCGCTTCGCCGCTCCATGCGGCGCGAAATACTCCGTTTGCAGCCCACGGGCATTGCCGGAACACTGCTTTGTACTTTGGATAATTTTTTGGTTGTCCGCCTGTTCGGCGTGACGGGGAACGGACTTTATTCCAATTACAACATGTTAATCGGATACGCTTTTATGTTTTCGGTGACCTTAATCGGCGCACTGTCGGCAAGCGTCGGCAATCTCGGCGCGTCCGAAAAGCCCGAAAAAGCATACGGAATTTTTCGGATCACCTGTCTTGCCGCTTATTTTCCGATCAACATTGCCGCCGTCATATTATTTGTCCTGTCGGGCGATATCATGACGGTTTGGCTGGGAAAAGATGCCCTTTTGCCGTCGTGGATTTCCCTTGCACTGACCGCTCAGTTTTGTATCCGCGCTCTGCGGCAGAGCGTTTTGATTTTCCGCGACGCATACGGACTGTATCGCCGCGAACGGATAAAACCCTTTGCCGAGCTTGCGTTTTCGCTTATTTTTTCGTGGATTCTCGGCAAAAAACTCGGTCTCGGCGGCGTATATGTCGGGCAAACGCTGTCGGCGTTTCTGGTTTGCTTTTGGTACGAACCGTATGTGCTGTTCCGTTACGGTTTTCACATGCGCGTTTTTCCGTATTACCGCCTGGTCGTACGGTTTCTGACCGTCACGGGACTTTCCTGTTACTGCGGCAGCATTCTGTGCGCGATGATTCCGTCCTTTTCCGCGCGTTTTGCCGTCTGTTTTGCGGTCGCCGTCTTATTCTTTTTCGGCGGCTTTTACGGGACGGACGTATTATCGCAGCTGCTGCGGCGGCTTGCCCTTACCCGATTTTGTACCGTCCGAGGGGCGGTCGCCGTGCGCGATGCGAAGCGCGATAAACGCGCCGTAAGTCAAAAGACGGTCATAAACCAAAAGAAATACGTTTAACAAAACGAAAAAAGCGACAAGAAAAACCGGCATCGATATGCCCGGAACCGAAAATTCGTTCAAAACCTTTTCGATTCCGTACAGCCGCACAAACAGCGCCGCAATCGCCGCGACACCCGCATTAAAAATCAAAAGCTTCAGCGGAACGCGGAAAGCCCTCTTTCGGACTTTCTTTTCCAGTAAAATTTTCAAAATCGGATAATATCCGAGCAGCAATACGTAATAAATCGTCGAAGTGGCACTCGGCATTAAGATCAGCGTCAGCGCCGCGCTGACGGCATACAGCACAACCGCCGACGCGGCGGCAGCGCTTGTCATATCCAAAAGCTCCAGCACGCCGCCGATCAGCAGCATGACACAGGCAAGCGCCGCCAAAATCGCTCCGAAAGCGATTTTGCGAACATCCGAATGCCGGCGCGGTTTGACTGCCATAGTATAATCCTTTCCGCTTTACGATTTCATGCAGCTTCTGCCGCCGTCAAGCAGCAGAGTTGTGCCGTCGATAAACGCGCCCTTATCCGACGCGGCAAACAAAATCATATCGACAATTTCCTTTGTTTCGGCGGCTCTGCCGAGCAGGGTCGGCATATTCGCCATGGCGGCGCGCGTCAGAACCGGACCGGGCGCGATGCATACGGCACGGACTCCGTTCGGCGCTCCGGCAAGGGCAAGCGATTTAACCACGCCGTTCATCAGCGCGCTCTTGGATGCGGAATAGGCGATGTTGGAGACGCAGCCCTCCAGTCCCGTAATCGAACCGAGCTGAATGATAACGCCGCTCTTTTGCTTTGCCATCTGCTGCATGACGGCATGGTCGAAATACAGCGCCCCTTTGAGATTCAAGTCGATTCCGAAATCCAGAACCTCGATCGGGAACTCGTAAAATGCGCCGTTCACGCCTTTCAGCCGCGCCTCCGCGCCGCCGGCACAGGTAATCAGAATATCAATGCCGCCGAATTTTTCGACTGCCTTATCGCGGCATGCGACAACGCTTTCGTATTTCGTCACATCGGTCACAACCGACAAAACTTTGTCGGAATAGGCGCGGATTCCGTTTTCAACCTCCGCAAGACCGTCGGGATTGATATCGGCCAAAACCACGTTTGCTCCCTCTTTTGCAAAACATTCGGCGCTGAGTCTGCCGATTCCGGAAGCCGCTCCCGAAATCAGCACGGTTTTGTTTTCAAATTCCATTATGATAATCTCCTTTTTGCAAGAACAGATTCTGCTGTCAGTATAGCACACCTTTCGGAAAAATGAAAGACCGATTCTCCGAAAAACCGCAACAATTCTATGCTTTTCTTTTTCTTATGCCGATATAACGGGGCGAAAACGCGGCGACGCGCTTTTTTCTTGACAACCCCCGTTTTCCGCCGTATAATGATATCGTAAAATCATCGGATGAGGATAGAAAATGATCAAAAAACTGTTGGAACGCTTTCGGAAAAAAGATGAGGACAGTCCCGCTTTCCGCCGTGCCATGGCGCAGAAGCTGGACGGAAAAATCGTAAAATACGCAACCGAACGGGACGAAAACGGCACCGAAACGGTCATCGGCAGAGAGGGGCATGCCAACATCGTAAACGGCGACACCTTTGCCGTCACATGCGGAATCGACACGATTTTTTCCTGTTCGATCGACGAAATGAGCGCGTGGGAGCTGTTAAGTCTGGAGGGCGCCGTCCTCACCGCCTATGACCGTTCGGTCGGGCGCGAACGCTCTGTTGTGATTTATTATAAGTATTACCGCTGATTTTTGTGCATGTCGGACAAAAC